>Ga0209517_10000556_pt1 | contig 63231 bp, 49 predicted proteins | sample PeaSoiMetSII2010_FD_187695 | JGI IMG/M metagenome (GOLD analysis project Ga0209517, IMG submission 187695) | Peat soil microbial communities from Weissenstadt, Germany - SII-2010 (SPAdes) (version 2) | ecosystem: Environmental > Terrestrial > Soil > Wetlands > Peat | place: Germany... | reverse complement strand
TGGCGAACAGCGTCGTCTTTCTTTCGGTCGGCCTGTTTTTGCTCGGCATGGGCGAAGGCGGCGGGTTTCCAGCGGCAACCAAAGCGATGGCAGAATGGTTTCCGGCACGGGAGCGCTCAACGGCAATGGGTTTGATGAACGCGGGCACTGCCGTCGGAGCAGTGGCGGCGCCCCCGCTGATCGCACTGACGCTGGAGTATTTGAATTGGCGCTGGGTCTTCTTCCTTGCCGGTTTTGCCGGGCTGATGTGGACTGTTTGGTGGATGGCCGAGTATTACCCGGCCTCGCAACATCGCCGCCTGACCGCGAAAGAGCGCGTAAAACTCGCCGAAGTTTTTGCCCAGAAGCCCGCAGACATGCAGGCGATTCGATGGATCGACCTGTTGCGCTATCCGCAAATTGCAGGTCTCGTAACGGCCAAATTTCTCAGCGATGCGGCCTGGTACTTCTACATCTTCTGGCTGCCCAAATACCTCTACGACGTGCACCACTTCGACACCAAACAGGTGGGAGCATTTGCCTGGATTCCCTACGCCGCGGCGGGAATTGGCAGTGTGCTCGGCGGCTGGTTCTCGAGCCGGCTTATCCAGCGTGGCTTTTCAGTGAATGCGGCTCGGAAGATCGCGCTCGGCATCAGTGCCGGGGTCATGCCGTCGATTTTGCTGGTGATGCACTCGCCTGTGCAATTCGTGATCGTTCTGTTCAGTATTGCGTTCGCCGGCCAGCAATCGTGGTCCACACTCGTGATGACATTACCCTCCGATATGGTGCCCACCAACGTGGTGGGGTCAGTTGCAGGAATGGTGGGTTTCGGGGGAGCAACGGGCGGTATCGTGTTCGGACTTGTTGCGGGCGAGTTGCTGGATCATGGCTTCAGCTATGGTCCCGTGTTTGCGTGCGTCGGCGTATTTCATGTGATTGCATTCTGCGTCATCCTGGCGTCGATCCGCGTGATCGGCCCGATCGATTTCAAGAAGACACTTACTCATACTGCGGCGGCGTACGCCGGTAGACCAACGTAAAGGGGAATGCAGTGGAAAAAGAGACAAAGACGATCGGCATTATTCATGCGATTCACCTCACCATTCGCGCAATGCAGCCGTTTCTCGAGAAGTACATTCCGGATGTAGAGGTCATGCATCTGTGCGACGACACAATCCAGCGCGACAACATCGCCGCCGGCGTGGGAGTGATTCCCAAGCACAACTACTTCCGGTTCGCACAGTATGCGCACAACCTCGAGGAGTCGGGCGTGGAGTTGATTCTTCTTGCGTGCTCCACCTTCAACTATGCAGCGGAACTGGCTCGTCCGATGATCGATATTCCGATCATGCAGATCGACCGGCCCATGATGGAACTGGCTGTATCGCAAGGCCGCCGCGTGGGAATGCTGGCCACGCTTGCCACCACCGTGCCCTCATCGGAGCGGCTGCTGCGCATCGTTGCGGAGGAAAAGAAGCGCCCGGTGGAGATCACGACGGTGCTGCGTCCTGAAGCGTTCGAGGCCATTCAGAGAGGCGATAAAGAAACGCACAACAGAATTCTTCTGGAAGAGATTAATCGTCTTTCGAGCAAGGTCGATTCCATCGTGATGGCGCAGCTTTCGATGTCGGCACTGGAGCCGTACCTGGGCAAGACGGCGGTTCCTGTCTATAACAGCGGCACCACGGGCTTCGACTTCATTCGCCGCACCCTATATGGAGCTGCTGCTCCTGCGGAGGTACATGCGTGACGTCGCCTTCCGCTAACCCGGTGCTCGCTAACGCCGTTTATCCATACGGAACACGGCACACTGACGCGATGGTAGCTGATCTCTCGCGGCGCGCCGGCGAATACCGTACGCACGTATTGCGCATGGTGTATGGGCGCAAATCCGGTCACATCGGCGGGGCATTCTCCTGCGCTGAAATCTTAACCGCGCTCTACTTTCATCATCTGCGGGTCGATCCAGCGCGGCCCGATTGGAGCGACCGCGACCGGCTGGTCTTCTCGAAGGGGCATGCGTGCGCGATGCTCTACACGGTTCTGGCGCATCGCGGGTTCTTCCCGGTCGACGAGCTGCCTACGTTCCGCGGCCTCGATTCGCGTTTGCAGGGCCATCCGGAGCCGCAAAAGACGCCGGGAGTGGAAGTGGCTGCCGGGCCGCTGGGGCACGGGGTGGCCATTGCCGCGGGCATGGCGCTGGCTGCGCGCATGGACGGATCGAAGCGAAGAATCTATGCGATCCTGGGCGACGGCGAGTTGAACAGCGGCGTCATATGGGAAGGCATGATGACGGCGGCTAAATTCGCGCTCGACAATCTCACCGTGATCGTGGACTACAACGGCGTGCAGCAGACGGGGACCACGCGGCATGTGATGCCCACCGAACCCATCGCAGACAAATGGTCAGCATTCAACTGGCACGTGATTGAGATTCACGGCCACAACGTGGGGCAGATTCTCGATGCGCTGGATCGCGCGGATGAGGTTCACGGCCGGCCAGTCGTCATCATTGCGCGAACTACCAAGGGCAAGGGTGTGAGCTTCATGGAAAATTCGCCTGCCTGGCATGGCGGCATTCCGGACAGCGCGCAGTTTGAAGCGGCATTGGCTGAGCTGAACGAAGGGACGCGCGCATGGACGGTTTGATCCGCAATCCGCTGGGCAGTCCGAGCTCGATGCGCAAGGCCTATGGCGAGGCGCTGGTGGAACTGGGCCGCGCCCGGCAGGACGTCGTTGTGCTGAGTGCAGACGTGCAGAGCTCCGACTTCAGCTATATGTTCGAGGCGGTCTATCCCGAGAGGTTTATCAACGTAGGCATTGCCGAGCCGGCGCTGGTGGATGTCGCGGTTGGTCTCGCCAGCAGCGGTAAGGTGCCGATCGCGAATACCTTTGCCTTCCTTTTCGCGACGCGCGCGCTGGAAATGGTGCGGACGCATCTTTGTTTTGGAGGAGCAAACGTCAAGCTGGCGGGCGCGTATGGCGGCCTTTCCGATTCCTTCGATGGGCCAACCCACCAGACGATTTCCGATTTCGCCATTTTTCGCAGTTTGCCCAATATGACGATCGTGGTGCCCGCGGATCCGCTTGCGGTGCGGAAACTGTTGCCGCAAGTCGCCGCGTGGAAGGGTCCCGTGTATTTCCGGCTCTGCCGGAATGAAGTGCCGGAGGTCTTTACCGATGCCTACGAACCAAAGATCGGCGAAGGAGTCACCTTGATCGACGGCGATGACGCCACTGTGATTGCGTGCGGTGTCATGGTCGCTAGGGCCATTGAGGCGGCAAGGTCGCTCTCCCGGCAGGATATCCGGCTACGCGTTGTCGAAATGCATACCATCAAGCCGATCGATAGCGACTTCATTGTCCGCTGTGCGCAGGAAACCGGCGCCCTTGTGACGGTCGAAGAACATTCGATCATTGGAGGACTTGGCGGCGCGGTGGCTGAGTGTCTGGCGCAGCAGTATCCGGCTCCGCTGGAACGAATCGGCGTGAATGATACATTTGCCGAGTCCGGTCCTTATCTCGACCTGCTCGACAAATACGGGATGAGCGTGGAAGCAATCGTGGCTGCCGCTCAGCGCGCCATGGCACGCAAACAAGCAAGCTCGTCACACGCAACAAGCGAGGTGTATTGATGATGAAGAAGATTACGCTTCCCTATGGCCATGAACAGCGGACGATAGAAATTCCCGAAGCGAATCTCGCCTGGATCGAAGGACCTCGGCATGCCGTTCCAATTCCGGACATAGCAGCCGTGGTCCGTCACGCGATCCGTAACCCCATTGGCTCACCGACACTCGCGGAATTGGTAGCCCGACATGGCAAGCGCACTCTCATTCTGGTGGATGACAGCACACGGACCACACCGCAGAAAATCGTCCTGCCGATTCTTCTCGATGAGCTAAATGCGGCGGGAGTCCCCGACAGCGAGATTTCGGGCATGATCGCACTCGGGACTCATCGATGGATGAGTGAGACCGAGATCGCGGCGCGCGTAGGTGAACCCGTGCTGCGGCGTATTTCCGTCACCAACATGTCTCACAAGCCAGAAGACTTCGTCGACCTGGGCGTGAGTCCACTCGGGATCCCGATCCAGTTAAGTCGCCGGTACCTGGAGACTCCCATAACGATTGCCGTGGGCAACATTATTCCTCATATGTATGCGGGCTGGGCGGGGGGAGCCAAGATGGTGCAACCGGGCGTCAGCAGCGCGATTACGACGGGAAGAACGCATTTAATCGCTGGACCGCGCGTTTACGAGATTCTCGGCAACGTCGACAACGAAGTTCGGAAAGAGATGGAAAACATCGCCATCAAGTCCGGGCTCAAGTTCATTGTCAATGTGGCGCTGGATGCAAGTGGAACGGTTGCGGGTGTGGTTGCGGGAGATGTAGTGAAAGCGCATCGAGCGGGCATTGAGATCGCGCGCCCCATCTACACCGTCTCTGTTCCAGAGAGGCCAGACATCGTCGTCGCCAGCTCGCATCCCGCTGATCGCGACCTGTGGCAAGGCTTCAAACCGGTGAACAACTGCGGAATGATCGTCAAGGATGGGGGGACTCTCATCCTCCTGATCCCCGCGCCCGAAGGTATCGCGCCCGACCACACTTTGCTTGTCGATTTCGGCACCATGCCCGGAGACATGGTGATGGACCTGGTCACCGAAGGCAAAGTGCACGACGAGGTGGCAGCGGCAACCTATCTGGCATTCGATCGAACGCGACGGCGCCTGAACATTGCGCTGGTGTCAGATGGAATTCCGGATATTGAAGCGCGCAAGATCGGGATCACGGCGACGACCAACTTTGATGAAGCGCTAGCGGCGGCTCTTGCGCGGCACGGAAAACATGCGCGCATTGGAGTGATCACAGCGGGTGCCGACATCATGGCGAACTTCACCGGTAAGGAGAGTGAACGATATGCCGAGGTTTGCAGCGAATCTCACCATGATGTTTAACGAGGTCCCCTTCCTCGACCGCTTCAAGGCGGCTTCGGAGGCGGGATTCACAGCTGTAGAGTTCCTGTTTCCATACGAGCACTCGCCCCAAGAGGTTGCTGAGAAGGCAAAAACCGCAGGTGTGCAGATTGTGCTGTTCAATATGCCTGCGGGCAATTGGGCTGCGGCCGAGCGAGGCATCACCGGACTTCCGGGAAGAGAGCAGGAATTTCGTGATGGCGTGGAAAAGGCGCTGTTGTATGCCGAGCACTTGGGCGTCTCGCGCCTTCATGCGATGGCCGGCATTGCCCCAGCCGGCGCTGATCCGGCAGCCTGCCGCGCGACCCTCATTGCAAATCTCAAGTACGCCGCACAGAAACTGGCCGCGCGGGACATCACACTGCTTCTTGAAGCCATCAACACGCGAGATATGCCTGGCTTTCTGGTTTGCACGCAAAAAGACGCACACTCTATCTGCGAAGCCGTTGGCGCAGCAAACCTCAAGATGCAAATGGATCTCTATCACATGCAGGTAATGGAGGGAGATCTCGCCACGAGCCTTAGGCGATATGCGTCGCAGTGCGGACATATTCAGATTGCCGGATGCCCCGAGCGGCACGAGCCGGATACAGGCGAGGTCTGCTACGAGTATCTGTTTCGTGTAATTGATGAGATCGGCTACCCGGGATGGCTGGGCTGCGAGTACCGCCCGGCCGGCAAAACGACGGACGGCCTGGGATGGTACAGGGCCGCGCAGCATTGAGAATGCGGGGCACTATCTCCAGCGACCCGCTGACAACGCATGGCACGGCAAACAAGGAGATGAAAGTGTCAAAGAGCAGGTGCTTGTCGAACACGGTGGCGTCAGTTTCGAGGCGGCATTCAACGCCGGATTTGAATGCCGGAAAAGCCAGGACGACCTGGCATCGTCGTGTTTTGACAGTCGCGGGGCTTCTGGCATGCGCCTCACTGGCAGGCTGCCGGACCGGCCATGCCAAGACTGCATCGGCCCCGGCGACAACCGCGTCAATAAGCAATACACAAGAAGCCACGCAATTTTCGATAGAAAAATTTGATTCCGTCACTGAAGTTAAATATCCATGGGGCTGGATCCGATGGATGATGAATTCCAAGCTGGATCCTGCGACGTCTCAGACATTCGGCATTGTGCAGATTGATCCCGGAAAGCGGAACCCGTTGCATAAGCATCCCAACTGCGAGGAATTGCTCTATGTTTTGTCGGGCTCGTTTGAAAGCGTCGTCGGGAGTCGAAGAGTCGTTCTGCACGCCGGTGACATCATCCGGATTCCACCCAATGTCCCACACCAGGGAATCAATAACACGAACGCGCCGATGCGCGCAGTCATCTCTTACAGTTCGGGTGTGCGGCAGATTGTGACGTTGGAATCTACGACAGAATGAGAGGAGGGACAGAGGAGATTTTCCTGGTTTGCCGTAATGTTCCAGCGCGCCTTGAATCCAGGAATCAGATGTTAGGGCAGGAAGTGTTTCATTCATGCGGAATTCGGGGTCAATAGCACAAGCCGTCAGTCGGAATTGCATCTGACGGCTTCACTGACCGCGGTGAAGTTGTAACCGCGTGGCAGTCACTTGTTCTCTCTTTATTTTCATGATGTAGGGTCGCCATCAGACAACCTGATCTTCATCTTTTCTTCTTGACATACCTGGAATTTCGCTACTAGGATTCGTACCACTTCAACTCGAGCGTTCCCGAACCCATTGCTCGCAAAACCATTCGATCAACGATCGGCCGCCCCTAGTCATGGGGCCATTGATGGAGGAGGCTTGAATGCAAAATCACGTTGGAAAGAAGTTGCTGTATGCCTTGTCTTTTGTCGGCGCCTTTCTGCTGGCCGGCTCGACAGCATTTGCACAGCTTCAAGCAGGACGAATTCTGGGTCAAGTGTTCGACCCTCAGCACGCTGCCGTGCCTGGAGCGACAATCACTGTCACCAACCCCGCTACGAACATTTCTGAAACCGTCAAGACCGACGCTGCTGGCAATTACGTTGTGACTCCCCTCAATCCGGGAACTTATTCGGTCAGCGCCACCGCGCGGGGATTTCAGACAGAGGTTCGAAGCGGAATTGAACTCACAGTCGGTCAAGCCGCAGAGGTGGACCTGAATCTGCACATCGGCACAGCAAATACCAAAGTGGAAGTAACCACTGAGGGCCCCATTCTGGAGACACAATCCGGTTCCTTGAATATGACCGTCACGAATACGCAAGTTGAAAGTCTTCCGCTCAATGGCAGACAGTTTACCCAACTTGCCGAACTCTCGCCCGGAGTAGCTCCCCTGCCGGCTTCGGGGAACACGCAGAATGTCCGTCCCGAAAATTTGAATGGAAACGTGTTCGACGGAATCAACGGACAGGAATCGGACTTCCTGCTCGATGGCGGCGACATTACCGCGCATCATGAAGGCGGCACTCAGATCATGACCTCGATCGATGCTACGCAGGAATACAACGTTGAATCGAGTCCTTATTCCGCTGAATACACGGGGGTTGGCGCCGCCTTCAATACCACCACGAAATCGGGAGGGAACGAATTTCACGGCGATCTTTTCGAATTTGTGCGCAACCAGGACACCGACGCACAGGGCTTTTTCGCACTGACGAAACCTGAGCTTAAGCGCAACCAGTTCGGCGGAACGATAGGCGGACCGCTGTCGATCCCCAAGCTTTACAGTGGAAAGGATAGAACCTTTTTCTTTGCAAGCTATGAGGGCAACAGGCAGGTGCAGGGCCTCACTTCCAATGTTCCCGTTCCAACACAGGCGCAACTGGGAGGCGACTTCAGCGCATCAGGCTTGCATGCAATTTACGATCCCACGACCACGGTGGCTGGCGGAGCCCGCACGCAGTTTCCGGGCAACAAGATTCTTTCGGGACAGATCTCTTCGGTCGCAACATTTTTCGACAAGCTCATTCCGGCGCCAAACTCGGCTAATGGGCTCAATTACATCTCCAATCCAGTTCAGTATTATCGCTACGACAACTTCATGCTGCGCGTGGATCAAGTCATCCACAACACCAACAGGGTCTTCGCAAGGTACAGCACAGATCGGAACCGAGAGAACGACGCTTCTCCGTTTCCCGCCCTGGGATCCGCATTTCTTGAAGGGCCCGCGACGGACTTCGAAATTGCCCTCACCAGTTCGATTGGGCCGCATATTGTCAACGAGGCGCTGTATAACGAGCTTCCCGGGCAGTATCGGGGCTATTCCTTGCTGCCAGGGCAAGGCGTCGCAATGGACCAGGCGGCGGGCATCGTCTCCTCCACCCTGGCTGGGCTCATCAGTCCCGGAGCCGGGACTTTTCCAATTTTTAACCTCACGAACTATCTTGGAGGAAACTTGACCGGGCAATTTGGCGACGGTCGCCCGAAGGGTCAGAACAGATATATCTATGAATGGGTTGACAACCTGACGTGGGAAAAGGGACGCCACCTTATCAAGGTGGGAACCATGATCGAAGACAACAAATGCTTGCTCTTTGACTCGCGGACCTCAGACGGGAGTTTCAGCTTCACGGGGGCCGAGACCTCAAATAAAGGCGCCTCCGGAACCGGAGACGGTTTTGCCGACTGGTTACTGGGGTATCCGGCTAGCGCGACACGTGGCAATTATCCGAACTTCTGGGGCGGCGCTGGAACCTTCTGGGAATTTTACGGCCAGGATGATTGGCGGGCAACGGAAAAGCTGACGATCACCGCGGGGTTGCGCTACCAATATATGCCCTGGCTGACGCCTTATCTCGGACAAGGGGCAACGTTTGATCCCACCCAGGCCAAACCAGTGATCGTTTCAAGCAGCACAAGTTCCGTGAATCTGAACGCACAACCCGACGCCGCCGTGGGCGTCGCGATTTTCGGAAGTTTGATTCAGACGACGAGCACTGCGGGTCTCCCACTTACAGTCACGAACGTGAGCAAGGATCTGCTTGGGCCGCGCCTCGGGTTCTCCTGGCGTCCTTTCGGGGAGAAGACCGTGATTCGCGGCGGCATTGGCCAGTACTACCAGATTGAGAGTACCAACCTGCGTTTGAACTTCAACTTTATTCCCTTCAATTTCACCCAAACCGTCAATGCCACAACAAACGTTATCCCGACCCAGACTACGGCGAACTTCTTCCTCAACCAGGCATTCGGCTTGAATATGACGCCGGCCAATACGCCCGTATCCTGGTCTCCGCTTCCTGAGCACGCGAAGATGGCAAGCAATGCGCACTGGAGCTTTGGTTTTGAGAGGCAACTACCTGGTGGAATAGTGGTGGACGCGAATTACGTTGGCACGACGGGAAGGCATTTGCCGGGCTCGCTCAACGTCAACGATCCCACGCCGGCTACAGGAGCCATTCAAGCACGACGTCCCTATACCAACTTCGGAACGATCAACTTCAACACGCAGAACGCGTCGTCCATCTACCACTCCTTCCAGGTCGCAGTCCACAAGCGGATATCAAATGGGCTCTGGTACACGCTGTCGTACACATTTGAAAAGAACATCGACAGAGGCCAGCAAGTGGTATTGGGAGGAGACGGCCACATGGCAAGATTTGTGGACGGCTCCAACATTCCACAAATCCTGACGGTCGCCCTGGGAAACAGCCTGCCCTTTGGGCGCGGTAAACAATTCCTGAACACGACGAATCCGGCAGTGAATGCCATCCTGGGGGGCTGGCAGTTCCAGACCATCAGTAACTTCCGCAGTGGCGTTCCGTGGACCCCCACCATTTCCACTGACGTAGCTAACATCGGTGTGACACCCCAACACCCGAATGTGGTGGCCGCAGGCGGGTGCGCCACTACGGGCGTGCTCACCAAGAACTACAACGCAGCCGCCTACCAAGTTCCCACCGCTTTAACCTATGGCAATTCAGGCTTCAACGTTTGCTACACAGGTAATCACCAGTCAGTCGATGCGTCTCTCTCCAAAGACTTCAACGTCACGGAAGGATCGAAATTCCAGTTCCGCTTCGAGGCGTTCAACGTTCCCAACCTGACTGACTTCTCGGGCCCGAGCAATACTAACATCGATGCCTCCGCGTACGGATCGATAAACAGTATCTCTAATAGCCCAAGACAGCTGCAGTTCGCCTTGAAGTATGTGTTCTAGCAGCCGTTAAGGTCCGACTTCATGTCCCATCCTTGCCGCAATACCATGCTGCGGCCGGGATGGGACATTACATCATGTTTCAATCGAAGCCTGCACGATCAATTCACAGTCATTTGAGGAGAACAGAAAATGAAGAAAGCTGCATTCGGCGTGTTGGCTATCGTCCTCGGATTCCCGTTGTGGGCAAGCGCTCAATCCGCCTATCTCGATCCATCCCAACCGATCAACAAGCGAGTCGACGACCTGATGAGCCAGCTCACTCCCACGGAAAAGACTTCGCTGCTGAGTACGACCGCGCCCGCAATTGACCGGCTGAAGGTTCCGGTGATGAATGGCTGGAACCAGAGCTTGCATGGGATCGTGTGGTCACAGCCGACCACGATGTTTCCAGTGTCAATCAGCATGGCAGCAACATGGGACCCGCAGTTGGTTCACGATGTGGCAGGTGCGATCGCGGACGAGGGCCGAGCTGTCTATAACTACTGGCACACGGTGCAAGGATCGACGGAAACAATGCGCGGGCAGCTGGTCACGATTACTCCTGACGGAAAGAGGATTGCGCACAACGGTCTTGTCTACCGGTCGCCTGTCATCAATATGGATCGCGATCCACGTTGGGGGCGCATCTGGGAAACATTTGGCGAGGATCCTTTGCTCGCCTCGCGAATCACCGTCGCTTACGTACAGGGAACGCAGGGGAGCGACCCAAAGTATCTTGAGTTGGCTGCGACGCTGAAGCACTATGCCGCTTACGACGATGAAAGAGACCGCGTGAAGACCGCAAACGATATGGTGCCCGAGAGGACCCTGATGGATTATTACCTGCCTCAATTCAAAGCCGGGATTATGGCGGGCAAGGCTTCTTCGATCATGTCCTCGTACAACGGTATTAATGGCATGCCAAACGCCGAAAACAAGATAATGCTCACCGATATCTTGCGCGATGAGTGGGGATTTCAGGGATTCGTTGTCCCTGACAGCGGTGCTGTGCGAAACCTTGTGAATGAGTACAGGAAATACCCGACACTTCAGGCAGCAGCGGCCAAGACCGTTCTGGCAGGCAGCGATCTGGATGATGGTTCGTATGCAATCGCGCTGCCCAAAGCGCTTGACGAAGGTCTGCTTGCGGAGAAGGACGTCGATCAATCACTGCGCAGGGTGCTGAAAATCCGCTTCCGGCTTGGCGAATTCGACCCCCCGGATATGGTGTCTTATAACAAGCTCAGCCCCGATGTGATCGACTCGCCTGCCCACCGGGAGCTTGCGCTGCGCACTGCGCGGGAATCGATTGTGCTGCTGGCCAACGAAAATCACCTGTTGCCGCTGGACAAGAGCAAAATCAAGACGTTGGCAGTTATCGGGCCATTCGCCGATTATGCGCAGACCGGGCCGAATTACACCGGCGAGTACTCAAAATTCGTAAAACCGCTGGAGGGCATTCAGGAGAAAGCCGGGCCGGGAGTGAAGGTGCTTTATGCCCGAGGGAGCGGAATTGTCGAAACGGACAATCCGGAAGCCAGTCTTGCCGAGGCGGTGAACGCGGCTAAGCAAGCCGATGTTGCCATTCTTTTTGTGGGAACCAACCAGTTGCTGGAACGGGAAGGACTCGACCGCGAATTCCTCAATCTTCCACCCGTGCAGATTGCGCTGGTCCAGAGGGTGATGCAAGCCAATCCGAATACAGTGATTGTGTTGCTGAACGGCGGTCCGATATCGCTTGCACCGCCGTTCGCGGGGGGAGGCCAGCGCACAACAGAAGTTCGTTATCCCACGGTACTCGATATGTTCTGGGCAGGTGAGGAAGGTGGAACTGCAATTGCCGACGTGCTGTTCGGCGATTACAACCCGTCCGGAAGGCTGCCCTACACGGTGTATGCGTCGGATCGAGGTCTGCCGCCAATGACGGAATACGACATTTCGAAGGGCTTTACCTATATGTATGTGATTGACAAGCCACTCTTCGCATTCGGGCATGGGCTAAGCTATACGAGTTTCGACTACAGTAACCTCAGTATTTCTGCCCCGCAAACCGGGAGCGACGGGACCGTGACAATCCATGTGAACGTGAAGAACACAGGCGACCGCGCCGGCGAAGAAGTGGTGCAGCTCTACGTGCACAACAACGACAAAAGTTCTGTGCAGCCCCGCGAACAGTTGCAGGGATTCGAGCGCGTCAGCCTGAATCCCAGCGAGACGAAGACAGTTAATTTTGAATTGCCGGTCGAACAGCTTTCGTCCTGGGACACAAACAAGCATGCATATGTCATCAGCCCGGGAGTATACGACGTGATGGTTGGAAGCGCCTCGGATGACATCCGCCAAAAAGGCAATTTCGACGTGACAAACGCAGGAGAATGGCCGCCAACCGAACTTACGACCAGGTTCGCGGACGGCGACTACTCTCATGCGCAAAGATGAAAGAGCACCTTCACCGGAAAGTGAATTGGCGGGTCCCGTTGGGTGGGAGCGGCGGTTGTGGAGTTCGCGCTTCGGCACGACCCTGGCACGCCAGGCTGTTTCGCTCATGCACCTCAAGTAGTAGATCCGCGGTCTCGGAAAAGGTTGGTCCTGCACGCGCATTCCCGCGACCGCGATTGATCACAGGTCGCAGGTTTTGCTATGGTGGGTCCCGCGGAGCGTAGCCCGCACCCATTCGATTTGAATCCGGGTGAACCCGTTTCCGGATGACTCGCACTTTTCCGGCGCATTGTTCCGCTCACCAAAGGAGCCGCAGCCATGAAATCCAAACTCTCCCGCCGTCGTTTTCTTGCCACCGCCGCCGCAACTGTTGTCCCCGCCGCAATTGCACAGGCGAGCCCCCGCGTCGCCGGAGCGCTCAACTCACTTGCTGCCGCCGCTCCTGACTCCCCGGCTGGGACATGGAAAGACGCAGGCGTCATCGACGTCTCCCGCTCACCCTATGCCAAGCTCAAAACAGTTCCTGTTCGCGCCGTCGAGATTCGGGAAGGCTTCTGGTCAAAGCGTCGCGTCACCAATATCGAATCGAGCATTCCTTCGATGCACGATGAGTTGGTCGATCACGGGCGCATGAACAACTTCCTCCGGCTCGAAGGCAGATCCTCCGCGCCGCAGATCGGTCCCGTCTATTCCGACTCCGATATCTACAAATGGGCCGAGGCCGTTGGTTTTGCTCTGCAGACCGCCGACCATTCGCAACTCCGCTCTACCACTCTCGAAATGATCCATCAGGTGGTCGCCACGCAGGAACCGAGCGGCTATATCGACACCTACTACCAGGACGGTCGCAAGCCGCTGCGCATGCTTTACGAGACGCAGACCACCGGCCATGAGCTCTACTGTCTTGGCCACATGCTCCAGGGAGCCATTGCCATCTACCGTGCCACTGGCGACCGCACGCTGCTCGATGCCGGCATCCGCATGGTCGACGATTTCCTGCTGCCGAACTACGGCCCCGGCGCCAATCAGAAGGGCATTGTCGCTGGCCATCCTGAAATTGAAATGTCGTTAATCGAACTCTACCGCACAACCGGCAAACGCGCTTATGTCGATCTCGCCGGCTACATTCTTCATGGCGACGAGCGCATCCCCCTCCGCCCGCAGCAAATCGTCTACATGTTCTGCGGAATTCCCTTCACCTCGCGCACGCATCTTGAGGGTCATGCCGTGCGCGCCATGTACGCGTGCTGCGGTGCCACAGACTATTACCTCGAAACGGGCGACCCGGCCTATTGGAAGACCCTCAACACACTCTGGGAAGATCTGGTCCACGATCAGCTTTATGTCACGGGCGGGGTGGGCGCGCGCGAAACCGGCGAAGCCTTTGGCGATCCTTACGAACTGCCCAATGCGCGCGCCTACGGCGAAAGCTGCGCCGCCATTGGCGTCATGATGTGGAACTGGCGCATGCTCACCGCCTCGGGCGATGCGCGCTTCACCGACGTCATCGAACGCTCTCTGTACAACGGAATCAATTCCGGCATGTCGCTTGACGGCCGCACCTACTGTTATCGCAATCCGCTCGCATTCGATCCAGAGGGAGACTCCAGCGACCGCCACGCACCCGAAGGCAGGATCCGCAACCCGTGGTACGACACCACTTGTTGTCCGCCGAACCTTGAGCGCACCTTCGCTTCTCTGCCTGGGTACTTTTACGGCACCAGCGACGACGGCGTCTACGTGCATCTCTATGACAATTCCGCCATCGATTGGCGACTCGGTGACGGCCGCCGCTTCCGCATTGAGCAAACCACCCGTTATCCCTGGGAAGGCAACGTCCGAATCGCGGTGGATCCTGCGACTCCGAGCGAATTCACGTTGCACGTTCGCATCCCCGGCTGGTCGCAGCAGACATCTGTTCGAGTCAACGGAACTGACCAATCAGGCATTCAACCGGGAAAGTATTTGCCGATCCACCGCCGCTGGTCAGCAGGAGATGTCGTTGAGCTCAACTTCGACATGTCCACGCGCTTGTTGAAAGCCAATCCTGCCGTTAACGAAGATCGTGGTCGCGTCGCATTTCAGCGTGGCCCCATTGTCTTCTGCATGGAAATGCTCGACCAGCCGGATGTGACGCGCGCCCCGAGCATCGTTGGCTACACTGCTCATCTTGATGACACCACCGTGCCCCATTACGCGCCTGATCTTCTTGACGGTGTGATGGTGCTCGAACATCCAGGATCCGTCGCAAGCGTCGTGGCAGACACGAGCCTTTACTTCTCGGGCACCGATAACCACAAGGCCGCCGAGTCTCCGACCACGCTCCGACTCATTCCTTACTATGCGTGGGACAATCGAGAGCCGTCATCGATGCAGGTCTGGATCCCTTTCCAGGTTGGCTAAACCGAGGGGCGTTATGGAGAATCGCTTGTCGTAGATCGGTGCCTCGAACTCGCTTTCATTGATCCGGGTGGTTTGGAGCGACGCTTCACGCCGGATGAGTTGGCCGAGCGATGGCATGTTGCCTCAGAATAAGCTCATCCGCGAGGATGCGCAGAAAACAAAATCATGGCGAGAGAAGCGCTTTGCTCCTCTCGCCAGATTCGGTCCGGGTCGGCTCCCGTCGGATGTTCTACGCGTAAATGCCGCGCTGCTTGATGGTGTAGGCCACTCTGTCGATTGCCAGCATATACGCTGCGATGCGATTGTTCACGTCGTGGGCTTCGGCGTAACGTACGACGTCGTCGAAACTGTCGCGCAGTATGCTCTCGAGTTGCTCATTCACGACTGATTCTTTCCAGAAATATCCCTGGCGATCCTGCACCCATTCGAAGTAGCTGGCGGTGACGCCGCCGGCGTTGGCCAGGATGTCGGGCACGATGAAGATGCGCTTTTCGGCCAGGATTTCGTCGGCGACGGCGGTGGTCGGCCCGTTTGCGCCTTCCACCACGATGCGGGCACGGACCTTGTCGGCATTGCGGCTGGTGATCACATTCTCGGTCGCCGCGGGGATGAGAATGTCGCATTCGGCAATAAGCAATTCTTCGCTGGGCATGGCCTCCGCGCCGCGGAAGCCGAGGATTGTGTTGTTGCGGTACTTGTATTCGAGCAGTTGGTGAATGTCGATACCGCCGGAATTATAGAGACCGCCGTCGCGCTCGGCGATGCCGATGATCTTGTAGCCCTGTTCCTGCATCAGCCGCGCGGCATTGGATCCCACGTTGCCGAATCCCTGAATGATGACCCGGCAACCTTCGACCGGCATGTTGAGGTAGCGCAGGCTCTCGCCGCATACCACCATCACGCCGCGTCCAGTGGCTTCAATCCGGCCATGCGATCCGCCAATATTCAACGGCTTGCCGGTCACCACGCTGGTGACCGTCTGGCGCATATGCATGGAATAGGTGTCCATGATCCATGCCATGGTCTGCTCGTTGGTGTTCACATCGGGTGCGGGAACATCCTTCTCCGGCCCGATAAACTCGATGATCTCCGAAGTGTAGCGGCGCGTCATGCGTTCCAGCTCGTTGCGGCTCATGCTGTGCGGGTCGCAGATGACGCCGCCCTTTGCCCCGCCAAACGGGATATTCACGACCGCGCACTTCCAGGTCATCCAACTGGCCAGAGCGCGCACCTCGTCCAGCGTCACGTCAGGGGCGTAGCGGATACCGCCCTTGCACGGGCCGCGCGCCATCGAGTGCTGCACACGGAAGCCAGTGAACATGTCGATCATGCCGTTATCGAGTGAGACAGGAAAATGAACAATTACCTCCCGCGATGGCGAGCGCAGCACCTTCCAGAGCCCCTCGTCAAGATTCAGTTTCCGCGCGGCAAAATCGAAGCGCGCACTTTGCGCCTCCCAGGGATTGATTTCCTGGTCTAACGTCACGTTGGTCGCACCAGTGGACATATCGAACTCCATCTCTCGTTGAATCCCGGTGAATGGGATTCGTACTCGCCTCTTGATTTCAGAAAAATCCTGCTCCGGCGCGCCGGGTTCGCCCCTCACTGCCCGCAGGCCCAAACCTCAGTGAGTCTAGGCTCAGAGGCCTTCAACGTCAAGCGGGATGAACCCGGCGCCTCAACACATTCCCAAACCGGCCCGATGACGGCCGTTCGAGCCCTCTTGCGGAAAGCCGCAGAGCTGGTTGCATAAGCCCCCGGGAGCCGGCCGTAAAACGTCCCTCGGGGGTCAAAGCGCCGCATTTCATGCGCCTTTTCCAGTACGACTAAAGTCGTGCCCTTTTACAAAGCCATTTATGCAACCAGATCTAGCCGCTCTACTGGAGCAGTTACACTTAGGCTGTGAGTTTCGCTTCCCGCTCAGCCTTTCCCAGCCGCAAAGAGTTCCTGGCCCTGGCTCAGTCGCACACGCTCGTGCCCGTTTGCCGGACGCTGATGGCCGACCTGGAGACACCCGTCTCGGCCTTTCTGCGGGCGGCCTGGCCTGAGCGCGAATGTTTTCTGTTGGAATCGGTTGAAGGCGGCGAGCAGGTGGGCCGGTACACGTTCATCGGCCTCTCGCCGTTCAAGCGCATCGTGGCGCGTGGCCGCCAGATCGCCATCACCGAAGGTCTGGGCTCCGCGCGCCCGAAAACGGCGCACGTTGAAGGCGACGTCTTCGCTGTGTTGCGCGACGCGCTGGGTGGCCACCAAGCGGCCCGGTTGCCGGGGCTGCCACCGTTTACTGCCGGCGCCGTGGGCTTTTTTGCCTATGACGCCGTGCGCCAGATCGAACGCCTGCCCGCGCTGGCAAAAGACGAGCTCGGAGTCCCGGACGCCTGCCTGCTGTTTTTTGACGAAGTGCTGGCTTTCGATCATGTGCGCAAGGAGATCTGGCTGGTGGTGACGGCAGACGTAAGAAACGGCAATGCCGCGGCCGTCTACGATCGCGCCGTAAGGCGCCTCGACAAGCTGGAGAAACGGCTTGCGCAACCTCTGCCGCCCCTGGAGCGCCGGAAGCCACAAACGCACGGCAAACTCAAGGTGAAGCACCGCACGGCGAAAAAGGACTTCACGGCCGCAGTGGCACGCACCAAGGAATACATCCGGGCAGGAGATGCATTTCAGGTCGTGATCTCGCAACGCTTTGACGTCGAGCCGGGCGTGGACAGCTTTCAGATTTATCGCGCGCTGCGCACCGTGAACCCGAGCCCATACATGTTTTTCCTGCGCTTCGCACCAGATGGGCCGCTAGGCGCGAGACAAACCGGCAGGCTAACCCACTCCTCCAAAAAATCAAAAGGGGCGGAGACCCTCGAACTTGCCGGTTCATCGCCTGAGCTTCTGGTCCGCGTACACCAGGGCAAGGTCGAGTACCGGCCCATCGCCGGCACGCGCCGCCGCGGCGCAAGCGAAGCGGAAGACCACGCGCTCGCCGAGGAAATGATGAGCGATGAAAAAGAGCGCGCTGAACACGTCATGCTGGTCGACCTGGGCCGCAACGACGTCGGCCGTGTGAGCCGCTTCGGCAGCGTGAAGGTCGACAAGCTAATGTTTGTTGAGCGCTACAGCCACGTAATGCACATAGTGAGCTCGATCGAAGGGAAACTGCGGCCCGAACTCACCGCGGTCGACGCGCTTCGCGCCTGCTTCCCTGCCGGGACGCTCTCAGGAGCGCCCAAGGTGCGAGCCATGGAGATCATCGAGGAGTTGGAGCCCGCGCGGCGCGGCACCTATGGTGGAGCGGTGCTCTATGCCGATTTCTCAGGCAACCTCGACTCCTGCATTGCCATCCGTTCGATGCTCTCAGTCGGCGGCAAGGGCTCGGTGCAGGCGGGTGCGGGCATCGTTGCTGATTCCGTGCCGGAGCTTGAGTACGAGGAGTCGATTAACAAAGCCCAGGCCGTCCTCCGCGCCATCGAGCGCGCGAGAGAGATTTAACGCTGCATTGCCGAAGTGAATTCACATTAATCTGCGAGCAACGGAGGACGCACGTGCGTCTTTAGTGGAAAGTCATCGCTTGCGGGAGGGCAAGATGCAGAAAGCGTGGCAGTGGACGAGGGATGGACTCGCGGTTGTTGGCGTATTGGCATTAGGGTTCTGGCTTGGAGCAGGCCGAACCGTGAAGGCGTCGAGCTATGACTCGGGCGGACTCGGCGTGCAGTTTCAACTCGCCGGGTTGAGTGAGTCGAGCGCATTGCTGGTCTACCAGCCGGAAACCAAGACGGTGTACGTCTACCAGGGTGCGACGCAGGGCAACGCGGCGCTGCAATGCACGTACATGTTTCACATGGATAGGCCAGGCGGCGTGATTCACCGCGTTCCCTGCGCGGTACCACAACTGAACCCATAGGTTAAGCACAAACGAACGCTGAGCACGGGCTACAACCGGCCGGAAGGGCAGCGGGCAGGTATCTTTTCCCCGTTTCCTGTTCCCTTGTTCCCTGCTTCTGTCACTCCGCGCCGAACACGCGTTTGAAGAACCGCCCGACCCTGCGGAAGAATCCAGGCTTCTTCTTAGTTGCAGGCGCTTGCGCGGGTGCAGGAGCCGCTGGGACTGCCGCGCTGGATTCGGGCTGCGGAATGGTGACTGTCGGCGGCGCGTGGGCGCCACTGTTGTAAACCAGCGTGGTCGCCACCTGGTCATTTCCCGCGGGCTGCTTGACTGCGGACGCCGGCGGCGGGTTCGAAGCGGATGTAAGTCCTTCGCTCTGCGCCAGGGGAAATTCATTTGCCGCAGCTTTGGGTGACGGGCATCCGCAGGGCTCCTTCTCCTCGTCGACCACTTCATGCAGGCTGCCATTCTCAAACATCACGCGTTGGCCAGGCTGCACGCGATAGACCCCACTATCGAAGACGCTGGTCACCACCACATAGGGCGCATCCGCCCCGGCGTTATCCACGCACGTATCGCCGTGATCGCCTAGCCGCACCTTCACATCCGCGGCGCTTGGCCCGCCGATGAGGATGCGGAAATAGGGCGTCAGCAGCGTATCGGCAATGCGTTCGCGGGCCTCGCTCTCCGCAAAGCTCATTTCCACCGCGCCCTGATCGAGAGCAATCAGCAGCCCCGGCACCTGATCCGTGGGCATGCTCGAGTCCGCTGCGAGCTTCACTGTGCTCGACGCGCAGACACGGAGTGTTCCGCGATAGGGCAGCGTGACCTGAGCCGTTGCATCACCCGCAGTCACTGTACCGCTCGAGGTGAGATACGCCCTTCCGTTCCGGGCCTGCAGCGACCCCGCAACGTCAAGCGCCGCGCCGGGAATGGATTTGTCGATAGGCACAATCGCCATCGGGCGCCCGCTCAGCACCGGCGGCTGAGTTGCTTCGGGCGCAGACGGAGTCGCCGTGGGCTGGTCCGCAACTGCGGCACCGGCAGATTGCGTCGCGTTCGCTGCAGGCGGGGATTGTGCGCGCGAACTCGGCGCCCCTGCAACGGCTACGCAAAGCGCAAGTAGGGAAAGCAGTCCAGCAACGCGCGACAAGACCGCCGCGGCCGTGGTGGCGTCGGAAGCAATTTCCATGCGCTACATTTCCAGGAAGTTGCGGATCATCTGGTGACCGCCCTCGGTGAGCACGCTTTCGGGATGAAACTGCACGCCCTCGACGGGCAAGCTGCGATGGCGCAAGCCCATAATCACCGGTTCGATACCCTTTTCAGACCGGGAACGGGCCGTGACGGCAAGCTCGGCTGGCAATGACTGTTCTTCCACGATGAGCGAGTGATAGCGTGTGCAGGTAAGCGGTGTAGGCAGGCCGGTAAAGATCCCGTTGCCATCGTGCTCCACCGCGCTGGTTTTGCCGTGCATGATGGTGTGCGCGCGCACGACCTTACCGCCAAACGCCTCGCCGATGGCCTGGTGACCCAAGCAAACCCCCAGAATCGGCACCTTGCCGGCCATGTGGCGGATGAGCGGAACGAGGATGCCGGCCTCCTGTGGTGTGCATGGGCCCGGCGAAAGCAGAATCCGCTCCGGCTTCATAGCTTCCACTTCCTCGGGCGACAACTCATCGTTGCGGCGCACCACGACCTCCGCGCCCAGCTCACCGAGGTACTGGACGAGGTTGTAGGTGAACGAATCGTAGTTGTCGAGGACAAAGACCATCGTGAATTCCAGTGTAACGCGGCAGTATCAGCCGAGAGGCGCCACTCCGATTGCAACGCCGAATGAGTGGGAGTCACGTTACCTCGCATGAAATCACACGTTTTTCGCTTGACTTCATTTTGAGCATGCCCTTAATCTGTCGCCAATCGATCAAAAGAGTCGCCGGTAAATTAGATCCAAATCAGGGACTGTAAAGATCTACACGCCAGGGGTCTTGCTGACGGACCTCAAGCACGCGTGATCTTGCAAGGTTAGAGTGCGCTCAGTAAGACGAATTTCTTGAAAGCCTTTGCTCTCCAAGCTTGGCTCTGCCTTGGTCCTTCTCGAGTTTTGTTTGCGATTCATGTGAGCTGAATCACATTCAATCGACTCTGAAGCAGCTTACATATCAGCATAGCTTTTCAAGTTTTTTATAAGGATGGATAGGTACTCCATGAAAGCCAATTTGCTCTTGGCTTCTGCACTCTTTGTGTGTGCAGTGCCTGCATTCTGTGATTCCAGCATTGTTGTCAGCAGTCCTCAAGCAAGCGCGACCGTTGGCGTGCCCTTTGTCCTTGCGGCAACTGCCAGTCCCTGCTCAGGGCAGACCGTTTCCGCCATGGGCTACTCGCTCGATTACGGTGCAACCGCATTCGTGTACGCCGCTTCGATCAATGCGTCGGTGACGGCAGCGACCGGCTCGCACACGCTTCACGTGAAATCGTGGGGCAACCTGGGAGCAGGCTGCGACACCGATGTTCCGATCGTCGTGTCGGCATCGGCCCCTCCCGGGCAATATACGGATGTGACCGTGAGTCAACCTAACAATGGGGCTGAGCTGGTGTCGGGGTTTACGCTCGCTGCGTCGGGCACACAGTGTGACTCGCAGGCCATCGTGGCGTTTGGCTTTTCCGTTGATGACAGCAGCCAGACCACGTTTGCAATGGGTAATTCGGTCAATGCCCCGGTATCCTCGCCGCTCGGCGCTCATACGCTGCGCGTCAAGTCATGGGGGAATCAGGGAGCAGGTTGCGTGACCAACGTCGCCATCAATGTGGTGCCTTCTCCAGTTTCTCAGCTTCCATCCAACGCCATTGCCGTGCCGTCCATCCAGAATCTTGTCAATTGGCAAGCCGGGTTCGATACGGGAACAGGAGGGGGTGCTTCGTCTTCCGGCGTTACCGTTCTCACTGCTTCGCCTTCGCTGAGCGGATCGAGCCGGGAGTTCTACACCACGTCGGCGAACTATGGCGGAGAGCGCTATGACATTCAATTCGGCGCAGATACATCGACTTCCAATTTCCTTTATGACGGCTGGTTTTACCTCACCGGCTCTTCGGCCAATATCGCCAATCTGGAATTCGACCTGTATCAAACGATGGCGAACGGCCAAACCGTGATCTTCGGGTTCCAATGCGACTCCTGGCTCGGAACCTGGGATTACACGGCCAATGCCGGGACTCCTGCCGCGTTTGTGGATGAATGGCTGCCCTCAACTCAGACCTGTAATTTGAACAACTGGGCGCAGAATTCCTGGCATCATGTGCAGATCGAGTATTCGCACGATGCGAACGGCAACGCCACTTACCATTCGGTGTGGCTCGATAACGTGGAGCAGGATCTGAACATCACCGTGCCCGATGCGTTTGCCCTCTACTGGGGCCCGACGCTGCTCACCAACTTCCAGGTGGATGGATGGACCGAGGGCGAGTCAACCTCGACCGTATACATGGATAACTTAACGGTGTACCGCTGGTAGCCGAAGCTCTTGTAGTGCGGTGACCATGTCGGGTGTTTGACCTCAGACCGGCATGCGACCCCGTTCGGCCTATCGACCGTCTTCTCTGCTTGCGCGCGCTCGCATGCATCTGCAAAACTGGGCGTGGCCGGTCCTCATGGTTCTCCACTTTCTCATTCAGGGGCGTGTGCAGGGAGTGGGCTTCCGCTGGTTTGTGCAGCGCGAGGCCACCGAGCTCGAGTTGCGCGGATGGGTGCGCAACACTGAAGACGGCGACGTGGAGGTGGTCGCGGCCGGCGAACCTGACGATCTTTCCGAGCTTCGCGCGAGCCTTCGCCGCGGACCGCGCGGCGCCCGCGTCGACCGTGTTGTGGAGCACAACCTGAATGAGCGTGAGGTCGAAGGCCTCAGATCGTTCCAGATTGACGGAGCGTGGTGAAAAAACAGGGAACAGGGATTAGGGAATAGGGAATAGAAAAACCAGGTGGGCAATACTTCCATCCTACGCGTGGATTGCCTATTAAAATCATTCACAAATCCTGCGATCCCACCCCGATTTTCTCTTTTCTCTGTTCCCTGTTATCCGTTCCCTGTTGCCTGTTCCCTTCTCCCTATTCCCTATAATCGATTCATGCCCAAAGAATCGAAGCCTGTGAACGTAGAGGATCTGAAGAAGCTCGTCCGCACTGTGCCCGACTTTCCCAAGCCGGGGATTCTCTTTTACGACATCACCACGTTGTTGAAGGACAAAACGGGCTTTGCGCAACTGATTGACGCGCTCGCGGCGCATTACATCGGGCGCAATATCGACCTGGTCCTGGGTATCGAGGCACGCGGATTCATCTTCGGGCCGGCGCTGGCTTACCGGCTGAATGCCGGTTTCGTTCCCGTGCGGAAGCCGCGCAAATTGCCCGCTCCTGTCGCACGCGTCACGTACGACCTGGAATATGGCTCCGACGCGCTGGAGATTCACGTGGATGCGATCGCACCGGGGCAGAACGTCGTGCTGGTCGACGACCTGCTGGCCACTGGCGGCACCATGGAGGCCACGGTGAAGCTGGTCAAGCAACTTGGTGGCAGCATTGCCGGGCTGGGCTTTGCCGTCGAGCTCGACTTCCTGAAGGGGCGCGATCGCTTCAAGGAGTACGACGTATTCAGCCTTCTGCACTACGACGAGTAGCCAACTGCAATCGGCGCGTCTTCAGGCCTGGCGCCTGCTCTACGACGGATCCTCCGGCGGGTCTTCCGGGGACCGCGCATTGGTTTGGGCTACCGGCTCCCCCTGAAACATCTGTGCATCGGCGAAGCGATAGCCGACATAAACATCGGTGAGCAGGTAAAGGGGATTGGAGGGATCGTCCTCAATCTTCTTGCGCAACTGGCGAACAAACGTGCGCAGGTATTCAACCTCCTCGCGGCAATCTGCGCCCCAGACTGCCGTAAGCAATTTTGCGTAGGTAATCACGCGGCCGGCGCGGCTCATCAGGCAGTACAGAATGTCGAACTCTTTGCGCGTGAGCTTTACCGGCGCGCCGCGCTTGGTCACCCGGCGCTTGGCGGGCTCCAGAAGAATCTCGCCAATCTCGATGGGTGCGTCCTCCGGCCGGGCCGGAGCGTGCACACGGCGGACGGCCGTGCGAATGCGCGCGACCAGCTCCCGCACGCTGAAAGGCTTTGTGACGTAATCATCGGCGCCCATATCCAGCGCCTCCACCTTGTCTTCTTCCTGGTCGCGCACGGTGAGCATCAGAACCGGCAGGCGGGGCGCGAAGGTGCGAATGCGGCGCAGCGTCTCGATGCCGCCAATGCCGGGCATGTTGATATCGAGCAGCACAGCATCATAGCTGGCCGCGCGCAACGCCTGCAATGCCTCTTCGCCGCGCGAAGCTTCAGCTACTTGAAAGCCTAGTTCAAGAAGCGGCGGCCTGAGAGCGCGGCGAATCGCCGGCTCGTCGTCAACTACAAGGACACGAATGGACGACTGGTTCATCACGAACTCGCTTTCTCTACTGTAAGCGGAATGGCCGCAAAAAACGTGGTTCCTTCCTGCTCGTCGCTGGTCACCCAAACATATCCGCCATGAACCTGCGCGGCGCGCTTGGCGACGGAGAGTCCAATGCCCGTGCCCGGCGCGCGATTGGAATAGTTCGATGAGCGATAGTACCGGTCAAAGATGCGCTCCCGATCGGCCATGGGAATCACCGGCCCGTAACTGTGCACGGAAAAGATTTCCTCCGCGCCGACAGTCAACGCGCGGATGGTGATGGTGCTGCCGAAATGCGAATACTTGCACGCGTTATCGATGTACTGGGTAAGGAGCATCACCATCAACTGACGGTCGCACTGCAACACCAGCTCTTCCTTTTCGATTTCGACAGAGACTTTCATACTGGCCAGCCGGTCTTTCAAGGCGGCCAACACCTCTTCAATGAGCGAACCCGCACTCAGCGGCGCGACATGAATGGAAACTTCGCCCGCATCCAGACGGGCGGTGGTCAAGAGGCGCGTGGTCAGTTCGCCCAGCACGGTGGTTTGCTCGTCAATGAGCGACACCAGGTCCGCCTGTCCCGGGGAAAGATGGCCCATTTCACCGAGGCCTGTTGAGGCGGCGCGGATGGCGGTGAGTGGCGTCTTGTAGGCGTGTGCGAGGCTGTCAAGCACCGTGGCGCGTAATTGCTCGGTGCGGCGTTCGGTTTCGATCCGACTCTCGTTGGCAAATGCGCGATAGCGGTCAAATGTGATCGCGATCAACGAGGCGATCGCATTGTTGATCAGCGGATTGGTATCGCCGCGAACGACCAAGCTGCCGATAGGCACGGATCCCAGGCGCACAACGCGGCGCCCCATCCCCAAATCCGGATCGTCGTCGGATGTTTCAAAGTAGTAGACGTTCTGCGCCATCTCCTGCGGATCCACGCTCCAGAATCCGGCCTGATAGACCTCGTGCAGATCTGCGTCAAAGACGGCGACGGCTTCAAGCTCGAAGATCTCGTGCACCAGCTCCGCGAGCTCCTGCCCCGGCTCCATATGAAGATTCATCTGCAGGGTGCGCCGCGTGAACTCGTAGAGATCATGCATCTGCCTTTCGCCAATCTCTGCCCCGCGCGCGTGAGCCGTAACGCGGGCGGACAGACGGCTTACCATCAAGGCGACAAGGACAAAGACGACCAGTGAGATCGAGTTGGCCGGATCCGTCGCGATGGCGAAATGCCGCTCTTGTACCGCGAACCAGCTATGCGCCACGACCGCCGCGAGCGAAACAATCACGGCCTGCCGGAATCCGCACAGCAGTGCGATGGGAACCACTACCAGCAGATAAAGGAGGCCGGCTTCAGGGTGCAGCCAACTGAACCAGTGGGCCAGTGTCGCAAGCAGAATGACGGCGACCATTCCCAGCGCGCACTCCAGCGCAAACAGGAGCAGTCGCGAGCTCGAGCCACGCGAACGCCCCAGCCGGAAGACGGAACGCGCAGAATAGCTCTGAGACAACCGGGCACTCACCTTCCGTTTTTGGATTCACTGCCAGCGCTTATCCGGCGCAGATAACTCAGGTAGCGCAGCGGCCGATACCTGCCCCGCCGAATTCCGGGAACCAATCCCGATTCACCAAGGGAATTCCTCTCAATTTGCAGGGTCTGAGCGAGGAAAATTCAAGTTTATCAGGTTGCGGAAGGGCTTTTGCCGGTCACAAGACGGCAGGCTAGGGACGCGCAAGCAGTTGAGGCCAAAGGGATGGTTGCCTCCCGAATGTCCCCCCGAAACGGAATCCTGGCCTCAATCCTCACGCCTTCCTCACGAGTTCCTCATATTTTCTTTATGCGTTGTTTGCATTACTGGTGCTAGCACGATTTGCTCAAGTCACGGCGAATGTCACCTTCACTTGATTGCCAACTATGCCGTTGGCAATCCCAGTCGGGCGTAGACGCAGCAGCGCAGCTTTCAAGCGCTGGATCCAATTTTGCAGTGAGCGCATTCCCATGTCTCTCTGCAGCCTGAATTTATCTCGTGTCATTCAAAAACCTTTCTGGAGGTATCAAGCCGATGAACTGGAACGCCAAGCTCATTCTTCGATCGATCGCTGGGGCCGCCATGGCACTTGCGCTCGCAGCGGGTGCGCAAACTCCTGCGCCGTCTGATGCTTCATCGTCGACGGGGGCACAAACATCTTCATCCCAGCCCGCAGCCGCACAAACCCCGGTAGCGGCTCCGGCTGCGCCTGCGGCGGCGCCGCTCAAGTTCCCCTGGAAGGTTGGCCCCATGGCTGTAACAGGTTTTATTGATGGCTATTACAGCTACAACTACAACCAGCCCACGACTTCGGCTAACAATCAACTCAACGACCTCTATAACTTCAACGACAGGACGGACACGGTCGATTTGAGTGCGGCTAAACTCACGTTGAACCACGACCCGGCCCCGTTCGGCGCGCACTTTGACTTTATCTACGGCCGGACGAACGAACTGGTAAATGCCGGTCTGCAGGCGGACTATATCGAGCAGGCATTTCTGAGCCTGAAACCGGCTAAGGCGAAGGGCTTCGAGGCGGACTTCGGCAAATTCGTTACCTCGGCCGGAGCGGAAGTGATTGAAGCGAAGGATAACTGGAATTATTCGCGGTCCCTACTCTTCGCGTGGGCCATACCCTACACAAACTTCGGCCTGCGCACATCCATGCCGGTATCGAAAACTGAAACCATCGGCGTGCAGGTGGTGAACGGCTGGAACGAAGTGACCAAGAACAATGGCTGGGCAACCATCGGCCTGACCAGCGCCTACGTGAAGACCAAGTACACATGGGACCTGAATGTCTACACAGGCCCCGAAAACGCGTTGCCGGGCCACGGCTACCGGAACCTGGTCGACACGACGTTGCTGCTTACGCCAACCAGCAAGTTCAACGCGTATATCAATTACGACTACGGCAGAAACCACGACTCCGTGGTCGGCATACCTCCATACACCAGCGGCGATCACAACATCAACGATTGGCAGGGCATCGCTCTTGCCGCCCACCAGCAGATCAACGCCACGACCGCGATCGCGGGACGCTATGAATTCTTCAACGATGCCAACGGGTTCGCGACGGGCACAGCTCAGCACCTGAATGAGTTCACAGGAACGTTCGAATACAAAGTGCCCAAGCTGCCGCAGACGTTGATTTCACGGGCGGAATACCGTCATGACCAATCCAACGAGCCATTCTTTCATAAGAACAAGACGGGGATGGTTGACGGCCAATCAACAGTGACAGTGGGATTGATCCTGGTCCTCGCGCCACACCAGTAACGCAGCTTCAACACCTTGAGAGGACGTCGGGTATCGGCGCTCCGGCCGCAACTTCAATTGTCGGGAAGGCCAACGCCGACTCCATTGAAGCTGCGGCGCTCAAAGACACCCTCTCGTCCGGAAGTTGGTGACGGAAAATCTCAATTTCTTATTTCGTCCTCATGGGACGATCGATAGACTCGCAACACCGTAAGGGAAACCGGAACCGGTCATGCGGCATGCAACGCACCTGGCGGGACCGCTCCGGTGAGCGTGAAGTCTCCATCTCACGCGGCAGTGAACGCACCGCAACCAGTTGTAAAGAGATTCCCCGGGGGTCAATCACCGGGAGCACTCGAACGAAATTCCAATCTCAGGAGAATGCTCATGGCAGAACAGAAAGCACCTCAGATGCAGGCCACGCTCGGCTTGACCGGGCTGACCAGCAACGCAATGGCGCTCATCGCTCCCGGCGCCTTCCTCTGGCTCACATTCGTCATTCAGGCCGCAACTGGGACGACCTCCCCGTCGATGTGGATCGGCATCTTCGCCGCGCTGCTGCTGTGTTTAGCCACAGCGGTTGCGTACGCCGAGATCTCCAAGCTCTATCCCGGCACCGGCTCCAGCTACTACTACGCCGAGCAGGCCATGCTCTCCAAAGACAAGGCGTTTAAATACGCCCGCGTCGCCAAGTTCGTTGTCGGCTGGGGCTCACACCTCTACTACTGGGTCTATCCCGGCGTCATGGTGGCCGTCACCGGCATCTTTGTCGGCTACGTCGTGGGTTTTCTCTATCCCAACTTTCTCAGCGGTTCTAACCCCGGCCCGGTTTTCATGGGTCTCATCGCGGTTGTCTTCTCGTTCTTCGTAGCCTGGATCGCTTCGAAGGGCGCAGGCGCATCGACGGCGGTAAATATCGCCATTAACATCGTGCAGATTTCGGCGCTCGTGGTCTTCAGCGTCCTGGCTCTTGGCTACCGGTCCAGCCATCCCTCGGGCACGCCTGGATTCCAGTACGATGGGCAAACGCTCGCCACATACACATACCAATTCGCTACCAATCCCAAAGACGGCTCCATTATGCGTGATGCCAACGGCACGCCTCTTCCGCTGCTCGGAAGCGACGGCAAGCCGGTTCCCTTCCAGGTCACCTATCCCACGACCGACTCCAGTGGCAACTTCCTCACCCACCCCAACGCCGCTTCAGTGGTCGGCATCCACAAGCTCAATTTCATGTTTATTCAGGCAACCGTCGCGATTCTGATCCTCGTAGGGTTTGAATCGGTCACCTCGATGGGAGGCGAGGCCAAAAACCCAACCAAGCACATTCCCATCGCTGTCATTGCGTCGCTGCTCATTCAGGGGTTGTTCTGCTACTTATTTGAGTACTTCTGTGCCAACTACTTTCTCAACTCGGGGTACACCATGCAAAGCGCGGTCACCTCAGCCGCACCGATTGGCGACATGATGATCATGGTCGGCGACGCATTGCTGGGCCAAGGCAATGGCAAGTACTTCATGCTGATCGAGGCCTTCACGGTGTTCCTCGCACTCATCGGTACCACGCTGGCCTGCATGAACACCGGGGCTCGCGTGACCTACGCCATGGGAAAGGACGATGAAGCTCCCGAGCACTTCGGCATGCTTCACGCCAAGTCGCTCTCGCCGCGTCGCGCCATCTGGACGCTGGCCGTCATCTCGGCCGTCATCGGCGTCGTCGCCGTATCGATGCCCTTCAGCGACGCCAGCGCACCCAGCGATGCCTCCATCGCCGCGCTGCCCCACGGCATCTTCTCCAGTTTCGGATACAGTAGCCACGCTACGATGGCGGCGATGCCCAACTCGCTACTTGCCATTACGCTCACCTCAAACTTCGGCACATTCATCCTCTACGCGTTAAGCTGCCTGCTGTGCATCGTCGCCTACAACAAGCGGCCAGACCACAACGTGCTGACGCACACGCTCATCCCCGGCTTTGGCCTCCTCGCGAATGTGGTGTGCATGGCCTTCTACCTGATCAGCCCGATCTTCGGCCTGGGTACCTTCAAAGAACCGCTGCTTGCGCTCGCCATCTCTGCTATTTGGGGCCTGTATGGCGGGATCTACTTCATGCGCTCCTCAAAGGCCAAGGGCAAAGCGGTTCTGCTGACGGCAAAACAGCAGCAACAGGTCTCGTAGAGCACCTGTCAACCACATTGGACCTCGGGGTGGATCCTCTCCTCAGCCTGGACGTTGGAGGCTGGGGGGAGGGGCCACCCGATCGTTCTTTTCGACCTGCATCCTGAATTACTCTGAATGAACAGCATCACGGGCGCTTGCATGCGCCGGATGCCCTCTTCGGCGGCGCACATGTTGGACGTACAGTTCGGCCAGGCAAGCGACTTCGGCAAAGTCCGCACCAACAATGAAGACGCTCTGGGATCCTTTATCCCTGCCTCACGCCAGCAGGCTCGTTCTCACGGATTTCTCTTTGTGGTCGCCGACGGAGTCGGCGGACTGGATCTGGGCGAAGTCGCCTCGGCCACGGCCATCTCGGTGATCACCGATTTATTTGCCAAGGCACAGCCCGGATCCATGCTAATCAGCCTGCTGCCCAAGCTTGTCCAGCAGGCGAATGCGGCCGTACACGATTGCACGCTAGCGCCGGAGCATCACGGCCATAAGATGGCTACCACTGTTGTGGCGTGCGCCCTGCGCTATGATCAGGCCGTCGTTTCCCACGTCGGCGATTCGCGGTGCTATCTCGTGCGCAATGGGCAGGCCCGGCAAATCACGCAGGATCATACGCTGGTTAACGAGCAGCGCAAGATGGGGCTGATTTCAGCCGGCGAGATTCCCGCTTCCGACGCCCGGCACGTCCTGATTCGCTCTCTGGGGCCCGAGATGTTCGTATCGCCCGACACCAATGCCCTCACGCTGCAGCCCGGAGACGTTCTGGTCCTTTGCACTGACGGCCTGCACGACGAAATGGGCGAGGCCGAGATCGCCACAATCGCTTCGCAAAAGAAAGACCCGTCCCAGGTCGCCCGCGAACTTGTGGCACGCGCGGTCGAAATCGACGGCGGGGATAACACCTCGGCGATCGTGATTCGCGTGCGTGCGGTGGAACAGGTCGGAATGTACCGCGGCCGGCCCTACCGGCTTCCCGTTTGAAGAGCGGCGGGCACCAGCCCTGATCGTTTGAAAGTCAGTTAAAGGCGCGCTGGAGCCGGCCGAAAAGACTTACAGAATCCTTACTTATTCGTCACCCTAAGTCGGTAAAGTAAAGAGAGCCATGGAGCAACCTGCACGATGAGTTTTTACGACGCCCTGGAGCGGGGTTCGCAGCTCGACTACTACCGCATCGACACACCTGTTGCGCGGAGCGGGATGGCGACCATTTACCGCGCTACCGACACGCGTGACGGCCGCAACGTGGCGCTCAAAATTCCCCACCCCGACATGGAAGCCGACCCCATCTTCTTCGATCGCTTCAAGCGCGAGGCAGCCATCGGCGAACGGCTGAATCACCCCAACGTGATGCGCGTCTTCAACAACGAAAAGCGCTCCCGCGTGTACATGGTCATGGAGTGGTGCGATGGACGACTGCTGCGCAAAATCCTCGATGAAGGCCGCATCTCGAAGGAGCGGGCCATCCGTATCGCCATCGAAGTTCTCAAGGCGCTCGATTACATCCATGCCAACGGCGTGGTGCACCGCGACCTGAAGCCGGAGAACATCATTGTTGACGATCACGATCACATCAAGCTGATCGACTTCGGGATCGCCGGCGATACGGCGTCGCGGCGGCTCACCTACGCGAATTTCACGGCGACGCTCGGAACCCCGGATTACATCGCGCCCGAACAGGTCAAGGGCAAGCGCGGCGACGGACGCACCGACATTTATTCCATGGGCGTGATTCTGTATGAAATGCTGACGGGAAAACTTCCCTTCTCCGGTCCGACGCCACTGGCGGCCATGAACGACCGTTTGCTGAATCATCCGCTGCCGCCGAGCGTGGCCGACCCTTCTGTCTCACCCCAGTTACAGGAAATTCTTTACCGGGCGCTGGAGCGTGATCCCAAAAACCGGTACGCTTCGGCGCACGAATTTCTCACGGATCTTGAACACCCTGAGGCAGTGGGTGTAGAAGACCGTCCGGAAATCCGCGATTGGCAGAAACGCAAATCGCAGCTTACCCGCAAGATCCTCTATTACGGAGGGCTGGCGATGATTCCGGTGGTGATTCTCCTGTTGATGGTGCTGATCGCACGCCACCATTAACGACCGCTTTTTCCACATCGCCCATCCCCAAAATCTTCACGGGATCTTTATACGACAGGCCCTACGATTTTCTTGAATACTCTGAAATTCAGACCCCTTCCTGAGGAGATCTATGGCTAAGTACAAACTGGAATACATCTGGCTTGATGGTAAAAAGCCTATTCCTGAACTGCGCGGCAAAACGACGATCAAGGAGTTCGACAATCCACCCAGCCTGGCCGATCTGCCCCACTGGGGTTTTGATGGCAGCTCGACCATGCAGGCCGAGGGCCATAAGTCTGACTGCATCCTGAAGCCCGTGGCCCATTATCCCGATGCCAGCCGCAAGAGCGGCTATATCGTGCTGAGTGAGGTGATGCATCCTGACGGCACGCCGCACCCCACCAACATGCGCGCCACCGCCCCCGACGATCCCGAGCTCTGGTTTGGATTTGAGCAGGAGTACTTTCTCTATAAAGACGGCCGGCCTCTCGGTTTCCCTGAGACCGGATTCCCCGCGCCACAAGGTCCCTATTACTGCGGCGTCGGCTGCAAGTACATGGGCAGCCTTGCTCGCCAGATCGTGGACGAGCATCTCGACCTCTGCCTCGCAGCCGGCATCAACCACGAAGGCATCAACGCCGAGGTGGCCAAAGGCCAGTGGGAATTCCAGATCTTTGGCAAAGGCTCGCACCGGGCCGCCGACGATCTGTGGGTTGCGCGCTACCTGATGGCTCGTTTGTGCGAGAAGTATGAAGTCGATCTCCAACTGCACTGCAAGCCCATTCGCGGCGACTGGAACGGATCGGGCATGCATACCAACTTCTCCACCAAGCAACTTCGTGAAGTTGGCGGCAAGGAATACTTTGAAGCGCTGATGGAGGCTTTCGAGAACAACATCGAAGGCCACATCGACGTATACGGACCCGACAACCACCTCCGTCTGACGGGGCTTCACGAGACCCAGGCCATCGACAAGTTCAGCTATGGTCTCTCTGATCGAGGTGCGTCGATCCGCCTGCCGGTCAACTTCATCAAGAACGGATACAGAGGATACCTGGAAGATCGCCGTCCCAACTCGGAGGCCGATCCTTACCAGATTGTTGCGCGGATTTGGAAGACGATTCAGACAGTTGCAATGGCGGTCGCGGCGTAGAGAAACTCCCGAGCCACCCGGCATTGCGTGTTTCAAAACCCGGGGGAAGTGGTAAGCGATCTTCGCTGACCGCTTCCCTTTTTCCCGTTTGCAGTTTTGGTTGCGATGCTTCTGGCGCGGATGGTAGATTTTGGGGAGACAAGGAACACCCTCTCTCCGCGCTTCCAAAAATGACCCTGGTTGCAGAGCGGTCCTGATGCCGTTAATCGACCGGCTTTGCAGCGCTAGAAACGCGCAACCTGAAAGCCAACGCCGACAAAATGAACCGGGGCGCGGCCCGCGAACTCCGCGAAGATCACTCTAGGACCTAACTGACACGCAGCGGATCAGGGCTCTCGCTGTATTTTCCGGGTTCCGATCGCCCTCAAAAAGCCCTGTTCCCTTGAACGTGTATCTGCCACAATCATGAACCGCCGTTCGAACCCAAAGAAAGGAAGGAGTAGCAATCATGCCGCGTACCCCAAATGATGTGAAAAAGCTCGCCAAGGAAGCCGGCGCGAAGATCGTCGATTTGCGATTTATCGATCTGCCGGGCATGTGGCAGCATTTTTCCCTCCCCGTGGAAGATCTTGACGACGATTTATTCAGCGAAGGCATCGGCTTCGATGGGTCGAGCATCCGCGGATTCCAGCAGATTCATGAGAGCGACATGCTTCTGATTGCCGATGCCGATACGGCCGTCATGGATCCAACCCTCTCGATCTCCACAATGAACATCATCTGCAATGTCTTCGACCCCATCACCCGCAAGCCCTACAGCCGCGATCCGCGCTACGTGGCGCAAAAGGCCGAGGCGCATCTGAAGAAGACCGGAATTGCCGACATCAGCTACTGGGGTCCGGAGGCGGAGTTTTACATCTTTGACAGCGTGCGCTACGACCAGACGGCACACAGCGGCTATTACTATGTCGACTCGGTCGAGGGCATCTGGAACACCGGCAAGGAAGAGAGCCCCAATCTCGGCTACAAGCTGCGCCACAAGGAAGGCTATTTCCCGGTGCCGCCGTCTGACACGCTTCAGGATATTCGTTCGGAGATCATCATCGCGCTCAGGGGAATGGGCGTGCCCGTCGAGGTGCATCACCACGAAGTGGGCACGGCCGGCCAGTGCGAAATCGATATGCGCTTCGGCACGCTGGTCAAGATGGCCGACAACCTGCTCACCTACAAGTACATCATCCGCATGATTGCCAAGAAGCACGGTATGACCGCAACCTTCATGCCGAAGCCGCTCTTTGGCGATAACGGCTCCGGCATGCACGTGCACCAGAGCCTTTGGAAGGGTGACAAGAACGTCTTCTTCGATGCCAAGGGCTATGCTCTGCTGAGCCAGACCGCGAAGTACTATATCGGCGGACTGCTCAAGCACGCGCCGGCTCTGCTGGCCATCGCCGCTCCGACGACGAACTCGTATCGCCGCCTGGTACCGGGATACGAAGCACCGGTCAACCTAGCGTATTCCAAGCGCAACCGCTCTGCGGCCTGCCGCATTCCCGTCTACTCCACGAGCCCCAAGTCCAAGCGCATCGAGTTCCGCTGTCCCGATCCATCTACCAACCCGTACCTCTGCTTCTCGGCCCTGCTCATGGCCGGCCTCGACGGCATCAAGAACAAGATCGATCCCGGCGAGCCGCTCGACAAGGACCTCTACGAGCTCGAACCGGCAGAAGCGAAGAAGATCAAGAGCACGCCCGGGTCATTGGGCGAGGTGCTCACGGCTCTCGAGAAGGACCACGAGTTCCTGTTGCAGGGAGACGTGTTTACTCCGGACCTGATCGAGACCTGGATCACCTACAAGCGCGAGCGCGAACTGGCGCCCGTGAACCTGCGCCCCGTGCCTTACGAATACTTCCTGTACTACGATCTGTGAGAAAAGTGATGGGTTCCCCACCCTCGCCGCGTCTTTGTTTTTGCGGCTAGGATGGGAAACTCAGCTCAAATGCGGCCGGCATCACGCGATGCTGGCCGTGTTGTTTGTGGTGATCTTCCGGCCGCGCCGAGCTTCGCCAAGCCGTCCCCGCCTCGCACCACATCTCCACAGCCTCGAAGGATGGACCGGTTAGAATCGTTGCATAGCCGGTACCTCGCGAACTCAAAGCTCGGGGAGCAGTATGTCGCGAAGTACTGTCGGGTCCTGATTCCGGTGCTGCGGCGCGGGCATTAACCGAACCGGAACCAGCGACGCTATCATTTGTTGCAACGCATCCTCGCACCGCGCCGCGATGAACCGCCGGCTTCCACGCCAAAACCACCTGGCATCGCAAAAGGAGATCCATGTCCAACGAGTACCGTAATTTTCTAGCTCTCACCTACGATGAGCTGGAGACGCTGAACCTGAAAGCCAAGGCTGACCGCGTGAACCGCGTGCCTGCCGATGAAGTTCGCGAAAAACGCCTGAAGTATTTGACCGACGAGAAACGCATCAAGGCCGTGACCGTTTTGTTCTCAGACCTTGAGGGCCGCCTGCACCTGCTCGATTACGACAAGAAATTCCTGCTCGGGTCCTATGGAAACCTGACCTTCGACGGCTCGTCGATCCGCGGGTTCACCGCCCAGAAGGAAAGCGACCTGCGCCTGGGCATCGACTGGACTTCGTTCTATTGGGTACCGGCCGACGTCTTCGGCAACGGCAAAGTTCTGGTCTTCGGCGACGTCATCAACAAGGACGGAAGCCAGTATCCCGGCGACATGCGCGGCGTGCTGAAGAACTACGCCGACAAGCTGGCGAAGGACAAAAACTACACCCTCAACGCCTCCGCCGAGATTGAGGGATTCCTCTTCGCTGGCAAAGATGCAGAGCAACGTTACCACGAGACCGGCAAATTCGAGTTCATCAACACCGGCGGCTACTACCACGTTCTGCCGCTCGATCCGCTGCGCCAGTTCATCGACACTTCGGCCGAAGTCCAGCGCGCCATGGGTTTCCAGAATGAGAAGGACCACCCTGAAGTCGCTCCCAGCCAGTTTGAAATCAATTTCAGCTATGCCCAGGTGGTGGCCGCAGCCGACCAGATTCAGCTTTACAAACTGCTGTGCCGCCAGATCGCCAACAACCTGGGATACACCGCGAGCTTCCTGCCCAAGCCGATCGTGGGTGTGAATGGAAGCGGGATGCACACCAACGTCTCGGTCTCAAAGGGCAAAACCAATCTCTTCTGGGATGAAAAGGGCGAGGAGCAGCTCTCCAGGTTTGGCTGGGACTTCCTCGATCGCATCCTGACCCACGCCCTCGATCTCTGCCTGATCTTCAACTCCAGCGTGAATGCGTATCGCCGGCTCGATCCGCACTTTGAAGCACCGAACCAGATCCGCGCTTCGGCGGTCGACCGCGGCGCCATGGTTCGTGTGCCCATCGGCAACCACCGCTCGATGCGCACCGAGGTGCGCGCAGTTGCGCCGGATGCCAACCCCTATCTCTCGCTTTACGCCATCTTCAAGACCGGGATCGACGGCGACATTTCCAAGGCGAAGGATCTGCGAGCCGGCGGCCGCTACCTGCCCGACAACATCCAGAAGGCGATCGCCGATTTCAAATCATCGAAGTGGATCGCGCAGATTCTCGGTGCAGACGTGCAGGGCCGTTACGCCGATCTCAAGGAAGCCGCCGCCAATCGCTCTCCGCGCGAGTTGGGATCGATCGTCAAGGCGTCCGAAGTGCAATTCCACCACGCGGTCTACAACCAGTCGCTATGGAATCTTTTTTAAGCGGCGCCAACCAACGCACAGGGTGGGAAAACTCAATCCAGAAGCGGCCAGCGTCAAGCGATGCTGGCCGTTTTCATTCCGGCCGCAATTTCCTGGGCGAGAATCTCCGCCGCGTCAATGCAGTCTTTCCGGCTCACGTCGCGGTGTGTAACCAGCCGGATCGCGTCCGGCCCGAACGCGCCCGCCAGCACGCCATGCTCTTTGAGCCGCGCCACCAGATCGGCGGCGCCGCGGCCGGCCGTCAATCGAAACACCACGATGTTGGTCTCGACTGATGGCAGATCGATCGAAACGCCTTCAGTATTCGCCAGCGCCTCGGCCAGGAGTCGCGCGTTGGCATGATCGTCCGCGAGCCGCTTCGGTCCTTCTTCGAGAGCAATAAGTCCCGCAGCCGCCAATACGCCCACCTGGCGCATTCCTCCACCCATTGCTTTGCGGAAGACCCGCGCCCTAGCGATCCGTTCCGCCGAACCCACAAGCATCGAACCCACCGGCGCGCCCAACCCCTTCGACAGGCAGAACATCACCGTATCGAATCCGTGTGTCAGCGTCTTTACATCGACGTTCAGGGCAACGGCTGCATTGAAGATGCGCGCCCCGTCAAGGTGTGTGGGGAGCTTGTGCGCGCGGGCGCCTTCCCAAATCTCTTCCAAAAGTTCCATGCGCGTTACGCGCCCGCCGGCGAGGTTCGCCGTATTCTCGATTTCGATGAGTCCGGTGGCTGCGCGAAAACCTCCGTAAGGGCTGATGACCGGCTCGATATGTTTCCACGTCAGAATCCCGCCCTCGGCCGGCACAGCGCGAATCAGGCAGCCGGAGAAGACCGCCGTGGTTGCCATTTCGTAATCCAGAATGTGTGCGCGCGACTCTGCGATTACTTCCTGGCCCGGTTGCGTAAGCGTGCGAATCGCCACCTGGTTGCCCATAGTGCCCGTGGGCACAAACAGCGCCGCCTCACGCCCAAAGATCGCTGCAGCGCGCCTCTCCAGCAGATTGACGGTGGGATCCTCGCCGTATACGTCGTCGCCCACCTCCGCAGCCGCCATCGCCGCACGCATTTCGAGCGTCGGCTTCGTTACCGTATCCGAACGCAGATCAATGATCTTTGCCAAACTTTTTCCACTTCCCTTCCATTAGAGTCATAAGCAACGGACTGACAAGCGCTAGAGCGACGATCCCAAATAATCCCCCGGCAATCGCATGTCCGAACTTTCCTGAAATTGAATTCCCGACCAATCCGAAGCAATAAATCAAGGGAATCGATAGAGCGCCAAAAGCCCCAAACAGACGCGCGGCGTTACGCTCTTTTTGCTCGTAGCGACCTAGGAAAAAGCGGAGCAATGAGCGCGCAGCAAAATAGTACAAAGCTCCAATCGGGATGCAGAACCACAGCGCAAGGGTTATCGGCACTTCGTTCTCCTTATTCGGCGGCTAAGTCAGCAAGTGCGGAGCTAGTCGCTGTGTCCGCCTCCTTGCTCCCTAGCTCCCTTGCTCCCTTGTTCCCTGCCCTTACGGTATCTGCGCCATCGGCAACTCCATCACCGGCGTCCGTTTGCCGTCCAGCTCTGCAACCGCCCACAGCCCGTGAAAGTTCGCGCGGATTCCCGGCTGGGTTTTCAGAAACGCGCTCAAGACGGCAGTCGCCTCGGTACGCTGCGCCGCGGGGTCGGTCAAACCCGTCGATTGATAGACCACGCCCAGATCCGGCTCATGGAGCGAAGGGTCAAGAACAACAGCCTCGACTTTCCAAGTCCGGTCGCCGGTTTGCAGCGTCAGGGGCATCTGGTTTTGCGCTGAGGGCGTGATGTCCGATTGTTCCTTGCGCAGTCTTTCCAGATTCGGGGACGAGAGAAAATCCACGGGCAGAAGCAGATAGTGCGCTGCTTCGTAGCTATACCAGGCGCTCCATGGATCGGCTTTGGCCATCTCGCGCCCGCGCACCCAGTACCAGACGCCGTCGTGGCCGTCGAAAACGCCTGGCCGCAAGGTCAGTCCGGCCAGCTTCCAGGTCGTGGCAGCGCCGTCCCACGCCAGAACCATGCCCATCTGGCCCGCCAGCGGCGCCCCGACCGCATCGGCGATGGCCACCGCATAGCGGCCCGGCGGCAGGGCGTTCATGGTGATGGTCACGGTGAGCGAACCTGACGAGTTGGAGCAGAAGAATTGCGTGGTTTCCGGCGCAGTCTGGGCAGTCGCATCGAGCAGATACAGATTCCGCACTTGAAATTGCCCACCCTTCACAAGCGGCATGCCCTGCTCCGCCGCGGCGCGGATCCCGTCCCACGCCGATGCCTCTTCCGGCAGCAGGTCGGCCTGCAGCAAAGCGTAATTCTGGGCCAGCACAGCGCTTGCCAGGCGGCCGGTCACGGCGGTCAGCGCGTCCCGATCGAGAGACCCCAATTCGGCCTGCGAGGTGCAAGTCACGGCGTAGCTTGCCAGGGGCGCCAACGCCAACGTAAACGCCGCCAAAATCTTCATGAGGAAGCGCATTCCTCCCCACAACCTCTCTGACCGATGATTGTTTGAGCGTACGCCGGCCACTGCTAGTCTAGTACAGTGAGTGGCTTTGTATTCGAGCGGCGCCCACCGTGCGCCAGGCCGCGATCGAACCGCCAGGAGCCGGTTCCGATGCGTAAATCCCAGATGCCGCAAGCGGAGTCATCGCACAGGCTGCCATTGTGCCTGCGTCGGCCAGCGCGCACGCGTCAAGTGAGTGGGATCTTGGTGGCGATTGCAGCCCTGGTTGCGCCAGCCTGGCTGATGGCAGGCGTGATGCCTGCATCGCAAACGGCACCTGCTGCCATCGCACCGACCGTCAGTACGCACAAAACGGCAACAACACATAAACACCATGCCCAGGCACCGGCAAAAGTGGCTCCGCTGCCGGAGCCAGAGCCGATACCGCCCGCTCCCAAGCCTCCCGATTGGCCCGCCAACGATACACCCGCTCCAGCGAACGTGGTCTGGGACAGCCACGGACTCACGGTAACGGCCTCAAACTCGAGCCTAAAGCAGATCCTGAGGGACATTTCAGTCGATACCGGCACAAAGATCGAGGGTCTCGGCCAGGATGAGCGAATCTTTGGTTCCTACGGGCCGGGTCCCGCGCGTGATGTTATCTCCCAGCTTCTGGATGGCTCGAATTACGATCTCCTCATCATCGGCGACCAGGGTGGGGGGACGCCGCGACAGGTTGTACTGACTGCCCATTCCGGCACCACGCCGCCTGCCAATAATGCCAACCCAAGCCAGCCGAATGAAGGGGATAACGGAGCGGATGAGCAGGCCCAGCAGCCCGAAGAGCCTCAGCCTGTACCACCGCCTCTACCCCAACAACCACGCGCCAACCCGAACGACTACCCTGGTCAGGCGCCGGGCAGGACGCAGCAACAGCTGATCGAAGAGATGCAGGAGCGGCAGCGCCAACTCCAGCAGCAGCAACAACAGCAACAACATCCTCAATAAAGAAGAGTTGCTGTCGGGACCTGACGACTGAAAGCTGCTAGCTGAAGGCTGTTTTTTCTAAGCTATGCGCGCTGTTTCCGGCTCTGCCTTTACCGGTGCTGGCCGCTGGCGCGGACGCAGAAACGCAAAACCAACTCGCAGAATGGCATAAGCGGCGAGAATGCCAAAACCCATGGCCCCGGCCGCTGCGCAAATCAACATCAGCAAATCCAACAAACCTGCCATTCCAACCGCCCAAAAGTGATTTAGATGCGATCAAGACTGCCGTGCATGATTCGTGCCGCATCGTGGAGTTGCGCGTTCGATATCCACCTTTGTGATTGTCGCAGAAGATTTGCTGCGTTGACCCTGATTTCTGTTGGCAAATAGAATACCTTAGTAACGAAATTTGCACAGAAATCGCGGCAACATCCGCCAAAGGCATCCTCCGTCGCTGATTCTTAGCCATGTCTATCACGCACATTTCGGTGCGCGGGGCGCGCCAGCACAACCTGCGCGACATCAACGTGCGCATTCCCCGCAATGCCCTCACGGTGGTCACCGGTCTTTCCGGGTCAGGTAAAAGCTCGCTTGCTTTTGACACCATCTATGCCGAGGGGCAACGGCGTTATGTGGAAACGCTCTCTGCATACGCCCGGCAGTTTCTTGACCAGATCGAACGTCCGGATGTGGACTCCATTGAGGGCCTTAGCCCGGCGATTTCAATCGAGCAAAAGACCACTAGCCGCAGCCCCCGATCCACGGTGGGAACCATCACTGAAATCTACGATTACCTCCGCCTGCTTTACGCCAGCGTGGGCACGCCGCACTGCCCAAACTGCGGCCGTCCCATTACCCGCCAAACCGCCGAACAGATCGTCCAGCGCATCCTCGAGTTGGGCCGTAGCGAGCGCGTCACCGTTATGGCGCCTGTGGTTCGAGGGCGAAAGGGTGAGTTTAAAGATTTGCTGGATCAGATTGATAGTCAAGGGTTTCGCGCACGTGTTGACGGTGAGATGTGCGACCTTTCAGAGCCACTGCAGCTTGACAAGCGCAAGAACCACACGATCGAAGCCATCGTGGACCGCATCCTGCTCCGGGCAGATAACGCGGGTGGCCCCGGTCCCGCTTCCGAGCCACGCGAAGGATCGAAACGGGCCACGATACAAGTCGGTAAACCGTCGGTTGAAAAGCGCCTGGAACAAGCCGTCGCCAAGGCGTTGCAGCTCGCGAACGGACTGGTTCTGGTTGCCTTCAACAACGCGGACGAGCAATTGTTCTCCTCGTCGATGGCTTGCCCCGACTGTGGGCTCGATGTACCCAAGCTCGAGCCGCGCAGCTTTTCGTTCAATTCCACCTTTGGCGCGTGCCCTAACTGCCACGGCCTCGGCTCGCTCTACGACTTCGACCCTGCCAAGGTGATTACCGACTGGTCAAAGCCGCTGCTGGATGGCGGCCTGGGCCCCGGTTCGGCCTCGCAATACCTCATTCGGCTCATCCAGCTCGCTGCCGATCGTTACAAGATCGATCTCAAAACTCCTTTTGAGGATTTGCCTCCGAAGCAGCAGCACATCCTTGTCTATGGGCCGCCCAAAGGTGAAGCGCCGCGCACTGGCTTCCACGGCATCCTCGCCTACCTTCGCGACAATGTGGAAGAAGCGCGCAGCGACAGCTATCGCGAGTACATGATGAGCTTCATGTCGGCGGCTCCCTGTCCGGTCTGCCGCGGCAAGCGGTTGCGCCCCGAGTCGCTCGCTGTCAAAGTCGGGGGCCTCTCGATTGCCGATTTCACGGCGCTGCCTCTCAATCGCGCGCTTTCGGCAGCGATCAACCTCAAATTCACTGAGCGCGAGGCGCTGGTGGCGGAGCGCATTCGCCGCGAGATTGCCGAGCGACTGGAATTCCTCTGCGCCGTCGGCCTCAAGTACCTTTCGCTCAACCGGAGCGCCGCAACGCTTTCGGGAGGCGAAGGCCAGCGCATTCGCCTGGCGACGCAGATCGGCTCGCGCCTGCGTGGCGTGCTTTACGTGCTCGACGAACCTTCCATCGGCCTGCACCAGCGCGACAACAACCGGCTGATTGAGGCGCTGGAAAAGCTTCGCGACCTTGGCAACACCGTCCTCGTTGTTGAGCACGATGAAGAGACCATCCGCCATGCCGACTACGTGCTTGATCTCGGACCCGGCGCGGGGCGACTAGGCGGCAATGTCGTCGCCGAGGGCACGCCGGAACAGATCATGGCCACCCCGACGTCTTTGACCGGCCGCTACCTGAGCGGCTCTGCCACCATGTTGCAGCGCGAGAAGCCGCGTCCACTGAGCGGCAAGTGGTTAGCCATCACCGGAGCCCGCGAGCACAATCTGCAGGACGTGAATCTGCGCCTGCCGCTCGGTGTCATGACGGTCGTGACCGGCGTAAGCGGGAGCGGCAAGAGCACGCTGGTCAACGATATCCTTTACCGCTCACTGGCCAAGATTATCTACGGTTCGCGCGAGGAGCCGGGCGCGCACGACGCTCTCACCGGCACCGAGCAGATCGACAAGGTTGTTCGGATTGACCAGTCGCCCATCGGCCGCACGCCACGCTCGAATCCCGCCACGTACACCGGCGTCTTCTCGCCCATCCGCGACCTGTTTGCCATGCTGCCCGAGTCGCGCGAGCGCGGCTACAAGCCGGGGCGCTTCAGTTTCAACGTTACCGGGGGACGCTGTGAAGCCTGCCAGGGCGATGGCCAGCGGCGCATCGAGATGAACTTCATGCCCGATGTCTACGTGCAGTGCGAAGTGTGCAATGGGCGCCGCTACAACCAGGAAACGCTGGCCGTGAAATTCCACGGGCACTCCATCGCCGACGTTCTCGACCTGACCATCGAAGACGCGCTGCCGCTGCTTGCCGACGTGCCCCAGGTGCACCAGAAGCTCCAGACTCTCGTCGATGTTGGCCTCGGCTACGTGCATCTCGGCCAGAGCGCCACGACGCTTTCAGGCGGCGAGGCGCAGCGCATGAAGCTGGCGCGCGAGCTTTCAAAACGGCAGACGGGCAAGACCCTCTACCTGCTCGACGAGCCCACCACCGGCCTGCACTTTGACGATGTGCGCAAGCTGCTTGAAGTGCTGCATCGTCTTGTCGACCTCGGCAACTCGGTCATCATCATCGAGCACAACCTCGACGTGATTCGCAACGCCGACTGGGTTATCGATCTTGGCCCCGAGGGCGGTGAAGACGGCGGCCGCGTGGTCGGCGAAGGCCGCCCAGCGAAAATTGCAGCGACGCCTGGCTCCTATACCGGACAATTCCTCAAGCGCTACTACAAATCCACAAACGGCCGTCTTACACTTGCCGATTCTGAAGAAGATGTTGTGGCCACTTCAACTACAAACGGAGCCGGCCCTGGCGATTCACCGTTGAAGGAAAGCCGTTCCGCGACTGCACCCGAAAACAAATCGAGACGCAGGCATCAAAAGAATCCAGTGGCTGCATCCTCACGCCGCGAGAAAACATCGAGTCTTGCATGAACAGTTCGCCGGAATACCAACCCCCGCAGGATGAGTCGGACGATCAGGCCGGCGAGCCGGACATCTCCCGCGAGGCTCCAGTCGCAGCACCGGAACCGATCCCAGTTTTTCAGCAAGAGCCGTGGTTTCCGTCGCCGGTGCCGCCTGCTCCTCCGCCGCAGCTTGAGCCGCGTTATCCGCCGCGGATCCCGCATCTGGGACACCTGGTGTTTTTGTTGCTGGCCCTCGCGCCCATCGCGTTTCTCGCTATGGGCCTGCTTGTGGGGCTCGCCATGCACTACCACCTCTTCGGCGTCTCTTCGGCGCAACAGGCGGTCGGCAATGTTCACTACCTTCTGGGCAGCGAAGGCCTGCTCTACCTGTTTACCTTTGCTTTAGCCCTACTCATCTTTCCGGCTTTCTGGCACGAAAGCTTGCTCGCCGGCCTGCAATGGAACGGTGCGACGGCCCTGCGCATGCGCAAGTGGCTCTTCAGCGCTGCATTCATCTGTTTTCTGCTGGCCCTATTGAGCGGCGAGTTCTTCCATGGTCCCACCAACACGCCGATCGAGAAGATCTTCCGTACCCCAGGGGCGGCGTGGCTCCTGTTTGCCTTCGGCATCACCTTCGCGCCGTTTTTTGAGGAGATGTTCTTTCGGGGCTTTCTTCTTCCCGCGCTCTGCACAGTTTCCGATTGGATCGCGGAAAAGATTTGTCCCGACGGTCCGATCTTCGTGGGATCGAACGGCCGCCCTCACTGGCCGGCGAGCGGCGTCACGACCGCCGCCGTCTCCCTACTTAGCATCCCCGCGGCGTTTTTTCTGGCGTTCTATATCAAGGACGGGCGCTTCGCGCTTGAAATTCTTCTGCCGTATTTCGTTTTAATTCTGGCGCTCTTCACCATCCTCGCCGTTCACAAGAGTCCCCCACATGTCTTTGCGCGTCCGGTTGACACCGACGGCCATCCGCTATGGTCCACGTCAGCCCTAGTGATCGGATCTTTGGTCACCAGCATCCCGTTCGCCGCCATGCATGGCGAACAGACCGGCTACGCTTTTGGCCCGTTTCTTCTCCTCGTTGGCGTCAGCCTGGTATTGTGTGCTGTCCGCTTGAGCACGCGCTCTCTTGCCGCAAGCACCCTGGTCCACGCCTGCTACAACTTCCTGCTGTTCTCGTTGATGCTGATTGCCTCCGGCGGCTTCCGCCACCTGGACAAAATGTGAGAAACAGCCACCAGCTCCTAGACGCTAGCTCCTAGCTTCGTTGGCCAGACGCGCAGAGCTTTTTCGACAACCCAAATCCGATACGCTTTGAGGACGGTGATAAAACCACCGGCTAGACGCTGGGAGCTTGAGGCCAGAAGCTCCCGTTACAATCATCTCGATGCCCACCCCAACGCACGCCCAACAACTCCTCGCCCTCCTCGCTCGCCTTAGCTTTCGGCTTGGCCAGTTCACGCTCTCCTCCGGAGCCACCAGCGACTACTACATCGACTGCCGCACTACGACTTTGCATGCCGAAGGCGGCCGCCTCACCGGCCATGCCATTCTCGAGCTGCTTGAAGCAAACAGCGTTCAGGCCGAGGCTGTCGGCGGGCTGACGATGGGCGCCGATCCGATTGTCAGTAATGTGGCGACGGCCAGCGCTTGGCGTGCGCAATCGCGTCCTGGCGCGCCTCTGCTGCACGGCTTCCTGGTGCGCAAAGCCGAGAAAGCACACGGCACCGGCCGCCGCATCGAGGGCTTTTGCCGTGAAGGCGCGCGCGTGGTGATCGTCGACGATGTCTGCACCACCGGCGCATCCACCATCGCCACCATTGAAGCGGCACAGCAGGCCGCCATGACGGTGGCCGCCGTGGTTTGCATCGTTGAACGCGAAGAGGCCAAAGGCCGCGCCGCCGTCGAGGCCGCGGCAAAAGGCGCTCCGTTTCTGCGCCTTTTCACAGCAAACGAAGTCCGCGCGGAACACGTGAAGCAGCTTTCTACGGCCGAATTGTAGCCCTCCGCCAAGAAAACAAAAGGCAGGCCCGATCCCGCTGGGTCTGCCTTCCGGCGTTCCATGAAACTGCTGTCAGTGCGAAACCGTGTGCGTTACTCTTCCGGAACAGTTGTTGCCTGTCCGCCCGCGGGAGGAGCTGCCTGCCCCGTCTGCCCTGTTTGCGCTGCTGGCGGCTGATTTTCGGCGCTCATGTTCGAGAGCAACTGCACTTCCACGCGACGGTTCTCCTTGCGTCCTGCAGCCGTGGTGTTCGCAGCCACGTATTCGTCCTTCCCGATCCCAATCAGGTAGAAGCGATGGGCGGGAATGCTGTACTTCGATGCAAGGTATTGCACTACCGAGTCGGCGCGGCGTTGGCTCAGGTCGTAGTTATACTGTGCCGGGCCGACCGAATCCGTTCCCCCGGTCACTTCAAGAATGTAGCTCTTCGCCGAGCCGAGACTGCCGGCAAAGCTGTCGAGCTGCTCCTTGTCATCCTTGGTGAGCAGGGCCTTGTCGAAGCCGAAGTTCACCGAAACCTTCGCCACCTGCTTGTAGTTGTCGAGCCCCTTCACCACGCTGTCAAGCGAGTCGGCGCGGTGGGCCACGTCGTTGGCAGCACTGTCGGCGGCATTGGCCGCCTGGTTGGCGTTCTGGGCAGCCTGGTTGGCCTGATCTGCAGAGTCCTGCGCCTTGCCGATGCCTGCCTGCGCGCGATCGTTCACATCGTGAATCTGCCGGTTATTCTCGGCGGTTTTTTGGTCCAGCTGGTCAGTGTGATCGATCAGTGGACCCGTCTGGGTGCGCACATAATTCTTTGTGGAGCAACCCGCTACACCAAACATCACTAGCGCCGCAGCCGTCAACGCGAATCCAGAACGTTGCATGGTCATTTTTGTCACCCCTCTATCTCTGCTTGCGGGTACAAAGCGTCGGCCCGGCAGAGATACATCTTTCCTTTGTTCTGATAGAGATGGCACGCCGCTATCCATTCTTCGCCTCAGCTGTAATCAACTGAAACCACAACATGTTATAGCAACGCTGTGAATTTCATGTGCAGCAAAGATCTGTGTAATTTTTACCGCAACCGGTAAGGATTGCCCTGTTCTCAGTCGCCACGCTTCGGGGCCGTCGCCTAAAACTTGCCATGGCAACGAGGCTCCTCAATTCCCGCTATCCTAGGATTTGGGCCTTCACACCGGCCACAACAAGAGTTCGCCGACCCGATACCGCCGAATGGATCTCTACGAGAAAATCCGCACCTTGCCGACCCAGCCCGGCGTGTATCTCTACAAGAACCCCGAGGGCGAAGTCATCTATGTCGGAAAGGCGAACAACCTCCGTTCCCGGGTGCGCTGCTACCTCCTCGAAGCGAGCCAGGCCAACGCCAAGACCGGCTCGCTGATGCGCGAAGCGGTCGACATCGAGTACATCCTGGTCGACAACGAGCACGAAGCCCTGGCCCTCGAAAACAACCTTATCAAGCAGCGCAAACCGCGTTTCAACATCCTGCTGCGCGATGACAAAACCTACCCCTACGTGAAGCTCACGCTGGCCGACCGTTTCCCGAAGGTCTTTGTCACCCGCCGCCTGCGCAAGGACGGCTCGTCCTACTACGGACCTTATTTCCCCGGCAACCTCGCCTACCGGGTGGTCGAACTCATTCACCGCAGCTTTCTGTTGCCGAGTTGCAAAGTTGATCTGTCACGCTATCATCCACGCGCCTGCCTGCAGTACTACATTCATCGCTGCCTGGGCCCCTGCGTCGAGGGCCTCACCACGCACGAAGCGTACAAGGAAGCGGTGCGGGACGCGCAGCTTTTTCTCGAGGGCCGCCACGCCGAACTGGAGCGCACGCTCACCACTCGCATGATGGCCGCCGCCCAAGCGGAGCAGTTTGAGGCCGCGGCGCGGCTTCGCGATCAGCTTTCGACGGTGCACCAGCTCCAGGAGAAGCAGCGCATCGCCACGGTAGAGCTCGATGATGACGCCGACGTCTTCGGATATCACTTTGAAGACGGCGCGCTCGCCGTCAATCTCTTTCACATGCGCAACGGCAAGATCGTCGATAGGCGCGAGTTTTTCTGGGAAGACCTGCCGAGCCTGCCCGACGCAGTTGAAGACGGGGATCAGGGGTCAGGGATCAGGCATCAGGCAGAAACACCTGAGCAAGATTTCGAAGATACGCCTGGCATCCTGAGCGAGTCGCCGCGGCGACGAGTCGAACGATCTGCTGTTGCTTTTCCAGAGCAGAATGCCAACACCTTCAGTGCCGGCGCCGTCTTCTCTGCCCTCCTCAAGCAGCTTTACATCGACCAGCACTACGTGCCGCGAACGATTCTCGTGCCGGTCGACTTCGACGATCGGGAGACGCTTGCCGCCCTGCTGAGTGAGCGCATCGGCCACAAGATCGATATTGCAGTCCCGCAACGCGGCGATAAGAAATCGCTGGTGGACCTTGCCGGGCAAAACGCAAAGCAGTCGTACACACAGCGTTTCCGCGTCCTCGAGCCTTCGCGCAAGGCCATCCAGGAAGCCCTGGCCGACGCGCTCATGCTGCCCGAGCTGCCGCGACGCATTGAATGTTTCGATATCTCGCACATTCAGGGCGCGGAAACCGTGGCCTCCATGGTCGTGTGGGAAGACGGCAAGATGAACAAGTCGGCATATCGCAAGTTCAAGGTGAAGACGGTGACCGGCGTGGATGACTTCGCCGCGATGCGCGAGGTGGTGGAGCGGCGCTACCGCCGCGTGAAAGATGAAGATCAGCCCATGCCGTCGCTCGTGCTCGTTGATGGAGGCCTCGGGCAGCTTCACGCTGCGGCCGAAGCCCTGGAATCCCTCGGCTTCACTTCGCAGCCGCTCGCCTCCATCGCGAAGAAGGAAGAGATTATCTATCTCTACGGGAGCGAGAATGAGCCCATCGTCCTCGACCGCCGCTCTCCCGTTCTGCATCTTGTGCAGCTCATTCGAGATGAAAGCCATCGCTTCGCTATCGGCTACCACCGCCAGCGCCGCGCTATGAGAGACAGGGATTCCGAGCTGCTGAATATTCCCGGGGTAGGCCCGCAAACCCGCCAGCGTCTGCTCACGCACTTCGGCAGCCTGCGCGACGTGCAGCAGGCCACGGCGGAATCGCTTGCCGCGGTCGTCTCCCGCAAAACCGCGGAGACCATCTGGCAGCATTTCCACCAAGCGCAAACTGCAGGCTGACGAATTCTCCAATCGAAAAAAGCCAGGCACCTATGATTGGCGTTCATGCCCATCAACATCCAGTTCAAACTCACATTTGACGACTACTTGCGAGCGCAGCGGCTCCATAGCAAGCGCACATGGGGGCGCCGTGTCTGGTATATCGTAAGCCGCACGCTCATCCCGGTCCTGGGCCTTCTTTACGTGCTGATTTTTGTTCTGATTTTTTGGCGGACCACACCGGTCGGGTGGCTTCTCGTCGCCCTACCCTGCGGAATGTATTTCGCCTTTTATCCCGTGGTTGTGCGCCTTCGCTTGAATCGCTGCTATCGCCGCACGCGCACCGGAGATGAGGAAAACTCAGTCGGAATCGGTGAGGAGGGCATTCGCATCAGAGCGGAAAACACAAGCAATGATCTCAACTGGAAGGCTGTTCAATCCTGCCGCGAAGACCAGAACGTCTTCGTCCTTTACCTCGCTCCAGCCAAATTCATCGTTTTTCCCAAGCGTGTATTTTCGGAGGAGCAAATCCTCGAACTGCAATCTTTATTGGCGAGACAGGTGCGCTCGGCAACCTGAGCCGTCATGATTGCCGCTTCCGCAGACGTGCCCCGGTTATTCCGCCTTCAGCAGCTCGTGCTTCTTCAATACAATCCGCCGGCTGCACGTGGGGCATGAGAATTTGTCGAAGATTCCCACGCCGCTTACCTCCGCGCCGCACCACGGGCAGGTTCCGCGCATCGCGTTCACGCCCATTACGGGCCCAATCAATGGGGCGAGCACGCCTGCCACAATCAGAGGAATACCAAGGAAGATGCCAAGGCCGGTCAGGCAGATCATGCCGCCCGCGATAATCAGCACCGGAGCGGCGACGAGCCCAAAGAACAGACCACTGAACGCGCCCTTCACCGGCGCTCTTTCGTGAGCGTGATGCGGCTCGGCAGCTTCGTGTGTTTCGCGAACGCGTTCCACGCCACAAAGCGGGCAGAACTTCCACGCCGACTCCAGATGCGATCCACATTTCGAGCAGGACTCATTCATCGAGCGACTCCTCCCCCAGTCCGCGCTATCCGGATCAGGGCACGCGATGGGAGCTGGGCCTGCTTCGCTTCGCTCGCCGGCTCAATCGACAGCCCGACCGGCGATCTAGAGCGATTGCAGGCACTTCCCTCTTTGGCCCTGGTTCGAATGCAGCATGAGAGTACGCCCGCTCAAAGACCCTTGCCCGTGACAGGCATCACCCCAGCCTCCACGCCGCAATGCGCCTCGCTTGATTGAACTAAGATGCTACATGGAATCCGCACAGACCCTTCGCTTGTGCGTTTCCCAATCGCCTTGGAGGCTCGGGAATGGAATTTGCCTGTCCTGCTCTTAAGTTCGTTCTGAACCGCATGCGCACATCAGCAGCCTTCTTTTCACTCAGCGTCGCCGCCTCGTTCACCATCCCGTTCCAGCTTCCCGCGCAAATGGTCTCCCCCTCCATCGACCAGCGCGGTCAGCCGTTCTCCTATTACTCCAAGCCCACCGACGAGATCGGCGTGATGGGCGCAGAGGCCGCGACCGAAGTCACGCCCGAAGGCTACTTGCGCACTGGCTTTGAGGAGCTGATGTTCTTTTCCGGCCCCGAATTCGAGCCCACCGATGTCCGCATTCGGACACTCGAACAAGGACACCTGCCGATTATCCATTACGAATTCGTTCGCGATGGCATCGCTTACCGGTTCACCGTCTTCGAAGCCAGGATCGAAGTCAGCGCCATCGATCGCGCACGCCAACACTCTCCCTTTCCCTTTCCGCCAGGTGTTTCACCAGCGAGCGGCCTCACAGAAGGGCCGCTGGTGAACTTCATTCGCGTGGAGATGCAAAACGAGACCCGCGAGCCGAATCGCGCGATTTTTGCCGCCGGAACCCGTTACGACGGGCCCAACACTACCAGCGCGTCACACGGCGACAACCGTTTCACGAGGCCCGTCGAGGGCAAGGTCCCTGGAGATTTCCGGCAGATCGGCGAAGAGTTCAATCCAAACTGGATGAACTCATTCGACGATGGCCATTTTTTCCGGCTCAATCGCGAGCTCTATGGATTCCCGGCGGGCTACGCCGACCGCACTTTCATGTTGCGCGACGAAGATACCGGGCGCGCGAACCGAGACGTCCTGCGCTCAACGCGGCTGGACGCGACGCCTACCACGCCCATCGGAATCGTCACGTATTCGCGCCTGCTCAAGCCCGGCGAAACGATGACGCTCGACTTTAAAATGCCGTTGATTCCCACCGCCGATCCGTTTGTCATCACCGCGATCGACCAAACCGGCTTTGACGACGCAGAAAAAAAGATTACCACCTACTGGAACGACGTTCTCGCGCAGGGCATGCAGATCGACCTGCCCGAACCGAAGGTGGTGAACACCTTCTACACCAACCTGGTCTATGACCTCATTGCCATCGATCACATCGGTTCGGACTATATTCAGACGGTCAACAAGCTCCATTACCATGCTTTCTGGCTTCGCGACGGCGCCGATATCGTGCATAGTTACGACGTCACCGGCTATCCGCAGGTTGCGCGCGAGTGCCTCGATTTCTTCGCCAAAAAGCAACAGCCGGATGGCAATTTTCTATCGCAGTCGCAGCAATACGACGGCTGGGGCGAGGCGGTCTGGGCCTACTCGCAGCACTACCGCATCACGCACGACAAGGCCTTCGCCGAGTGGGCGCTTCCGCAGATTGATCGCGCAGTTGATTGGCTGCACCAGGCGCGCGCCGCCGACCCATTGCACATTGTTCCCGCCAGCAACGTACGCGACAACGAGTTTGTGCCCGGCCATCTCACCGGCTACAACTTCCTCGCGCTCGACGGCCTTCGGCTCGCCATTCAAATGGCCAATGAAACCGGCCACACAGATCTAGCGCAAAAATGGCAGGCTGAATACGACGACTTGAGCCAGGCGTTCTTCAAAGTCCTCGATGCGCAAGCGGCCGCGCACAATGGATACATTCCACCTGCGCTCGATGGGCAGGCGGGTGGTTACGATTGGGGCAACCTGCTCTCCGTGGTTCCCGAGCCGACTCTCGACCCGCAGGACGCTCGCGTGACCGCAACCCTCAAAGCGACACAAGCGAAATACGCCGAAGGCATCATGACTTACGCCGACGGAAAATTTCTGCACGACTATCTCACCATCAAGAACACGATGACCGAGACCATCCGTGGCGATCAGGAACAGGCCGTGAACGAACTCTATGCGCTGCTGGTGCACACCAGCTCCACCAACGCCGGCTTTGAATACAACATTCGCCCCTGGGGAGATCGAAACTTCGGCAACAACCTTGCACCGCACGGCTGGTTTGCGGCGGAGTACCGCACACTCCTGCGCACCATGCTGGTGCGCGAGCAAGGCGATCAACTTCACCTGTTTTCAGTGATGTCGCCCGCGTGGATCGGCAGGGGCAAAACCATTGCCGTACGCCAGGCTCGAACGAATTTCGGCTCCCTTGCGTTCACGCTCACCCAGCCGCAGGACGGGGAGGCCTTGCTGCATCTGGACGCGAACTTCACGAATCCGCCCGCGCAGATCGTTGTGCATCTGCCATGGTTCATGGATTTGCGATCGGCGACCGCCGATGGCAAGACGGTCAGGGCGGCGAACGGAGCGATCTCTGTTCCGGCGGCCACGCACACCGTCGACCTTCACTGGACGATGAGGTCGAACACGCCGCGCCTCAGCTACAACAGCGCAGTTGCTGCGTATGAAGCCGAATACGCGCGGCGATATGATGCGTTCATGCACGGTGGTGCAACTGCCAAATAGCCTGCCGGCAACTTACGCTGCGGTTGTATCTACTTGTCTGAGACTCTCAGACACTCTTGCCAGCAGGACATCCGGATGAACAGGCTTGCTCAGAAGGCTGAAATGGTAGCCTGCTCTCTCTGCGGGCGCAAGCATGGCGCTGGTCACTGCGCGCCCGGAAAACAACAGGATTTTGCAATCGGGGAAAGTGCGTCGGATAGTGACGGCAAGTTCGATCCCGTTCATCCCCGGCAACATCACGTCTGCGATCAACATTTGCGGCGGGGTCAGCAACGCTGTTTCTAGAGCTTCGTCTCCATCATATGCAGTGACTGCCGCATAACCATTTCGCGCCAGTATTTCAGCCAATGTGTCCGCAATGATCACCTCATCGTCTACCACCATCACAACTGGCCGATAAGGATTGGTGTCTTCGGGTGGGACCTCGTCGATCGGAACCACTTGGGAGTCTGATCTTCCACTCATGTTTGGGCACCTCGTCCAAGAACGCTAGCAGACTCCTCCTGTTACGTCTTAACTCTTTTCAATTGAACAGTTCTGCCGGGTGAATGGGCGGAGGAAGGTTTAATTGCAGACCTCTTTTGCATCTGAAGACACTTTTCCACAGAATCTGCATAGGATTGTTATTGAAATAGGCGGGGATACCTATTGCTATTGTCTCGGCCTGTCAATATACTGGGAGTGTTGCGTCGGGTTTATGCAACGTTTGCGATACGATAACTCTGGACCCCGTTGAGGACGAACCCATGGCAACCAAGCAGATTGAGCGAGTTGATGCCTCGGATAAGAGTTTTGCGGCGATCCTGCAGTCTGACGTTCCCAAAGGACGCGATGGAAAACACAAGCGCGTTGTCACTCGGCTTCTGGCGGATATTCTCGCTCTTAAACATGGAACAGCACTGAAGGTTCCGCTGTCTGCCTTGCCCGATTCAAAAGAGAACATCCGATCTGCGCTCAACCGCGCGACAAAACAGCGCGGTCTCGAAGTGGCTACTTCGAGTGACAGCGAATATCTCTACATTTGGAAGGTTGAGCCTAAGCCATAATTGGCGCCGGGCGTACGCCACAGCTCACGAAGCTGGGTACGCGCGGTGCTATCAAGTGCTCATGCACAGCCGAGCGGCCGCTAACCAGCGGCGTGGCGATCGACTCCTTCTGGACTGAAGGCGCTACGCGGCTGTGATCGCACGTCCTGCGCTGTTGGCCTTAAGTTGTGCCCCAACAATCGTCAGAAGATCCTCGGGCGGCACAGGCTTGTTGAGCAATGTGAAGTGGTGCCCGGCCCGGCCGGCGGTTGCGAGCAAGTCGGCAGTCGATGCCTGCCCTGAGAACAAGAGGATCTTGCAGTCCGGAAAGATGCGCTTGATCGTAACGGCGAGCTCAATCCCGTTCATTCCGGGCAGGGCTACGTCGGTGATCAACAATTCCGGCGGTTTCAGCAACGCAGTTTCAAGAGCGTCATTCCCGTCGTACGCAGCGATCGCGGGATAACCACTCAGTGTGAGAATCTTGGCGATGGTGTCGGCGATTGCAGATTCATCGTCGACGACCAGAACTCTCGCCCAAGACGACGGCGAATGGCCGTTTGACACGATTGGGGAGTTTCGTGTTCCGTTCATAGCAATATTCCTGCTCCTGACCTGGCATTGTTGCAAGACGCGTTCCATACTGGCCAACCCGCTGCTTGTCGTTATTAGATGAGTGTTTTACGCAAGTGAGCGGTCTTCAGACAGCAAATAAATCACACCGCACTAGGATATGCACTTTTTACACTTATAGGTTATTTTTACCTGCAAAATAGCTTTACGATACTCTTCGCATACGATTCATACTTCGTCTTCAATTCTTACAATAACGGCGGTGAAAAATCACACGCGCCCGGCACTCAAACACGATGGACAAACACGTTACACTCTCGTGCATCTCATCAAAACAGAGGAACATAATCTGTGGTGCGCGACCACACGGCAGACTCCACGGCTTTTAAAATTTAGGAAGTTCGCCAGAACGAGGTTCCCAAGGGCCGCGGAGGAAAACATAAGAAGGTCATTGAACAACTTCTGCGACACATTGATGAACTCGCCCCCGGCGCCGCGCTCAAAATCCCGCTGGCTGGCCTGCCAGCCACCAAGGCCAACATTCGCGCCGCGCTGAATCGTGCCGTCCACAAAAAAGGCCTCTCTGTCGCCACATCCAGCGATTCGAGTAATCTTTATATCTGGAAAGTGGCGCAAGGAAGATCGTGAATCGATTTTCCTGCTTCGAGAGTGATCACAGTGGACGCAGTGCGCATGGACAAATGGCTTTGGGCGGCGCGATTTTTCAAGACACGCTCTCTGGCCTCGCGCGCCTGCGATTTGGGCCGGATCGAGTCGAACGGGTTCCAGGCCAAGCCCGCTCGTGAGGTTCGTTGCGGCGACAAGCTCATTATTCAGAACGACGGCGGCCGTTTTGAAATTGACGTTCTCGCGGTGAGCGATATGCGCGGTCCCGCCGCCAACGCCCAAACTCTCTACCGCGAAACGGATTTGAGTCGCGCGACCCGCATGAAGGTTGCAGCGGAGCGCAAAACCACGGAGCAGTTTGTCCCTCGGTTTCCAGGCAGACCGACAAAACGGGACCGGCGACGCATCATTCAATTCCGCGGGCACGAGTAAAACCGTCGCCAAACGCACAAAACCCGGCGCATGGCCGGGCTTTGCAGGTAAAACGATTCAGCGAAACCGCATCAGGCAATCAATCGTTTGACCTTCTCTTCAATCACTTCCTGCGGCACGTAGCCCACGATCTGGTCAGCGACCTTGCCACCTTTGAAGAATAAAAGCGTGGGAATGCCACGAATGCCGTACCGGGACGGAGTTGCGCCGTTCTGGTCGACGTTAACCTTGGCGACCTTCAGCTTGCCCGAGTAGGCTACCGCCAGGCCGTCTACCACCGGTGCAATCGCTTTGCATGGACCGCACCATACGGCCCAGAAATCCACCAGGACGGGCTGCTCACTGTTCAGCACTTCCTGATCGAAATTTGCATCATTTACCTCTAAAACGCCCACTCCAGCCATGATCCTCCTCGCCCCCGCACCTGTCATTGTACAGGAGCGGGTATATTCAATCGGATGCAGATGAGCCGGCTAAAGTCGCAACGGGCGAATTGCGTGCTGTTGGATGCACTTACGCAGGCGCGTGATGTATTGAGCAGCTGATTATGCACAGAAATGCGTGCAAAGAGAAGCGCCCGGATCCGCTTTGGATCTCGGGCGCTAGAGCAGCCCTCCCCCAGAACTGCTCACGGAGCGAATGTAAGGTGTTTAATCGATAAATAGCAAGAAATCTTAGGTAATTGCACAAGTAATCAACAGAGTGGTGACTATGTACATGATTACCTGACTTAACTTATTGATAACGCATGGCATTGCAAACGGGCGATGGCGCAGGTAAATCTAAAGTCCTTTGATTTCAATGGATTGACAAGCACCTACCCTCGAAAACCGGCAGGATACCAGCTCCGTTACCGCGCGATTTTTGACCGCTTTGCGAATGGCGGCTGAGGCTGTCGTTAGATAACTTTCGTGACGAACGACGACCAGCATCGCGGGACCCGCGCCGCTGAGAGCCTCTCCTGCGATCCCGTGTTTTCCGACCAGCGGAAGCAAAAGCGGCATCAGCGGGCAGACGCGTTCGCGGTACGGCTGATGAATGCGATCGGTCATGGCATAGCGCAGCAGTTCGGGCCGCTCCTCAGCGAATGCGAGAACCAGCACCGCGACGGATTGCAGGTTTGCGACCACGTCGTTCATCGGATAGGTTTTGGGCAGAACCGCACGAGCCTTGCTGGTGGCGAGAGGCTCGGCGGGAACCGCGACGATGGCGCGCCACTTGCGAGGTGGGTCAATTCGAGCGACGTGAACCTTGCCTGCCTGGCATGCTGCGGTGACGAATCCGCCCAGCCAGCACGCCGCCACATTGTCGGCATGCCCTTCCAGCGTGTACGCCTCTTCGAGAACGCGATCCGTGCTCCAGGCAAGCCGCCCGAAATGTCGCGCCAATGCGATCCCCGCGAGACGCGCGGCTGCAGACGAGCCGCAGCCCATGCCCAGAGGAATCTCATTCCGCATTCGAATCGCCACCGGCACAATCGGCCGCCGATGATCGCGCAGTAGCTGTTTGTAGGTCTCCAGGATCAAATTGTCATTGATACGGGCACACCTATCCGCATCGCGCCCAGTGGCTGTCACGGAAAACTCCTGCGCTGTCCGGGCTTCGATCTCAAGAAAAAAGTCGAGCGCCACGGCGACTGCGTCAAAACCGGGGCCGAGATTGGCAGAAGTGGCAGGCAAGCGCATGCGCAAGATGCCGGTGGGCGGACGCTTTTGAAGCGTGTGGGGCCTGACTTTGGCGCTCATCCTTTGCTGCCCTTCAATGCGGCCAGCACCGCCTCCGGCGTCGCCTCCACGTTCACCGCGTTTCTTCGCAGAGCTTCGATCTCCTTGCCAGTCCCCTGCTTTTCCTCGTCGGTGAGCAGAGTTCCGCGATGAAAATCTATGGTGTAATCCGCGTCTTTCAGCGTATGCCCGGTGAGCACGAGGACCACGGTGTCTGCCGGTCGGATCGCGTCCCGCGCGCGCAGCTTTTTCGATCCGGCCAGCGTCACCGCAGAGGCGGGTTCGCAACCCAGCCCCTCTGCGCCGATTTCAGCTTTGGCAATGGCAATCTCTGCTTCCGTCACATCCAGGCACTGCCCGCCAGTCTCCTCGATGACCCGCGCCGCTTTGCGCCAGGATGCGGGATTCCCAATGCGAATTGCCGTGGCGCGCGTATGCGCTTCAACCGGTTCCAGGACCGCGCCGTGGTTGTCCCTCAGGCTGCGCACGAGCGGATTCGCCCCCACGGCCTGGATCACGCTGATCTTTGGCAGGCGTGCCACCAGTCCCAGTTCACGAAGCTCGCGAAAGCCTTTGCCCAGCGCCGAGCTGTTGCCAAGGTTGCCGCCTGGCACAATCACGTGATCTGGCACATTCCAATCAAAGGCCTCCGCGATCTCGAATGCCGGTGTCTTTTGTCCCTCGAGCCTGTACGGATTCACTGAATTCAATAGGTAGATCGGCGCCTGTTTCACCACCTGGGTGAGCAGCCGCAGGCATCCATCAAAATCGGCTTTCACCTGGCAGGTCAACGCACCATAGTCCATGGCCTGCGAAAGCTTGCCCCACGCGATTTTTCCATCGGGAATCAGAACCAGGCTGTTGAGGCCCGCCCGCGCCGCATAGGCTGCCATCGACGCCGAAGTATTTCCCGTCGACGCGCACGCTACCCACTCGAATCCACGCTCGCGTGCCACGCTCAGCGCCGCTGTCATGCCCGTATCCTTGAACGAGCCGGAAGGATTCATCCCCTGGTGCTTTGCGAAAAGCTGATCGATCCCCAAGGCCTTCGCCGCGCGCGGCAAATGATAGAGCGGCGTGTTCCCTTCGCGCAGCGAGACTGCGTTGCCAAAACTCTCGAGGATCGGCAACAGCTCGCGGAAGCGCCAAACTCCAGATTGGTCAAGGCCCTCAGACGAGCAGCGCCGCTCGCGCCACAGCCACTTCAGCGCGCCCGGATTGGGCCGATCGGGCCCGCCGCGTTGGTTCCAGCCGGGATACTCGACTTCGAAAAGATCTCCGCATTGTGCGCAGCGGAAATCCGGCTGCGCCTCGGCGCCTGCGATCCGGCTCCCACATCCAAAACAGCGCAACTGGTGCAGATTCTCACTCATAGCTAGTGTTAGCCTACCAGTGTGTGGCGGCTTTTTGCTGTGGATGGGAGGAACCACCGCGCATGACGAAGACACTCACCACCGCATGGCTTCTCCTCGTTCTCATCGCGCCTCTTTGCGCGCAAGCGCCGTTGCGCGTGGCCGCCGCCGCCGATCTTGAGCCGGTCCTGCCGCCCATCCTCGCCGAATTTCAGCAGGCCACTGGAATCCACGCCGAAGCCACTTACCAGGCCTCAGCGATGCTCACCACGGAGGTTGAAAACGGCGCTCCGTTTGATCTCTTTCTCTCCGCGGACCTGATTTACCCCAAGCGCCTCATCGATGACGGCCTTGCCGACGCAGCCGGCTCCCCCGATTCCAGCACTCCCATCACCTACGCCAAAGGCACGCTTGTGCTTTGGGAGCGCAAAGATTCGAATCTGCCGCTGTCGCTAAATCTTCTCCACGATCCGCGCCTGAAGAGTCTCGCTATCGCCGATCCCGACCGCGCCCCGTATGGCCGCGCCGCTGTTGCCGCACTCAAGAGCCTGCGTCTCTACGACTCCCTCAAGCCGCGTATTGTGACCGCGGAAAACATCGCTCAAGCCGCCCAGTTCGTCGACTCCGGAAACGCCGACGCCGGCCTCATCTCACTGACTTCCGCTCTCACGCCACGCCTTGCTTCTGCGGGTGCGTACGTCGTGATTCCACGCGATCTTTATCCGCCCATCGAGCAAGGTGCAGTGATTGTCAGCAAGACCACGCAGCGCGCCGCCGTGCACAAGCTTCTCGACTACCTCCTCTCAACCCCGGTTCAGGCCCAGCTCGCCAAAAGCGGCCTCACGCCGGTTCATTGAATCCATCCTCGCAATTGCACCACTTTTTGCGAACTTCCAACGGAAGAGCGCAAAAAGGGTGGGAAAACGCAGGCCCGAACGTTAGTCTGTTGATTGGCAATCATGGACTGGCAAGCATTCGCGCTGTCACTTCGCCTTGCGACCGCGACCACGATCATTCTTCTGGCTATTGCTGTGCCGCTCTCCGCGCTCCTGGTGCTGGGCAGGGGCCGCTGGCTCGCCGCTCTTGAAGCCGTGGTTACTTTGCCCATGGTGTTGCCGCCCACAGTCCTTGGCTTTTTTCTTCTCGTCCTGCTCGGCCCCCGCACCGTCATCGGGCGCGGCATCACTGCGCTGCTGGGCCACCCGCTCGCCTTCTCCTTCGATGGCCTCGTGATCGGTTCGGTGATCTACAGCCTTCCCTTCGCTGTGCAGCCTCTTGTCGCCGGATTCGCTTCCGTCGACACCGCTCTCGTCGATGCCGCCCGTCTCCTCGGCGCCGGCCCGGTGCGCCTCGTCCTAAGCATCCTCGTTCCTGTGGCCCGCCGCTCGCTGCTCGCCGCTATTGTGCTTCCCTTCCTTCACACCGTCGGGGAATTCGGCGTCGTTCTCATGCTCGGCGGCGACATCCCCGGTGCAACGCGCACGCTTTCCATCGTGCTTTACAACCAGGTGGAGAACTTCGACTATGCGGCGGCCGACCGCACCGCGGCGATCCTGCTGGCATTGAGCGTCTTCGCCCTCGCGGCCATCTACTCAACAAGCGTCAACCGCGGAGCGCGACGTGCTTGAACTCGCTTTCAATGCGCGCCGCGGCAGCTTCCATCTCCAGGTGGAGTGCCGTCTCGCTTGTGACTGGACCGTCATCTTCGGCCACTCAGGAGCGGGCAAAAGCACGCTGCTCCGCCTTCTCGCCGGCCTGGGCCGCGCTCGCCGCAGCGAACCTGCGAACGGTCGCGTCACCTTCAACGGCAATGCGCTCACGGATACAGAACGCAGCTTGTGGCTTGCTCCCGGCCATCGCTACACCTCCCTGGTCACACAGCAGCCCGCCCTCTTCCCGCACCTCAACGCCGCCGCCAATGTAGCCTACGGCCTGCGCGGACTGGACCGCACCCGCCGGAATGCACGTGTCGATGAGATGCTGGAGCTTGTCGGCGCCACCGATCTTGCATTCATGCGCCCGCAGGATCTTTCAGGCGGCCAGGCGCAGCGTGTCGCGCTCGCGCGCGCCCTGGCACCCGGCCCGCGATTGCTGCTGCTCGATGAGCCATTTTCCGCGCTTGACGGCACGGCCAGCGATGCACTTTTGTCGCGCCTGCAGAATTGGCTTCGCGAAGGCAACGTACAGGCGGTGATGGCGACGCACGATGTAACGGACGCGCTCGCAACCAGCGCGGAGGTCCTGCTGCTGCGCGAAGGCCGCCTCATCGCGCAGGGCCCCGCCGCAGAAGTGCTCACTGTGGAGCGCGAACGCCTGCGTGAGCGTCTGCGAACCGGAAACGCCTAAAGCGGCTCTCGTTCACTTTGCAGCGATGACCATGAGCGTTGCGTCATCGTGGAAGCGCGCCTCGCAAAACCTCGACACTTCGGCGAGCAACAGCTTGTTCATCTCTGCTGCAGGTCGCGCTCTGTGGACGAGTGCGAGCGCCGCCAGATTTTCCTCGCCGAATTCTGTCTCGACGCCATCAGCGGCTTCTGTAATCCCGTCGGTAAACAGCAACAGCCGGTCGCCCGGCCGCAGCGCGATCACCGTGTCCTTATAAACCCATGCCGGGAAGACGCCCAGCACGGCGCCTCCCTCGTCCACCATCTGCGCCGCGCCCCCGGTGATGTGAATCGGATAAAGATGCCCGGCGTTGCAATATTGAAAGGTTTGCGTTTCCGAATCGAGGACGCCGTAAAGAAACGTGACGAACTTGCCGATCGCAACGTTTTCGCACAGCAGCCTGTTGACCTTGGAACATATACTCGCCGCGCTCTCCGCGCTGCTTGCGAAAGCGTGCACCGCTGCCTGCACATTCGCCATCAATAACGCAGCAGACACGCCCTTCCCGGCTACATCCGCGATGCAGATGCCCAGTCGATGGCCGTCTAATTTGAATACATCGTAGTAATCGCCGCTTACGGTGCGCGCCGGAAGCCATGCCCCTGCGACCTCGAATCCCGCAAGTTGCGGAATCTCCTTCGGCAGAAGCGATTGCTGAATCTCGCGTGCCCGCTGCAATTCCTGCTCCTGCACTTCGAGCTGCGCGGCGCCTTTCTCGATGGACTTCTGCAGCTCTCTATTGCGCCGCTCCAGTTGGTCCTTGGAAATGTTGAAGAGGTACGTTAGCGCGCTAAAAACAAACGTGACCACAAACGGGAGCTTCCAGCCGGTTCTCAGCAGGTGAAAGAGCGTTTGCGGAGTTGGAGGGGCAAACCTCCACACCACCACACTGGAGACAACATATACAGGCAGCAACAGGACCAGCACGACGAGTAAAAAGAAAAGCCAGTTGTACGGAAAGCGCCGGCGCCAGTAGAGAAAGTGCAGCGCTTCTGTCGCGGGCATGATCAGGTTGCCGATCATGAGGGAATACAAAAGCAAGGTGCTCAGATTGATTTGCTGCCCGATACCCCAGAAAAAAGCTCCTAGAATCGCAGCCAGCGCGACACACAGGATCTGCCGTCGGATAAGGACTTTCGGGCGCAGGAAGGCCGGGAGCATTGGAGGCACGCCCTCTCTGACCTCATTTGGGGATTGTCGGGAATTCTACACCGGAACGAACTTGACTGCCGTGCCTGGCAGCAGCCTAGCTATCTTCTCCAGCGAATCCAACGAGTTCCGGCTCCATCTCAAGCCGGATGCCAAAGCGCGACTCGACCGCTGAAACAATGCGATCTGCCAGGGCAAGAATTTCCTGAGCCGTCGCGCCTCCGCGATTCACGATGGCCAGCGTATGTTTTGTCGAGATTCCCGCCGCGCCCAACACGTATCCCTTGGCAAACCCCGCCTGCTCAATCAACCACGCCGCAGGGATCTTCACGTTGCCTTCGTTTTCCGCGCGCGGGCCCACGGGAAAACTCGGAGGGGCGACGTCCCTTCGCTCGGCGATCGAACTGAATTGGTCCTTGCTTACAACAGGGTTCTTGAAAAAGCTCCCCGCGCTGCGGCAATCGGGATCGCCCTCGACGAGCAGCATTCCCTTGCTTTGGCGAATCCGCCGCACAGCCGCAGCTACCTCGGCGAGACTGGGGTATTCGAATTCCAGGAGCGCCCTCGCCAACTCCGGGTAGCGCACCGTAGGCGCGCCGCCAGGTGTGAGCCTGTAATCCACGCGCGTGACAATGTAACGCCCGCGATCGGTTGTGTTGAACCGGCTGCGTCGATAGCCAAATGCGCACTCGGCGCCGGAAAATTCAGCAAAGCCGCGCAACCGCAGGTCGAATGCACGGACGAGTTCGATGACTGATGCCACCTCCTGCCCGTACGCGCCAACATTCTGCACCGGCGTACCGCCCACCGTGCCGGGAATCCCAGCGAGGCATTCGATTCCCGCGCAATCTCTCGTGACGGCATGGTCGACGAATGCGTCCCAATCCTCTCCGGCGCCCACGCGAAACAACCCACCATCCCTCTCGATTCCCTTCACCGCAATCCGCAATACCAGTCCGGCAAACCCCTCATCCGCGACGAGCACATTGCTTCCGCCGCCCAACACAAAAAGCAGAACTCCGCGCTCGCGCGCCCACTCGCTCGCCTGCTCAATCTCTTCTTCGCTCGCGGCCTCGACCAACCAGCGCGCCGGGCCGCCAACGCCGAGCGTCGTAAACGGTGCAAGGAGTTGACTTTCCATGATCCGCATCGGTTCAAGCCTACACTGGCGAGGCCGCAGACGATAGAATGGATATAGGCAACTTCCCCTGCACCGGGACTGCAAGATGGTTTCACCGGGACCGGTGAAGAACAATGGCGAGACACCGTGCGATGAGCCACTCATCGAGGTTCAGAGCACGAAGTCGCGTAACCAGCCGGAGGCAAACATGTACCCAGAAATTATGGTGATTCCTATGCGCGAAGAACTCTCGCGCGCCGGAATCAGCGAGACCCGTACGGCCGAAGAAGTGGATGCAGCACTGGCC
>Ga0209517_10000555_pt1 | contig 63271 bp, 52 predicted proteins | sample PeaSoiMetSII2010_FD_187695 | JGI IMG/M metagenome (GOLD analysis project Ga0209517, IMG submission 187695) | Peat soil microbial communities from Weissenstadt, Germany - SII-2010 (SPAdes) (version 2) | ecosystem: Environmental > Terrestrial > Soil > Wetlands > Peat | place: Germany... | reverse complement strand
GCAGGCCCTTGCGATAGATGACATCGCCCAGCACCGTGTGTCCTGGCGCTCTCTGTTCCATGAATTCGGTAAAGATGCCGGCCTCGTATGCGGCCTTCCATTCCGCACTCATTTCTGCGAAAATCAAGTCCCGCACGGATCTGCCCCGCCAATACGGTCTCACTTCGTTCTTATGAATCTGGCGCGCCTGCTCATCGACGGCGTAGGAAATCTTTTCGCGCGAATTGAGGACGTCCAGATCTTCCATGCTGTGACAACACAGTTCGGGAAACGTTGGCGTACCCTTCGGCGCAGGGCCACGCTCGCCCACGATGAGGTCATCCGGCCCTATGTAAATCTCCTTATGCTCCATGACGTACTGAAGAGCGCGGGCGCGGCGTATCGCCACCGAAGTCGTCTTGTCGTTGCGGTAGAACTCGGTGAGCAGGGCCGCGCGTTCCATCGAGACCCAAGGTTTCGTCTCGAGCGTTTCCTGGCGCAATCTCGCTACGCGTTCATTCATGACATTCCTCCAATTTGGACATGAAACCCATCCCGTCCCAGACGGGCAGCGATGGCCTGCAGATGCTCTTCAGCAGGAGGAGCTACGTCTCCCATGCGGTAGGGCAGACCCAGCCTCGAATACTTGCCGATTGCGATCCGATGGTAGGGGAGAAGATCGATGCGCCGGAGCCCCAGCGGGGCCAGGAATCCGGAAACGGCAGCGAGGTTATCCTCGTCATCATTTACTCCAGGAATGACGGGTATGCGCACAACCACGGCACTCTGGCCTTTCGCCAGCGAAGTTAAGTTCGCCAGTATCCGATCGTTGCTGGCACCGGTGAACTGCTGGTGTTTGGTCGCATCCATGATCTTTAGATCGAAGAGAACCAGATCGGCATACCTGCGGACGCGATCGAGTTGCTGCCATTCCGCATAACCGCAAGTGTCAAGGACCGTGTGAATCCCACGACAGCGGCACGCCGCCAGGAGTGCCTCCACGAAATCTGCTTGCATTAAGGGCTCGCCGCCTGAAACCGTCACGCCTCCGCCGGATTCGTCGAAAAAGATCTGGTCCTTTAGAACTTCCGCCATCACACGCGGAAGCGTCATCCAGCGCCCGAAGACTTCTTGTGCGCCGGTCGAGCAGGCCTCGACGCAGCGTGCGTCCTGCTGGCACAAACTTGGATTGCGGATGATCTGTTCGTTCAGCTCAAGCGCACCCTCAGGGCAGGCGCGAACGCAGTCGCCGCAGCGAATGCAGCGCTCCGCGGCGTAGGTCACCTCGGTTTTTCTGGACCGGCTCTCGGGATTGTGGCACCACCAGCAATTCAGCGGGCAGCCTTTCAAGAACACGGTGGTGCGAATACCGGGCCCATCATGAAGGGCGAACCGCATCATGTTCAAAACCAGGCCTCGGCATGACTCTGTCGGCTTACCGCCTTTCTCTTCGGTACTGGCCGGAGCATCCATAAGACCCATGACATTATTGGATACAATATGCGATTCGTCCTGTATGTGACTGGCGTCACAGCTCTTTTTCTGTTAAAACCTCAACCGTGCTGCACTTCCGAGCCGGGAATGGAGGGTGGTTTGACGATTGCATATTGTATCCATAAAATGAACCAATGCTTTGTTCCTGGGGCGATCGGGACAAGAACAAATGCGTGACCGACGTAGAGTTCGGGTCATTGACTCCCACACTGGAGGCGAGCCGACAAGGCTGGTCGTCAGCGGTGGTCCCGATCTTGGGCCTGGTTCGCTGGCCGACCGCTTGCAGCGGTTTCGCTCCCAGCACGACTTTTTTCGCTCCGCCGTGGTAAACGAACCGCGAGGCTCCGACGTAATGGTGGGCGCTCTGCTCTGCGACCCCGTGGACAGCGCGTGCGCCGCAGGCGTCATTTTCTTCAACAATGTTGGCTACCTTGGCATGTGCGGTCACGGGACCATTGGACTGGTCGCCACTTTGGCCCACTTGGAGCGGATCGCGCCGGGCAAGCACCGAATCGAGACGCCGGTGGGAGAGGTGAGCGTGTTCTTGCATGAAAGCGGCGAGGTAACGGTCAACAACGTCGCCAGTTACCGTAGCGCCGCTAACGTGGACGTAGAAGTGCCGGGATACGGAACGGTCCGCGGGGACGTGGCCTGGGGAGGAAACTGGTTTTTCCTGGTAGGCGAGCACGGCATGGAGTTGACGCTCAGCAATACTGGCCAACTCACGGCCTTCACCTGGGCCATTCGGCAAGCGCTTGGCGCGAGCGGCGTCACTGGGGATGACGGCAAGGAGATCGGCCATATCGAACTGTTCGGTCCCTCGTGCCTTCCCGGAGTAGACAGCAAGAATTTCGTGCTTTGTCCCGGGAAGGCTTATGATCGCTCTCCTTGCGGGACCGGGACCAGCGCCGAGTTGGCTTGCCTTTATGCCGACGGCAAAATTCAGGAAGGGCAGACCTGGACGCAAGAAAGCATTGTCGGGAGCGTGTTTGAGGGTAGCGTGAAGGTGCGAGAGGGGAAAATCTACCCGAGCATTAAAGGATCAGCCTTCGTCAATGCGGAGGCCGAACTGGTGCTGGATCCGCAGGATCCGTTCTGCATGGGGATTCGTCCGTGAGTGAGCCGACGAGTGATGTAGCCCATGACGTGGTCATCGCAGGCGCCGGCATCGTGGGCGCGGCTTGCGCCGACGAGTGCGCCCGCCGTGGCCTGCGGGTCGCGGTAATTGAGCGGGATATCGTCGGAAGCGGAGCCACTGCCGCCGGGATGGGGCACATCGTTGTGATGGACGATTCCGATGCCCAGTTCGCGCTGACCCGTTACTCCCGGCGGTTATGGCAGGACCTCCGACCCCAATTGCCGGACGATGTCGAATACGAGCAGTGTGGAACGATCTGGGTAGCGGCCGACGAAGAAGAAATGGCGGAAGTCTGGCGCAAGCACGACTACTACAAGAAACGAGGTGTTCCGACCGAAATATTGGAGGCTCAGACCCTGAGGCGTCTGGAGCCTAACTTGCGCGATGGCATGGCCGGCGGCCTCCTCGTTCCCGAGGACGGAGTGCTGTATCCGCCCTGCGCCGCCCGTTTTCTGCTGGAGCGTGCCCAGGAACGAGGCGCCGAACTCCGTTTGGGGGCCTCAGTAGGGCAGATGGGCGAGGGACATGTTCGTTTAACGGACGGCTCGGAGATTGCGGCAAAGGTCATTGTGAACGCGGGCGGAGCCAGCGCTCCAGAACTTACCCCGGGAATTGAGATCAAGAAGCGTAAGGGCCACCTGGTGATCACTGACCGCTATCCCGGATTTTTGCGTCACCAATTGGTCGAACTCGGCTACCTGAAGAGCGCTCACTCCCTCAGGAGCGACTCAGTCGCTTTCAATGTCCAGCCCCGGCGGACGGGGCAGATTCTGATTGGTTCCTCGCGGCAATACGCAGCCGAGCACACGGAAGTCGACAACGACGTCCTCGCACGCATGCTCCGGCGCGCACAGGAATACATGCCAGGGCTCGCAACTATGTCCACGTTGCGTGTGTGGACTGGATTCCGTGCGGCCACGCCGGACAGGCTGCCGCTGATTGGCCCCTGGCCGCAAGACAAGTCCGTCTTCCTGGCGACTGGGCATGAAGGTCTGGGCATCACGACCTCACTCGGAACCGCGAAAATCCTCGTCGACCTGATTACAGGCGCGAAACCGGAAATTCCCGTCGAGCCCTATTTGCCCTCGCGAGCGACGAAGGAGTGCACTCATGCCTAGTCAGGTCACACTGACCGTGAACGGGTCAACGGTGGAAGTGCCCGCAGGCGCAACCGTAGCGGTTGCCGTGGCCATGGCCGGGCAGGCATGTCGGATCTCGACCAGCGGTGAGCCGCGCGGTCCACTGTGCGGGATGGGCATCTGCTTCGAATGCCGCGCGACCATCAATGGGAACGCACATTGCCGAAGCTGCCAGATTTTGTGTGAGCCGGGGATGGAAGTGGAGACGGATGAGTAGAGATTCCCAGTACCGCTTCGATGTTCTTGTGGTCGGCGGAGGCCCTGCCGGCATTGCGGCTGCAGTCCGCGCCGCCGAGTGCGGAGTCCGCGTCGGAATTGTGGATGACAACGCGACCCTGGGTGGGCAAATCTGGCGGGCGGGCTCCGCAGAAGGTGACAAGAAAGAAGCGGCAGGATGGCGCCGTCGTCTGCGCCCAGCAGGCGTAACCACGGTTTGCGGAAAGAGAATTTTCCACCAGTCCGAACCGGGCGTTCTGCTGGCAGAGGGAGCCGATGATCTGATCGAGTTGAGCTATCGGAGTCTGGTGCTGGCGACCGGAGCGCGGGAACGATTTCTCCCCTTCCCAGGTTGGACGCTCCCGAATGTGATGGGTGCGGGCGGATTGCAGGCCATGGTCAAGTCGGGCCTCCCGATTCGCAACCAGCGCGTGGTGGTGGCCGGGACTGGACCCCTGCTGCTCGCCGTCGCTGCTTACCTTCGCAGCCACGGCGCCGAAATACCCGTCATCTGCGAGCAGGCATCCTGGAGCAGCCTGGCACGGTTCGGCGCGGCACTGATCAGCCGGCCGGAAAAGATCGTCCAGGCGTTACAACTGAAGAAAGACCTTGCCGGCGTTCGCTTGGTCGCGAACTGCTGGCCGCTGGCTGCGCACGGGCAGGAGAGTCTCGATAGCGTCACTCTCTCACGAGACGGAAAACCGGAAAGCATCCAGTGTGATTATCTGGCGTGCGGCTTTCATCTGGTTCCCAACATCGAGTTGCCGATTCTGTTGGGCTGTCAGATCCGCGGCGGCTATGTAGAGGTTGACGATTTCCAGGAAACCACGGCGCAGGGAATTTTCTGTGCCGGCGAACCGACCAGCATCGGAGGTGTGGACCTGTCGCTCATCGAGGGACAGATTGCCGGCCTCGCGGCCACCGGTTCCACGGGAGAAGCCCGAAAACTGTTTAGAGCTCGGCGGAAAGCGCGGCGCTTCGCGACTATTCTGGAACGGACATTTGGTCTGCGCCGCGAACTCAAGAGCCTGCCGTCTCCGGAGACTGTAGTCTGCCGATGCGAGGACGTTCCGCACTCGCGTCTCCAGAGGCATACATCCTGGCGCGCCGCGAAGCTGCAGACCCGTTGCGGCATGGGCCCCTGCCAGGGAAGAGTATGTGGGCCGGCTACACAATTTCTTTTTCAATGGAACCCGGCTTCGGTCCGCCCGCCAGTTTTCCCCGTCCGAGTCGAGAGCCTGGCGGGCTTTCCCGACGTCATGGAACCGGAGCACACCGTCGGAACAGGAGGCACAGCATGAACTGGAAGGGCGTGATGCCTGCAATCACCACGTGTTTCCGCGAGGATTTCAGTGTCGACCATGGTTTCATGGCGACGCACTGCAGTTGGCTGCTGGATAACGGCTGTACCGGAATCGTCGCGCTGGGATCGCTAGGCGAAGGAGCAACCCTGTCGCTCGACGAGAAGCGGCAAATCTTGCGCAATTGTATTGACGCGGTGCATGGGCGCGGATCGGTCGTCGCTTCGATCTCGGCTCTTACAACATCCGAGGCGGTAGCCTTGGCGAAAGCAGCCACCGATCTGGGTTGCGACGGCCTCATGGTCTTGCCTCCCTTTGTGTATCAGGGAGATTGGCGCGAAATGAAGACTCACGTCGCCGCCGTCTTCCAGGCAACCCCACTTTCCTGCATGCTTTATAACAACCCGGTCGCGTACGGAACGGATTTTTTTCCCGAACAGATTCACGAACTGGCAGCCGAACACGAGAACTTCGAAGCAGTCAAGGAATCGAGCACCGATGCCCGGCGAGTATCTGCCATCCGTGCGCTGCTGGACCGCCGGCTGCAAATATCCGTCGGCGTGGATGATGCGGTGCTGGAAGCCATTGGAGTCGGAGCGACGGGATGGATTGCCGGTTTGGCCAATGCCCTGCCCCGTGAATCGGTGGAGTTGTTCAACTGCGGAATCAATGGCGAGAGTGATAAGGCATTCGAGTTGTATCGCTGGTTCTTGCCCTTGCTCCGGATGGACACTGTTCCCAATCTCGTCCAACTCATCAAACTGGTGCAAGCCGAGGTGGGCATGGGGAATCCCCATGTGCGCCCGCCACGGCTGGAGTTGGTGGGGAGAGAACTGGAGCAGACCAGGAAAATCATCTGCGACGCTTTGCGCACCCGGCCGCAGTCGGCGAGCACCTACGCGTCGCCGAATAGGAAGTGACTATGTTGGCATCCATGGCAAAACTCTCAGGCCGGTCGTTGATCGGGTTCCGTGAAGGCGCGGGTACAGCAGAACTTCTATACGCTACCGACCCGACCACCGGCCAGCACTTGCAGCCCGGCTTTATTCCAGCAACTGGAGAAGAAGTCGAACTTGCTGCTCGCCTGGCGGCGGAAGCCTTCGAGGTCTACCGGCGCGCGCCCGGGCGCGAACGGGGTGCGTTCTTACGCAAGATTGCCGCCAAGATCGAATCGATCGCAGAGGAGGTGGTCGAGCGCGCCGGCCAGGAGACAGCTCTGCCGCGGGCACGCCTGCAAGGTGAAACCGCGCGCACCTGCGGCCAGCTTCGGTTGTTTGCTCAGGTGGCAGAAGAAGGATCCTGGGTCAACGCGCGCATTGATCACGCTGACCCCGGCCGCAAGCCTCTTCCCAAGCCCGACATCCGCTCCATGCTGCGCCCGCTGGGACCTGTGGTGGTGTTCGGCGCCAGCAACTTCCCCCTGGCTTTTTCGGTGGCTGGAGGCGACACAGCTTCAGCGCTCGCCGGAGGAAATACGGTGATCGTGAAGGCGCATGCGGCCCATCCCGGCACCAGCGAACTTGTGGGTCGCGCAGTGCAGGAGAGTGTGCGCGAATGCGGCCTTCCCGAAGGTGTGTTCTCACTTCTGTTTGGCAGTGGTTCGCAGGTCGGCACGGCACTGATGAAGCATCCTCTGGTGAGGGCTGGTGGTTTCACCGGATCGCGCACCGCCGGAAGAACTTTGATGGACGTGGCCGCATCGCGCCCGGAGCCGATTCCGTTTTATGCGGAGATGAGCAGCACGAACCCCGTCTTCATTTTGCCGGGGGCCCTGCACCAGCGTGCCGAGACCATTGCAGCTGGACTGCATGCGTCGTTCACCCTGGGCGCTGGCCAATTCTGCACCAAGCCGGGAATGGTGTTTCTGCCACAGGGGACTGACGCGGAATTATTCACCCGCAAGTTGCGCCAGCTGGTGACCGAGTCGAGTCCATTCCATCTCCTGACGAGGAGCATTCACCATTCTTATGATTCGGCGATTGCTGGGCGCAAGACGGACTCGGCTGTCGAGCTTGTAGCCCAGGGTCTGCAAACCGGGGCCACAGGTTTTGCCGCGAATTCCGCGCTTTTTGAAACCGACGCGTCAGCCTTTCTCGGGTCGGACCTGGACGCGGAAATCTTCGGGCCCACTACGATTCTTGTGCGGCACGCAAGCCGCGATCAAGTGCTGGCGATCGCCCGCTCCCTCGAGGGCCACCTCACCGCCACAGTTCATGGCACGGATCAGGATTTGCACGAGTTCGCCGATCTCCTCGCCATTCTCGAGACAAAAGTCGGCAGGCTGGTCTTCAACGGCTTTCCGACCGGCGTCGAGGTTACCCATGCCATGGTGCATGGCGGTCCCTATCCCGCGACTTCGGATGGCCGCTCCACGTCGGTCGGAAGCCAGGCAATTTTCCGCTTCACGCGACTGGTCTGCTATCAGGGATTTCCCGACACGGCCCTGCCCGACGAACTCAAGGACTCCAATCCTTTAGGACTTTGGCGGATGCTCGATGGAAAAATGACCGACGGGCAAATGTCGCGCGATGCCAGTGCGCCTGCATCTGAGACCCGGGCGTAGTCGTGGATAGCGGAAAGAGCATGCAGGCGGAATCGCCAGAGCGTCTAGAGGCTATCTCATAAATGGTTTTGGGAAGGGCACGGCTTCAGCCGTGCCGCCCAGAGCCAACAAAGACGCGGGCTTTAGCCCCTGAGGGAGCCGACGGTTTATCCCTTTGGTTCATTATGAGATGGCGTTAGCCTGAACCCAAGATCTGCTCAGCGTGGATTCGTGGTCATCAACGCTCGACGTCCGGTGGTGGTCCGCCAGTAATCCATCCACCGCTCCCGAATAGCATTTGCCCGCTCCACGAGTTCGGGGCTTGGACTTTGACCGTGCTCAACCATGACGACGATCCCGGTGTTGAACTTCCTTTGCGAGTGATCCACGTCGGGCAAGCGCGGTCCCTCGGCGGCGATTACGTCTTGAATGGTCACTTTCGTTCGGTCAGCTTTGAATATCGGGTGCCCGTTTGCATCCTTACCGGCTGGCACGAGGTTCCTCAACAAGAAGAAGTCAGGCACCTCCGCGGCAGAGATCAGGCCCATCAGATACAGATCAAGATAGGAATAGCCCGTGGCCGGCACATAGTAATCGTCATCGAGCTGCGTGTACGTTCCATCGAAGTTATCCTGCCAGACGCCCCCTCCCATGGCAGACGCCTCCGTAGGACGCTGATAAGGAAACGCAACCGGGGCTTGCAATCCCCGCGCCCAGTGGACCGGGCCAAGCGAAACGGTTTCACCGTTGACTTTCGCCGAGACAAACGCGGACCAGCGATGGCCCATCTCGTGCCCGATCTGCGACATCGCATAGTTATAGGGAAGCATCTTTCCGTCCGGTGAGCTTTCCGCGAGCTGGTGAGAGTAAAAGGTTATGTCGCGGTCGCTCCCGACCGGCGCTCCTTCCGGAGGACGTTCCTGCATTTGGCTCGAGCCGACGTACACGGGCTGCACGAATCCCCACTGGAATCTGCCTTGGGTGCAGTAGCCTTCCAGGTCGTGTTGCCCCTCCCCGGTTCCCATCACATTGCCGCCCTTGGGCCCGTCGCTTGGAGTGCCCGCTTCCTGGTTGTCAATGCGGAAATCGGAGTAGTAGGCAAGGAAGTCGAACTTGTCGCCCAGAGCCTTAATCACTGTGCAGGACAGATCCTGAGGGCGCGGTAAAGACAGGTAGTGGAACGATTCGTACACGACGGCAAAGGGACCATCTTTTCGCGTCAGGGAAGAAAGGTGAGCTTCAGGATTGCGAATTCCAGCCAATCGAACCGGATGTGGCGACAGCCGCTCCACCGGCGCGGGAGTCCCGGGTGCGCTGATCTCAGCGTAAACGGCAACCTGTTCGACTCCGCGGAGAGCCGTCGGCAGCACCCCCTGCAACGTGATCGTGTTGCCCGCCGCTTTCACCCTCCGCGAAACGCCGGGGCCGAATGCAATGTACCTTGAGGGACGGCCGCGCCATGCAATTCCTCGCACCGTCCAGGCAAGCGTTGGGCGTGCAGCGTCGGCGCTCGAAGGCAGCGGTTCGTGCGCGTCAAACAAGACGCGGTAGGTTATGCCGTCCACTGCTGGATCGCCTTCCGCCAGCACCGGCCCACGCGTCTCGAACGTGACTTTCAGAAGGACGCTGTCAACAACGGCGAGCTTGAGATTCCGGACATCTAAATGTGCGGCGACTGCCGGATGCGGCTCAGCACTGAGCGTCGCCAAAGGCTTTTCCGCGCCCGCGGGCACGGGGTAGATCCCAACGATGGCATCCTTCGCGGCGAGTTCTTTGTAGGACATCTCAATGGACCCATCGCGATCGAGCACCGCCTGAAAGCGATTGGTCGTCTTGAACCAGGTGAAATCCTGAATATTCCCAAACGGCTCCGTGACATCCCAGGTGATGACCACACGATCCGGCAGTTCCTTCACATAATGGGGCCCGGACATTCGCGGCTTGAAGAACACACACATCGCCGGAGCGCTATCGATCAATGTGCTGGCCGCTTCTGCCAACGGGTCGAACCGGCCAATAGAGACTCCTCCGTCGCTGGAGCCGCGCGGGAAAGGGTTGCTGTCCTTCTCTGGCGTGCCAAAGCGGATCGATCCGGTCGTGCCTACATGAAATGAAGTCCACTGCTGACCGGAAAAAGGAAAGGCGAACTGATGAAGAGTAACTTCGGCGCCCGTGAGCTCAGGGCCGAAGTCCGAATCCCACTGCAGCGCTCCAGTCTCCACGCGATAGCGGGAACCATCCGGCACGAAACGCAGTGTGTGACCGACGAGGTCGAACAGGTTGGCCTTTCCCAGAGCACCGTCATCCAATTCCATGACGATCAGGTCTCCCTGGGTTGAGACCTTACCGATGGAGTGTCCCGGCTCGATCCGTTCGTCCTCTTGCCCTGACGACAGGCTTGGACACAGAAGGAGCCCACACAAAACCAACATCCCAGCAAGCGATAGACAACCCGTGCGTACCTTCATATCACCTCACGGTCTGCAACCCTGGCAAGACTGAAGATCTTGCGGACACGGCTAAAGCATACATCGCCTATATCAGGTTCGGTATCCTATGAAAATCTGAGCTTCGTTCGATCCTTGCGGGCATGGGAGTGACGGCGTCTGCAATGTTACCGCAACCCGGTGAGCACGAAATCGGCGCCGGATTAACCCGACGTCAGTATACTGATCACGCACAAATTCAGTACTGCCCTCATGAGCGCCATCCTGACCAGCGTGCTGTTAGGCCTGACCGCGGCCGCGGCCAACGTCTTCGGCGGAGCGATCATCGTGCAGCGCAACTGGGAGCGCCGCTATCTTCGCTATTTTGTCGCTCTGGGTGCGGGTTTCATGCTGGCCACGGCCATGGTTGAAATGATTCCCCAGAGCATCGAGTTGAGTGGAAGGCACGCCGCATGGCTCGTCCTGCTGGGCTATTTGATCATTCACTTTTTCGAGCACACCGTCACGCCGCACTTTCATTTCGGCGAAGAAACGCATCGCGACGAGTTCATTCATTCCCACAAGAGCTATTCGGTACTTCTCGGGCTGGTTATTCATACCTTCTTCGACGGAATCGCCATCGCATCCGGATTTCTGGTCTCGAACTGGCTGGGTTGGTTGATCTTCTTCGCCATCTTCCTGCACAAAATTCCCGAGGGATTCACCGTGAGTTCGGTCATGCTGGCCAGCGGACGCAGCCGGGGCATCGCCTGGGGCGCGTCGATGATCCTGGGCGGTTCAACCCTGGCCGGCGTTTTGACGATGGCCCTGTTCCGCCATCACGTGGGCGCCGGGCTGCCGCTGGCTGCGGGAGTTACCATCTACGTCGCCGCTTCGGATCTGATTCCCGAGGTCAACAAGGAACCTGCCATGAAGATGGCCCTGCTGGTCTTCGTAGGTGCAGGGCTGTTCCTGCTGCTGGACCGACTGTTTCACGTCTAAGGGCGCGGAAGGAAGCCGCCTCGCGCTTCGTTTGCGGTCATGATAGGTCCCGTTGCATAGTGGAAGCCATGGCAACGGAGAATATCGTCTTACAAGGTCGCCACGTTCGTTTGGAACCGCTGGAGCAGCGCCACGTGGACGGATTGGCGGCGGCTTCAGCGGGCGATCCTTCGCTCTATCGGTGGAGTCCCGTCCCGCAGGGCAAGATTGAGGCCGCCGACTACATCGCCAGCGCATTGGTTTGGCGAAATGCCGGCAAAGCCGTGCCTTTTGCCACCGTGCGGGCCGAAGACGGCGTTGTCCTCGGCTCGACGCGCTTTTTCGATCTGGAGCGATGGTCCTGGCCGCAAGGCCATCCCTTACACGGGCGCGACGTCCCCGACGCCTGCGAGATCGGCTACACGTGGCTGACTGGTTCCGCCATCCGCACGCCCGCCAACACCGAAGCCAAGCTGCTCATGCTGACCCATGCCTTCGAGAAATGGGAGGTGCTTCGGGTCTGCTTCCACACCGACGTGCGGAACCAGCGTTCCCGTGCCGCACTCGAACGGATCGGCGGGCAGTTCGAGGGAATCCTCCGCGCGCATCGCATGGCCGCGGATTTCATCCCCCGTGATTCGGCTCGCTATTCGATCGTGGCCTCAGAGTGGCCGGGCGCTAAACAGCGGCTGATACAACTTCTCGATCGCACCTGAAAAAAGACTGCTCCATGAGGAAGAAGGGACGAACAGACGCGAGTAGCAAAACGGGAGTACTGCATGAACGCCGATGAGATTCGTCAGTTCTGTCTCGCCTTTCCGCAGGCGACAGAGAAACTGCAGTGGGGCGACGACCTCTGCTTCAAAATCCGCGGCAAGATCTTTGCCATTGTCAGCCTGGACCACCGGAAGCTGTGTTTCAAGTGCACGGCCGAAACGTTTGCCGAACTGATTGAGCGCGAGAATATCCGCCCGGCTCCGTACGTCGGACGCTACAAGTGGGTGATGCTCGATCGCCTGGATGCGCTGCGTAACGACGAGTTGAAGGACCTGATCCGGCAGTCGTACGAAATGGTGGCGGCCAGGGCTCCCAAAGCCGGGGCTCGAACGTCGAAGCAAAAGAAAAAGCCTGGTGGAGGAACCGGCCGCACTGGCGCAAAGAGGAGTTGAGATCCCGTTGGCGGAAAAACGCTGGCTCCAGCGCGCGCGCTTGACATCCGTTTCCCCGCGGGCATGTTAGCCTTTTTGTCAGGGGTGGGGCATGCCGGTGACCTACTGTATCGATGCTCTGGGGAGGATCATTCGCACGACCTGCAGCGGTCCGGTGAATCTGGCGGAGGTGTTGGAGCATTTCCGAGCTCTACAGGAGGATCCCGCCTGCACCGGACAACTGGATGTGCTGTTGAACGTCTGCGAGGCCCAAGTCTTGCCGCAAGCCAGCCAGTTGGGTGCCGTCAGCGCCGCCGTGGGCATGATTCGCGAGAAAGTACAGTTCGAGTTTTGTGCCATCGTTGCCAGTGGCGACGCCATGTTCGGCATGATGCGGATGTTCGAGGTCTTTGCCGACAAGTATTTCCGCGCAGTCCGTGTCTTCCGGGAAACGGATAAGGCAGAGTCCTGGCTGGCTGCCCAGCGGGCAGCCCAGGACTCGGCGCCCAGATCGCATCCACGCGATACCTGAACCATGGAACCGCACCGCGCGCCAGGATTTGACTCCGCTCCCGGCGGTCGGCTAGCCTCAAGAGTCCCGGGCAAGTCCGGACATCTTCAACCCGCATGCAATCTCCGCATAAATTCTTGATTTTGCTGCTGATGGCGGCTCTGGTGCCTTCGGCCGCGGCTTCCACTCGACCGGTTCACGCCCAGCACGGCATGGTGGTGAGCACCAACGAACTGGCGTCGCAGGTGGGTGTGGAGATCATGCAGGAAGGGGGCAACGCCGTGGATGCGGCCGTGGCGACCGGATTCGCTCTGGCGGTGGTGCATCCCGCGGCGGGAAATATCGGTGGCGGCGGGTTCATGCTCGTCCGCATGGCCGACGGTAAGACGCATTTTCTTGACTACCGCGAAAAGGCTCCAGGCGCGGCGACGCGCGATATGTATCTGGACGCGCAGGGCAATGTAATCGAAGGCGCCAGTAAAATTGGCTACAAGTCGATCGGCGTGCCGGGGTCGGTAGCGGGCATGACGTACGCCGAGCAGAAGTGGGGCAAGCTCACTCTGAAACAAGTGATGGCTCCTGCCATCAAGCTGGCTCGCGATGGATACCCGCTGACTTGGGAACAATCGGGAGATCTTCACGACCAGTATCTGGCCATATTTCCCGAGTCGCGCCGCGTGTTTCAGCGCAACGGCGATTACTACAAGCCGGGCGACATTTTCCGCCAGCCTGATCTGGCGCGAACCCTGGAACGAATTGCCGAGAACCCGGAGGACTTTTATCACGGATCTCTGGCCAAAGAACTGGCCGCGGCCATCGAAAAAGGCGGGGGGCTGATCACCCTCGACGATCTGGCCCGCTATGAAGTGAAAGATCGCGAGCCGGTGCGGGGCACCTATCGCGGATATGAGATCATCAGCGCACCTCCGCCGTCGCCGGGTGGAACGGCGTTGATTGAATCGCTTAACATTCTCGAAGGTTACGATTTGGCGAAGCTCGGAAACCGCTCGGCGCTGGCCATTCACATCATCATCGAAGCTTTCCGGCGGGCGTTCTTTGATCGCGCCGAGTTTCTGGGAGATCCTGATTTTGCCAGGATTCCGGTGGCGCAGCTGATTGACAAGAAATACGCGGCAGCGTGGCGGGAAACAATCGATCCCGCGCACGCCAGCTCCAGCAAAGACCTGAAGCGTCCGGCCGTTTTCAGCGAACTGGAGCAATATGCCGCGGCGCATCCGCCCGCCGCAGCGCCGCACGAGTCACGTCACACAACGCACTATTCGGTGGTGGACTCCGAGGGTAATGCGGTCGCGGTGACTACAACAATCAACGCTTGGTTCGGATCGCGAGTCACGGCTGACGGTCTGGGCTTCCTGCTGAACGACGAGATGGATGACTTCTCGATGAAGCCGGGCGTATCCAATAGCTATGGGTTGCTTCAAGGCGCCGCTAACGCAATCGGACCGGGGAAGCGGCCGCTGTCGTCCATGACACCGACCATCGTGGTGCAGGACGGCAAGCCGGTGATGGTGCTGGGCTCGCCCGGTGGTTCGCAGATCATAACCATTGTGGCCAATGTTCTGATGGGTGTGGTGGACTACGGAATGAATATCCAGGAAGCGGTGAATGCCTCGCGTTTTCACAATCAGTGGATGCCCGACGTAGTGAACGTGGAAAATGGTTTTCGCCCGACACCGTCAACGCGTTGCGGCAGATGGGTTACAGGGTCGAGATCGGGCTTCCCGAAGGGGATCGCGTCTCCGCTTATTGGGGCGATGCCGAGTGCATTGCCATTGATGAGAAGAGTGGCGCCCGGCTGGGAGCCAGCGACGTCCGCAGTAACGGCAAGGCTGTGGGATACTGAGGATTGCCGACTGTCGATTGTCGATCGCCGATTGAACGCGGCAGCCTGAAGTTTGCAATCGGCAATCGAAAATCGCAAATCGTAAATTCCGAAGGATTTGCATGCTAAAGGCAGTCTCAACCTATCTATTCGTGAAGGAGCGCCTGCACCCGGGCATTCTGGACGGGCTCGCCCGCAGCGGTGTGCAGGCGATCGAGATTTTCGCGGCCCGCCAGCATCTCGACTACGCCAACCGCAAAGCCCACGTCAAGGAAATCGCCGAGTGGTTCCGCGGCAGCGGCATTCCGCTGCATTCGGTCCATTCGCCGCTTTACGCCGACTACGAATGGGGCCGCGCCGGCGCACCGCCCTTGAACATAGCGGCCACAGACCGCGCGGCGCGGGTCGAGGCCATGGACGAAATCAAGCGCGCCCTTGAAATTGCCGAGCAGATTCCGTTCCGCTTTCTGGTGCAGCACGTCGGCACATCCAACGAGAGTTTCGGCGAGAAGAAATTCGAAGATGCCATGACTTCCATCGAGCACCTGCGGGCGTTCGCCAAACCGCTGGGCGTGCGGATTCTGCTCGAGAACATTCCTAACGAGCTTTCTACTCCCGACAAGCTGGTTGAGTTGATCCACAGCGCGCATTTTGACGACGTGGGCGTGTGCTTCGACTTCGGACACGCGCACATCATCAGTTCGGTGCGCGAAGGGTTCGAGATTCTGCGCAGCCACATCCGCTCCACCCACGTGCACGACAACGCCAAAGACAAAGATTCACACCTGTGGCCGGGACAAGGAACGATTAACTGGAAAGAAGCGATGGAGTTGCTGCGTTCGGCACCGCAGACTCCGCCCGTCTTGCTGGAGCTCGAAGGCGACGAGAAGGTGAATCCGCTGGAGAAGCTGGGCGACGCGTTCGGGAAGCTGGAAACGGCTTAGCATTTTCGATTTCCGATTGTTGATTTGCGATTGAGATCGAGCTGTAGTGATGAAATGTGAACAATTGGAAATCGGCAATCGAAAATCGGAAATTTTCAAGAATGCCATCAACTGTTACTACCATCGCAGAAGTCGGCCGGCACGAAGGCCAGTCCGTCGTCATCCGGGGCTGGCTCTACAACCTGCGCGAGAGCGGCAAGTTGCTGTTCCCGCAGTTTCGCGACGGCTCGGGCATTATTCAGGGCATCGTGCCCAAAAGCGCGGTCCCGCCGGAGGTCTTCGAGGCGGTCAAAACGCTCACCCAGGAATCGAGCGTGATCGTCGAAGGCAAGGTCCGCGCCGACAAGCGCGCACCGGGCGGCTACGAACTCGATGTGGCCAGCGTTCAGGTCGTGCAGCGCGTGCCTGAGTCGGACCCGTATCCCATTACTCCTAAAGAGCACGGCACCGATTTCCTCATGGAGCACCGCCATCTCTGGGTGCGCTCGCAGCGGCAGGCCGCGATTCTGCGGGTGCGGGCGGAGATCATCAAAGCCGTGCGCGACTTTCTCGACGAGCGCGGCTTCACGCTGACCGATCCTCCCATCATCACTCCTGCCGCATGCGAGGGTACAACTACTCTCTTCCCCGTCGATTACTTCGAGGAGCAGGCCTACCTAACTCAGTCGGGACAGCTTTACATCGAGGCCACGGCGATGGCGCTGGGCAAGGTGTATTCATTCGGCCCGACGTTTCGCGCGGAAAAGTCAAAGACGCGGCGCCATCTCACTGAATTCTGGATGGTCGAGCCGGAAGTGGCTTACGCGACGCTCGACGACCTCATGGAACTGGCCGAGCAGTTTATCAGCTTCGTCGTGAAACGCTGTCTCGATCGCCGGCAAGTAGAACTGAAGACCATCGGGCGCGACACTTCAAAGCTCGAGAAGGTTGAGCCGCCATTCCCGCGGGTTAGTTACGACGAGGCCGTAAAGCTCCTGCAGGAAGGACACGCCAAAGGCGCTCTCGAAACGAAATTCGAGTGGGGCGGCGACCTGGGCTCGCCCGATGAAACCTATCTTTCCGCGGAGTTCGACAAGCCGGTCATGGTGCATCGCTATCCGGCGAAGGTGAAGGCTTTCTACATGGAACCGGATCCGCAGCGGCCGGAATTGGCGCTGTGCGTGGATGTGCTCGCTCCCGAAGGCTACGGCGAAATCATTGGCGGCTCGCAGCGCACGGCCTCGCACGAATTACTGCTCGAGCGGATTCACGAGCACAACTTGCCGGAGGAAGCCTTCAAGTGGTATCTCGATCTGCGCAAGTTTGGCAGCGTGCCGCACAGCGGTTTCGGTATGGGCATCGAGCGCGCCGTGGCCTGGATCTGCGGCCTCGAGCACGTGCGCGAAACGATTCCCTTCCCCAGGATGCTGTACCGGCTATATCCGTAATTGCCGATTTTCGATTTTCGATTGCCGATTGGGGCGACGGTTGAAAATCGGCAATCGGCAATCGAAAATTGGAATTCCCGTGAGGACTTTATGAAAAAGTCTCTTTCTCTCGCCCTATTCTTTCTGTTTCCCCTGGCCGTCGCGGCTCAGCCCTCTGCCGGTGCACCCGACGTTCCAGTCGAGAAGTGGACCGGCAAAACAATTATGCTGATCGGCGCTCACGCCGACGATGACGCACTTTCCCATGGCACGCTGGCGCTCCTTCAATCTCACGGGAATCAGATCTACATCGTAACCCTGACGACTGGAAATGTCGGAACGCAGGACCCGAACCTCTCGCGCACGCAGCTGGCACAGATTCGCCGCCAGGAGGAACTGGCGGCTTTGGCAGAACTCGGCATCTCCGGAGACCACTACATCAATCTGGGATACGACGACGGCCTGCTCGAGTTTGAAGACCGCAAAGCGGTGGTGGAGAATCTGGTTCGCTGGATTCGAAAATTGCGGCCCGATGTGCTCATGTCCTGGGACCCGGGCAAGAACTATCAGCGCTGGCACAAGTCCGATCACCGTGCCGCCGCTTACCTTTCGGCCGATGCTGCCCGTGCCGCCATGTGGCGGCTGCTGTTCGAGGGCCAGATCACGCAGGAAGGTCTGAAGGAATACATGATTCCCGAATACCTCTTCTACAACGACTACGATCACGGTGACGAGAACACCTGGGTAGACATCAGCGGCTACGTCGACAATAAAGTGAACGCATTTTCGAAATACGTCAGCCAGTACGGACCAGGCTGGAAGAACTACCAACCGAATCCTTCAGAGGCAGAGTTGAAGGAAATGAAAGATGCCGCGCGCCGCCGCATCATGATGAAGGACGGGAAACCGGTGGAAGGATTCCGTTACTACAAGGGACTGCCCGATGCCATGGGAAAATAACCGCACTTATGACCATGACCACACTGCCCACCAACATCGCTGCTAGAAAGATTCGTGTCATTGGCGTGCCGCTGGACTTGGGTCAATCACGCCGCGGCGTGGACATGGGGCCGTCCGCCGTGCGCGTCGCCGGCCTCGAAGCGCGGCTGGAAGCTCTCGGGCATGAAGTTGAAGATGGCGGTAACATCGCCGTCGCCATCCCCGAACAGAAGAAGGAAGGCGACGCCCACGCCAAGTATCTGAAAGAAATCACGGCCACCTGCACCAAGCACGCCGAACTCGTGCTCAAGACGCTGGAGGCCGGCAAAGTTCCGCTGGCGCTCGGCGGAGATCATTCCATGGCGGCGGGCACGGTCTCCGGTGTGGCCGAATTTTACCGGCGCCAGAATCAGCACATCGGCTTGATCTGGATTGACGCCCACACCGACATCAACACGCCGGAATCCTCGCCCAGCGGTAATGTGCACGGCATGCCACTGGCGGCGATCATGGGTCTGTGGCCATCGGAGTTGGCGCGCATTTACGATTTTTCTCCCAAGGTGAAACCGGAGAACTGCGTGCTGGTCGGCGTGCGCGACATTGATGCGGTTGAGAAGGAAAATGTGCGCCGCACCGGCATCGGCGTCTTTACCATGCGCGATATTGACGAGCGCGGCATGCGCACCGTCATGGAAGAGGCTCTCCGTCTGGCTGGACGCGGCACCGCCGGTTATCACATCTCGCTCGACATGGACTGGGTCGACCCCGAAGACGCGCCCGGCGTGGGCACTCCGGTGCGCGGCGGCGCGACTTATCGCGAGGCTCACCTCGCCATGGAAATCATCGCCGACCACGGCCGCATGCTGAGCTTCGAGATTGTCGAAGTGAATCCGGTGATCGACGAACACAATCAGACTGCCGACCTGGCGGTCGAGTTGGCGCTGTCAGCGTTCGGGAAGAAGATTCTGTAGAAGCGGGAAGGGCACGGCTTCAGCCGTGCCGTCAGCGCCACGGGAGGGTCGCGGCTTTAGCCGCTGAGGGCTGGCATTTACCATCAGTAGACTGCTACTCCGCAAAATTCAGATTGAAGACGTCTGCGGCCGGCATGCCGGGTCCGTAGACCACGAGTTGCACCTCGAGATGGCGGACCACCACCGGACGCCGCTGCAAGGCCTCGGCCGGGAGTTGCGCCGTAATTCGCCGGTCTTCTGCCTTAACGTTTCTCAATTCCACCGTGGTGCCATCCACCTGCGCTTCGGGCGTACAGTCGCAGCGCGTGAACTGCGCCCCATCGATCGAAATGGAAACTCCGACCCCGGGCGCAAGACTTCGTTTATCGATATAAGCCGGACCTACGAGTCCGATCTCCTTGCTCGACGCGGATTGCGGAAACTCCGTAGGATCGCTGCCCATGATGTACCAATCCGTGTTGCCGTATGAACAATGCACCCGGAAGCGCACCGTCGGCCCCAGATCGAAGCTCGAAGCATCGAGAAGAAACTCGATTTGCGCGCGCGGCTGCACGTCCACGTTGAACCTTTGCACCTCACCGATTCCGCGGGCGTAGATTGAGATATACGCCTTGGTGGCTTTCTCCGCGTGGTCAATCTCGTAGGTCAGCGAAAAACGTTGCATGGGCGCGTGTCCATCGTGGACGACGATTGTTTCCGGCGACATGCTCACGATCAGCGGCGAAACCTCGTTCATGAAGATGCGGTGATGCCGTTCCTTGGACGCAGGCGCGGCGGGCGCGGAAGTGGGAGCGGCCTGGGCAGCATTTTCGGTCTGCGGCGTTGCGCTCGTCTCCCGAGACTTGCGGCATCCGCTAAAGAAAAGGATCCCCGCAGCTAACACCGCACAATAAACTCGACACCTTTGGTTCAACATGCGAGGTGGATACCTGCTTCCCGCAGTGTACCAATCCTGCGATTGACGGGGAACTCCGCTCGCGTCCACACTGAGAGGTCATGAAAAAGCTTCGCGTCGGCATCCTGTTTGGCGGGCGCAGTGGCGAGCATGAAGTTTCCCTGCTCTCGGCCGCGTCGGTTCTTAACGCCATCGACAAAGAAAAATACGAGGTCGTGCCCATTGGCATCACCAAGGACGGCCGCTGGCTGACCTCCGAGCACGCCGAAAACCTGCTGACCGGTAAGCTCGTGCTCGAGCCACGACATCTGCGCGCCGGCGATCCCGAAACTACGCCCGCGGCCGCGGTCCTGGCTCAGGGCGAGTCGGTCGTCGTGCCACCCGAGCCGGCGCACCACGAAAACGGCCTGATGCCCTTTCAGACCGATGCCGCTCATCTGCGGCGGGCCAGCGACCGCGCCATCAACGTGGACGTGATTTTTCCCGTGCTGCACGGCACGTTTGGCGAGGATGGCACCATCCAGGGCCTGCTCGAACTGGCTGACATCGCATACGTGGGAGCGGGCGTCTTGGGCTCGGCCGCGGGCATGGACAAGGACATCATGAAGTCGCTGTTTATCGCGGCGGGCATCCCCATCGTGAAGCACGTCACGATTCTGCGCAGCGATTGGGAAAAAGATGCGAAGAAAGTCGAACGATTGGTCGGCGGCAAGCTGACGTACCCGGTATTCGTGAAGCCGGCGAATCTGGGATCGTCCGTCGGCATCAGCAAGGCGCATAACCGCAAGGAACTCGGCCCTGCCATCGAAGAAGCTGCAAAATTCGATCGCAAGATTGTCATTGAGCAGGGCGTGGGCGGCAAGAAAGAAAAGGCCCGCGAGATCGAGTGCTCGGTGCTCGGGAACGACGATCCGGTGGCGTCGGTGCCCGGAGAGATTGTTCCAGTGAAGGAATTCTATGACTACAACGCGAAATATCTCGACGAGGGATCAGAGCTGATCATTCCTGCGAGGCTGACCAAGGCGCAAACGAAGAAGGTTCAGGAGCTGGCCGTCGCCGCATTCAAGGCCGTGGATTGTTCCGGCCTGGCGCGCGTGGATTTTCTGATGGACGGGAAGACGCAAGCGATCTACCTGAACGAGATCAACACCATGCCCGGGTTCACCTCGATCAGCATGTATCCCAAACTGTGGGCCGCGTCCGGGCTGGAGTACTCCGAGTTAATCGATCGGCTAATCCAGCTTGGCCTGGAGCGCCATGAGGACAAGAAGAAGAATCAATACAGCCGGTGAAACAATTATTGATTGCTGATTTCTGCGATTTTGTGCGGTACGGAATATGAGAAAGAGATTGATTGGCGCGCTTAGTGGCATCCTTGCGTCAGTCATTCTCGCCGTCAGTGGCTTCCTGTTTATTGAGAGCCATCATCAGCGAAGCAAAGCTTACGAATGCCTTCGAGAGATTGCCTCCTTGCGGCTAGGCACCGCCACATTTTCGGATGCGCAACAACTAGCCAGGAGGTATGGGGGACAGCCGTGGAGTGGCACCGCTCGGCAGCCAGAGTGCTCCGTGCAAGACTGCAATTTAAGATTCGTCTTTGAAAATACGATGCTCAATCATCTTCAGAAATAGAAGAGGATATCTCTGATGGCGGGCGTGTGGGTGAAGGACGGATACATCGTCAGCAAAGAAGTTGACTATTCAATAATGACAACGACCGAATACTCACAATTCCTATACTTTATGTTCGATCGGCGTGCAGGCGCCGGAGTACAGGGCTACGAGGTGAAGAGGTTCCAAGTCGACGAGCACAACGTGCCTCACGTACTCGAAGTGACGCTTGGCCCGGATGCACCTGCAGCCGTGAGGAGCCGAGCATACGCCCTGGATCTCTCGTGTCTGTCCCGCTTTTATGGGTGCAACGATGGTCTTTCGATCTTTCCGTCGGGCCTGTAACAGCGTCCTAACTTTGGGAGGGCAGCCGAGAACGTAAATTCACGAGATTGCTCTTGCGATAACCAGTTCACCAACTCGGTTCTGCGCCGAATCTCTCGCTCCCTTCATGAAGGTGCCGCAGAATCCGATTGCGGGCTCTATTGCCCTCCCGCCTTCTCCATGAACGCAGCCTGATCCGCTTTCATCTTCTTCAGGCCATCCACCGGCAGGTACACCATATGTCCTGACTCGTAAGTCGCAAACGAGATGTTCGCGCGATACTTCTCAGGCAGGTTCAGATGGTCAACGGTGTAGTTGGCCGCGAAATACGGCGTCGCCAGATCGTAATAGCCTTCCATCACCAGAATCTTCAAGTACGGATTCTTCACGATCGCCTGCCGCATCGCCGAAGCCGTGTCAGGAAATCCCCCGCCTGCCGATCCCCAGTCCCAGGTGTCATTCGGGCCTCGCGGCGCTCGCACGTTGTACGGCATGTCCACTTTGTATCCCAGTTCCGTGCGCAGGTAGTTGTTGAACACCGACGTAAACGGCGGCTGCGTAGCTGAGCCGGTCGGATCATAGAACGGCGTATCGAGCAGGCCGTTGGGATCGGGGCCGGTGTAGCGTCCGTCGAGCCGGCCGACGCGCACTTTCCGATCAATCAGCAAATAATGCGTGAACTTCTGAACGTTAATGCGCAGGTTAGCCTCGTCGATCACTTCTTTGCTCAGGCCGGTGTAGCGCGCCAGTTGGTCAATCACTTTCTGCCGCTCCTCGGGCGTAAGCGCGTCGCCTTTGTCGAGGGCGCGCTCGTATTCGGTCGCAGCCCACAGCTCCGCCTCTTGACGGGCGTGGCCCATATCTCCGGCGAGATCAGGCGCGAGTTTGTGGTGATAGCCCGCGATCATGGTGAACGAAGGGACCAGAAAAATGTACGGCTGATCGTTGGTGAAGTTGTCTTCAAGCGTTTCGAAATTCAGCACGGTCGAAAGCAAGGTGATGCCGTTGAACGAGATGCCGCGATCGGCCAGGTATCCCGCGATTCCAGCGGCGCGGGTGGTCCCGTAACTCTCGCCCAGAATGAACAGGGGCGACGACCAGCGTTCGTTGCGGCTGATGTAGAGCCGAACAAACTCGCTGAACGCTTCGATGTCTCCCTTCATGCCCCAGAATTTCTTCATCAGCTCGGCGTCAGCGGCGCGGCTGAATCCGGTGCCAATCGCATCAATCAGCACGAGGTCGCTTTTGTCGAGCAGCGTGTAAGGATTGTCTTCGATGTGGTAGGGCGCCGGGGGCATAAAGCCGTCTGCCTGCAGCACGACTTTGCGCGGACCCAGCGCTCCCATGTGCAGCCAGATCGAAGCCGATCCCGGCCCGCCGTTAAAGGCGAACGTGAGTGGCCGCCTGGCCGCCTCCTGGCCGTCGAGCGTGTAGGCGACGTAAAACATTTCCGCCTCCGTCTTGCCGTCGCCGCGCTTGATCGGCAGGCGCCCGGCCGTGGCCGTGTATTTCAGCGGTTTTCCGTCAACCGTGATCTGATGGTGAGTCACCACCGGTGCCGCTTCAGTCATGTCGTAGCGTTCTTCTTTATCTTTTTCCCTGTCGGCAGCGGTCTCGCGCGGCGCGGCCTTCTCCTCGGCCGGTGACTCCGGCTTGGCCGCTGTCTCCGCCGGTTTTTCACCGGACTGAACCGCCGCTGGTTTCTTTGCGGCTTGAGGCTTCGAGGAGTCTGGTTGCTGGGCGAGGGAAGCGCCCAGAAGGATCACGACAGCGATGAGCGTGCGGCAAATAGTTTTCATAAATTTGTTCCCGCGCATTGACTGAATTTTGCGAGTGCGAGGAATTGTACACCTCGGCAGCGAGGAGGAGCGTCTGGGACGCTGCCTACCCTTTGGCAGTGTCGGAATTTCCTTTTTGCCACCACAGAGTCACCGAGTCACGGAGAAAACCTCGAACCTGCAAGAACCAGGAGGGGTGGGAGTTGCCAAGCAGTTGGGTTTCTCTGCGTCTCCGTGACTCGGTGGTGAAAAAACTGAATTCAGCCACTGCCTACCTTTTGGTGCGGTTGACGCATCTCAATTTCCGCGCTTATGATGTCCGTTTGGCCTTTTCGGTCGGGACGCCTTCGGGAGGAGGCGTCCCAAGACTTTTATTGTGGCGGCTTGGGCCGATTGAAGTGACCTATGGATAAGAAGAAACTGGATGCCTTTAAGAAACGTCTGGAGACGCGCCAGCAGGAATTGCGCCGCATTGTGAATCGCACGCAGGCCGACGGCCGTTCGGCCGACGAAGACTCGACGCAGGATATCGCCGACCGCGCTGCCAGTTCCTACAACAAGGAATTCCTCTTCAGCCAGAGCAATAACGAACGGCAACTGCTGCAGATGGTGGAGAAGGCGCTGGCCCGCATCCGTGAGGGCAGCTTCGGCGAGTGTATCCACTGCGGCAAAGAGATTAACGCCAAGCGGCTGGAGGCCGTGCCCTGGACGCGTCACTGCATCGAATGCCAGGAAAAGGCGGAGAACGGAATGCTGGAGGAAGCTTCGCGGTAAGGGTGAATCGGCTGTGAACCGCGCCGCCGGGAAATCGGCGGCGTTCGTGTTTTGGCGGAAGATGGGGCTCGCCGCTGTCCTCCGACGGCGTCATCCCGAGCGCAGCCGCTTTTCTGGTAGACCCTCGGCTTCAGCCGGGGGCGAGCGAAGCGAGGCGGAGCGAGGGATCTCGCGCGGGGCGTCTCGCCGGCGCGCGCCGGCTCCCTCGGCCTTCCACACATCCGCCTTCTTTGACGCCTCGTTTTCCCGCCTGTTAAGCTATTAGTTTGTCCACTCATCGTTTACTACCCGAGGGAAGTCTGTGCGCGCAGAAACCCGCCATCAACTGAAGCAGGACGCATTTAGCCGTGTCACCATCGAGGCGGCCGAGAAGACGGCCCACTGGACGGTGGAGCACCAAACCACCCTGATCATTTCCGGCATCGCAATCGCCCTCCTATTGGCCGTCGGTGTGGGCGGCTGGTATTACCTGGGGGTGCAGGACGAAAAGGCCAGCCTGGACCTTACCCAGGCCGTTCGTACCCTGGACACACCTCTGCGTCCTGCCGGCGCGCCCGAACAACCCGACTTTCCTACCTTCACTTCCGTCAAAGAGCGCACCGAGACCGCTCGGAAACAGCTGCAGGCGATTGTGGATAAGTATCCGCACACCCGCACCGCCGACATGGCTCATTACCTCCTGGGCGTAACTGCGGTCGATTTATCGGACAACGGCACGGCCGAGCGCAACTTCAAAGAGGTCGCTTCGGTGCGCAACCGAGACCTGGCCGCGGTCGCCAAGCTTGCCCTGGCCTCGCTCTATGGGCAGACAAGCCGGACGAAGGATGCGGTCGCGCTCTACCAGGAGCTGATCAACAAGCCCACCAACTCCGTCAGCAAGGTGACGGCGCAGCTGCAGTTGGCTGAGCTCTATCAGAATTCCAACCAACCCCTCGACGCCAAACGGATCTACGAACAGGTCAAGAAAGAGAATCCGGGCAACGAGGCCGGGCAGTTGGCCGCGCAGAAACTGGCGGATTTGAAGTAGGGTCCAAGCGTCACTGTTTGGTAGCTTTTCAGTCCGCCTCGCATTACCTTGGTAAGACAATTCCACGTCTTTTTGCTGAGTCCCTCGCCTGACTCAAGGAAAATCTAGGGGGAGTCCATTTCTTTTCCTTGAGCGAGGACCCATGACGATCTGCCGGAATTGGCGCCAACTTCTAGTGGTCTCCCTTCTTGGCTTGTCTCCCGCAATTGCCTTCTGCCAGAACGATGCTTCCTCGCAGAGTCTGGGCGATGTTGCCCGCAAGTTGCGCAAGGACACGACGGACGAGGTCCGCATGACCGACGCGGATGCCAAGCGGCTCTTCGAGTCGGTGGACAAAATCGTTGACTTCGCCGCGGAAGATACCGGCATGCCCAAGCGTGCCGTCGTAAAACGCCGCATGGTCAGCAAGGCGGACGTTGAGAAGTACGCTCGCGGCCGGCTGGCTAAGGAGGAATTCACGCAACGCTTCGCCCAGGGAGAACTGAGCATGAAGAAGCTCGGCTTCCTGCCACGCGATTTTAATCTGCCCGAGTTTCTGGTGAAATCCACGGGGCAAGGGGTCGCCGCTTACTACGATAACGAAACCAAGACCATCTCTCTGCTGAATTGGGTTCCGTTCGACCGGCAGGAGCCCATCCTTGCCCACGAACTCACTCATGCATTGCAGGATCAGAACTTCGACCTGCGGAAGTGGATGCAGGCCCCTCTGAAGCCGGCGGGAAAAGGCCCCCATGACGTCGACAACGACGACGGCGCGACCGCCCGCAGAGCGGTGGTGGAAGGCCAGGCCATGGTGGTCTATGTGGATTACGTCCTGGCGCCCCTGGGACGCAATCTGATCGATACGCCTGATCTGATCTACTCGATGGAAGAGCCGGCGGTAAAGGCCGTCGCCGACTCGCAGATGTTGCACGATGCGCCCATGATTCTGCGCGAGTCCGGATCGTTCGCTTATAACGAAGGCCTGATCTTTGAGGGCGAACTGCTGCACAAGGGCGGCAAGGAAATGGCCTTTGCCGGGGCTTTTGCCCGTCCGCCGCGCAATTCCCACGAAATCCTGCAACCCGATGCCTACATCAATGGTGAGAAGCTGCCGCCGGTGGGCATGCCCGACTTGAAGAAGCTGTTGGGCGGCCAGTACGACGTCTACGACTCCGGCGGGATGGGCCAGCTTGACGTGCGCGCGCTGCTGAAACAGTTCGGCGAACGCAGGATTGCCGACGAACTTTCCTCTTCCTGGCAGGGCGGGGCGTACGTAACGTACCATCGCACCGACAAAGTGGTCGCGAATTCTTCCCCGACCACGGCCGACCTGGCTCTGCTGTATGTTTCGCGATGGAAAACACCTCAGGCTGCCGAGCGCTTCGCGCGTTTTTACGCCAGCGCGGTCTCCCAGCGTTATAACAGCGCCACGGCTGAAGCCGCACCCGCCTGCTCCGGGTCAAACTGCCCGGTTTCGAGCGCCCAGGTCATGACCGAGGAGGGCCCGGTTCTGGTTGAGCACTGGGGCGACAACAGCGTGATCGTCTCCGAAAGTTTCGACGCTTCCACCGCTGCTCTGGTGCACCGCGCTGTGCGGGAGGAAACCGCCGGCACGCGCGCCCAGATTTTTCCGCAAGGCGAGATTGGGTTGCGACTTTACGCAATGCCGGCTTTTCGCGATTTTGCCGAGCGTATCGGTGTGGAGATCGAGCAGGCGATGATGCCGAGCCCGGCACGCTAGTGGCCTGAGCCGGAAATCCTTCGCATAATCGCTTCGTATCAGGGCACGGCTTCAGCCTTTAGCCTGCCCTGAGCGACCCCGAGGATAACGAGGGGGAGTTGAAGCGTGCCGGTAGGGAAAAAAATAACCCCGGCTTTAGCCGCTGACGTGTCCGCCACCCATTTCCCTTTTCCCGCCGGTTGAGTACCATGTTGTCGAGTTTCTGGACCAACATGGCCAACCTTACGCTCCGCGTTAACGGTAGTGAAAAGAAAGTCGACGTCTCTCCCGAGACGCCGCTTCTCTGGGTGTTGCGCGACACCCTTGAACTTACCGGAACCAAATTCGGCTGCGGCGCCGGACTGTGCGGCGCCTGCACCGTCCACGTTGACGGCGACGCCATTCGCTCCTGCTTGACTCCTGTCTCACAAGTAGCAGGTAAGAGCATCACGACGATCGAAGGGATCTCCGTCAATGGATTGCACGTTTTGCAGGCGGCCTGGATCGCGGAAGAAGTTCCGCAGTGCGGCTACTGCCAGACGGGACAGATCATGTCGGCCGTGGCTCTACTGGCGAAAACGCCGCACCCCACCGACGAGCAGATCACCCAGTCCATGAACGGCAACCTCTGCCGCTGCGGAACCTATGAGCGGATTCGCAAGGCGATTCACCGCGCTGCCGCCGACGGAGGTGCGCGATGAGCCCGCTTTCCCGCCGCGAATTTGTCGCCATCGGCGCCGCCGCCGGCGCCGGACTCGTAATCGGCTTCTACCTGCCGCACGACGCCGGATCGAAAAGAGATTCCTTCTCCCCCAACGCCTACCTGCGCATCACCCCTGACAACAAAGTCACCATTGTCGTCGCGCGTTCCGAGATGGGCCAGGGGGTTCGCACTGCGCTGCCCATGATTCTGGCCGAGGAACTCGAAGCCGATTGGAAGCAGATCGAAATCGAACAGGCTGGAGCCAGCACCCTGTTCGGCGATCAGACCACGGGCGGAAGCGCCAGCATCCACACTTGCTGGGACCCGATGCGCAAGGCCGGAGCCGCGGCGCGCGAAATGCTGATTTCGGCCGCGGCATTGACTTGGGGCGTTCCACGATCGGCCTGCACGGCTGAGAACGGACGCATCCAGCACGCCACCTCCAGCCGCAGCGCGAGCTACGGAGAGCTGGCCGGCCAAGCTGCAACCCTGCCCGTTCCCACCGACCCGCCGCTGAAACAATCCAAAGACTACAAGCTCGTCGGCCAGCGGCTGCCGCGCCTGGATTCGCCCGCCAAAGTAAAAGGCGAGGCAGTCTTCGGGATTGACGTCCGCGTGCCCGGGATGAAGCTCGCCGTGCTCTCGCGCTGCCCGACCATCGGTGGAAAAGTCTCGGGCTTTGATGATAAAGACTCGAAAAAGATCTCCGGAGTCAGTTACGTCGGCAAGGTCGGCGAGTCCGCCGTTGCCGTAGTCGCCGGGAGCGTCTGGGCCGCGATGGAAGGCCGCCGCGTGTTGAACGTCACCTGGGATGATGGTCCGAACAAAAATCTGAACACTGCCACCGTCATCACGTCGTTGAGGCAGGCCGCGTCCAGGAAGGCCGCGAGCATCTACCTGGCAGGCGATCCCGCCAAGACCTCTGGGCGCCACATTTCCGCCGAATACGAATTGCCCTTTATGGCTCACGCACCGATGGAGCCGGGCAACTGCACCGCACACTATCAGGGCACAAAGTGCGAACTGTGGGCGCCCACGCAAGTGCCGCAGGATTGTCGCGACGCAGTAGCGCAAGCCGTCGGGCTCGATCCCGACCAGGTCAAAGTCAACGTGACCCTGATGGGCGGCGGCTTTGGCCGCCGCCTCGAACACGACTATGCGGTTGAAGCCGCGCTCGTGTCGAAGGCGATCCGCGCGCCGGTGAAAGTCCTCTGGACGCGCGAAGATGATATGCGCTTCTCGACTTACCGCCCGGCGAGCTTCCATCAACTCAGCGCCACGCTCGATGGCTCTGGATTCCCCATCGCGCTCACCCATCGTATCGTCGCGCCCTCGATCAGCGGGCAGAGAGGTCAGCCAGGGCCGAACAACCTGGACCCCGATCTGCCGGACGAGGCTGGCCCGGTCTATGGAATCTCCAACTACTCGATCGAGTATGTGATGATCGAAACTCCCGTCCCGCTGGGCTGGATGCGGTCGGTCTACGCACTGCAGGCGGCGTTCGCGCTGGAGAGTTTCATTGACGAACTGGCGGTCGCGGCCGGCAAGGATCCGCTCGAATACCGGCTTCACCTGCTGGCCAAGGATCAGGACCTGCAGTTTTTCACCACGACCTGGCACACTGCCCGCATGCGTGGCGTATTGCAGACGATTGCCGAAAAAGCGGGATGGGACAAACCTCTGCCCGCCGGGCGCTACCGCGGAGCGGCTTGCTTTGGCTGCTTCGATTCGTACATGGCCGAAGTCGTCGAGATCAGCATGGAAAACGGCCAGCCTCGCGTGCATCGAGTGGTGGCGGTCGTGGACTGCGGACAAGTCGTCAATCCCAGCATTCTGGAGCAGCAGATTCAAGGTGGAATTGTCTACGCGCTGGCCAACGCCCTGCGAGCCAGGATTACGATCAAGAACGGCGGCGTAGTAGAGGGCAATTTCGACGATTATGCCCCGCTGCGCATGGAAGAAACGCCCGCGGTTGAGGTTTATGCTGTTCCCAGTGCAGAAGCTCCCACCGGGATCGGTGAGCCGTCCGTTCCGCCGCTCGCTCCGGCGCTGTGCAACGCGATTTACGCGGCCACGAAAAAACGAATTCGCGCGTTGCCGGTTCTGAGCTAGCGATGGCGGTTTGCGATTCCGCAACACAAGGCAACCCTGTCATCCTGAGCGAAGCGAAGGATCTGTGTAGTTGATCGCGCGAGCACATAGAACTGGTTTCACAAAAAGGTCTTGGGTAGGGCCCGGCTTCAGCCGGGCCGCCAAGGGCCGCATAAACGCTGGGCTTTAGCCCCTGAGGGCTTGGCACTCGCCGCACGGAAGATCATTTGTGAGACCAGTTCTAGGTCTTTCGCTTCGCCCAAGATGACGATGCCTTGAGGAGGAATCGATGATCCGCAAGTGGATTGCTGTCCTTATATTTCTGGCGTCCGTTTCGTCGGCGCAGGCTCAGACCGCCGCCCAATTGCCGACCTCCGTTCCTGCCTCGCGCCTCGCTCACCTTCGCCGCGGCATCAACCTCAGCGAGTGGTTTGCGCAGGTTTACGATCCCAAGGGATACACCAAAGAACATTTCCAGACCTGGAGCACCTCCGCTGACATCGCGCTGATCAAGTCTGCCGGCTTCGACCACGTGCGGCTCAGCGTGAATCCACAGCCGATGATGGAGGCGGGCGAGCGCCGCGACGGCGCCGCCGAATATTTCGGTTACCTCGACGCTGCGGTCAAGATGATTCTCGATGCCGGTCTCGCTGTCGAACTCGACATGCATCCCGAGTCCAACTTCAAGGCTCGCCTGGCGAAGGAAGACGATGCGGTCGAACGTTTCGCCGATTTCTGGCGCATGGTGGCGCAGCACTATTCCTCATGGGATCCGGAGCGCCTTTTCTTTGAGATCCTGAATGAGCCGGAGTTTCAGGACCCGTATCGCTGGTATGGCGTGGAGGCCAAGCTGGCCGCGGCGATCCGCCAGGCCGCGCCTGGGCATACGATTCTTGCGCCCGGCGCGCGCTGGGACGACGATGACGACGTGATCTTCCTCGAGCCTCTGCGCGATCCCAACGTGATCTACGTTTTTCATTTCTACGAGCCGCACATCTTTACCCATCAGGGCGCAACCTGGGGAGACTACTACTGGCACTGGCTCAAGGGGCTGCATTATCCCTCCCAGCCGGAAAATGCCGCGCAGGTTGCGACTCTGGTTCCGGAGGCGCTCGACCGTTTGTATGTGATCCGCTATGGCCAAGATCACTGGGACGCGTCACGCATCGAAGCTGAGATCAACCAGGCCGCCGAGTGGGCAACGCACAACGGCGTGCCGCTCGTGTGCAATGAATTCGGCGTCTACCGGAATTTTTCAGAACCGCAGGACCGCGCGGCGTGGCTGAAGGACGTGCGCACGTCGCTCGATCGCCACCATATCGGCTGGGCCATGTGGGATTACTCCGGCGACTTCGGTGTGGCGGCGAAAAAAGACGGCAAGGCCGCGCTCGATGAAGTCACAGTGCGAGCCCTGGGCTTGAATATGCCTGTGGGTCAGCGCTAGCTGCCCACGCAATCACGGCAGAACTCGATGGCCTGGAAATGCCCGCGGCGAAGTCGTGCCCAGCCGTCAGCTTGAAGATCTTGATGTTGTTCCCGAACGCGCGGAAAGGCAGGTCGTGAAACTGCGGGATCTCGCTGCGCAATCGCGCGGGCAGATCTGCTCCCCATCCGGCTTGAAAAATCCAGATCGGCTCGCCTGGCTTCACGCCGCAGGTCTCGGCCAGATTTCTTTCCAGGCCGAGAAAAACTTCTGGCGTGAAGTTCGTAGCCGTTGTTCGTTTGGTGGAGACGACGCGATATCCGCCGCAAGAAAACCTTTCGAACTCCGAGCCGAGGTCCTGCACCGAGATCGGCTTCGCGTCGCACAAATAATGACCCAGGACAAGGCCGCTCTCGAAGTCGGTGAAAATCACCCCTGCCGGAGCCACATTCTCCCTTAGAAATGTCATCCCCTCGGTCATTCGCTCCCGGCTCTGATCGGCGCGCGTCATGTAGGGCTGGTGCTGCTTGCCGAATGCCGCAGAAATCACCACTAGGACGAGAGCCAGCGCCACCCCGCGCGTCCAGCACCCAGCTGCGATTCGGGCAGTGGCAAGACTCACGCCGGCTACCGCCGCAATGATCAAATAGGCAGTATGCCTTGTCCCTCCGTAGGGATACACATGGGCCAAGCTTGCGCCGCAAGCCAGCGCGAATAAGAGCGCCAGAAAGAAGGCCAGTTGCCGCGACGCATTCCTCGTCTCCGCCGGCGACCGCCACAGCAAGCCCAGACCAGCCAGAAACAGCAACCCGGCGACGTCGCCCACCGCAAGCTGGCCAAACACAAACTGAAAGACTCCAAAGCTGTGGCCGAGAACAAACAGCAGTGGGTTATCGCGTCCCGCCTCGAAGTAGGATCGGCGCAGGTAGAACTCGCTCATCCACCCTTGCAGCACGGTCCGCGACTCCCCGTGCCCCAGGTGCGAGAGATGGGTTTTGTAAAAGAACACCAGCAACGCCACTGCCCCCAGTTGCCCCACGACCCAGACCGCAACGGTGCTTCTCGAGGGTGCCCGCGCCGGCTCGTGCCAGAGAATCTTCAGCACGGCGTAGAGACCCATCCCCACGACGAAGAACAGTGCCGAGTAGTGCGACAGCATCGCAAGGTAGATACACACCGCCGACGACATCATCAGCCAGGAAGAGTTCTCCCTCAGCGCCCGCTCCAGGAAATAGAGCGCGCCAGCCAGGAATGCCAACAGCAGCGCATACTGCCGCACCTCTGCCGATAACCGAACCACGGGCGGCAGGAAGGCAACCAGAATCAGGCCAATGAGGCCGGAAAGGCGGCTCATCACCTGCGTCAGCCACCGGAAGAACAGCCAGCAGAAAGCCGTCCCCGCAATGACGGATGGCATGCGCAGCCAAAGCTCCGACGCGCCGAGCCCGCGCACAAAATACAACAACCAGTACAGCAGTGGAGGATGCGACTCGGTCAGGCTGGCGCGGTACACGGCTGCCAGCGAAGCCTGATTCGCGATGCCAAAGTGCAAGGCCTCATCCGGGTTGAGAAACGTCCCCGAGGCGGCCCACATCCGCGCCAGAAATCCGGCCACGATCACCACCATCGCGATCACGGTGGCGCGGTCCGCAAACCGTTTCTCGGCGGAGTCTTTGATCGGCACGTAGGCCGGCGGCGTAGTCATTTCTGGTTAGAATCTGAACTCCCAGCCATTCTACGGCCTCGGACGCGGTAGAATTCCGGCGCGGCTCAGAACGCGCCCAGCCACTTCACGGGCAGGCGAGCCGCCAGCGCGTTGGCCAGGCGTTCGTCGGCCGTGATCAGTTCGCTCCTGGATTCCATCGCTAGTGCAACGTATAGGCTGTCGTAGACCGTGCGGCCATGGCTTAAGGCTAACTCCAAGGCTGCGGGCACGAGATCCAAGGAAGAAGCCGTCACTATGCCGAGGTTGCGCACAAATGAGATTGCTGACGCTGCGCTCTCCTCCGCAATCTCTCCTCTTCGGACCGCCTTCCACAGCGCGTTTGCCAACTCTGCCCAAAACAGATCGGGCACCAGAAACCGCGTTTCATCGCGGCGGCAGGAAGCCAGCAGTTCTTCCGCTTGCGCGACAAACTCCTCCCGTGGAGAAGGGAGGCACCACTTCACCGCAACGCTGGCGTCAACGACGACGCGCGTCACCTCTCGCGATCCTCACGGATCATTTCCTCAGCCGAGGGGAAAGGGCCGGGGTTGAGAGGCGGCTTCGCTCGAAGCCTGGCCAAACCTTCAAAAGCTTTGCGCCGCCGCTTCAACTCTTCCGCAGTCGGAATATTCTGCTCCAGGAGCGAGATTACTTCTCCGGCAATCGACTTGCGGTTAGCGCGGGCCCGCTTGCGCAGGGCTTTGTAGATCTCGTCTGGAACGTTTTCCACATAAAGTGTAGCCATATGGATTCCCTAGCAATAGTCTAGCATATGCCAAGGCAAATAGGTCATACTTTTCTTGACACTCTCGCCTCCCGCCCTTTATCCTAAGTCTTGCTCCTTGCGGTACTTACGCCTCTTGGCGTGCTCCGCGGGCCGGTCCGGCACGATTGCCGCGGAGGTTTCTCGGATGTTCCTCGACATCAAAGAACTGGAACGTCATCCTCTCGATTTTGAGGAGGAGTTACAGCCCGATGTCATTGACTTGGGCGACGAAGTCCGCCAGCGCACGCCGCTGAAGACCGCGGGGCGCGCCGAACTGGTCGAGGAACATCATGGCAAGCATAAGATAATTAAAGACATACGCCTGCGCGGGCGGTTGTCGGCCGGCCTCGAAATGCAGTGCGCACGCTGCCTGGAGCCGGTGCCACAGGAAGTCGCCCGCGACTTTGAGTTGCTTTATCGGCCCCTCGGCGCCGACGCTGGTCGCGATGAGCTTTCCGTAACCGACGCGGAAGCCGAGATCGGCTATTATCAGGGCGAAGGCATTCTGCTCGAAGATGTGTTGCGCGAGCAGGTGTTGCTGGCACTCCCCTTGAAGGTCACCTGCCGCGAAGACTGCAAGGGCTTGTGCCCGCATTGCGGCAAGAATCTGAACCAGGAACAATGTTCCTGCGTGGTTGCGGCGGACGACCCGCGGTGGACCGCGTTGAAAGACATTCGCAGCAAGCTGGAGCACTAGAAGCTGTCAGCTATCAGCGGGTGCCCCGTCCTTGTCGCGTTCTTGGCGACAGAGCCTGCCCTGAGCGAAGTCGAAGGGGCGGGGGTTTTGACTGAGCGCCGGCTGCTCTACAGAAGTTATCGAGAAGAACAAAGTTGGCGGCTGGCCCAAAGGCCCCGCGAGAGGAACTCACACCCATGCCTAATCCGAAACGGCGACACTCCCAGAAGCGCACCTCCACCCGGCGGGCGCATGACGCACTCAAAGGCCATTCACTTTCTGAATGCCCCAACTGTCACGAGAAAAAAATGCCCCACCGCGCCTGCCCCAAGTGCGGGTACTATAAAGGACGCGAAGTCCTCGATGTCGAAGAAGCCAGCTAACTGACACACACCATGCCTAGCGTGATCGCGCTGGATGCGATGGGTTCGGACCGCGCGCCCAAGCCTGAGGTCGAGGGCGCGATACTGGCGGCGCGCCAGTACGGCGTGCGCGTGCTGCTGGTCGGCTCCGAAACCACGATCAAGATGGAACTGGACCGCCACGGTGCGGCCAGAAGACTGCCCATCGAAATCGTCCACGCCAGCGAAGTCATCACCATGGATGACAAGGTAGAGGCCATTCGCGCCAAGCGCGATTCCTCCATGCGCGTGGGCTTGCGTCTGGCGCGCGAAGGCCAGGCCTCGGGCTTTGTCACGGCCGGCAACACCGGCGCCGCCATGGCTACCGCGAAAGTTGTGCTGGGCGCGGTTCCCGGCGTCGACCGCCCCGCGCTGGTGGCAGTCTTCCCTACTGCCCCGGGAACGCCCGCCATCCTGCTCGACGTCGGCGCCAACGTCGACTGCAAGCCGCAGAATCTCGAACAGTTCGCCGTGATGGGTGACGTCTATTTCCGCGCTATGTTCGGCAAGCGGCCCGGGACAACCGAGCCGCGCGTCGGATTGCTCTCCATCGGCGAAGAGGAAACCAAGGGGAACGAGTTGACCCGCGAGGCCTTTCAGTTGCTTAAGCAGCTCCCCCTGAATTTCGTGGGCAACGTGGAAGGCCGCGATCTTTACAACGGGAACGTTGACGTCATCGTCGCCGACGGTTTTGTCGGCAACGTGGCACTGAAGATTTCCGAAGGCGTGGCCAACCTGGTTCGCACCGCCTTGAAAGAATCGCTAAAGGCGACCATCACGCGGCAGGTCGGCGCGCTGCTCTCGCGCAGCGCATTTACCGATTTCAAGAAGCGCCTCGATCACACTGAATATGGCGGTGCGCCACTGTTGGGCGTAAAGGGTGTCTGCATCATCACCCACGGTTCTTCCAACGCCAATGCCATGAAGAATGCGGTGCGCGTGGCCGCCGAGTTCGCCGAGCGCGGCGTCAATCAATTGATCGAGAACGGCCTGGCAGCATTGCGGCCCGCGGTAGGCGTCGGTACCCTGTGACTTCTGCAACTGAACTCAGTCTGTCATCCTGAGCGCGTCTTTTGCGCGAAGGATTTATGTAACTCGGCTGCAGGCCAATTGCATAGGTCCTTCGCTTCGCTCAGGATGACAGAACTTTATTTTCATCCACTTCATGCCTGAAAACACCATCGCACTCCTCTTCCCCGGCCAGGGTTCCCAGGCCGTCGGCATGGGCAAAGACCTGGCCGAAAAATATCCCGTCGCCCGCCAGACTTTCGAAGAAGCGAACGACGCTCTCGGCTACCAGCTCTCGAAACTCTGTTTCGAGGGCCCAGAGGACGTCCTCCGTCTGACCGAAATCACGCAGCCGGCGATTCTTACCGCGTCCGTTGCGGCACTCCGGGTGCTGGAAACGCACATTCCCAGGCCCAGCTTCGTCGCCGGCCACAGCCTCGGCGAATATTCCGCGCACGTCGCCTCCGGCACCATCGCCTTTGCCGACGCCGTCCGCACCGTCCGCAACCGCGGCAAATACATGCAGGAGGCCGTGCCGGTCGGTGTGGGCGCGATGGCTGCGATTCTCGGTATGGATCTCGAAAAAGTAACCGCCGTCTGCCAGGACGCAGCCCAAGGTGAGGTCTGCCAACCCGCCAACATCAACTCGCCCGAGCAGATCGTCATCTCCGGCAATACCGCCGCGGTGGAGCGCGCCGCCAAGCTTGCCGATGAGCGCGGCGCCAAGAAGGCCAAGCTGCTGCCAGTCAGCGCTCCCTTCCATTGTTCGCTGATGAAGCCGGCGCAGGACCGGCTCGAAGCCGATCTCAACACGCTGCGCATGCAGAAGCCGGTCTATCCCGTCGCTTGCAACGTCGACGCCGTGCTGGTCACCGACGAACTGCGCGCCCGCGACACGCTCGTGCGGCAGGTCACCGGATCCGTGAAGTGGGAGCAATGCGTGCGCCTGCTGATCGAAAAAGGCGTTCACACTTTCATCGAAGTGGGGCCGGGAAAAGTTCTCTGGGGATTGATGCGCCAGATCGACCGCTCGAAGACCTGCCTGACGGTCGGAGACGAGACAACACTGGCGAAAACGCTGGAGTCGCTGGGGAAAACAGCATAGAGGATGTCTAACTCGTTTCTTGGACAGGCATGACTCGGGAAGGGCACGAGTTTACTCGTGCCGTCAAGCGTGTCTATTAGTTAGGGGCTTTAGCCCCTGAGGGTCTCCGCACGCCGTTCAGTGAAACATCAGTTCACACGGAGGATAGCTCATGGTGTGGTCCGATTTTTCCACCCACACTTGCGCGTGTTCGGCGCGGTCGTTCACCACCACATCCACGACGATTCCACTGCCGCCGCCCGGGCAAGTGCTCGCGCCATAGACTTTCTGGGTCTTGATGAGTCCCCACTCTCCGCCTGGCCCCCAGTCGCGATAGAAATCGCCGAACGGATATTTCGGATGCCGCTCCGGATGCTGCCGCCAGTCCACATCCTGCATCCAGATGCCATAGGCCGTGTTGTAATCCTGTTTCTCGATCGCGTCAAAGAACTTGCCGGCGACGTGTTCTTCCGGCCAGTAGCGAAACCACCAGCCGTGACCAAGCAGGAAACCAAGGAAACCAATAGCCAGCACGCCGACCACGAAAACAATTATCGCGGTCGTCCGGGTCTTGCGTTTCCGCGCTTCTCTCGGGTCATCCTCTTTCGCGTCCAGAAGGGTCATGCCTCTAGCATAATGGACACAGCGGGCAATGCAAAAGTTCCCGAAAAGAATTTTCGATTGGCGATTTCCGATTGCCGATTTTATGAAGCCTGCGCCCGACGATTTCAATTGGCAATCGAAAATCGGAAATCGCAAATCTCCTACAGGGTTCGCTTGAACAGCGGAATCGCGATCCCCAGCGTGGCCGCGGCGAAAAGTCCCAGGAACAGCATGTCTCCCCAGACGGCGGCGAGCGTCGTCTCCTTCAGCAGCAGGCACTTGAACCCGTCCACCGCATAAGTAAACGGATCAACTCTCGCAATCGCCCGCAGCCAAGGCGGAAACGCCTGGATGGGATAGACCGAACCGCTGGGAAAAAACAACAGCGTGTTGAGGATGCCGAACATGGCGCGCGGCACCAGCGGGTCTTCAATGCGCACCATCAGCAGAAACATCATCGTGTTGAAAGCCAGCGAAGTCAGCACGATCATGATCAGCAGGCCGACCACCGTCGTGGGATTGAAAATTGTCCCCACGCCCGCCAGCAGCGACCCGATCCCCACGATGACCACGCCCGTCATCACCGCCTTGATCGCCCCGGCCAAATTCAGCCCCAGCACCAGTTCGAGCTTGGTGATGGGCGTGACCAGGTAGCCCTCGTGCACCCCGCGCGCCTTGTCGTCGATGTAGAGCATGCCGCCGCCAATCATCACCGACACGAACATGGCCAGCGCCAGCGACCCCGGCAGCAGGTACTTCATGTATTCGATGTACGGATAAAGTTCGACAATATCCAGCGCGGTCTGTTGCAAAATCCGCGGCGACACCGCCGGCTGGTTGAGGTTATTGGTCAGATCGGTCAGTTCCGATTCAACCGCTGAGCTCATGAAATTGTCGCTGTTATCCACCACCAGCGCGATGCGCGGATGATTCTCTTCGTACACGCGCCGCGAGAACTGTGGCGGGATGATGACCGCGCCCTGCAGCCTGCCGTCACGCACGTCTTCCATGGCCTGCTTGTCGCTGTCGTAAGGGATCGGCGTGAAGGTGCGAATATTCGCCCGCACCGCGTCAAACGCCTCCCGCACTCGCAGCGCCTGCGGGCCGCCATCCTGGTCCACGATGGCGATCTTGGCGTCGTGAATCTTTCCGCCGAAAGCGTTGCCCAGAACAATCAACTGCACCAGCGGAAAGATCATCGAAGCCAGCATCAGCGTCGGCGAGCGGAAGAATTTGCGCATTTCGCGCTCGACAATGGCCATCATTCGATTCATACGCTAGTCCTGAGTCCTGAGTTGCTAGTCCTGAGTCCCGAGCTCCGGGTCCTGAGCCCGCTCGCGCTCCTTCAGAGAGTTAATCAAGCCGCTCAATATGCGCCCCAGTTCGTCGAGTTGCTGAGTCAACTTTGTTGTTGTTGTGGCGGGCAAATACTGGCGCTGTTGTGCAATCAGGACCTGCGTTTCGATCTCCGCCAGAGACCCGCGGGCGTGGCGCAGAAATCTCACAAAATCGCGGTTAGAATAGTGAGCCTTTCCCTCGGCAATGTTGCTGGGAACCGAAACGGCCGCCCGACGCATCTGGCTGACAAGCCCGAACTGCTCATGCGGCGGAAATCCTTCCGTCGCATCGTAGATCGCCGCCACCAGCCCCATCCCCTTCTGCCACGCAATTAAGTCTTTGTAACTGCTCTGACTCATAACGTTAGTCGCTAGTCCTGAGTCCTGAGCTGCAAGGCGGCACTAACCTCTCGCGACTCGGGACTCACAACTCGGGGCTCGCTCACGGCTGCATCCCCGGCCGCGGCGGCATGACGAAGCCATAGGCCTTCTGCAATTCGTCGCGCAACTGGCGCCCGGTGTAGTGCACGAAAACGTCGTCCAGCGTGGTGTTTTGCACCGTGAGTGACTTCACGGAAACCCCCGCCGTAACCGCCATCTCCACCAGTTCGGTGGTCGTGCGCGAACCGCTGCCCGTCAGCACGCGGTACATGCCTGCTCCCTCATGCTGCACTGAGGTCACATCGTCGAGCGTGTGCAGCCGCTGTTCCCAGTCGGCCGGAGGATTGTCAAATTGCACTTCGATTACATTCGTGCCCGGCACGCTCGCCTTCAGCGCCATGGGGGCATCGAGCGCCACGAGTTTCCCGTGGTCCACGATCGCCACCCGGTCGCATAGCCGGTCGGCTTCATCCATGTAATGAGTCGTGAGCAGGATGGTCAACCGCCGCTGACCCTGGATGTTGTTCAGCATCTCCCACACCGCGACGCGCGACACCGGATCGAGCCCCGTGGTCGGCTCGTCAAGAAAGAAGATTCGCGGATGGTGCACCAGGCCGCGCGCAATTTCCAGCCGCCGTCGCATGCCGCCGGAGAGCGTCTTGGTCTGTGCGTTCCGCCACTTCGTAAGGTCCACCAGTCGCAGAAGTTCATCAATCGACCTGGCGCGCTCTTTGGCGGGAACGTCGTAGAGCTTGGCGTAGATCTGCATGTTCTCTTCGACGGTCAGGTCGAGATCGCTGGTGAGCGCCTGCGGAATCACTCCAATCAGCCGCCGCACCGCATTCGGCTCCCGGACCACATCGTGTCCGGCGATGCGCGCCTTGCCCGAAGTGATTGGAATCAGCGTCGTCATCATCCGGATCAGCGTCGACTTTCCCGCCCCATTCGGCCCCAGCAGCCCGAAAATTTCCCCCTCCTTCACGCTGAAGGAAACATCGTCCACCGCGGTGAAATCGCCGTACTTCTTGACAATGTGTTCGACTTCAATCGCAGCCGGCGCCGTCGGATCGTAAACCGGCTTCGTCACCGCAGCGCCATTCACCGCTGGCGCTGCCCCACCGTTCGTCTTGGGATCGACCTCTGCCATTACCGTTGCTCCGCCGCGGCTGCGCTCTGCGTGGGGTTGCCTTTCATCTGCTCGGGTGAAACCAGCACCTCCGCCGTCATTCCCGGCACGTACTCGCCTCGCGGATTCTGCAGGCGCACTTTCAGAATAATCGTCTTGATGTCGCGCTTGCGCCGGCTTACGTCGCGCTGCGTAGCGTAATCGCCCTCCACGCCCTTGAAAAACACTTTCCCGCTGGTGATAGTTCCTCCGGGGAAGCGCACCCGCAGCGTGTCGCCGTACCCGATGTGGTCGGCATAGGTTTCAGGAATCGCCGCTCGCACCCAGGCGTCGTTCAAATCCACGATGGTCACGATCGGTGCGCCGATATTCACCACTTCTCCCTGCCGCGCCGCGCGCACCGACACCGTTCCCGTCACCGGCGCGACAACGTTGGTGTACCCCAGCCGCACCTCAGCCTGATTCTTCTGCGCGATCGCAGTCTTCAGATCAGCCTCCGTCGCCGCCACTGTGCTCTTGGCCGCGTTACCCTGCTGGGTGCGCGCAATGGCGGAATTCAAATCCGCCTCCGCCGCGCGGACCAGATCCTGCTGCGCCTGCACCGTGGCCTGCGCCGCCTGCAGGTTGGTCTCTGCCTGCACCCGCTCCTGATCCGACGCCACCCCGGTCTTGGCCAGCTCAATCGTGCGCCGGCTGTCGCTTTCGGTGCGTTCCAGCGCAGCCTTCGCCTGCAGAAGTTGTGCCTTGGCCGACGACAGCTTGGCCTGCGCGTTCGCCACATCGCTCGACGTCGACCCCGAGGTCGACGCTTCGGTGTGCTGCATCTCGGCGACCTTGTGCTGCAAACTGGTGATCGTCGCCACCGCGGCGGCCGCTTGCGCCTGCAGTTCCGACGGATCGAGCGTCGCGACCAAGTCTCCCGCTTTGACCGGCGTGCCTTCATCCACCAGCAACTTCTGGATGCGGCCTTCCACCTGCGCGCTCACGATGACCTGATTTGCATCCACCGTGCCGATCAGCACCAGGTCGCGGGAATGATCCACGGAAAAGTAGTAGTAGATCGCGGCAATCACAAAGATCACTGCCAGCAAAATGAAGACGCGGTTGCGCGGGCTCATGAGCGAACTCCTTGCCTGGCATCTTTCGGACGGAACAACGCCGCCGAAATGAAATCCAGCACCGCCGCCCGCCTTTCCGCAATCCGCTCCGGGGTCAGGGGGTTAAATCCGACAATTTTCTGCATCACAGGCGCTCCACTGAAATAAAAAACGATCATCGCCACCATGGAAGGAACAAAGTGCGCGGGTTTGACCGGCCGGAATTCGCCCTCTTCGATTCCCTTCCGCAACAATTCGGCCACGCGCAGGAAAATCGGCTGAAAATAATTCTTGATGATCCGGTCAAGATGCGCAGACGAGCCTTCGCGCGCCCGCATCATCTCGCGCTGCATGAGCCGGGGATACATCTGGTTCGAGGCCACAAAGTCGAAGTACGCCCCCACATACGCCATCAACTTCTCGCGCGTGGGCAAATCGCTGTCCAGCACGCGGAAGACGGTTTCTTTCAGCCCGGAGAACGCTCCGTCTAGGACAGCCGAATACAGCGTCTCTTTGTCTTTGAAGTAGTAGTAGAGCAGGGCCTTGTTGACCCGGGCTTCGCGGGCAATGGCGTCGGTGCGGGCGCCGGCAATGCCGAATTCGGCAAACTCATGCGCCGCAGCTTCAAGGATAGCGGCGCGGCTTTCCTCGGGCTGGCCGCGCGAACCCATGCGCCGGTGCAGTACGCGGCGGTGGTGAAGAAGCCGGGGCATAGCTTAATTAACCAGTTAGTTAGATTATACACCAGATGAAACCGATGCCAAGAACAAATAAAAGGGATCGTCGCCACCACGACTTCTGCGTCATCCCGAAGCCCCGCGTTTTCACCAGCGGGGCGAGGGATCTCGCGTGGATCATCACCGACCACCGCCACTGGGCGTCAGCCGCTGTGCCGGATGTGCAGCACATCTCCATCCTGCACGATGTAATCTTTGCCCTCCAGGCGCAACGTGCCTTTGGCGCGGGCGTTGGCCTCCGAGCCGGCTTCGAGCAACTGATCCCAACGTATGGTCTCCGCCCGGATGAAGTGCTTTTCCAGATCGGAGTGAATCGCCCCCGCCGCTACCTGGGCGCGGGTGTGAGCCGGAATCTGCCAGGCGCGGCACTCGTCTTCTCCCGCCGTGAAGAAGGAAATCAGTCCGAGCAGCCCATAGGTCGTGCGGATCAGCCGCGTCAAGCCGCTTTCTTTCAGTCCGTAGCTCGACAGAAACTCGGCGGCATCGGCGTCGCTCATCTCGGAAAGCTCAGCCTCGACCTTCCCGCAAATCGCCGTGGCGGCGCCATTCGGCCGCGCCGCAATATCGGTCAGCTTGTACTTGCTCGCGGCTTCCTCCAGTTCCCTTCCCAGTTCGACCGATTCGCCGATATTGAGCACGTACAGTATCGGTTTCTCGCTCAGGAACATGAATCCGCGAATGCGCTTCTTGTCCTCGGCCGTCATTTCCAGTTCCCGCAACGGCTTCTCTCCGCCCAGGTGCGCGTTGGCGCGATTCAGCAGCTCAAATTCCTTTTCGAGTTCCGCCGTCTTCATCTTTTTGAGATCTTTTTCCAGGCGCTCCAGGCGTTTTTCGATCTGCCCCAGATCGCTCACCATGAGGTCAAATTCCACGTTCCTGATGTCGCGCAGCGGATCGATTACCCCCACGTGCGGAATGGCCGCGTCCTCGAAAACCCGCACCACGTGAGCCAATGCGTCCACCTGCCGCAAATGCCCGAGGTACGCAGTCTCTTTGAGCGCGTCCTGGCCTATGGCGCCGACGTCCACGTATTCGACCGAAGTGTGGGTCAGTTTTTTCGGATTGTAGAGCGCAGCCAGGCGGTCCAGACGGTCGTCGGGAACCTTGGCCACGCCGATGTGCGCCTCGCGCGGGTTGGCGAAGGCGGGCGCGGATAGATGTGCCCTGGTGAGAATGCGAAACAGCGATGTCTTGCCCACTTGGGGCAGGCCGATAATGCCGGTTTTCATAGGAAAGCTTCTAGCTTCTAGCTTCTAGCTCCTAGCTCTTAGCCTTTAGGTGCTGAGTCCTGGAACTGACATGGCCGAGCAGCCAGCGTTGAACAGCCTTTCAGCATAAACCATGGCAGCAAGGATTCAAATCGAGTCCGGCCCCGGCGGTCCCAGCCGCGAAGCGGCGGCAGGTGATAGCCCGGCACGTGAGTGCCGGGTAGAAGTGGGACAACGGAGCGAGTCCCGACGGGACGGAACCAGTTCTCACGCGCACCCTTCAGCCCCGGTGGATGCCCCGGCGTGAAGGCCTTGCCTCCCGTGAACCGGAACGTGCCAGATCTACTGTCCAGCCGCCTTCGCCGCGGCTGCGGCCGCAACGGCAATGTTCACCGAATCGGGCTGGGTCCAGACCGCCTTGCCGCCGCTCAGTTCTAGGCGATTCATGGTGATCTTCAGTTGCTGGTGGTCCACTTCCACCAGCAGGTAGTGATAGTTGATTTCCTTGCTCTGGAAAGGATCGTCCTTAGCCCGCTTGATGGGATAGGCGTGCGCCGCGCCTCCGCCACTCACGAAATAAGTCACGCCGCCATGCTCGTGCCGCTCGTAGTTGTGCACGTGTCCGGAGAAAACCACCAGGCGGTAGCGGGCGTGGGCCTGGCGTTCCTCCAGCATTTTCGCCAGTGCCTGCTCCTGCGCCCGGGCCGAGTGGCCTCCGCCGAACAGCTTCGTATCCGAAGAACTGGTATAAGGTGGGTGGTGCAGCATGACGAAAACGAAATCCACGTCGGCCGGGACGTGATCCAGTTTGTCCGCCAGCCACTGGCCCTGCCGGCCCGTGAGTTCGTCGAGAGAGCTGTCAAGCACGAGAATCAGCGTGTTGGCCGCGCGCACCGAGTAGTAGCGGCTGTTCTTCAAATCGGGGAAGCGCTCGAAGTAGTTGCCCAGCGCGACTTCTTCTTTTCCGTGCAGGTCGTGGTTGCCCAGCGTCGGATATATGGGGATTTTCTTTTCGCGCCAGCCACTGGTTTCGCTATCCCAGACTTTCCAGTCATCCTTATCGTAGCCGTTGTAGACGATATCGCCGGTAAAACACACGAACGCAGGATTCGCCTCCGCAATCGCTTGCACCAGCGCGACGCGCACCAGAGGATTGGCCGCGTCGGTGTCTTTGGGATCGTGGAAGCGCGTATCTCCGTAGGCGATGAACCGGAACGGAGCCTTGACATCGACTTGCAGATCAACCGGCGCAAAAGTCTGTGCGCTCGATTTCTTCGTGCAGCCGGGGAGGGCAAGCAGCATTGCCGCGGCAACAACTAATGATGCGGCCTGCACGAGCGTATAGCGTCGCGAATTCATAGGTGAAGACCCCACTTCGGAGCTAAGGAAACTCTGATCAACAACCCGTGGTCAAGTACGCGCGCTGTTAAACGATTCGTATCAGGGTATGCCTTCAGAGCCTGCCCTTGAGCGCAGTCGAAGGGCATACCGTAAGCACTGCGTTAACATTGCGTCTTCAGGCGCTGACTTACCACCCACGGCCTGCCAAGTTCTTATTTTCCCACGACCGGCACTTCGAACTGCGCATTTTCCGCCGTGGAGAGGAAAAGCCGGTGCGTTTTGGGATCGAGCGCCATGGTTTTGGCGCGGCGCGGTCTTCACCGTCTCCACCACAGACTATTTATCGGGGCTTTCCTCGCGAATGACGGTGATCGGGTCACGGCGCAACCTTCCACGTGGAGTTGCCTCTGATCGCCGCGCCCGTCGAGGGTCCTTGCCCGCGTAGGCGCGGGTCCTTATCAACCCGCAAAACCCAGGAAAAAGGGTGGCTTGGGGCTTCTCTCCTCAAGCCACCCTCTTTAGGAGGAACAACCCATCCCTGTCAAGAACAGGGGGACGGGACAGCTTCGTTTCAACCTTACGGTTGCACGGAGACTTCCAGTCCACGAACCATAACTTGTTGATTTCGTTAGCCATTGGGTCTACTTCCGGGGGTGTGGTCGGGACACTGTGTCCCGTCCCGGTGGGCATGCGCCACATTGTCCCACGCGAGCTGGATTCAACCGGGCGCGCCTTGCTGGAGGTGCAAAAAGGCGCTTTCAGGCTTGTACGGGCTCCCGCCTGGCAGCGATTTCATTAGCAATTCGTTACCTTGGTTACGCCGCAAGGCTCTCGCATCTCGGTCGAAGCCCCTTCCCTGTGTCAACATCATTCCCAAACGCCCTTACATGCCGACTGATCAACGAAATTCGGTCCCAGCGACTGTTAGCGATGTCCGGACCAGATCCAGCGAAAATGCCGCGTCTGCCGAGCGGACGATCCCCGCTCCGCTGGCGGTCTTCTCCACCGATCTCGAGGGAAACATCACGGGCTGCAACTCGGCCTTCAGTCAGCTCATCGGCCACTCCCCCGAGGAATTGCTTGGACGCAGCTTTTCGGTCCTGTTCGCGACGACCGGCGGTACCGGTCGCCCGGACCATCTGCGGAAAGAGATCCTGGCCGCGGTTTCAACCCGGGGCGACTATCAATCCGCCCTGCTCGCGTGCCGGAAGTCGGGAGAGAATTTATCCGTTCAGTTCTCCTCCACTCTTCTGCGCGATGCCGCCTCCAAACCTGTGGCCATGGTTGCGGTGGTCGCGCCAGCCCCAGAAATCAGCGTGACCGTCCCAGCCCAGGAAGCTCCTGCCGCGCCCAGCATCATCTCCCGCAAGATTGACGATACTCAGTTCATCCTTGCCAGTCCCGTCATGCAGCGCTTCATGGGACTGGTCGAGCGGGTGGCCGGTCTCACCGAGTCGGTGCTGATTACGGGCGAAACCGGCGCCGGCAAGGAACTCATCGCGCGCACCATTCACGAAATGTCGCCGCGACGGAGCCGCCCCTGGGTCGACATCAACTGCGCCGCGCTCCCCGAAAATCTGGTCGAAAGCGAACTCTTCGGATACGAAAAAGGCGCCTTCAGCGGCGCCGACGCCTCCAAGCCCGGCCTGTTCGAACTGGCCGACAAAGGCACGCTCTTCCTCGATGAAATCGGCGACCTGCAGGTGCAGACGCAGGTCAAGCTGCTGCGCGTGCTCGACGGCCAGCCCTTCTACCGGCTGGGCGGCCACCGCAAAATCAAGGTGGACGTGCGCATTGTGGCCGCCACCAACCAGGATCTGGAAGCCGCGGTCAAAGGCGGAAGCTTCCGCCAGGACCTGTTCCATCGCCTGGGGCAGTTCCAGCTTCGCGTGCCGCCGCTGCGCGAGCGGCCGGAGGACATCGTCGCACTGGCCGAACATTTCCTGCGCCTGAAAGTTTCGGGCAAGCATTTTTCGCCGCAGGCGATTTCCGCGCTCCTGTCGCATAGCTGGCCGGGCAACATCCGCGAACTGCGCAACCTGGTGGCCAAGATGGCCATGGAATCGACCGGCGCCGAAATCCAGTTGCCGCGCCTGAGCGCCGCGCTGACCGGCGAACCCACCGCCTTGCGGCAAACCGCTTCCATGCCCGTGGGCAATCTCGACAGCATGGAAGAGCAGATGATCCTGAAAGCTCTCGAGCGCACCGGCGGACACCGCGCCCTGGCGGCCGAGCAACTAGGCATCTCGCGGCGCACCCTCAGCCGCAAGCTGAAGGAATACAACATCACGTTCGCTTCGTCCGACAGCTCGGCCGCGCCGCTCGGCGTCATCAGCACCGAACAGCAGAAATTCTTCCGCGCCCGGGTGCAGATTCCCGTGACCATCAAGAATGCCCGCGGCGACGAAATCCGCGCCGAGGGCGTCAACCTGAGCACGGGCGGCATGGGTCTCGACTGCCTGCAGGACCCGCTGCGCTTCAGCGGCCTGCTCGACGTCAGTTTCATGCTGCCCGACAGCGACATTCTCTTCCAGGCCAAAGCCCGCCTGATGTGGATTGGCGACGAGGGCCGCGTCGGCATCCGCTTCGCCGTCATCGAGCCCGCCCTGTTCGAGCAGCTGCAGCAGTGGTCGAACAAAAAGATGAGCGAGGAAGGCTGGGAATTTCCCAGCTAGGCGTCAGACCTCGGACGCCGGACCTCAGACCTCGGACCTCAGACCTCGGACCGCCGGTTGCCCCACCCTTGTCGCGCCCTTTGCGACAGGGTGGGGATTTTGACTTTCGGTTCAGCCGGAGGTTGCGGCTTGTGGGCTGGAGACGCGGCGCTGAAGCGCCGCTCTTCCACGGCGGCGCAATCCGCGGGGAACATCATTGGACGGGAGGGCGCGCGGCGCTTCGGGATGAGGCATGAGCACGAGGTCCTTCGGCGGACAAAAGGCGTCCGCCTCAAATATAAAAAGCAGGTTCCTCGCTTCGCTCGGAATGACAAACGAAAAGCAGGTCCCTCGACTGTGTACGCCGGTTCGCTGCGTTCTCCGGCGTGCTTCGCTCGGGATGACAGGGAAGAACCGGACGGGCGAGGGCGCCCGTCCCCACACGGCCTGTGCCAAGGTCTGAGGTCTGAGGTCCGAAGTCCGAAGTCTGAGGTCTGATTTACCGTTTCAGCAGGTTCTCGAAGTAGCGGTTGTTGTAGAACGCGGTGGCTTTCTGGACGAACTCCAGAATCTTGAACATGCGCTCGCGGCCTTCGCGGTTGACTTCGCGGAACTGCACGGCCACGCCGGAGCCGGGGTCGAGCCGCACCACCACGCCTTCGTGGGCCAGGCTTCCGTCGTCCATGGAGAAGCCCAGCTTGATCTTGCTGCCCGGCGAAAGGATGGCACTGGTTTCCAGATAGCATCCGCCCATGCTGATGTCGGTGAGATTGGCGAACACCGGGGCTTCGCCGACTTCGGCCTGCATTTCCACCGTCACGCGGCACTTGAGGCGCGGATGCAGGCGGCGATCCTTGTAGGAAAGCTGCTTCTGCTTCTCCAGATACATGCGGCGGTCGGCCTCGGCCAGCAGATGTTCGGCGTCTTCGCCGTCCTCGGGATAGACGGAGCGACCGACGCTGAGCGAAACGATCTCTTCGCCGCAGACTTCGGCGCCGGCCTGCTTGGCCAAGGTGCGCATCTGCTCGGACTTCTTTCCGGCGGCATCGGCAGCCAGGCCGGGGGCGATGACCACGAACTCGTCTCCGCCCATGCGGGCGACGTAGTCGTACTCGCGGGAGGTGTCTTTGAGCGCCTGGGCGAAGAGGCGCAGCACGCGGTTGCCCTCGAGGTGGCCGAAGCGATCGTTGACCTGCTTGAAACCGTCCATGTCGGAAACCATGACGGTGAGGGTGTTCTTGTCGCGCTTGCAGCGGGCCAGTTCGCGATCGAGCTGCAGGAAGAGCGAGCGGGCGTTGGGCAGGCCGGTGAGGTAGTCGGTGGTGGCGGAATTCTCGGCCTGCTGATACTTGAGGGCGTTCTCGATGGCCAGCGCCATCTTGCTGCTGACCGCGAGCAGAATGCGCAGGTGGTCGGAGGTGAACGCGTCACGCTCGGCGCGGTAGAGAGCGAGAACGCCAATCGTTCCGGAGACACCTTCGAGCGGCACAGCGAGCGCGGAACGCAGGGTGCTGAACTTCGAAGGATCGTTGAGGTATCCGGGCTCGACCGAGGGGTTGCCGTTGATGATCGGCTTGCGGTTCTGCGCCACCCAGCCGGAGAGTCCCTGGCCGAAGGGGATGCGCAAGGAGGAGAACAGGCGGTAGTTGTCGCCGTTGACGAATTCGGGAAAAAGTTCCTCTTCCCGCAGGATGTAGATGGCGATGGCGTCGTAGGGCACCATCGGCTTGAGTTTGACCGAGAATACGGAGAGTGTTTCTCCCAGGCTGAGCGATGCGCCCAGGTCCTGACTGAGTTCGAACAGAGACTGTGCCTCCTGGCGGGCGGCGGCGATGGATGACAAGAACGTGGTTTCCCGGCCGGCGTAGTCGGGCGCGGTGATGTTCTCGAATCCGGCGGCGGGCTCGAGACCGCGCTCGATCTTGATGGCGGTGGAGAGCGGGCCGGTGGGATCTTCGAGCGACTTGGCCACGGCCAGGTGTTCCATGTCCTGATAGCGGCGTTGGAGAACCTCGACGACCTTAGGGTCGAAGGACTTGCCGGACTCGGCGACCAGCTTCTGCATGACATCGCGCAGGGGTAGGGCGCGGCGGTACTGGCGGTCGGAAGCGAGGGCGTCGAGATAATCGACGGCAGCAAGGATGCGGGCGCCGATGGGAATTTCGGCTCCCTTGAGGCCGAGCGGGTAGCCGGAACCGTCATATTTCTCGTGGTGGGCGCGGACGATCGGCACCACGGGATAGGGGAAGCGCACGCGCTCGAGAATTTCCGCCCCGACCAGGGTGTGGATCTTCATCTTCTCGAATTCTTCCGGGGTGAGACGTCCCGGCTTGGAGATGATGTGCTCGGGCACGGCCAGTTTGCCGATGTCGTGCAACAGGGCGGCGGCGTGCAGGGCTTCGAGATCGGTGCCGGTCACGCCCAGCTCTTTGGCCACTTCGATGGCGTAGATGCGAACCCGCTGCAGGTGCTCGTGGGTGGTGTGGTCCTTGGCCTCGATGGCCAGCGCCAGGGCCTCAATGGTGCGCAGGTGCAGGCTGGCCATCTCCTCGACGTGGCGCTTCTCATCCTCGAGTTTGCCGAGGTAGAGACGGTAGGAGCGGTAAATGAGATAAACCGCCGGCACCAGAAGCAGCGAAGTTTCCCAGTTGAAATTCTCGTTGAACCAGGCGATGGCCCCGGCGATTCCCGCTCCCACCAGGTAGTAGGGGAATGACCAGAAATAGCAATCCACCAGGATGCGGGTGAGCGGCCGCCGCTCGGTCATGGAAATGACTGCGGCGATCGCGCCTGCGTTGGAGATGAAGTAAACGGTGGCCGCGACTCCAAGCAGAAGCGCCCGGCTGTCGAGCAACACGGCGGCCAGCGGATGATGATACACGCCGTAGGCCAGGGCGGTGGAAACGGCGCCCGCGCACACATTGAAGGTGACTTGGAGCGCCTTCGGGCGCTCCGGATACAGGCACTGGGCTAGCATGGAAACGGAGCCCAGAATCAGGGTTTCGGTGAAACTCAACTCCAGAACGCCGATCAGGATGAAGAGGAAATTGACTGACAGGGTGCCGGTAATGCCGGGCAGGTTTACCTTGAGCCGCGAGGCCAGAATGGCGATGCCCAGATAGCAGATGAACTCGGCGATGTTCTTGCTGCTCTGATGGATTGCGCCCCAGGCCAGGATGGCGGTCCCGGCCATCACGATCAGGCTGATGAACAGCTTAGCGCCAACGGACAGACCTCTCCACGAGTGGGAGTGCTGAACAAGGCCCTTCGTGAGGCTCGTGGCACCAGTCATACGAATGCGCACACTTCCCCAAGCGAGGAGATGCGTGACCTTTAGGAATATCAGTTAACGTGTTTATTAACAATGATTTGGAGAGTTTTAGAGAAACTTCAGTAACTCGGCGTGAGTACCGATAGGGGTTGACAGGAGTGGCAGGGGGGAACCGAGGCAGATTTCCACTCTTTTGACGGGGCTGAGTGGAAACAGGCAGAATAGCCCCTGCCCGGCTATGAGGCCAGAACCCGCCGCGCCAGGGTCGCGCCCGAGTCGCCCGTGCTGGGACTGGCCGGGGTCATAGAAACGCCGTCGGGCGAACAAACGGTGGGAACCTTTCTGTCGGGATTGCGTAATCGTGTTGAGGAGGAGAGGCGATGCGAAAATTTCTGCCTGTAATTCTGGTTTGCCTGTTCGCGACCGCCACTTTCGTTTCGGCCCAGGATAAGCCTGCTGCCGTCGCCCAGTCCCAAGACAATCCGTACAGCGGATTCAACAAGCGGGCCTACACCCGGGTCACGGATATTTTGCTCCGCTCCGCCGACAAGATGCCCGAGGAGAACTACCAATTTAAACCCACGGACACGGTGCGCACCTACGGCCAAATCCTTGGACACGTGGCCGACGCCCAGTACCTGTTTTGTTCCATCGCCCTCGGCGAGAAGAATCCCGGCTTGAACGTCGAGCAGACCAAAACCTCGAAAGCCGACCTCATCGCCGCCCTCAAGGAAGCCTTCGCCTATTGCAATAAGGCCTATGACGGCATGACCGACGCATCCGGCACGCAGACGGTGAAGCTGTTCGGCGGCGACACGCCGAAACTGGACGTGCTCACGGTCAATAACATGCACAACATGGAACACTACGGCAACCTTGTCACCTACATGCGGATCAAGAACATTGTTCCTCCCAGCAGCGAGCAACCGCCTCAGCCGGCAGCGAAGAAACAGTGATAGAAATCCGACGGGTGGCCCACTCAAGCCCGGTTTTGGCTTGAGTGGGGCCGGGTGCCCCATCCCTTCGACTACGCTCAGGGCAGGCTCTTTCGCGTTCTGTGCGGAAGGGTGGGAGGCGCGCATTGAGTAACTTCACAGCTCATCGCTCGAACCGCTCCATTTAGCCACGAGCTTCTCGACTCTCCTCGCTACTCCGAATGATCCGTTCACCTGCGAGTTGGTCTCGACAGCCGCCCCTATGCGCTTAGAAAAGGAGGGGGACCAGACGGTCAGCTCCTCTAGGCGCCCCATCAGCATTTTCGCGGCCGCGAAGCTCCAACTGCTCTCGAACATGGTCACGACCCCTTCGGCGATTTTCATTCTGGTGTGTTTGTTCTTGCGAAACGAGTCGAAGAGCTCGTGTGCGAGGTCCTCGCCAGACTTTTCGTGGCCGTTGAACGCTTGGAATTTCCCGATGAAGCCGTAGGGCGTCTGCCGAAATCGAATCGAGCATACCGGCACGCCGCGACCCATTGCGAAGCCAATCTCCTGGTCGGTCCAGTTGCTCGCGTGAAAATCTTCGTGGAGAAGGCCGACTAGGGCGTCGCAGGTGGCCAGCGCCGACTCAATCTCGTTCTGCCATTCTGAAGTGGGTTCGATATCGTTATGAGCGACGAATGATGAGATGCCGTAGTTCAGAAGGCTGGCCTGGAGCTGCGCTGCGAACACCTTGTGCTTCGCCAGGTGTGTGACGAACAGGCGCATCATTCCAGGCTGCCAAAACTTTAGATCTGCCGGGAGAGTGGGGCCTTGTTGGTCGATCTTGTGGCCGACGTGCTCGCCGAGTTCGACCAGCTCGTCGTCGGCGGCGTCCCCGATCATCTTTAGCACATAGGACGATGTTGATCCGCTCCAGCTGTCTTGCCATGGAAGGCCGAATTGTTTCAAGGTCGTGTCAATGACGGCCCAATCCTCGCCGCCTAGGCTCGTAGATATGGCCTTCATCAGCTTGACGCGTTGCGACTTTGTAAGAGCCATTTACTTGAGGCAGTGTTTCGCCTTGTCCACTAGCCCGGCGACAGCGGGCAGGTGCAGGCCGAGCTTTGCCCCGAGGTCAACCGCCTTGCCTGCCAGCTCCAGGACCCGCTGGCCGCATTCGAGCACCGACCTCCAGTTCCTCTCGTCCTCGGGCTTCTCGACCTCGGCCGCCAAGGCCTCGATGTCTGCGGCTCCCTCCTTTAGCTGCCGAGGTGTGAGGTCTTGGCTCTGCTGCAGCAGGTACAACATCTCCTTCAAGTCGGTGCCTGTCTTATTCCCAACGTGGCCGATCCTCTGGATCGCGCTGCCCGTGGCGATCGCTTGATTGAGATTCACGGGCCCGTGGAAATTCTGACTCATTCCGCTGGCCCTGCCTCCGCCTCTACGTGCTGTTACGGGCTTGGGCTGCTCGACGTACACGCCGAAGTCTTCGACGTACCTGATGGCGGCCCTGAGCGTCGCATCCGCAGTCTCGCAGCCGGTCCGGAATCCGTGGAGGTCTTCCTTCGAGACGTAGTCCCCAGGAACGTACACGCCGTACGGAATGATCCTAGTGGGGCCGAAGAACCTGGTGTCCCGGAAGCGCGCGGTATGGTGCGACTCCGGTCCCAAGAACATCTCTAGGATTCCTCTGGTAGTGTCGCGCCACGCCTTGAAGTCAGGGCACTTGTGGTTCAAGCTGCGGACTGTCTGCAACTCTCCGAGCTGCCGATTGAGCAGCCTGATCGCCTTTTGCTGTGGGCTTTCTTCTTCCAGCACGAGTTGATTCTCGTGCAGGTCTTAGCCGAGGCGCAACAGAAATCTGGAGTGGTGGACTCTCCTAGTCCTTTGTCCTTTTTCCTCTCGTTCTCGGCCTCGAGCAGCTTAACCCCGGCCGCGAGGGCGCGGCGGTCGTCCCTCACGTAGTTGCTCATCATCACGGACATCGTCCTGTGCCTGAGGATCTGCGACGCGGCATGAGGGGCTCCGGCGAGCGTGGTGGGGAGGCTCGCGCATACCCGTCTCACCGCCTGGAATCCGGCCCGCCCCGCGCCGCTTGCACACAAAATGGTGCTGTAGCAGTTTCAGGGGGTGCACAATCTAGGCCTAATAGGCTCACCCCCCGTCGGGTTTGACGGGGTAAGCTACTTGCCGGGAAAAAGTGTCCCAGGATAACGTTCGAGTTAGCTGGGCTAACTATCTAGTAAACCAGGGCGGTGGGGGCGCGCGCGAGGGAACGCGGGGTGTGGTTGTGCGTCCCGCGAGTCAAAGTTGGGCTAGTGCGCGCCGCAATGGCTCTCGGAAGTGCTGAACCCAAGGCGCGTTGAAATCAATCGTTGCAATCAAGCTTCCCAGGAGCCGATCTTGAGCGCCTTGCCTATTGAAGAGTGGATAAGTCAATTCAAGTTCGCGGAGGACGAAGAGCACGTACCACTTTCCTTTGAACAAGAGGTCATGCTCGGCGCGACGGTACATGGAATCAACAAGTCTGTAAACAGCCGTGAGCTTTCGCTGAAAATCAACGGATGCAAGTCCCGAGCGGGCTTCCATCTCCGTAGCACAGGCTGCCAATCCGGCGGCATCCGTGGCCGAATCGACGGGTGTGTTAACCGAGGAAGGCATAGCGTAGCTGGCGGGATATGGCAACGACAGCTTCCTAGCCAAGATGCAAAGTGCGATCCATTCCCGCCAGCACGCCGCTGCAGTGTTTCGCCAGAGCACAGAATTGGCGACTCGCGCCCGAATGACTCCTACGTCAATCGAGCCAGCAGTAGCAAGGCTTGACACAAGATCGCCTTCGGCGAACAGGTGGTTCTCGATGCAATAGAAGACCGTGTACACGACGTGGTCAGAGACGCGCAACGTTTTGAAGATGTCGTCAACGTCCTTATCCAGGTAAAACATGGCGAGCTTCGCATCGACTTGCGAGCGGTCCACCAGAGAATCGTTGTCTCGAAGGTACTCGAAGAAACGAGTAAGCATCCCTTTGCCGCCCCCGACACCGTTGATACGATCAGCAACTACAATCTCGTAACTCCTACCGAGGGCGCAGCATTGAGGACCGCAGATTCTGCCATAAACATCTGGATCGAGGTCGCGGCCCTCAACAAAAATGAACGTCCGCGTTTGCGATAGTTGTATGTACCTTCGCATGCCGCCGAAGCTGTGGGCCGTGCGAGAGCTCATATGCGAAAGATCTTGCTGTCCGGAATGTCGGCCATTATTTCCGGAGAGTGCGTGGCCATGATGAGTTGGAGCCTGGGATTCAGGACGCGCAATGTCGCGACCAGCTTCTTCTGCCAGTCGACGTGCATTGAGAGCTCCGGCTCGTCGATGATCAGGGAATGATTTGAAGCCGTCAGAGCGTACAGTGCTATGAAGAGGAGTTGTTTCTCGCCGGACGAGAGCAAGCTGAGTCCGATCTCTCGATCCTTGGAGAGTTGAACCTTGATTTCCTTATCGGTAAATTCCAAATGCTTGCTTCCCGAGAACATCGACTCTAGGACATCGCGGAATCGCTCGCGAGGTGCGGTTATCTCGCCGATGGTCTTTTCCACCCGCTCGATTTGCTTGACGACGTTTTGCAGCTCCGGCTTTTTAGCGTAGATTGCTGCAAACTTGCTCTCGCTTGTCAGAAGATGACTGAATCCAGGCTGGCGTTCAAGGAAGCCGCTGATTCTCTTGAAGGCCTCTTTCTCATCTGGCACTGCGGTCACGTCACTTTGGTCCTGCCCCCCAGCGAGAAAGAACCCGAGTATATTGGCGAGCCCACGCTCCTGCGCCTTGGCAGTCTCCTTCGAGATATCGGCGTAGTACTCTGACCACTGCGACTGCAACCCGCGCGCGAACGCGCTGTCTAGCTCCTGATCTGATAGGCGACTGGAGCCGCTTGGCGTCCGAAGATTCCGATAGAGGCGGGAAATCGGAAGGAAACCAAAGCTATGTTCTGTCAGCTTGCCGTCGGGCTCGGGTGGATCGCTGGACCACTTTGGCGCTTCCACTATCATCCCCTGGTCCTGGTCGAATATTAGATTAGGAGGCAGTGCGGATAAGCTGACTGGGTTCGCAAGGCCAGCGAGGTTCCACAGAGGTCGCTGAAGATTAGGAACCGATAACTCTACTTCCTTGCTAGGCGTTTGCGGTCGTCGAGTGAATGTGCGGACGAACTCCTTCCCGTAACGGTTCAAATAGACCTTTACAGCAGCCCGTGCGAACGGCAGGTTCTCCAATATGTCCACGTCAGTTGATAGAGCGGAGTGAAGGATTTTGAGCAAAGTTGTTTTTCCGCTGCCGTTTAATCCGAAGAATACGTTTACGTCGGAATTGAGCACGAAAGAAATCGGCTCGCTTCGTCCAGCGAGACCTTCCACCGTAAATTCTCGAATTTGAGCCATTCGCGTGAGTCCTTTCCCAGACTCAGTCTAATGCTAACGGAGGGATTCCGCATCTTGCAGAATCGTCCAGCTCACCCATTGTTCTCTTGTTCCAATTCGTATTCTTCGAGCACCTTCAGACACTTCGCTAGCCTAGTCGCCCGCACCGGTTCCCGCTTACATATTTTCTCTAAGGTGTGCTGACTGATTCCCCGGCACATGAATTCACGCTTGGGGACTTTGGCGATCCGCGCTAGTTGCTCATTAGCTAAGCTAGTCCTGCGTACTATGCTCGCGAATTGCCCGACCCACTTGATGCACTAGGTGTGAGCGAACTAAAGCTGGCTACCGCCGCAAACAGCACGACCCCGATGGCGACTGCCAAGCCGAAAAGTGCCATCCATATGCCCTGAGACTCCTGATTTGAAGCAGGGTCGGGCACTCGCTCTCGAACGTGAGTGTGCAGCGCGGCCGCGATGTCGGACGTTGCTTTTGATACGCTCGGCTGTCCCGACCCTGTGTTTAGGCGCTGCACTCTCCGCCTCGCATTCCGTTCTTCGTGATGTTCTCGTTCCCACTGGCGCTTACGTTCCGGGTCCTTGTAGGGCATTATGTGTTCTCCTCTCTTCTGTCCAGGAATTGCACGACCCGCTATGAATGCCGTTCGCACTAGCCGGGTCGGGTCGTACACCCGCCGGGAAAGCCCGGTTCTGCACATGGACTGGCGTGCTGTTTAAGAAAGTTCCTTATCTTCTGGTACGTTCTTGGCGTTACAGTTCCGCCATGTCGGAGCAGCCGAATCGGTTTCCTGTGCAGTCCAGTACCGGTTGCAATTTGTCGTTCTGAAAATCCCGCCAACTGGCGCAGAGTTTCGGGGTCGGCCGCCACTCGCCTGTTCTCATATACCTTGCACTTGTAGTCGGTTTCGTGATCTACCGGACCCTGTTCCAGTTTTCGCTTGAATTCTTTCCCGCAATATTTGAAGTCTCCGGCGATGATGTGACGGCGCTGCAATATGCCGCGCGTCCAGGGATCACAGGGATTTCCGTCGGGTCCGGCAAACTTGCACTCCGGGTGATAGAGGTATTGATGGAGGATTTCTCGATAGCTCTTTACCGGAATGCGGCCGCTCCTCCGATCACCGGTCGTGATGCGGCATTCTTCGCCTGTGCGAACGTTGTAATACGTCGCGTTGAGCCACTCATCGGAGTGCTTGGTGAAACGTGTGATGAGGATGGGCTTTTCGGCTCGTTCTGAGGGGTCGAGTCTGTCAGTAAGCAAGATTGGGGCGAGCACGAAGTCATAGGGTTTACAGAAATTCTTCAAGCGTCCAAGTACGGCAGGGGAAGAAACGGGAATTTTCATCATGGCGGGATAGTCGAGCCACGCGGGGTCTGATCCATCCCACAGAACCTGATCGAAGCGTAGGACGTATTGCCAGGCAGTTTCCATCCAATCCGGCTCATCTTCAGACGCGGGCGACATAAGGTAGCCCAGGCCATGCCCCTTGACTTCAATTATTTTGGCCTTGTCCAGCAGAGAGTACCGCTTGGCGCTAATGGCGTAACCGTGCACTGTGCGAAGCGAGTCAGTCTTGGGATTCCCATCCTTATAGTTCACGTCTTCGACCTTCAGCAGGTCCCCGCCGAAAGAGTACGGGTTGAGTGAGCGGAAGCGGCGAGCTATCTTCAGTACTTCAGCGTGTCGAAGAACCGGAATAGGAGCGATCTCGCGTTGATCCATCGCGCATTCTTCCTCCGGACGGGTCGGGTAGACAGTTTCGCCCTTTGGAGATGCAACCACCGCGATGGAGTCGGTATCACAGAAGAGCCATGTGCCGCCCGCGTCTATAACGCATTGTTCTGCCATTGCGAGAAGCAGCCGCCCGCCAGACGTGATCAAACTTGCCAGTGCTGGAAAGTACAGCTTGCCCGGCACTTCTAGGTCGCGGGCGGGCTGATTGTGATGATGTTCGCCGGAAAACACGTCCAGCTCTACCGGGGCTGACTCCCGTTGTTCGTTCAACTCGACGAAGGCTCCGTAAGCAGTCGCGTTGGCGATAACTTTCAACGCGTGCTTCAACGTTTTATCTGACTCATTTGCCTTGCGCTGCTCGATCAGCACCTTGAAAAAGTCATCGTGATAAGGATCGATCTCTACGACCCCGCGAAGCGTCATCGGCTTCATCCCTGGCTGGCGACCTTCCGGCTTGATGCGGATAGCTCTCGGTACATTGGGAACTCGTCCAGTTCGAATTATCGAAGCAACGATTTTGGGGCCTGCACACCAGACTGGCTTCTCGCTGCTGAAGCGGCTGTCCGCGATATTCAGATGTTGGGGATCTTTGGGATCAAATGGTGCACGCACAGGAAGGATATCGTCGTTCGGTTGAATCAACGCGAAGAACCTGAGTTTTCTCCAAAATGATGGCTCGAAGCACTCGTCCAGAGTCACGCTCTTGAGAAAATCGTGCACTTCGCTTGTCGCTTCCGGAAACGAAACACTTTCGGCTGTGAGGATTTCCCAATTGCCCATATTTGTGTTGACGCTTGGGTATTGGCTCAAAAAATCGAGCCGCATGACAGGCACTTTTATCTTTCGCGTATGACACTCGGACCTCCCGCCAAAGTAAGCTTGCATAAATATGCCCTGCAGTTCGTGTGGAACTTTGAACTTATCGGATGGTGGAGTGATACGCATTTGCCGAAAAATGGACTTACCCAGAGACGCTGGACTATAGGCTTTATCTGGAAGCAGATCGTCCAGCCCATAAAGATCGAACTCAGCCTTGGCGCAATTCAAAAGGTCCTGCGTGTATTGCACGTCACGCCTGCAATACTGCAACTCTTCGAGTGTGACGTGGCCGCTAGGTTCGTGGTCCAGCTTCTCGTGTACCCAATCGAGTTTTCGTTCTTCGCGGAAATAACGACACCAGTCACCCACCCCGAGATGTCGATCGAAGAGCGCGAATAACAATGTGCCAACATCCAGCAGCCTAGCTTGATTTTTCCATTCTGCCGGGCACATGGTCGATCCGCGTGAGATGAAGGCCGTTCGCGCATCTTTTGCCTCGATGATGATCGGCGGGCGGTACGGATTTGTAATCCAGCATTGGGTTTTTTCCCACCAGAGTTTTGAGAGGTTGAGAGAGAAGCCTCCGTTGCGCGTCTTTCGCCAACCGGGGTTGGCCATCGGTGCTGGAACGGGGACTATGAGACGGCTGATATCGAACGGAAGGTTGAAGCCCGCGATGAGCCATCCCTCACGCAGCGCGGGGAAGAACACTCGTTCCATGAACTCGGGGAATGAGTGATGCAGCCGAAATCTTATCTTGGGCGGGAAGCTGGGCACTTCGATGTCCGGGGCACTCTCCGTGAAGAATGTCCAGATCGTGTTTAGTTCTTCTTTTGAGAGCTTGTTGTAGACCAAGCCTTCTTCGTCGCAGCGATACTTTCCGTCAATAAAAGTGCAGGTGCGGTAGACGCTGAACATCAAGGTCTGATCAATAGAAGTCCGGGTCTCGGTGTCGAAGAGCAGAGCCCGGTCTGGCCAGCATGGAGGCGTTGGGGTAACTGCTTTCGGTGGAGCCTTTGGCTGCTTTTCGACCTTGACCGTGTGCGCCCGGAGAAAGATCGGCAAGCGGTTAGGTTCAACGACAAGGTCACACCCCGCTCGCACCGAACGGCTGCCTGAATGATGGTTGCGAGGCTCATTCTTTGTTTTACTCATCCTAAGATCCTTTCTGGATCAATCTGCTCAGGGTGATCCAGTAACCAGAGAAAGACATGACATCCTTCACGAGCGCGTTTGGTCCTTTCCTCAAGATTCATCGCAGGTTTCATCATGTTGGGGTTTGCGCTGTAATACGCTCTCGTAACCATCTGGTGGTGCTGCGTACACATCGGCACACGAAACCAACTGCAATTGTTGCGGCCCGCAACATGATGCCATTCCGTTGCAGGCCTATCACAAAACGTGCATCGTTGCCGCAAGGTCACGCAGCACCTACTAGGGCATAAATGTCTTCGAACGGTTCCTCGCTCTCTGCAGTAGCCGCAGCGATGCGGGAGACTTCATAGTGAGATGTAGCGAGACGGACACCGTCTATAAAGATGTTGCGAGGGAAGGCATCTATGAGTGAGAAGTTGCGCAGCCCGGCAGCCTTGACTGCGTTGCTCCACGTCCCCACGAGACTTGCTTTGCGGCTGCCGCGTGCGCGAAGCAACCTAAATTCCCCTGGCTTAGTTGTGTGTATTTTCAGCTTGCGCGTATACGGGTCATATCCACGCGCCTGAAGTCGGCCCCGTTCGTCACGGAAGAATGCACGCGGAAGGAGATGCTCTGCCGTTCGGCGAGTAATGCCAGCCTGTTCTTCAGCACTCTTCCAAGTAAGATCATCCTGGCGTCGACGTCTGAGCAGTTCAAACGCAGCCTTGCGCTTGCGCGAGGTATCGTGACGAGATAAAACTCGTCTCGGTTCGTTTGTACTTTTGGCCCTAGGTTTCCTTCCACCGCGAGCCTGGGCCTTCATGGATTGGTTCCGTAGTGATCGCCTTCCCTTTTTGCGCACGTCTCGGCGATTGCGGGAGTGTGAGTGTTGACGGCTCATCGGCTAAACTCTCCTCTCAGAATTTCTCTGCCATGCGCCTATTTCTTTCGGCTGATTATTACATGAGAGATTCATCTAAGTCATTATGTTGCAATAACTTGTACAAGATAACCTTGATCGGTCTTACGCATAATAACTGGCGTAGACTGACAATTTAACGTATAATATTCCTTGGTTGACTGGAGATTCCCGCAAGTATGGCAAGGTCAAAAAAAGCGAAAACGGCAGCTCAAATTTCCCTTGACCCGCCTTCTGAAAAAGCTCGCCGGGGACCGAAACCGAACTTCCCGCCTGGCGAGGTCTCTCTGCGGGCTGGCAATTACCGAGGATTTCTAGCCAACATCTGGGACCGTCTCTGGCCGAAACTTTCGGAGGCACAAACTGAGGACGATGTGGTTAGTGCCTTTCGCCAGGCTTTTGTAGGTGAATGTGATTTCATCCCGTCTCGCGCTCCCCTCATTCTGAAAGTCAAGAACGAGCGCTTATTTCCGAAACGGCGGACAACACAGATCAATTTCATCGCGGATTCTTTGGCGGGACTAGGAGTGGTGACTGCTCGCCGCTCTCGCGACATCTGTGCTGAGGAACGCGCAAGAGCGAAGCGTGCTCACCAGATTCTCCGGTGCGAGTACTACATTGAGTGTTCGTGTGGGTACAGCGGACCTTCCCATGATCACGCCTGTCGCTGGTGCCGCACGACGATTCCTGACACGCTGCTCCCGGCAACGGGTATTGACTTTATGTGAAGAGGTTTTCTTGTTCCGTAAAAGCGGGCCTGCCGACTGTTAGCGCAGCCGACAAGCCCTGACCACCATAGGAGGCATTGGCTCTAATGGCAGCTTCGAGCACCCTACCGCAACAAAACATCTATCGCAAATCCCCTGTAGGCAAAACTGGCGTTCTCACCCTCACTGGCTTTGGAATCAAAGTGCGGATGCAGTCGGGCCATCTTGAAATCGAGGACGGCATCGGGCTAGAGCGCCGCAAGATTCGGCTCGCCCGCGTGGGCCACGGGCTGAAACGGTTGGTCTGCATTGGCTCTGATGGGTTCGTGTCGCTGGCAGCACTGCGCTGGCTCGCGGACCAAGATGCAGCGTTCACCATGCTTGATCGCAATGGGAAGGTGCTGGCCGTAACCGGGCCGGTCCGTCCTTCGGATGCCAAGCTCCGGCGTGCTCAGGCTCTCGCGCATTCGTCCGGGGTGGCCTTGCGTATAGCACGAGAACTCATCAGCCAAAAGCTGACCGCACAGGAACTCGTTGCACGTCGCAAACTGCTCGATTCTACAACCGCTGACAGCATCGCCCAATTCCGGGTCGAGCTGCCCACGGCAGACAGCATCACGACGGTTCGGCTGATCGAGTCGCAGGCAGCCCGCGCCTATTGGTCTGCGTGGCGTACGCTGCCGATCAATTTTCCTAGAAAAGATGAGTCTCGACTAGCCGCCCACTGGCGCAGTTTTGGCGCGCGCATCTCGCCGCTTACTGGATCGCCCCGACTCGCTTGCAACCCGCCAAACGCCATCTTGAACTATTTGTACTCGCTGGCAGAGGCAGAAGCGCGACTCGCCGCCAGCGCGATGGGGCTCGATCCGGGACTCGGCGTATTGCACACCGATACGACTGCTCGCGATAGTTTGGCCTGCGACCTCATGGAGCCAATTCGCGCTCAAATTGACTCCTACTTGATTGACTGGGTCACGCACCAGCCGCTCAGACGGGAGTGGTTTTTCGAGCAGAGAGACGGCAACTGCCGACTGATGGGGTCGTTCGCTGCCCGTCTGGCCGAGACCGCCCCGACCTGGGGTCGGGCCGTTGCACCGATAGCGGAATGGGTCGCTCGTGCGTTCTGGTCAACCATTCGCAAACCCGACACCCCATTGGCTACGCGGTTGACTCAGGCTAACAAGCGTGAAGCCAAAGGCACTGCGTGTCCTCCCCTTAGCAATCCGCCCCAGCCGCAAAATGTCTGCCTTGGATGCGGGAAGGCTGTTGCTACCGCCAGCACTCGCTGCGCTACCTGTGCAATCGAAGTCTCAAGAAAGAGAATGCTGGAAGTGGCGAAACGGGGACGCGTAGCCTCGAAGTCCGCTCAGTCCAGAGCGCGAGTTGCCGCAACACAGCATCGCCAGCAGACGGCCCAACGAAACTGGCAGCCATCCAGCCAACCAGCTTGGCTCACGGAAGAAGCATACGCGAAGCAAATTCAACCCCTGCTCAGAAATATAAGTCTTTCGCAGATTGCTTCAGCAATCGGAGTCTCAATTCTGTATGCGTCCGACATCCGCCGAGGCAGACGCCGCCCGCATCCTAGGCACTGGCAGGCGCTGGCGGAACTGGTCGGTCTTCCGCCTGGCGGTGCTCATTGACCCCATGATGAGTGTAAACGGGATTTTGAGACAGTTGTCTGTTCGTTAAGTTGCCAAAGGGAAAGCCAGCTAGTGGTGCTTTTGTGCGATGGTTGCAGAACCCCACGAATGCTCGGCCCCTTCGTGTCGCGCCTGCTATGGAAGCGGGGCTGGTCGAATCGCGTTCGGACAGTTGCCGCCCTTTTACGTGGACCTGTTCAAAATTGATCGTTCAAAACTGACCATTCTTATACATGCCTTCTGGGGTATTCTCTCTTCCGCCAT
>Ga0209517_10000554_pt1 | contig 63288 bp, 52 predicted proteins | sample PeaSoiMetSII2010_FD_187695 | JGI IMG/M metagenome (GOLD analysis project Ga0209517, IMG submission 187695) | Peat soil microbial communities from Weissenstadt, Germany - SII-2010 (SPAdes) (version 2) | ecosystem: Environmental > Terrestrial > Soil > Wetlands > Peat | place: Germany... | reverse complement strand
CAGGCGAACGAAATCCATGAACGAGGCGATCGGCGAAACGTACCGGCGGCGCGCGAAGCAGCTTGAGTACAACAAGGAAAACAACATCACGCCACAATCGATTGTGAAGGGCGTGGACATGGAACTGGCGCACATCGTGGAGGCGGATTACGTGACGGTGCCGCTGGATGCCGGGGAATTGGACGCGGCCACGGCGAACATTCGCTCGGAGGCACAGCTCGCCGAAATCCTGGGCAAACTGGAAGCGCAGATGCGGGAAGCGGCGAAGAAGTTCGAGTTTGAGAAGGCGGCGCAGTTGCGAGACCGCATACGATCGTTGAAGCAGCAGGATTTGGCGGGGATGTTTGGGACGGAGGCGGACGAAGGAGCGGGCGACATTTCCTCAGGGGCTAAAGCCCAATAATTGCCAAGCACTTGATGTCGGAGCTAAAGCTCCGACCCCCTAGAGGACAGAGAGGAAGTGAGCGGCGAATGGGGATTTGTCGGTGGGGGTTACAGCTGTAAAAGCGGCGGCGAGCCGCCGCACTCCAAATTAGATTGATCAACGATTACGGCGGCGGAGCTCGTCCAGGGAATAGAACGTGCCGCGCCAGGTGATGCCGCCCTGGCGCATGGTAATGAAGGTGGAGCGCAGGAGCATGTAGGTGAAGAGGAGTGCGCCGAGGGGAAGCGTTAGGCAGTAGAGCGGTGAAACGCGCATGACGATGTCCACGCCGAGGTGAAAGCACAGGGCAATCAGAACGGCGATGCTGGCGAAAACGCGAACCCAGCCATGGCCAAAGAGTATGCCGGCGAAAGGAAGCACATTGAGGGCGAGCACGCTTGAGCATTGAGCGGCAACGAGGGGTTCACTGAATTGAGCGCTAGCGAAGAAATTTTTCTCCACACCACGAATCAAATTGCCAATACCCGCGTGCCAGCGAACGGAAACCGCGTCCTGAGCGACGGCCACGCCAGAGCGGAAACCGCCCAGTTTAATCATCTTTCCAAGCTTGACGTCATCGATTACTTCCATAGCCAGGCGGCGGTGGGTGCCGCAAGCCTCGTAGGCAGTGCGTTTAACCATCTGAAAGGCGCCGACACCGACATAAGCGCGTGAACGCGGATTGGCGACCTGGTGCGGGTCGAGGGCCATGACAAAAGAGAGGCCGAAGAAGGTGATAAAAACCTTTTCCCAGAAACCCACCATAACGATATCGCCGAAAAGCGTGAGATGGTTGAGCTGGCGGTCGTGAGCGAGGGCCACGGCGCGGCGAAGCGTGTCCGGCTGGAAGCTCACATCAGCGTCGGTAAAAAGCAGCCAATCGCCAGAAGAGGCTTCGTAGGCCTTTTGAAGGGCATGCGGCTTGCCGAGCCAACCTTTGGGGAGTTCGGCGATGTGGACGACGCGGAGGCGGTCGTGCGTGGCTGCAAAGTCGTCGAGAATGTGGGTGGTGGCATCGCGGGAGCGGTCGTCAACGGCGATGATTTCCAGGCGGGGATAGTCGATCTCGATGAGGGTGGCGAGCGCGCCGGGCAGCTTTTCCTCTTCATCACGGGCGGCGAAAATCAAGGAAATACGGGGGCAATCGGCGTCTTTAGCGGGGGCATAGCTTTTGAGCCAGGGCAAGCGCACGGCGCCATAAGCCACGCGCAATCCATAGGTGACCCAGAGGAAAGCGAGGAGTCCGAAAAGAAGCAGCCAGGTAAGATGCATGCTGATTGGAGTCGAGAGCCAGCCTCAGGTTATGCTAACACGGATGACAAAGAGCATTGCCATCGTGGGAGCGGGACGCGTGGGGCGCGCGCTGGGGCAGCGGCTGCGCGAATTGGGCTGGAGGATTGGGGTGGTGGCGGCGCGGACGGAAGCCTGTGCGCGGAAGGCGGTGCGCTTCATCGGGGCGGGGCAGGCGCAGGCGGGAGTTACCCGGCAGATTTTCGGCAGCAGCACGATTCTGGTGAGCGTGCCGGATGACGTGATCGCTCACGTGGCGGATGAGCTTGCGCGAATGGGTGGGGAGGAACTGCGCGGCAAGGCGATTTTGCACACCAGTGGGGCGTTGGATGCCAGCGTGCTGCAATCCGTGCGGGCTTGCGGTGCTGCGGCTGCGTCCATGCACCCTATGCAGACATTCAGCGGCGTGGGCGTGCCGCCGCTGGAGGGCAAGGTATTTGCGATTGAAGGTGATGAGCCGGCGGTGCGCGTGGCACGTGGAATCGCGCGCGCGCTGGGGGGAACTCCGGTAAGCATCGCGGCCGCGATGAAGCCGCTGTATCACGCCGCGGGGGCCTTTGCGGCGGGGCACCTGCTGGCGCTGGAAGAAGCCGGGGTGCAGATGCTGATGACGGCGGGAATGAAGAGGCGCGAAGCAACGCGGGCGCTGGTGTCGCTGTCGCGACAGGTGATCGAGCACTACGAAAAGTTGGGGCCGCACAAAGCGTGGACGGGGCCGCTCTCGCGAGGCGATTACGGCGTCATTGAGGGGCATGAGGAGGCCTTGCGGCAATTTGCTCCGGAATTTCTGGAAGCGTACCAGGCGGTGAGCCGGCTGGCGGCGCGCGTGCTGGCGCACGATCCCGCAACCATGCTCGAGGAACTTAAGGCAATTTCCATTGCTACACAGCAGCTATCAAAAACCAAAGGGGGCCCGGCTTGACGCGACTTCAGATTCCCATACAGAGCGCCACGCTCAAGAACGGATTGCGCGTTGTGATTGCGCCGGATGCGACCGCGCCGGTGGTGACGATCGGGGTGTACTACAAAATCGGATTCCGCCTGGAGCCGCAGGGGCGCAGCGGGTTCGCGCACTTGTTCGAGCACATGATGTTTCAAGGCTCGGAAAACGCGGCGAAGATGCAGCACATCAAGCTGATCAATTCGAGCGGTGGGTTGCTGAACGGCTCGACGATGTATGACGTGACGAACTACTACGAAGCAGTGCCGTCGAATGCGCTGGAGCGGGTGTTGTGGCTGGAAGCGGACCGCATGCGCGCGCTGAAAGTGGATGAAGAGAATCTGCGGAACCAGCGCGACGTCGTCAAGGAAGAAGTGCGCGTCAACGTGCTGAACCAACCCTACGGCGGTTTTCCGTGGCTGGACATGCCGCCGGTGGCATTCCGCAACTGGGCTAACGCCCACAATTTCTACGGGGATTTCGCGGACCTGGACGCGGCGAGCCTCGCGGATGTGCAGAAGTTTTTCCAGACGTACTATGTACCGAATAATGCGGTGCTGTTGTTGCTGGGGGATGTGAAGCCGGGGGAAGGTTTTGCACTGGCGGAAAAGTATTTTGCGCCGATTCCGGCGGGAGCGGCGCCACCGTTTGCGGATCCGAAGGAGCCTCCGCAGAAGGAAGAGCGGCGGGGACGCGTCGAGGAAAAATTCGGGACCTTGCCGGCGATGGCCATTGGTTATGTGCTGCCCGCTAGGCGGACGCCGGAATGGTTCGCCATGGCGCTGCTGGACCAGGCACTGCACGGTGGGCGCGCCGGGCGCATCCACCGCGAACTGGTGCTGGAAAAGCAGATCGCCGTGGAAGCGGATGGAGGGATCGAGGATCTCTTCGGGTACAACGGGCCGACGCAAATGACGACGCGCATCCTGCACAAGCCGGAATATTCGGCGGAGGCAACGCTGGCCGCCTTTGACGCGGTGATCCGCGAAGTTCAGGAGAAGGGCGTCAGCGAGGACGAATTGCGGCAACTCCAGGTGAAATGGCGCTCCGACTATTACTCGACGCTGGAGGGCGGACGAGGCGGGTACATGCCGCGCTACGGGCTGATGCATCTGCTGGCGTGCTTTACGCTGTTCGACAATGAGCCGCAACTCGTGAACACGATTCTGGATGGTTTTTTGAAAGTGAAGCGCGAGGAGATTCAAGGCGCCGCCCAGAAATATCTACGGGCAGAGAACCGCGCCATCGTGTTTCGCACGCCGGTGAAAAGCGTTGCGAAGGAGGCCGCGTAATGGCGACCCGCGAAGCAGAAGTTCCCACACTTGCGCCGGCGTTAACGCCAGAGCGAACCGTATCTTGGCCGAAACGGACAAGAGCGCGGCTGGCGAATGGACTCGAAGTGGTGCTGGCGGAAGCGCACTCCATACCAAAGTTTCACGGAGAGCTTTATTTTCGAGCGGGGAACGTGCTGGTGGCGGACCGCGCGCCAAGCCTTGCGGAAATGACGGCGACGGTGGTGCGCACGGGAACGGCGAAGCGGGCGAGCCGGCAGATTGAAGAGGACCTGCGGCGGCTGGGAGCGGACCTGGGCGCGAGCGCGGGGCAGGACACCAGCGCAATTTCGTTTGCCGGGCTAAGCGAGTTCGCGGAGCCCATTCTGCAATTGGTGAACGAACTGGCGCGCGAGGCGTCTTTCCCGGAAGCGGAGTTCGAGCGGGAGCGGCGGCAAAAGCTCGAGGAAGTGAAACTGGAACGTACTTCGCCGGGCTTTCTGGCGGGAGAGAGATTGCGCAAGGTGTTGTTCGGGGCGCACCCATATGCGCAGGTTTCGCCGAGCGAAGAGCAAGTGGCGGCGTACAGACGCGAGGATCTGCAGAGCGTGTATCGCGAAATTTACACGCCGGAAAATGCGCTGTTGATGCTCGTGGGTGACTTTGATCCGCCGGCGCTGCTGAAGACGATCGAGAAAGTGTTTGCAGATTGGACGGGGAAGAAGCCCGTCGCGAAAGAGGCGGTGACGCCGCCAACGCCACGAGGGCGCCGGGTGTACCTGGTGCACAATCCGGGTTCGGTGCAGACGCAAATCCTGGCGGGCTGCCACGCCATCACGCGGAAGCACCCGGACTGGCTGCGGCTGGGGCTGACGAATAGCCTGTATGGCGGGGCGTTCAATTCGCGGCTGGTGATGAATATTCGCGAGGACAAGGGGTACACCTACAGCCCGCGCAGTGGCGTGCTGCCGCTGCGCCAGCACGGATATTTCTCCGTGTCCGCGGCGGTGCGGAACGATGTCGTGGCGGCTTCGCTGACGGAGATTTTCTACGAGATCGACCGGCTACGATCCTTGCGAGTTCCCGAGGCGGAGCTTGCGGATGCGCAGAATTACCTGACGGGCGTGTTCTCCATGGGGCTGGCAACGCAGGAAGGGCTGCTCTCGCAATTTTCCACGGTGGAGTTGAATGAATTGCCGGCGGACTATTTGGAGACTTACCGGGAGAGAATAAAGGCGCTGACGGCAGAAGACTTGCTGGCGACGGCGCGGAAATATTTGGATTCGGCGAACATGCAGATCGTTGTGGTCGGTGACCGCGCGCAGATCGAGGAGCAGGCGGGGCTGTTCGGCGCGGTCGAAGTCTTCGACACTCAGGGGAAACGCCTGGAGTAGACTCGGGTGGTCCCTGGCTCCCGGGTTGGCCGGGCTCCGGAATTGATTTTGCCGTTGCCCGAACCCTGCGTGATTGCTATTATTAAGTAGTCATGTCATTGCAGGGGAACTATCGCCGAATACTTTCATTGCTTTTGTGTCTCCTGATTCTCTCCTCTGCCCACAACGTTCTCGCCAAGAAGAAGCCGCCAGCACATCCCATCAATTTGAATTCCGCGAACGCGGCGGAATTGCAACAGGTGCCGGGGATCGGGCCGTCAACCGCGGACAAGATTCTGGAGATGCGCAAATCGTACGGCGCGTTCAAGAGCGTGGACGACCTGCTGGCGATCAAAGGGATTGGGCCGAAGAGGCTGGAAAAGATGCGGAAGTATTTGACGGTGGGGAAAGCGCTGCAAGACAAAAAACTGTCCACGAACACAAAATCGGCGATGGGGCAGCCTGAATCGCCGCCCGCAAAAGCGACCGCGGCGAAACCGCCGGTGAAAAGTAACCCTCCTCCGGAACCATCTGCCAAAGACGACGAAGAGCCGTAGCGGGCGTTGAGAGAATCCAAACATATCTCCGGACTCGCGGGTTACAGACGCTGGTGGGTGGGCTTGGGTGTGGAGAGCTGCAGGGGAACCTGGTCTGCGATGCGGATGCCATAGCCTTCGAGAGCGACGACTTTCTTGGGATGATTGGTGACGACGCGAATATCGGTGAGGCCGAGATCGATCAGGATCTGGGCGCCGATGCCGCTTTCGTGCTGCACCATGCGCTGGCGGGCAGGCTCGCGATCGAGCTGGCCGCGGGAATGAAAGTGGATTTGCGGCAGGGTTCCCGGAGTTTCCGGAGTATCAATGGTGTAGCCGCGGCCGGTGTGGTGCAAATAGAGAAACACGCCGCGGTCTTCCTCGGCGATTTTTTCGAGAGAACGCGCCACAAGATCCGGACAATCACACGCGGTCGATCCAAAAACATCGCCAGTGAGGCAGTGAGAGTGAACGCGTACGAGCGGAGGCACAGGGCCGCTCAGCTCGCCGCGAATCAGCGCGATGTGCTGATCGTGGTCCACGTCGCTGGAGTAGGCGATCATGCGGAAATCGCCGTAGCGTGTCGGCAGGATGGCTTCCGCGACGCGGCGGACATAGCGTTCGTGCTGCATGCGGTACCGGATAAGGTCCGCGACCGTGAGCATCTTCAGGTTGTGCTCCCGGCAAAATTCGATGAGCTGCGGCACCCGGGACATCGTGCCGTCTTCGTTCATGATCTCGCAGATCACGCCGGAGGGATTGAGCCCAGCGATGCGCGCCAGATCGACTGAGGCTTCGGTTTGTCCGGCGCGAACGAGGACACCGCCATGGCGGGCGCGAAGAGGGAACATGTGGCCGGGGCGGGCCAGGTCCTGGGGGCGGGTCTTGGGATCGATGGCGGTGAGTATGGTGATGGCACGATCAGAAGCGCTGATGCCAGTGGTGACGCCGACCTTCGCGTCGATGGCCTCGCAGAAAGCGGTGCCGTGGACGGAAGTGTTAATGGGGGACATGAGCGGGAGATTCAGCTCTTCGCAACGCTGCTCGGTGAGGGCGAGGCAGATCAGGCCGCGGCCGAACTTGGCCATGAAGTTGATGGCTTCGGGCGTAATCTTTTCGGCGGCCATAGTGAGGTCGCCTTCGTTTTCGCGGTCCTCATCGTCCACGAGGACGATCATATGGCCCTGGCGAATCTCCTCGACCGCCTCTTCGACGGTGGTAAATGGGGGACGTGGTTCGAGCATAAGAAAAGGATAGAGGCAACGATGTAAGGAAGTAAAGATGTGGCTAGGTGGGGGACAGGAGGAATAGCAAAGCCCAGAGGCCACGCTCGCAGGCCGAGAGGTTAGTGAAGGAGAGGGGCAAGAAAGTGATAGATCGTGGCGCCGAGGAAAGCTGCGCCGGGGATGGTGAGGACCCAGGCCCAGACGATGTGGCGCGTAACGCCCCAACGCACGGCGGTGAGGCGGTGAGAAGCGCCAACGCCCACGATGGCGCCGGTGATGGTGTGGGTGGTGCTGACAGGAATGCCAAAACGCGCGGTGGTAAACAAGGTAATCGCGCCAGCCGTCTCCGCGGCAAACCCGCCGAAGGGAGTGAGCTTGGTGATGCGCTGGCCCATGGTCTTGATGATGCGCCATCCGCCAGCCATCGTCCCGCCACCCATGGCGAGATGGCAGCAGATAATCACCCAGTAAGGGACCGCGTAGTTCTTCATCAATCCACCGGCGACCATAGCGGCGGTGATGATCCCCATACCTTTTTGCGCGTCATTGGTACCGTGCCCCAAACTATACCCAGCAGCGGAGATCAATTGCAGACGCCGGAACCAGCGGTCCACGCGACGCGGCCGCTGATTGCGGACAATCCAGGTGGTGAGGACGCTGACCAGCCAGCCGATGAACATTCCGAGGATGGGCGAAAGAAAAATGAAGATAACCGGCTTGGTCCAGCCAGCGAGGATGAGAGCTTTGAAGCCAGCATGAACGACAGCAGCACCGCCGTAACCGCCCATGAGCGCGTGCGAGGAACTGGTCGGCAATCCAAGCGTGAGGGTAATGAGGTTCCAGGTAATAGCGCCGAGGAGTCCGGCGAGGAGCACCTTCTCATTCACCATTTCGATGTGGACCATCCCTTTGCCAATGGTGCCGGCAACGGCGGTGCCAAAGACGAACGCGGCGATGAAATTCCAGAAGGCGGCCCAGAGGACGGCGCGGAAGGGCGTCAAAACGCGCGTGGAGACGACAGTGGCGATGGAATTGGCGGCGTCGTGCCAGCCGTTCGAGAACTCGAAGGCGAGGGTGATGCCGATGGTAAGGACGACGAGAGTGAAGCTGTTCACGGGGATCAGTTGTTCTTCAAAATGACGCTCTCGATGACATTGGAGACGTCTTCGCACTTATCAACAGCGGTTTCAATGACCTCGAAAATTTCCTTCCACTTGATGATCTGAACAGAGTCTTTCTCTTCTTCAAATAACTGGGCGATCAGGGTGCGGCAGATGCGATCGCTTTCGTTTTCGAGGCGGTTGATCTCGATGATCCGGTGGAGCGCTTTGTCCGGCGTCTCCATGGCGTGGATGGCCGCAGAGAGCTCGACGCAGGCCGCGGCGAGGACCTTGGTGAGTTCGATGGTGCCGGGGCGGACGGAGTCCACGCGATAGAGGACGAAGCGGCTGGCGGCGGCGTCAATCAGGTCAATGACGTCGTCCATGGTGCCGCAGAGCTCGTGCATGTCCTCGCGGTCGAAAGGAGTAATGAAGGTCTGATTGAGCTTGCGGAAGATCTGGTGGGTGAGCTCGTCGCCCTGGTGCTCAATGGCCTTGATGATTTGGACCTGCTCGGGGACGCCGGTGTAATGCTCCAGCATTTTGGTGAAGGCTTGCGCGCCGGCGACGATGTTTTCCGCTTGCTTTTGAAAGAGGACAAAAAAATCGCCATCGCGCGGCATGAAGCGCTGCAAGAATCCAGGCATGTGACTCGCTCCCCCCTGAGGAGCAGAGTGTGGCAGAAAGAGTCTACTCAAGAGAGGGGAGGCGAGGCAAGGAACGGGGTCACAGGGATGAGGGTCAGAAGAACGAGGGAGTGCCCCGACCCATGTTGGCCGGGGGGACCAGCGGCAATGCCTAGGAAGCTTCCAAAGCGCTGAGCCACTGCTCGATGATGGGCTCTTGGTGGGCGTCGATCTGGTCGAAGCTGATGCCCATACCAACGTTGGGCTTCGAGTGCACCACGCGAGCGGCGGCCTCCACGTCCTGGCCGTCATGCGTGATGCGCACCCGCAGAGAAGTGCCATCGAGGAAGGGATTCATCATGTCCAGATAGCACCCGTGGCGGCAGATTTCGCTGGTTCGCGCGCTCATGGTGGCTTGCGATTCCGTCTCGGTTATCTCGGCCGAAGCAAAGAAAATGTAGCGCGGGGAACGGCGTAATTCAGGGCTCATAAGAAAGGCCTCGGGATGCGCAGGAGTTTGCGAGGACATCTGCGATTGTACAGCTTCCGGGGGCGCGTACAAAGAATTTGCGGGAACAGCTTCAACTTGTCCACGAGGGAACCGAGAGCATTCCCGCGTCACCGCACAGCCAACTTCCGGATCAACCAGCCAAGGCAGAAGATAACCGCCCCAACGGCAAAGACCTTTAACCTTGGTGGGTCGGTCCACGATTTGTCGAGATCCCCGGCGAGATTGAGAAGCGGCCAGAGCAGTAGGGGGCCAGCTCCGAAGTCTTGAAGAATTTGCGCTGCCTGCACCGGAATACTCGGCAGAGGTTTGCGATTGGCCGGGTCCGATAGGGCCTTCCACTCGGATTCGGTCAGGCCCCATCCTTCTGAGGACTTCCGAAGCAGGAATATACCCTTCGTCACAAGCGTCAGGGAACCAAGGATGAACACCAACGGAGTGGCGGCGAACTTGATAGGGGCTGGAGAGAGGTACCAAAAGCACGCCGAGGCTGCTCCCAAGAGGAAATAGATCGAAGCGCGGCGGGGATGATATTCGAGGTCGCCTGCGAAATTCTCACTCAAAAACTGCCGGAAATTCATGGGGAGAGTCTACCCCAAGTGGCTTCGTCTACGCTCGTTTGCCCGGAGTGAAGGGAGAGCCTAGACTGGCGGCCCTTTGTGAAACCAGTGATCTGGCCGAGATGGGGTCCAGGTGCTGGACCCCGACACAGAAAAAGGACGACCGGAGAACCGGCCGCCCCTTTTTGGTTGAGTTTGTTTGGATGGCTGAGGCTTAGTACATGCCGCCCATGCCGCCGGGGCCACCAGGGCCGCCGCCGGCGCCAGCCGCCTTGGTTTCTTCCTTGATCTCAGCCACGAGAGCTTCGGTGGTGAGCATGAGGCCAGCGATGGACGCGGCGTTTTGCAGCGCAAGGCGGGTAACCTTCGCTGGATCGATAACGCCCATCTTGACCATATCGCCATACTCGCCTGTTTCCGCGTTGAACCCGTAGTTCTCGTCCTTGGACTCACGGATTTTGCCGATCACGACGGCGCCTTCAAAGCCGGCGTTGTGCGCGATCTGACGGGAGGGCTCTTCGAGAGCGCGCTTCACGATACCTACGCCCACGAGTTCATCGCCTTCGGCCTTGATTTTGTCGAGCACGTTCAGGCAACGCAGCAGGGCTGTACCGCCGCCGGCAACGATGCCTTCCTCAACGGCTGCGCGGGTGGCGTGCATGGCGTCCTCGACACGCGCTTTCTTTTCCTTGAGTTCGGTTTCGGTCGCAGCGCCAACCTTGATCACAGCCACGCCGCCGACGAGCTTGGCGAGGCGCTCCTGGAGCTTCTCGCGGTCGTAGTCGGACGTGGTGTTCTCTACTTGCTGGCGGATCTGCTTCACGCGGCCTTCGATTTCGCCGGCCTTGCCGGAACCTTCGACGAGGGTGGTGTTGTCCTTGTCGATGGTGACTTTCTTGACCTTGCCGAGGTCTTCGATCTTCACATTTTCGAGCTTGATGCCGAGGTCTTCGGTGATGGCCTTGCCGCCGGTCAGGGTGGCAATGTCCTCGAGCATGGCCTTGCGGCGATCGCCAAAGCCGGGGGCCTTGACGGCGCTGCACTGCAGGGTGCCGCGCAGTTTGTTCACCACCAGGGTGGCGAGAGCTTCGCCTTCGACGTCCTCAGCGATGATGAGCAAGGGCTTGCCGAGCTTGGCGATCTGCTCGAGCAGGGGCAGAAGGTCCTTCATGGAGCTGATCTTCTTCTCGTTGATGAGAATGAGAGCGTTCTCCAGGACGCACTCCATGCGGTCCGGATCGGTGATGAAGTAGGGGGAGAGGTAGCCGCGGTCAAACTGCATGCCTTCGACGACCTCCAGCGTGGTCTCCATGGTCTTGGACTCTTCCACGGTGATGACGCCGTCCTTGCCGACCTTCTTCATGGCTTCGGCGATGATGCCGCCGATCTGCTTATCGTTGTTGGCGGAAATGGTGCCAACCTGAGCGATCATGTCGCCCTTGACGTCCTTGTGGAGCTTCTTGATTTCCTCGACGGCGGCTTCGACGGCCCGGTCGATACCGCGCTTGAGGGTGGTGGGGCTGGCGCCGGCCGCAACCGTCTTCACGCCTTCGCGGAAGATGGCTTGGGCCAGAACCGTGGCGGTGGTGGTGCCATCGCCGGCGACGTCGCTGGTCTTGCTGGCGACTTCGCGAACCATCTGCGCGCCCATGTTCTCCAGCGGATCACGCAGTTCGATTTCCTTGGCCACCGTGACGCCGTCCTTGGTGATGATGGGGGCGCCGAACTTCTTTTCAATCACCGCATTGCGGCCCTTGGGGCCGAGGGTGATTTTTACTGCGTCCGCGAGGGCGTTCACGCCACGTAGAATCGCCTGGCGGGAAGCCTCTCCGGTAACAATCTGCTTCGCCATTGCTTCGTTCCTCCTAAGATTTGCTACTGAATTCCCAACCTTGCTTCGACCAGCAAGTCAGGTTTAGTTCTTGGTTCCTGGTTTCTGATATCAGATATCTGATATCAGGTCTTACTTCCTTGCTGCTTTTGCCGCGCCGCCCAGCTTGGCAAGAATCTCTTCCTCGCGGAGAATCAGGTATTCCTCGCCCTCGATCTTGATTTCGCTGCCACTGTACTTGCCGAAGAGCACGCGATCGCCAACGTTGACGTCGAGCGGAATGCGCTCGCCCTTCTCGCGCTTGCCGGCGCCGACGGCGATGATCTCGCCCTCTTGCGGCTTTTCCTTCGCGGAGTCAGGGATGATGATGCCGCCCTTGACCGTTTCCTTCTCTTCGATACGCTTCACGATAACGCGGTCGTGGAGCGGTGTAAGATTGACTGCCATCGTCGAAAGACCTCCATAAGGTGAACTAGCGGTAGAACTGCAGACTTACCGTGGTGGGGAGCGCCGAAAGGGGAATTAGCACTCCTCGCAACCGAGTGCTAATATAGCAGGAATTCCCCTCAAGTCAAGCGATTTCCTTGCGATATGAGTGTTTGCAACGCAGGTCTCCTCGCCGTTGCATATGACTAAGTCTATTATTTGCAATATGTTGGAAGCGCCAGAATCTTCTTGCACTTGGCAATTGCCCTGCTTCCCATGTGGCGATAGACTTTCGTCGGACCGCCAATGCGCTGGCTTCTCTACCTGCGACTCGTCTTACTAACCGCTGGGACGCTCCTGCCATTTTTCTGGATGGTGGTGATCCTTGGCCATCGCCGCCAGCGCAACTTCGAGCGTGTTTTCTTCTTTCTTTGTTTGGCACTGACGTGTTTCTTCGGGAGCAGCCTCCTAGCCACGAACGCGGAACTCTACTATGGCACTCCGCCGCGTGGCTTGCTGCGCTTTGCGTGGACCTTCCTGTGCCTCGGCCTATGGTTTATCCCTTCATTCACGCTGCACCTCCACGCCGAATACGCTTTGATCCGTGGGCTGCTCCCTTCACGGCAGCGAGTGGCCCTGTGGCTCGCGGCATCCTACCTGCCGGCGGCGATTCTCGCGCCGAATTTGTTTGCCGCTCTCTTTTTGCACTCGGGCTTCGACTTTGAAAGACCGACGCACATCCTGGGCATTGCGTTTCAACTGTGGCTGGTTGCCGCAGTGGCGGTGGCGGCGTACTGGCAGAGGCGCTTTCTTCAATTGGCCCCGGATCGAGCTCAGAAGGCGTTTCACAAATCCGCCTCCGAATTCTTGTCCGTTCTTGCTGTGGCACTCCTCGTGATGGTTTTCCTGGAGCGCATCAGGGGATCGGGAACCGGAACGAATCTTTCTCCTCTTCTGTTTCTCCTGGCGCTTGTTCCTCTTGGACTGCTTATTGGAAACGTACAGCGGTTCAACTTCTTGCAGATTGGGCGGCAGCGGAATCTGATCTACGCCGTGTTCATGGTGTTTGTGGCGCTCCTGTACCTGAGTTTTGTGCGTCGAGCGAGCTTGTGGTGGGAGCATTACCTGCCACCGGAGGCGACGGCAGCGCTGTTGCTGTTTTTGCCCGTGGTGTTCTTTGAGCCGCTGCAGCGGCTGATGGGAAGCTTGCTGCGAAAAACGGCACAGACCGAGGTGGACCGGGCGCAGAAGTTGATGGGTCCGATCAATGAGGTAGCACGACTGGGGAACCAGAGCAAGCTGAGGGAATTCAGTGAACGGTGGATTGCGGAGCAGTTGCAACTCGCCGAAGCGCATCTATCCCTTGACGCCGGAGGAGCGGCCCCGCATCTCCTGGAACATTCGCAGAAAGGTTCGGAGGAGGTTTTTAAGGTGGGGTGGGAAGGTCGCCATCTCGGTTCGCTGCGTGTGCGCGCCCATGGCGCCATGATCTCTGGTGAGACTTACGCCGCGCTGGAGTTTTTGAGCGAGCAGCTTCCAGCGGCGTTTGACCTTTGTGGGCTAATCGAAGAGAAGCTGCAACTGGAGCGCGAACTCGCCGAACGGCAACGGCTGGCACTAGTGGGGCAGATGGCGGCAAGCATTTCGCACAACCTGAAAAATCCGCTGGGCTCGATCAAGACGATCCTGCAGGTACAGATGGAGGGCACCGAGTTGCCCGCTTCGCTGCGACAGGAAACGCAAATGGTGCTGGACGAGATCAACCGGTTATCGGGGAAGTTGAATCAACTGCTGCAATTCAGCCGGCCGGGGGTCCGGGCAGGGAGCGGCAGCGAGCGCTGCAGCCTGGCGCAGGCGTCGGAGAGCGTTGTGAGCGTGCTCCGCCATGAGGCGGAGAATCGCGGGGTCGTGCTCGAATTACGGCCTGCGGAGCCAGAGATGTGGGCGGCGGCGAGCGCAGAGGTGGCCAACGACATCCTCTCCAACCTTGTGCTGAACGCGATTGAAGCGACTCCGTCTGGCGGGCACGTGCGAATCACCATGCAAGCGGCAGGGGGCGACTGCCAGGTAACCGTGGAAGACGATGGGCCGGGCATTCCGCCTGAGTTAAGGGAGAAGGTGCTGCAGCCCTTCTTTACGACCAAGCCGCGTGGCACAGGGTTGGGGTTGGCGATCGTGCAGCGGCGGCTGGAGGAACTCGGCGGCACCATCGAATGGTGGAGCCCCAAGGAGGATGGGTTGGGGACGCGATTCAGAATCGCGCTGCCGGCGAGCGGAGGAACGGCGCAACGAAAAAATGACGGCGCCACAGCGGATGTGGCACGAGAGCCCAGGAAATGACTAACCGAAAGCACACTTTGTCTTGGCGCTCTGGACACGCGCAGAGCAAAGGTGCCTTGCCGCTTCGCCGAGTCTTCCCGGACACTATTTGGTATGGAAACATCCACGATTGCGGGTACACCCGCCCGGGCCGCGGAGGAGAGCGACGTACGATCGAGAAGTTTTGCCAGCGCGTCTTCTGCCGCCAAACCATGCAACAAGCGGTTGCTCTACGCGGCACTGTTTCTGGTGGGATTCGCCCTGCGATTCGGATTCGTGCTTTGGAAGCACACCTATGTGCGGGCCCCAGGATCCATCCTGCCCTTCGGCGCGGAAATCTGTCAAATCGCCAAGAGCATTGTCGAGGGCAAAGGTTACAGCTCACCTTTTTTCGGAGGCGATACCGGAGCAACATCGTGGATTGCGCCGGTGTACCCGCTGCTGTGTGCCGTGGTGTTTCGCTTGTTCGGAGTGTACAGCGTCGCCTCCGCGGTGGTGCTGCTCTTTTTGCAGTGCCTGATGGCCGCAGCGACGAGCATCGCGATCTACGCGCTGGGAGCGCGCACGGTTGGCGCGCGTGCGGGGCTTTGGGCGGCTTGGATTTGGGCGGTGAGTCCGATCTTCTTTCGCTGGCCGGTATCGTGGATCTGGGATTTCACGGCGACGGCGCTGCTGGTTTCCGTGGCGTTGGTGACGACGATCGACGCCGCGGAAAAAGGGACATTGCGGCTGTGGTTGCGGATGGCCGCGATCTGGGCGCTGATTGCGCTGACGAATCCCGCGCCGCTCAGTGTGATGCCCTTCGCATTCCTGTACGCAGCCTACGAGAACCACAAGTCGGGCGCGCGGTGGGTGCGCTCGCTGGCGTTCTCCTGTGTGTTATTTGGCGCCCTCGTCTCTCCGTGGCTGGTCCGCAACGAAGTGGTTTTTGGCAAGCCAGTCTTTTTCCGCAGCAACTACTGGTTCGAGTTTTACCTGGGCAACTATCATGCCAGCAACGGGGTGGGATTCAGCGGGAAGCATCCCAACAACTACCCGAAGGCGTTTCGGCAGTACGCGGAGTTAGGCGAATTGCGCTTCGTCGAACTTCACAAGAAAGAAGCTCTGGATTTTGTGCGCGAGTATCCGCTGGAGTTTCTCTCGTTGACCGCGACGCGGACGCTGTGGTTCTGGGACGGCACGCCTTTGCTCTATCAGACCTACGAGTGGTGGCAGCCGTGGGAATTCTGGCCGCTCTCAGCCGTCGGCTGGTTGGGTTTGCTGTTTGTGCTGACGCGGCGCCCGCGAGGCTGGCAACTGTTTCTGGCACTTCTGCTGATCTATCCGATCCCGTACTACCTCGCTTATCCGAATGCGAAATACCGCCATGCAGTGGAGCCGGAGCTCCTCCTGCTGGGAGTGTTCCTCGTTTTCGTGATTTGGGGCGAAGTCATGGGGCGCTTCGCGCTCCGGCGCACTGCTCAATAGACCACTCCAGAATTCAAATGGGTGAAACCTCAGCGTTGAGGGCGCGGCGGTACTGCGTCCCGGCAAAGGATCACTGCGCATGAAAACCATACTCATTGTCGATGACGAACCCGCGGCGCGGTACGCCTTGCGGCGGGCCCTGGAGAGCCGCTATCGCATTGTGGAAGGGGACTCCGCAGCGGCTGCGCGCGGATTGCTTACAACGGACAAGCCTGACCTGCTGTTGCTGGACGTGGTGATGCCGGGCGAAGACGGGCTGGCTTTTCTGAAGTGGCTGCGGCAGGAGGGCCACGAATTGCCTGTACTGATGGTCTCCGCGCTGGATACGGCGAAGAGCGCGGTGGAGGCGCTGCAATTGGGGGCCGCGGATTACTTGGTGAAAGGCTACGAACTGGAGGAACTCCGGCAACGAGTGGCGAACCTGTTGAAGCTGTCCACACTGGAAAAGGAAAATGAGAATTTGCGGCGGCGGTTGGCCACCGAGGGGCAATTCGGGCAGATGATCGGGCGCACGGCAACAATGCGCCGCGCGTTTGAGATGGCGGACCGCGTGGCGGCGACGGATTCGACAGTGCTTATCTTGGGGGAGAGTGGAACGGGAAAAGATTTGCTGGCGCAGGAGATTCATGCGCGGTCGCAGCGTATTGGCAAGGCGTATGTAGCAGTAAACTGCGCGGCGTTGCCGGAAACGCTGATTGAGTCTGAGTTGTTCGGATTCGAGCGTGGGGCATTCACTGGGGCGGCGCAGCAGAAGAAAGGGAAGTTCGAGCTGGCTTCGGGGGGTACGCTGTTCCTGGACGAGATTGGCGACATGAACCCGGTCACCCAGTCGAAGGTGCTGCGAGCGCTGGAGAATCGCACTATAGAGCGGCTGGGCGGGACGCAATCCATTCCCGTCGACGTGCGCATCATCAGCGCCACGCACCGCAATCTGGCCGCGGCCATTCGCGACGGAAAGTTTCGGGAGGACCTGTACTACCGGTTGCGCGTGGTGACCATTGAGCTGCCGCCGCTGCGGGCGCACAAGGAAGACATCTCCATTCTGGCGGAGGCGTTTTTGCAGATCCACGGCGCGCGTTTGGGGCGTACGGCGGTTTTGACCAAGGAGGCGCTGGCAGCGCTGGAGAAGTACGACTGGCCCGGCAATATTCGCGAATTGAAAAATGCGCTGGAGCGCAGCGCGGTCCTCTGCCGGAAGACGGAGATTGGCGTAGCGGAGCTGGCGGAAGAGATTGTGCGGGGCTCGCCAATCCTTCCGAGGAGCGGTGGGGAAGCCGAGGATTATGGCCTGCAGGAGAAGGACTTGCGCGAGGCGAAACGCAAATTCGAGATCGCATTTCTGTTGAAGCAGTTGGGCGCGCATCGCTGGAATATTTCGCGAACGGCCGCGACGATTGGCTTGCACCGGCAAAGCTTGCAGGAAAAAATGCGGGAGCTGGGGATCCGGCGGCCGGGGCAGGGACCCGTTGAGGATGAGGAATGACGCCGTGGGCGCGTGTAAAGTTCGGGAGGTGGTGAAGCAGCAGTCTGCGGAAGTGCTTGACGAGGCCGCCGAGAAACGATTTGATACGGGTGGCCGTTTATTCTGGAATGGGAACAGGCAGGCAGAACAGGGAGAGATCCGCCGGTTCATCGAGACCCGCGCACAATGACCGACGAAAACAAAGCCCCCGGATTAACCACGGCGGATTCGGAAGAAGGCGCTGCGGAAAACTATTTTGAGTTTCGCGGCGTCTGCAAGGCGTTCGACGAGCGCATGGTGCTGAATCGTGTCAGCTTCCAGGTGAAGCGCGGGCAGACGTGCGTCATCATGGGGCGTAGCGGCGTGGGCAAATCGGTTTTTCTGAAACACGTCCTGGGATTTCTGAAGCCGGATTCCGGGCGCATCTTCATTGCCGGCCAGGACGTCACGGATTTTACGGAGCAGGAGTTCAGCGAAATCCGCCGCAAGGTGACGATGGTGTTCCAGTCGGGCGCGCTTTTCGATTCACTGACGGTGGCGGAAAACATCGCATTCCCGCTGGAAGACCAGCCGGGACTCACAGTGGACGACGTTGACGAGTACGTGATGAAGTTCGCGAAGATGCTGGAAGTGGAAGAGGTGCTGGACAAATTGCCGAGCGAGCTTTCCACGGGAATGAAGCGCGCGGTGGCCATCGCACGGGCGCTGGCGCAGAATCCCGAAGCCATTTTGTACGACGAGCCGACAACGATGGTGGACCCGATCATGGCCGGGCACATGGGTGACTTGATCGCGCGATTGAAGGAGGCGTTCCGGAAGACCTCTATCGTAGTGACCCATGACACGCACCTGGCCAAACGGCTGGCCGACACGGTGGTTTTTCTACAGGATGGCAAGGCGGAAGTTTTCGAGTCGTGGGCGGAGTTCGAAAATTCCAAGGATCCCTTTCTACACAATTTCCGAATGCAGGATGAACTGATTCCCGCGCTGGACGTGACTCTGTGACGACTTCCGCCGCTGTCAACGCCGATCCAAAATCACAATTGCGCAAGACGATGGGCTTCTGGGACGTGTTGCTGTTCAATATCGCCACGGTGCTGGGGCCGCGGTGGATCGCGGCCGCGGGGCACAATGGCACGTCGTCCATCAGCCTGTGGATGATCGCGGCGGTGTTCTTCTTTGTTCCCGGCGCATTTGTCATCAATGAATTGTCTTCCCGGTTTCCGGAAGAGGGAGGGCTGTACGTCTGGGCCAAGGAAGCGTTCGGCGACTTTCACGGATTTGTAGCGGGATGGACGTACTGGATTTACACAGTGTTCTATTTTCCGGGATTGCTGCTGGCGAGCGCATCCATGAGCGCGTACATCCTTGGAGGGAGAGGCGCGGCGCTTGCACAAGATCGCTCGTTTCTGATCACCGTTTCACTTGCGCTGCTGCTGATTGCGGTGCTGCTGAACATCATCGGGTTGAATATCGGGAAGTGGCTGCAGAATGCGGGTGGCGTGGGCACGTATTTGCCGCTGATGATGCTGGTGGGAGTGGCGGGGCTGGTTTATCTGAAACATGGATCGGTGACGCACTTCACCATGGCGAACATGATGCCGACATGGAATTGGGACACGGTGAATTTCTGGTCTCAGATAGCGTTCGCCTTCACTGGGCTGGAATTGGTGTCGGCGATGAGTGAGGAAGTGCGCAATCCGCGGCGTACGCTGCCGCGCGCGGTGTTTGGCGCAGGCGCTCTGATTGCGCTGATGTACATCGTGGGAACGTTCGCGATTCTTACGCTGGTGCCGGCTGGTGATCTGGACCCGCAAAGCGGCGTCTTTCACGCCATCACGATCGGCTCGGTGGCGCTCAAGATTGGGCTCCTGGGGATTCTTGCGGCGCTGCTTGTGACGGTAGGCAATGCGGGGGGTGTCGGCAGCACGGTGGCGGGGATTGCGCGCGTGCCGTTTGTGGTGGGCATCGACCGTTATCTGCCGGCGGCGTTCGGCAAAATTCACCCACGGTGGAAGACGCCGTATGTTTCGATCCTGGTGCAAGCCGGCGTTTCCGGGGCGATCCTGCTGGTCAGCCAGATCAGCGAGACGACTCGCGGCGCCTACCAGTTCCTGATCGATGCGGCCATCATCCTGTATTTCATTCCGTTTCTGTACATGTTCCTGGCCGTGATCAAGCTGGCGAAACGCAGAGATCGCTCAGAAAATGAGCACGCCGTACTTATTCCTGGGGGCAAGCTGGGTTTGTGGCTATCGGGCGGGCTGGGGTTTGTGGTCGTGCTGATCGGTATTTTTGTTTCGCTGGTGCCGCCGGGGGACTCTTCCAACAAGGTGGGATTTGAGCTGAAGCTCGCAGGAGGTACGCTGGCGTCGATCCTGCTGGGATTGGTGCTGTACTGGAGAGGCGCACGGGCGAAGAAGGCGACTGCGTGACGCTGTAGCTCAGGCCTTGAGGCCTGAGGGTTTTGGTCAACATTGGTGCGACACGTCCGCGGGATGACTGCGTTGCTCGCTAGTTTGGTTGCCGACGCTCGGAACAGCCTCACCCCTAAAGGGGTGAGCTACAGGCGAGTGGCTAGAAACCCTGCTGGACGAGTTGCTCCATGGTGAGATTGCTCGCCGGCTTGGCCGCGCTGCGCGCTTCCAGATAACGCTCCACATATTTCCCCAGAACATCACCTTCGAGGTTGACGGCGTCGCCGATTTTGAGGTCGCGCACATTGGTGTGTTCGTAGGTGAAAGGAATGATGGCGATTTCGGCGATACGATCGTGCCAGCGCGCTACGGTCAGGCTGATGCCATCAATGGCGATCGAGCCCTGGGGAACGATGTTGCGCGCAAACGATCCCGGAACCTCCACGCCGTACCACCAGTTCTCGCCTTCCGGTTCAAGACGCGTGACGCGGCCAATCGTGTCCACATGACCCAAAACAAAATGGCCGCCAAACTCCTTTCCGGCGGTCATGGGCTGTTCAAGATTAATGCGCGTGCCCGGCCGCAATTCGCCGAAGGAGGTCTTGCGAATGGTTTCGCCGGAAAGATCGGCGGAGAAGCGCTCGTTTTCCATGGCAACAACCGTTAGGCAGCAACCGTTCACGGCGATGCTGCTGGCGATGGCCAGATGCGGAGTGACCGTGGGCGCGTGTATGGTGAGCCGTCCGCCGTCCGCGTGGAGTTGCAGAGAGTCGATTGTGCCGAGATGCTCGATGATACCGGTGAACATGAAGACCTCGCATGAAAATGGCCGCGTCGCCCGGGAAACGGCCGATGGGTGGAGCGAAATAACAGGATACCGCGAAGCGTGACGTAAATCCTTGACGAAGGAAGGAGCGGGGGGCAAGATGACCTCAGGCCACGCTCCTGGTCGAAGGTGGCTTATGTTCGACCCAAAACTTACCGATCCACATCCGGAATCCGCGAAAACTTACCCCCAGAAGGTGTTCTGCACGCAGCGGCAATGTGAGGCGCGCGTCATCGTGGCGAATTGGCCGCATAGCGAAGAAGGCTGGAGCGACTGGCGGGTCATCGATTGTTCATTGCTGCCGCCCGGCGCCGTGCATTGCGGGATGGATTGCTTGTCCCAGGCGAGGGTGGACAGGCCGTAGACGGCAGACTCCTCCACCCCAGGCGCAGAGGCTGGTGCGCAAATCAGATTTCTTGACAGCGCACTTCTAGAAGTGCACCATATTGAAAATCAGGTCATCCCCGGCCTTTGCGACGGAGGTAAGGCATGTCCGATCCCGAAGTTCTCGACCGCATCCTGCAGACTTGTAGCTTCCGCTCCCGCGAAGTGATTTGCCCCGATAAGGACAAGGTCGCCAGTATTACCGCCGCGAAATTCCATGTTGAGGATGACGAGGACTGGTCGGTGCTGGAATGCTCCCTGCAACCGGACGGGGAAGTGAATTGCGCGATGACCTGCCTGCTGCGCGATTTTGACAAGAGCAACTGACAGAATTCAGGGATGTTTTTTTGTGAAGAGGCCGCTTTCGGGCGGCCTTTTTTATTTGTATGGACGCGCGACGTCCCCTTCGTTTATTGGCCCAATATGTGACGTAGTTCAACCTCGCAACATGGTTTGCGGCCCGCCTCGGAAGGCGGGCCCTACACGGATGCGGATTACGCGGCGGGGCTGGTGCGCGCAAGCGCAATTTCCCGGAGGCGGCGCAAATCTAGCTTGCCGGTGCCGAGATACGGCAGTTGCTCGATGGACAGGAAATGGTCGGGCCGGGGTTTCCAAAGGGCCGGCAGATCGCACTTCGCAAGTTTTTCCAGGCACGCCTTTAAAACATCTTCCTTCAGGGTATGCAATACAACTAGGCGCTCGCCTTTCTTCTCATCAGGGATGGCGGTGACTGCGAGGAGCTGGCCATCGGCTTCCAGAATTTCATGGAGCTTTTCTTCTACCCTGATGTGCGGCACCATTTCGCCGCCGATCTTGCTGAAGCGGCTCAGGCGATCGGTGATGCGCAGAAAGCCATCTTCATCCACCGTGGCGACGTCACCGGTGTTGTACCAGCCATCCTTCAGGACCTCCGCTGTTTTTTCGGGGCGGTTCAAGTAACCCACCATGATGTTGGGGCCACGCACGAGCAGGAGCCCGGGCTTGTCCGCGGGCAGAGTTTCGCCCGACTCCGGATCGATGATGCGAACGCCCATGCCGGGCAACGGATGGCCGATAGTGCCGCGCTTGGCCCCCACTTGGCGGAAATAGGCGGCGCGAAAATCGTAGGTGTTCACGGCCACGACGGGGGAGCACTCCGTGCAGCCGTAACCCTCCAGCGGGCGAATGCCGAAGTGATCCTCGAAGGATTGGGCAATGCGCTCCGGCAATTTTTCCGCGCCAGCCATGACAAGGCGCAAGCTGCCAAACGTCTCCGGGGCGCAACGCCGCGTGTAGGAATTCAGAAAGGTCGGCGTAGAAATAAGCAGGCTGATCGAATACTTACTGACAAGGGCTCCGATGGCCTGCGCATCGAGGGGACTGGGATGGTAGACCACGCCAATTCCGGAGAGAGCGGGCAAACACAGCGCGCCCGTAAAGCCGAAGGAGTGAAAAAAAGGAAGAATGCCGAGGATGCGGTCGCCATCGTGGAGTTGAAACACCTGTTCCAGTTGCTCGACGTTGGAGGCGAGATTGAAGTGGGACAGAATGACGCCCTTGGGTTCGCCAGTCGAGCCGCTGGAGAAGATGATCGTTGCTGTGTCGTCGAGCGAAGGCGTGTGGCGGACACCGAGAAAGAATTCCAGCAGGCGCGCGGGGAAAAGCTTCGCGGAGAGAAAGGCAGCGAGTTTTTCTGCGATGCGGGGATTTTCCGCTAGATCTTCCACGTAGATGATTTCGCCGGGGGGCTGGATGCGAACTTTTTCGAGGAACAGTTTTGAGGTGACAACGGTTTTCAGTTCGCACTGGCGCGCGCACGAAGCGAGTGATTCGTTGGAGGTCGTGTAGTTGAGATTGATGGGAACCTTGCCGAGAAGCAGCGCGGCCCAATTGACGAGCGCCCCGGGAATCGAAGGCGGGAGCAGGATGCCGACCATTTGTTGGCCGTTCCAGAGCGGACGCAGTCGACGCGCGAGGAAAACCGTCATGATGACGGCATCGCCAAAGGTGAGCTTGGGGGTACGCCCATCGGCCATGCAGAAATGGCGGGGATTGCGGCGAGCCGTTCGCAGGAAAGAACGCGAGAGCGGTTTGCTATACCGGCGACGGCGCTGGAAAGCATCAACGCCGAGCTCCTGAACCGCTTGGCGAACTTCGGCGGAGGTCGCCGTGGAAGGCAAAGGCTTCCCAAAAGTGATGCGCACCGGATAGGGAATGGCGCGCGGCCATTTCCAGAAAAAACGGCCGCCGGCAAAGCTGAAGATGGAACCCCAGACGCCGTCGAGATTGACGGGAATGATGGGAACGTCGATGCCTTTCACGATGCGCTCAAAGCCGCGGCGGAAGGGCAGCATCTGGCCGATGCGGGTGATCTGGCCTTCGGGAAAGATGCAGACGACTTCGCCGTTGCGCAACGCCTCGGAGGCTTCGCGCAAGGAGTGAATCATTTCGCGGGGGCCCTGATCCGAGGCAATAGGAATGAACTTGAGCACCCGGGCAAAGGGCTTAATGAGCGGATGGTCATACACACCCTTGAACATGAGAAAGCGGATGGGGCGGTCGGTAGCCGAGATGAGGAGCACGGCATCGACCAAGGAGGCGTGGTTGGGTGTCAACAATACGCCGCCACGCGCGGGAATATGTTCGTTGCCCTTGAGATCGAGGCGATAGAGCGTGTGGGCGGCAATCCAGAGCACCAGGCGTAGAAGCGAATCGGGCAGGAGCCAGAGGACGTAGACGAGAGCGGCGAGCGTCAGGAACGACGACCAGAAGAAAATGCCGGCGGGGCCGATATGCAGGAAGTGCTTCAGGATGTAGTAGGCGCCGGAAGCTCCCAGAATGCCGATAAAAGAGAGTAAGTTGGCGGTGGCCAGGACCCCGCCTCGGTGCTGCTCTTCGGGGCGGTGCTGGATTAAAGCGCTGATAGGCACGATGAAGAAGCCACCGGAAAAACCAAGCAATGCAAGAAGGATCAGAACGACGTGAAACGCGAGGCCGTGCGCGGCAAGCGAAAAACCAAACACGGTGATACCGATCGCGCCGAGAGGAATGAGGCCGTATTCGATCTTGCCGCCGGAGAGGTAGCCGGCTGCAAGGCTGCCGAGGCCGATGCCGATGGCGATGGAGGCTTGCAGAAAACCGCCTTCGGTGGCGTGAAGGTGGAGAAGATTCCTGCCGTAGAAGACGATATCGATCTGCAATAAGGCGCCGAGAAAGAAAAAGTAGGTATTTCCGGCAACGGCGAGCCACAGGACGCGGTCGCGCCTGATCAACTGCCCTTGCGACCAAAGGTCTCCCAGGAGATTGAAACGGAACCGCTTTGCAGGGTCCGCGGCGGGAACCTCGCTTATCCCCAAGCTCGTGACCAACCCAAACACGGAGCAGGCCAGAAAAACCACGCCCGAAAGATGCTGGTGATTTCCGAACGCTTCGGAAAAATACGCCCCGATGACTGTGCCGGAGATGGCCGCGAGGAACGTTCCCAATTCGATGACGCCATTGCCCCACGACAATTTCTTTTCCGGCAGGATTTCCGGCAGCAAGCCGTATTTCGAAGGACCGAAGAGCGCTCCCTGCGTGCTGGCGAGGAAAACGGCGGCCATGGACATCGGCAGGCTGCGAAGGGCAAAGCCGGCAATCGCGAAGAGCATTACGGCGATTTCAAAGACCTTGGTCCAGATGGTGACGGTACGTTTGCTGAAACGGTCGGCGAAGTAGCCGCCGATCATCGAGAAGAAAATGAATGGGACGGCAAAAAGGGAGCTGACGAGCAGGACTCTTGTTTCTTCCTTGTCGGGAGAAAGGTTGGTGCCGACGATCAGGAAGATGACGAGGTACTTGAGGGCGTTATCGTTGAAGGCGCCCTGGAACTGGGTGGCGATGAGACTCCAGAAACCCAGACGCCAGGAACGCGGAGCATCAGTCATGCAAACGAAGCCTCCAGCGAGGATACCCGTTGTGCGAAGCGAAGAAAGAAAGATAGTCGCAGAGAACGGGGAGGTTGAGTAGGAGTTTTTGGAGGGACGAAGCCAGAAGGGAACGGGCCTTTTGGGATAGGGTCGCACACAACTGCATCTGGCCTATAAATCTTGTGGACATGGGATCCAGCCCCTCCGAAGCTCAGGGTAAAGCTGCTGGACCCCTACTTCGCGAGGTTGCCCAGAATAAGTTCGAGAGCGAGGTCGGGGCCGAATTGTTGGAAGGAACAGATGCGCAGCTCGTGGAGCGCGATTTTCGGCAAATATGCGAACGGGACATTCGCTACGCCGGCTAGCTTGGGGGCGTAGAAGAGGACGAGTTTGTGGACAACACCAGTGGAGAGGGCTGCGCCGTTGAGCCTCGGGCCGGCTTCGAGGAGTGCGCTGAGGATTTCGCGGCGACCGAGTTCTTTCAGGACGACATGAAGATCGATCTTACCGGTGCGTGTTTTTACGTGCACCAATTCAACTCCAGCGTCCAGCAATTTGCGAGCTCTCAGAGATTTGAGAGTGGCGGCGGTGAAGACCAGGAGATCGTCATCGGCCGTTTGCACGATGCGCGACTTGAGCGGGAGGCGCAGCTTCGTATCCAGGATGACGCGAAGGAGACGGCGGCGGCGCTCGAGGCCGCTGCGATCGGTCAGAAGGGGATCATCCGCAAGGATGGTGCCAATGCCGGTGAGAAGTGCATCGGAAGCGTGGCGCCTGCGTTGAACTTCGGCGCGGGATTCCTCGCTGCTGATCCACACGTGCTTTTTGCCCTTGCGCGCTCCGGGAAGGGCGAGTTGGCCGTCGAGGGTCAGCGCGGATTTCAGCGTAACGAAGGGCCTCTTCGTAGTGATCCAGCAGGCGAAAGCTTCATTGAGTTTTTCCGCTTCGGATTCGAGGAGGCCGGTATCCACTTCGATGCCCGCGGCACGCAGGTGGGCGGAACCTCTGCCGCGCGTTTTCGGATTGGGATCTTGCATCGCGGCAACGACGCGGGAGATTCCGGCGGCGATGATGGCTTCGGTACACGGGCCGGTTCGGCCAGTATGATTGCAAGGTTCGAGAGTGACGTACAGGGTGGCGCCGCGCGCGCGGTCTCCGGCTTGTTTGAGCGCAACGATTTCCGCGTGGTCGCGCCAGTGGTATTGGTGGAATCCTTCGCCAAGGATCGCGCCATCTTTCACGATCACGCAGCCGACAGTGGGGTTGGGGCTGGCGAGGCCGACGCCTTTGCGCGCGAGGTCCAGCGCGTGTTGCATGAAGTGAATGTCGTGAGCGTTCACGGTTTTAGTCAAACAGCGAGTCGGCGTAGGTTTGTGCGTCGAAGGGAACCAGGTCGTTGAGTTGCTCGCCGGTGCCAACGAAACGAATGGGCAGGCCAAGTTCACGGGAAATGGCGACGACGATGCCGCCTTTGGCTGTGCCATCGAGCTTGGTCAGGATGATGCCAGTGACGCCAACGCTGGAGGTGAATTCGCGGGCCTGGGCGAGACCGTTCTGCCCGGTGGTGGCGTCCAGCACCAGCAGGACGTCATGAGGCGCGCCGGGAATCACTTTGGCGGCGGTGCGCTTCATTTTCTCGAGTTCCTGCATGAGGTTCGATTTGGTGTGCAGGCGGCCTGCGGTATCCACAATGACCGCGTCGGCGTTGCGCGCTTTAGCGGCGGCCATCGCGTCGAACACCACAGCGGCGGGATCGGCGCCGGATTTTTGCTTGATGACCTCCACGCCATTGCGCTGGGCCCAGATTTCGAGTTGCTCGACGGCGGCGGCGCGGAAGGTGTCCGCCGCGCAGAGGACCACGCTGCGGCCATCCTGTCGCAAGCGATTGGCGAGCTTGCCAATGCTGGTGGTTTTACCGGCGCCGTTCACGCCAACCACAAATATGACGCGCGGGTCCGAACCATTGGCGGCGTCGGCAAGTTTCGGCGAAGCGCCGTAGACGTTCAGCGCGCGAAAAACGTGCGCCTTGATTTCGCGTTTGAGCTGCTCGCCATTATTTAAGGCGTTGCGAGACATCTGTTCGCGCACGGAATCCAGGATTTCGCGCGTGGTTTTGACGCCAAGGTCAGCGGAAAGGAGCGCGGTCTCGACCTCCTTGAGGACGGAAGGATCGATCTGCCGGCCACCTTGCGTGATGGTATCCAAAGTATCGGCGAGAGCGTCCTTGGTCTTGCCAACGGATTCCTTAAGCCGTTCGAGGAGGGTGGGTTCGGGTTTACCGAAGAGGGTAATCATAACGTCGCGCAACTCAATTAACGCGCATGAAAATTGTAGCAGATGGAAGTGCACGGGCCTAAAAGCCAGCGCTGCAGGAACCCAAGTCGTCAGGGAATCAGAGCAGGTGAAGTCCTTCGCTTCGCTCAGGATGACAAAACCTGCTAGTGAGGGCGAGGGACTAGACGTGTACTTCGACAGCGGAGAGACGGATCTTGCCGGATTTCACCGCGGCTTCCAGGGCATTCACAATGGCCTGGTCGAACTTGGAACCCGCGAGGGCCTTGATGCGCCCCAAGGCGTAGTCGAGGTCCATCGCGCTCTGATAAGGGCGATTCGTGGTCATGGCGTCGAGGGTATCAGCGACCGAGATGATGCGCGCCATGAGGGGAATCTGCGGCCCAGAGAGGCCGTATGGATAGCCGCGGCCGTCCATGTGCTCGTGGTGGAGTTCGATGCCGGGCAGCATGTCCTTAAGCTGCGATACCGGACGCATGATGTTGGCGCCCTTGGTAGTGTGGGTTTTCATGATGTCGAACTCATCGGGCGTAAGCGAGCCGGGTTTCTTCAGGACGCGGTCATCCACGCCAATCTTGCCGACGTCATGAAGCAGGGCGGAGATGCGCAGCTTGTCCAGATCCTCGGGTGAAAGCTTCAGCTCCTGTGCGATCATCGTGGAATATTTGGCCACGCGCCCGGAGTGGCCTCGGGTATAGGGATCCTTTTCGTCGATGGCGGCCGCGAGCATGCGGATGGAGCCGATGAAAAGCTCTCGATTTTCCTCCGCGGCTTCCTTGAGGCGCTCGATGTACTCCTCGATGTCGCTGGCCATGAGGTTGAAATTTTCGGCCAGTTCGCTGATTTCGGCGGCGCCGCGCACGGGCGTGCGCTGGTGGAATTCGCCGCGGCTGATGGCGCGCGTGGAGGCAGCCAATCCGCGAATGGGTTCGCTGATGCCGACGGCAAAGAAATAACCGAAGAGAACGGCGAGCAGGACGACGATGGAAACGAAAGCCAGCGCCTGGCGGTTCAGCTCGGTAACACCGGCATCGGCGCGCGCCTGGTTGACGCTGCGCTGCGCGATGATGGCCCAATTGACTTCGGGGAAGGTGCTGTAAGTGCCGACCATCTCCACGGAGTGATTCTTCTCCTTTTCAGAGAAGCGCACGGTTTCGGTGTTGCGAAGTTCCTTGGGCAATGCCTTGATCTGCGCGACAAGATGCGATTTCTCGCTGAGGTCCTCACCGGGAACAAAGGTCTTTGTCAGCGGGTGCGCCACGATGTGGCCGTAGTGATCCACGATGAAAACGCTGCGCCCGCGCACGCTGGCGTCCTGCAAGCGGCGGAGAATCGTGTCCAGTGAAACCACGGCCGCGAGCATGCCGGTGAAATTGTCGCTGGAATCCTTCAGTGGCACGGCGATGACGAACGCAGGGCGATTGTCTGGTGCAAGCGCCAGGGGATCGCTGCGAAATTTCACGGATTGCACACAACTCACAAACGCGCGCTGCAACGCCTTGGCCACGAACGGATCCTGCTCCGCGCGGAAATTGCCTTGCGAGGCGCTGGTGCCCTTGCCGGAGCGGCCCACGGCCGTCAGGTAGATGAACGTGTTGCGATTCGAATCCACGAAATTTTCCAGCAGGCTGGTGACTTTGGGTTCCGCCGCGGGGTCTTCGACGTTTTCAATCAGGCCGGTAAGCGTGAGAATCTGACGCTCGCTGATGAGCTGTTGTGTAAGGTTGGACTCAAAGAATTGCACTTCCTGTGCGAGCGAGCGGGTGAGATCGGTTTGCTGCACGCGCTCGGTGTCGACGAGTTTTTCCTGACTGAGCTCCAGCACCTGGCGATGATACAGACCAATAGGGAGTGCGCTGACAAGGAGGAGCGCGCCGAGCACTAGCCAGAGGATGCGCACGCGGCCGGCACGCAGGCGCGTCACCAGGGATGGGAGAGAGACCGCCATCGCAACACACTGATTTTAGAAGAGTAAAGGTGGAAAAAGCGGCTGGCCGGAAGGACAGGGGGCGCGCAAGTGCAACTGGGCCGGAAGTACTAGGGGGTAAAAGGCTGAGGGGGCAGGCCTTAGTTTTAAGTTCTGAGCCCCGACCACCACCGACCAGATTGGCGATCCTGGTCATGGAGAGTCGCGCTCGGATTTGCCCAAGATGAATCGCGGCTCCGTGCCTTCGACAAGCCTCTGCAGGTTTGCGTCGTGCTTGTAGATGATGAGCGCGGCAGCAAACAACGTGCCGAAACTCACCGCCAGCGGCGGCGCATGGTGCGGTGCCCAAAGAAAATAAACGAGCAGGGGCGTCGCCGCCGCCGCGGATATCGAGGCGAGCGAAACGAAACGCCAAAACACAAGGACCAACATGAAGAGAAGCGCCGCCGCGAGGGCAGCCAGAGGGCACAAAGCAGCGAAAACGCCTAGGCCGGTGGCCACGCCTTTTCCTCCCTTGAAGCGCAACCATATGGGGAAACAGTGCCCGAGGAGAGCGGCCAGGCCGCCAAGCATCATGGCTTTGGCGCTATTAGCGGTGAAATGCGCCGCGAGCCAGACGGCAAAGGCGCCTTTGGCCGCGTCGAACACCAGCGTGAGTATACCGGGAAGCGGGCCGGCCATACGGGTGACATTGGCTGCGCCGATATTGCCGCTGCCGGCTCGCCGGACGTCGCCAGCGCCAAAGAGCCGCGCAAAAAGAAGTCCAAAAGGAATCGAGCCGAGCAAATAGGAGACCAGGAAAAGCAGCACAATCCCTAACGACATTCCGGCCATCAAAACTTAAACCTCCGCCACGAACGGGAAGGACTGCAGTGTAGTGTACTCCGCGCCGCCAGGTTTGAGTCTGCTTTCGATAAGATGGAATTCGCGAGTAGTGAGCGAGCCCAAATCGCGTGAGGCGGATTCCTGAGCGACGGCAGCGAGCTTAAGGGAAAGACCCGGGGGCTGAAGGCGCGCCAGCGTGAGGTGCGGGGTGAAGGGGCGGTCTTCCAGGGGAAAGCCAATTTTGTGCATGGCCCGATCGATCTCGGCCGCGAGCGCCGGCAAGTTTGGTGAAGCTTCCATGCCGGCCCAGAAGACCTTGGCGCGTTTTTCGTTGGGGAAGAAGCCGAGGCCGCGAAAATGGAAGGTAGCGGCTTCGCTGGAACGAATCGCGGACAGTGCGGCCTGCACGGCCTTGAGTTTCGAGCTATCGGTTTCGCCAAGAAACTTCAGGGTGATGTGCATGTTTTCCGGGCGCACCCATTTCACTTGCGGGGCGATGGCGCGGAATTCCTTAAGCATGGCCGCGAGAGCAGCGCGCACGACAGCCGAAATCTCGATGGCGATGAAGAGGCGCATGGGACGCACTGAAATGATAACGCGAGCGCTAAAGGGACGCTCGGGGCTTCGCGCTGAACAGGTAATGCATGCGCACCATGTCCAAAGCGACTTGCGTGGCGAAGAGGCGGATCATCTCGCGATCGCCGGGCAAATGTACGACACGCTCTTTCACTCCTTCAGAAGAGGCGAGAGCGATGTGCACCGTGCCGACAGGTTTTTCCTCGCTGCCGCCGGCGGGACCTGCGATGCCGGTGATGCCGACCCCCAGCGTGCTGCCAACGCGGCGCCGAATGCCTTCGGCAAGAGCGATGGCCACCTCACTGCTGACCGCGCCCTTGGCCTGAATCAGCTCGGCAGGCACATCGGCCCAGGCAGTCTTCAGTTCATTGCTGTAGCAAACGGCCCCGCCAAGAAAATAGCTGGAGCTTCCCGGAATGCGCGTAAGGCGTTCGGCGAGCAAACCGCCAGTGCAGCTTTCCGCCGCGGCGATGGTGCCGCGACTGGCGGTGAGAATTTGGGCGATGACCTCCTCAAGGGAAACAGCGGAATGGGCGAAGATGCGGTCTCCGAGCGCCAACTCGAAGCTACGGACCATTTCATCGAGCGTCGTGTTCGTCTGCGTGGGGTTATCGGACCAGGCGCGCAGATGGATTTGCACTTCGCCAGGAGCCGCGAGGATTGTCGTGTTCACATCGGAATAGCGGGTGTAAATGGGGCGGACGCGCTCCTCAACATGCGATTCACCGAGGCCGGTGACGCGGAGTTCGCGGTGAAACATGCGCACGCCGGAGACGCGCCGCTGCAGCCGGGGAAACACCTGCTCCAGAAAAAGAGGCTTCAGTTCGCGCGGCGGGCCGGGCAGCAGGGCAATCATCCGGCCGCTGTCTTCGAGCCAGAGGCCGGGAGCGGTGCCGCGAGGATTTGCCAGCACTTCCGCGCCTTCGGGCACCATAGCCTGGCGGAGATTCACGGCGGGCATATCGCGTTTGAAGCTGCGGAAGCGGGCTTCGATGGCGCGAACCACTTCATCGTTGCGGCGTAGCTTGCGGCCGAGCAACTCAGCCACGGTTTCGCGCGTGAGGTCGTCTTCCGTGGGGCCCAGGCCGCCACTGGCGATCACCACCGGCACGCGGTTCAATGCGTCGCGAAACGCTTCCGCCAGCAATTCGCGATTGTCCCCGACGATAGTTTTGCGAAGAACCTCAATGCCGAGTTTGTTCAGTTCTTCGGTAAGGAAAAGGGAATTGGTGTCCTGGCGATCGGGAGTGAGGAGTTCCGAGCCAACGGCAATGATCTCAGCTTTCATATGCAGCAGGTATTGTAGCGCAGAGTGTTTGCGCGCCGCCGAAAGGGGTGAATGACGCCGGTCGGCAAACGCAAATCAGCCCACCAGCGGCAGGCCGCGGACGTTCCAGTCGAGCGTGAACAGGGCACTGTTAGAAGCGAGAATGGCTCGGCCCGTGGGCAGCAAAGAGAGTCCCACCAGCGCGGAGCCGCTGAGCACATGCTCCGCGTGGCCCTGCGGCGAGATTTTCACGATGCCGCGGCGTCCGCCGAAAGACGCAACCACATACAAATTCGATTCGCGGTCGAAAGCAATGCCCTGGGGCCGGCCCAGGCCGCGATAGAAGACAATCACCTCGCCACCCTGCGTGATGCGATAGACGCGATCGTAGCTGGAAGTGGTGGGGCCGGTCACATAAAGTTCCCCGCTCGGATGAAACGCCAGATGGTAGGCGGCGACCGAGGGCTCCAGCGTGGCGAAAACAAAGATCTCCCGCGAGGGGCTGATCTTGAAGATGGTGCCGCTGCGATCGCCGACAAAGAGATTGCCGGCGCCATCGAAAGCCAAACCCGTGGCGACGCCCATGCCTTCAATCCACTGCTCCGACTGGCCATCGGGCGTGACGCGGTGGATCGTGCCGTCGTGGCGGCAGGAAACGAAGAGATCGCCCTTGGTGTCAACGGCCAGGCCGGAAGGATTGATAAGCGAAGTAACGTAAGGTTTCACGTTGTAATTGGCGGTGATTTTGTAGAGCGAGACGGGCACGCGTTGCCCGCGCGGGCCGCTGAAGGTGACATAGATATTGCCGTGGGCATCCACGGCGGGATTCGCCACCGGATGCAAATTGTCAGCGATCTGGAAACCGATGGATACGGGGAACGGCTGGCTCTCGCTTTGCGCGTTCACGATTTGAAGCGTGCCGCCGCTGGCGTTCTCTGGAACACGCGCAATCAGGCGCTTACTGCTGGCAAGGGATAGCGGCGCTTCCGCTTCTCCAAAACGGACTAGCGGGCGCGCGCCCGGCCGCGACGTGAAGCCGCTGCCGTACACGGTGATTTCGCCGCCAGGAATTGCAGCGGAGGGGGCAATGCGCTCAATCTGCGGAACGCCGTTTTTTTCTGCCGAGGAGCCGAACCCTAGTTTCATAACAGGAGCCCGATTTTACAGCAGGTGCCGGGATTTCGCAGCCAGCATCCGCTCTTTCGCCATTGCAACGCTGCCGTAACCGACTATAGCAGGTGAAAGTGTAACGCGAGACGCAGGCAAATGGCAGCGTAGACACCTGCCATCCAATCATCAGCCATGATGCCCCAACCGCCGGGAAGCCTTTCCAGGCGTCTGCAAGGAAAGGGCTTAGCGATGTCGAAAAGGCGGAAGAAGACGAACCCGGCAAGAAGGAATTTCCAGTTGAGCAAACTGAAGGCCAAATACTCGGCAAACAACGGACCGTCTCCCAATGCTCGGGAATGCGGAAGAGCTATGGGCACAAGAGCGAGCAGAAGAGTCAGTTGCTGTCCAGATACCTCGTCAATCACGATGAACTGAGGGTCTTTCAGACCAGTCCAACGCGCGACACGCGAACAGCTCCATACGCCAAGAGAAGCAAACAGGAGCAAGAAAAAAAGGCTGATCAGGGGGAAAAGAGACGTCGGGGAATCGCCAGCAACGTGCGCCGCTGCCTCATAAATTGTGGGATTAGAAAACCTCGGCCCCAGACTCACGAGCCACAAGGCTGCACTTGCTGAGGAAAAGAGTACACCAACGAGAGAGCCCCAAGTGCCGGGACCGGGCTTCAGATAGCCGGCGCCCAGGACCGTGGCTATTGCAAAGGCGGCGCGGGGCTTGCGCGCCAGAGAATCGGCCGGAGCTGCTGGTGAATCATTGGATGGTTTCATCGGGTTCATGCCGGCCTTTTTGTTGGGTAGAACGATCGGCTTCGAGGAGTTCTTCTTCGTCAAAGATGGGATCGGACACGACGTATTTTTCCGAGGCCCACCCGCCCAGATCGAACAGGCGGCAGCGCTCCGAACAGAAGGGGAAATCCGCATGCTCTGTCGAGTCGGTGGGCTTCTTGCAAATGGGGCAGCGGTGTCTCATATCAAAGAAAGAGTTTTACCACAAACGGCACGCAGGAGCACAGCGCATCGAAGAATTGTGCCCTGAGTCCACTGCCTGCCGGGAGGCTAATAACTACGAGCAGCACAAATCAACAGTGTCGTTGCGCGAAATGGGCGTTCTAACGAAGAAGCTTATTGACTGTTCGGCGCGTTGACTTCGCGGTTGTGCCAGACGCCGTGCGATTCTGCGGGAGAATAAAGGTGCGAGTGCGGATGGCTCGCGCGGAAGGTTGGAGATGGCCGAATACAATTTTCAGTTGCGCGGCTGGCATGCTCTCGTTGGAATCCTTGCGCTGGTTGGTTTTATGGGCGTCAAGGTGTGGCTGCGGATTTGCACCGTGGACGACGAAATGAAGGATGCTGTGCGAGTGGAACTCATCAAGGAGTATTCCGGGCGGAGCCCGAAGGACGTAGCGCGGATTGTGGCGGAGGCACGCGCAGGCTTGCCAATCGAACCCGTGCCGGAGCTGGTTCAGCGGGACGTCGAGTTCACTTCGATTGGTGCGCACGGAAAGATTGGAGCGCATGAAACGCTCGTTCGCGCCGAAATCACCGTAGACGGAGGTCCGCCGCCCGACGGCCGCGCGATTCGCTATCTCCGCATCTCGCGCAAATATGGCGGCGGCTGGATGGTGGTTGGCGAAACTACTTCCCACCTTTATTACAACGAACTCTTGCCCTGAGTCCTGATACGTTTCCATCGCGAGCGAATTTGACCTTGGATCAACCGGTCGCGGAAGCAGACTCACTAACGAAGAATTTCAGGCAAGCACGCGCAGAGGCGCGCCGGTGGAGATGCGGGTGAGAGTCTGCGGTAGCGGCGCGGCGACCTTCGACTGCGTGCGTAGGGCGGGCCGCGGAAGGATTTCGACCACGCGGGCGATCAGGTCGTAGGCGTCCGTCTTAGTGATCTCGACGCGCGCCACATCGCCGGGCTGCGCGGTAACTGAGAGAGAAGCCGGCGTCGCGCCGGGAACTTCAATGTCCGTCACGTAGAGCTTGCCGTCGATGTCCGGAGCCATGCCTTCCAGGCGCGCTTCCCAGACGAGAGGATTGTCCGCGGACGGCCCTTCAATTAACGCGGTTTCGACGCGGCCCTTCCAGGCACGCAGTTTCTGTCGGGAAATCTTTTTTTGCAGGGCCATCAAACGATTGCGGCGATCATTGATGGTGGCGTCGTCGACTTTTCCATCCAAAGGAAAACTGGCGGCGTTATCCACATCGGAGTATTCAAAGACGCCCATCCAATCGAGCTCGGCGGCTGTGACAAATTGATAAAGCTCCTTGAAATCGGCTTCTGTCTCGCCGGGAAAGCCCACGATGAAGCTGGTGCGCAGGGTGACGCCGGGAATCGTGGCGCGAATGCGCTCAAGCAATTTCAGGAAGGCATCGCCGTTGGAGCCGCGCTTCATGCGGGCAAGAACATTGCGGCTGGCATGTTGCAGCGGCATGTCAATGTACTTGGCCAGGCGCGGATGGGCCGCGAGCGTGTCCAAGAGTTTCTGGGTGACGCGATTGGGATAGGCGTACAGGAAACGGACCCAGGTGAGGTCTTCGACCTGCGCGAGCTTTTCCAGGAGAACGGCCAGGCCATCGCGGAGGCGGAGATCTTCACCGTAAGAAGTGGTGTCCTGGCCTATAAGTGTGATTTCACGCGCGCCGGCAGCGGCAAGATTCTCGGCTTCGCGAATCACGGATTCAAAGCGGCGGCTGCGAAACGCGCCCCGCAACTGGGGAATGATGCAAAACGTGCAAGGATGATCGCAGCCCTCGGCGATCTTGATGTACGCCTGATGCTTTGGCGTGGTGACGATACGCGGCGTGAGGTCGTGATAGAGGAATGAGGGAGGCTGGGCGGGCAAGACTTTCAGATCGCCCTCGACCGCTTCCAGGATGCGTTCGACCTCGCCCGTGCCCACCACCGCGTCCACCTCGGGCACCTGCTCCAGGATTTGATTGCGGAAGCGCTCCACCAGGCAGCCGGCGACGATGAGTTTCCGGGCCGCGCCGAACTTTTTGTGCTCGGCCATTTCCAGGATGGCCTCGACCGATTCCTTTTGTGCCGGTTCGATGAAGCTGCAGGTGTTGACCACGAGGATTTCGGCTTCGTCGGCGCGCGGCGTGAGCTCGTAGCCTTCGCGCGCCAGAATGCCCATCATCACCTCGCTATCAACGAGGTTCTTGGGGCAACCCAGAGAGATGAATCCGACCTTGGTCATGGAGCGAAAATGCGCGTGGGCGCAACCTTTTCACTTTAGCATAAGCGGCTGAGCGGTGTCGGAGGCCGGGGGAATCGCAGCAAGTCAGCTTCCGATTAGGCGACTCTCGATCCGGAGGCCGAGCGCGTTGTTTTCCACTGCAAAGCCTCAGACAAGCCGCCTCTTCCTTGGCACTACAATACGCTCTCTCTTCGCGCTGAATTCAGACCGCGAGCCATGCGTGTTCGCGGTGTACCCGACTTTTAAATTCAAATACTTGCTTCGCTGCCGTGCAAAGTTCTGCCTCGGCGATACGGGCTAAGTCGCGATCAATCCGGGTCGCCTCCCGCGCGAGTTGCGCGTTGTTAAGTGGTTTTCTGTCCCACCGCCGCCCCATAGGCCACCTTACGGCCCCCATAGCGGCGCACCCTGATGTTGGCCTGTTCGGCATGCGCGAAGAATCCTTCCAGCACGCACAGCCGCGAACAGCGCTCGCCGATCATCGCTGACGCCTCGTCGGTGAGGACCCGCTGATACGTGCAAGTCTTGATGAACTTGCCCACCCAAAGGCCGCCCGTATAGCGGGCCGCTTTCCCGGTCGGCAAGGTGTGATTCGTTCCGATGACCTTGTCTCCGTAGGCCACGTTTGTGCGCGGGCCCAGAAACAACGCGCCATAATTTTTCATATTTTTCAGAAAATAGTCCGGATCACGCGTCATCACCTGAACGTGCTCGGAAGCGATGCGGTCGGCCTCCCGCACCATCTCCTCATCGGAGTCGCACACGATCACCTCGCCAAAATCACGCCAGGAGACGGAGGCAAGTGCGGCCGTGGGCAGAATCGCCAGCAAGCGCTCCACCTCCGCCATCGTTTCGCGTGCAAGCTTCTCCGACGTAGTGAGCAGGATCGCCGGTGTGTTGAAACCGTGTTCCGCCTGGCCAAGCAGGTCCGTCGCACAGAGTTCGCCATCAACGGTTTCGTCGGCGATGACCAGCGTCTCGGTCGGCCCGGCAATCAGATCGATGCCCACGCTCCCGAAAAGCTGGCGCTTGGCCTCTGCTACGTAGGCATTTCCCGGCCCAACGATCATTGACACCGGTTCAATGCTCTGCGTCCCCAGCGCCATGGCGGCAATCGCCTGCACTCCACCCATGCAATAGATTTCATCCGCGCCGCCGAGGTGCATCGCGGCGACGACCGCCGGGTTAGGCCGGCCATTGTAGGGGGGTGAGGCCGCGACGACTCGCGGGACGCCCGCAACTTTCGCGGTCACCACGCTCATGTGCGCCGAGGCCACCAGCGGGTACTTTCCGCCGGGGACGTAGCAGCCGACAGAGTCCACCGGCATGTTCTTGTGGCCCAGAATCACACCCGGCAGCGTTTCAACCTCCACGTCCGTCAGGGCGGACCGCTGCGCCTTAGCGAAATTCCGCACCTGCGCTTGCGCAAACCTGATGTCCTCAATGTTCTGGGAAGATAGTTGCGACAGCGCACCCTCAATCTCTTTCTGCGACAAGCGAAATGCCGCTGGGTTCCATTTGTCGAACTTCTCGGAGATTTCGCGCAGGGCCGCCTCGCCCCGGCTGCGTATCTCATCGAGAATGCCCGTAACAATATCGCGAACTTTTCTCGCTTCGGCGCTGGATTGCTCCGGCGGACGCCCCGTCTTCAGTTGTCTCGCCATTTCAACCTCCTTGCCAAATGGTTTCCAATCTCCAGAATATTCTTAGCCACTTGTGGATACCGGCTTGGCGACTTGCGCGTCTTTTCGCGACCACCGGTGCTGTTCGGCCGCATATCCAGCCTTATAGTCCGCTTTGACCTCCTCCGTCGCGGTTGGAAGCACCGGGAAATCCCACCACCCGACGACTTCCGCCGCAGCCAACGAAACATCTCTCGTAATCGGCACCTCCACCAGGGCAGGCGCGTTCGAGTCCAGCGCGCGCTTAATGTTGGACCCGATGTCATCTACCGATTGCGCCTTGGCAGCAAAGCCAAATCCGAAGGATTTCGCCAGCGACACGAAGTCCACGGAGTAAGCCTGGCCGTCTCCCGCATGCTTGTTGAATTCCGACCCGATCTGCCGGCCCATCAAGTGATTCTGTCCGTCACGAATCGAAATATAGCCGGAGTTATTGAGAATGACGAACGTCACGGGAATGTCGTGCATCGCGCAAACCGCAAGTTCCTGGACGCCCATCATGAAGTCGCCGTCGCCGATGATGCACACCACCGGCGTATCCGGCTTGGCGAGCTTTGCGCCGATGGCCGCGGGAAGCGCGAAGCCCATCGAGGAAAATGACCCTGATGTGATGTGTGTTCGCGGCTCATAAACCGGGAAAGCCTGCTTGGTAGTGCTTTGCGGATGACCCGATCCCACCGTTACGATGCCGTGCCGCGGCAAAACCTTCCGTAGCTCGCGCAACGTCCGCAGCATGGTTGTCGGCATGCCGTTGTATGACCGGCGCCGCTCAAGCTTTTTCTCCCATTCCTGCTTCAATCCTTCTACCTCATTAAGGTAGGAATCCCGAGATTCGCGCGCCACGCGAGCCTGCTCCGCGGAAATGCCCGCCAGTATGTCTGCCAAAACCAGCTTGCAGTCCGCCGCGATGCCTATCTCTGCCGGATAGTTCTTACCAATCTCGCGGGGATCGATATCGACCTGGATAAGTTTGGAGTCGGGAATCGAAAAACTGACGCCCTTCCGATAGGATGACGCCGACCAGTCGGTGAAACGGCAGCCCAGCGAGAGCAAGACATCCGCGTTCGCCGCCGTATGGTTGCCGGGCAGCGATCCCGGCCATCCCACGGTTCCGGCGCACCTCGAATTGTCCTCAGCAATTGCGCCCTTGCCATTCCATGTGAAAACCGCCGGAATTCCCAACTTTTCGGCAAGCATGGCCAACTCGGGCGACGCGTTCGCCGTGATCGCACCACCGCCAATTACGATGCAAGGTCGCTTGGCGCTGAGAAGGAGACGAATCGCAGCCTCGATGGTCTGACCATCCGCGCGTGTCTTGCCCATCGGAAGGCGCTTGCTGAGCTCCGCAACTTCGATGTCCGTTGTTTCCGCCTGCACGTCGAGCGGAATCTCCATGTGCACCGGTCCGGGCCGCCCGGTCACCATGGCATTCCACGCGCGATGCATCACAAAGGGAATCTGATCCGCGCGTATCACATCGAAGGTGCGCTTCGTCACCGGCGCCACGATGTGCGGAAAGTCCGGTGAGGCGAAGCGGTCCAGCTCTTGCATTACGCCGTGCCCTCGCATATGCGTGGCCGCGCTGCCGGTGATCAGCAGGAGTGCCGTAGAATCGCAAAACGCCGTCGCCAGCCCGATGATTGTGTTCGTTGCCCCGGGGCCGAGGGAAGTGCACGCGGCGATGGGCTGGCCCGTGACGCGGTAGTGCGCGTCAGCAATGTGCACCGCGCTTTGCTCGTGCATCACTTGGATGTAGCGCATTTTAGAGACCGGGTCGTTGAACGCGTCGATCATGCTCCAATTGCCGTGTCCGGGGAGGCCGGTGACGTAGGGAACGCCATAGGCCTTGAGCGCCTTGCCGATGAACTGTCCAACGGTGAGCTGCATATACATCCTCCTCCTGCTCGTCCCATGCAGTGCGCCATTCTACTCCCCGGATATGGTGAAGGGAACAAAACGCTTCGCCGGACGTCGAGATGTCTTGTCAGCGGGCCACGTTGTATAATCCGCCTCACCAGAAAGCGCGGAGCTAAACATGGATCGGCGTACTTTTCTATCTCATTCCGGCCAGTTGCTTGTCGCCACGGGCTTAGTTCCGAAGATGTTTAGCGAGAATCCCATGCCTGAATACAACCAATCCCGTCCTCTCTCCTTTTCCAATGACTGGATCGAAAGCCTGCTTGTAACCGCGGCGCGAGATTTACCCGTGGACGATACCATCGTTGTGAATCTCTCGACCACGCCGTTGCTCTACAATGCGGGCGCCGAGCCCGGCACCATTCTCCCTTGGAAATCCACGGTGCTCCGGCATTGCACGGTGAAGAGCGGCGACCTGCTCGCCTTGCTGCATGTGCGTCAGCGGGTCAATCTCGGGGGAGTCGCGCTCGGTTGGGACTGGTATGGCCGGCGCTTCCCGCAGTTTCCGCGAGGCACTCCTCTTTACATCTCGTCCCAGGATGATATCGGCGAAGTCCAGCTTGATCCATTCGCCTCCTTCGCCCACGCGGATTCCACTTCGCCCCGCCGTTATCGTCTCAAGCTGAATCTCTGGTACACCCCGGAAGAAACTGATTGCGGAATTCATACGGGCCACCAGTTTCTGGAGGTGCACACACAGGTGCTTGGCACAGGTCACATGCAAAAGTTCCGCGAGAACAAAGCCGACACGATCTACGAAGACGTTACAATGCCACCGGGGTTCACCCATGACCCGTTCTTCACCTTGCACAGTGACGCGACCTTCAGCTATCCGTGGCACCGCTATTATTCAGACACGGACTGCGTCTGGATGGCGATTGAGTTGCACCCCGCCTGACTACCTTAGGGATCCGAGCATTTGAAACGCAGTATGATTTTCAAAGGCGGAAATTCCACTGTCCTACTGTCTGAATTACCGGGAGCCCACCTTGAAGAGCAAAACTATCTTGTCGTTCGTACTGTTCGTTGCCACTCTTTCTTTCGCGGCCTCACCAGCCAATCCACCCTTCGGAGAATGGCGCCGGCTCTCCGGCACGCCGATCCTTTCCCCACAAGGCACTACCTGGGAATCCGCCGGGACCTTCAATCCTGCGGTCATCTTGGTTCCCAGCAAGAATCCCGGGAATCCCGCTGCCGGAAAATTTGTGATGCTCTACCGCGCCCAGGATGCCTCCGGAACTTCGCGCCTTGGCTACGCGGAAAGTACAGACGGCATTCACTTCACCCGTCGGCCCGAGCCTGTTCTTTCACCCGAAAATGACTACGAAAAAGACGGGGGTGTCGAAGACCCGCGTCTCGTGCTCATCAACGGCACGTACTACCTCACGTATACCGGCTACAACAAGAAAGATGCACAACTGTGCCTCGCGACTTCACGTGACCTCGTTCATTGGGAGCGCAAGGGTGTCATCCTCCCCGCCTACAAAGGCAAGTGGAACGTCGGTTGGACCAAGTCCGGTGCCATCGTCGCCGAAAAAGTCAACGGCCACTATTGGATGTACTGGCTTGGCACAGGCGCGGACAAGACCGACCAGATGGGCCTCTCCTACTCCGACGATCTGGTTCACTGGACCGAAGCCACCGACACTCCGGTTCTTCCAAGCCGCAAGGGAATGTTTGACGCGCGCGTGGTTGAACCCGGCCCGCCGCCCATTCTGACGTCGCAGGGTATCGTCCTTGTCTACAATGGTGCAGACGACCATCTCGTCTATCGCACCGGCGTGGCCGTCTTTGACCGGCACGACCCGCGCAAGCTCGTTTCACGCACCGACCAGCCCATCTTTGCTCCGGAAAAAGAATGGGAAAAAGTCGGCCAGGTGCCTAATGTTGTTTTCGTGGAAGGAGTTTCGCATAAAGGCGACCACTTCTTGTTCTACTACGGTGGGGCCGACAAATACATAGGCGTCGCCGAAGCTCCCGCGTTGTCCGGCGCCGCCACACAATAGGACCCACGCACTCAAAAATACTCCCGACCTAGGCCGCGGCGGAATAACAAGCCATCAATTGTGGGCCTACACTTTTTTGCGATGCAGCAAGTGTGGCCATGCCGCACCGCGCTAGAGGAAGCTGCGCGCCCTACTCGGAGAGCTTCGTCTGGCCGGTGATGCTGAAGGCTGATTCGACAACCGGTGCGGCCGTTCCAGGCTGTCCGCCACCGATCGAGAGGGTGTAAGACCCTGGCGCGATGATGCGGTCGCCAGCCTCGTTCACGTAGCTCAGGTCACGCGGGTTGAGGGCCAGCCGGACGTGCGTGGTTTCGCCAGCGCGAATGTGAACGCGCGTGAAGCCGCGGAGCGCGCGGATGGGCGCTCCGGGAAGTTTGGGGAAGGTCAGGTAAAGCTCCACGACCTCGTCACCTTCTTGCTGGCTGGTGTTCTTCACGTCGGCATCAACGTTGAGCGGGTCGCCAGCACGCAGTTCCTTCCCGGAAAGTTTCACGTTGCTGTAGGCAAACTTTGAGTAGCTGAGGCCGTAACCAAATGGATAGAGCGGCGTGCCGGTGAAGTAGCGGTATGTCCGGTTCGCCATCGCGTAGTCCTCAAAGGGCGGAAGCTGGTCGACGCCCGTGTAAAAGGTGACCGGGAGACGGCCGGAGGGGTTGTTGACGCCGGCAAGAGTCTGCGCGATTGCTGCTCCGCCTTCCTCGCCGGGGTACCACGCTTCGAGTATGGCGCTCGCGTGTTCCTTCGCCCAGTTCACGCTGAGGGCGCTGCCGTTCAATAGCACCACCACTACCGGCTTGCCCGCCGAGGCCACGCCCTCGAGCAAATCCTGCTCGGGCTTGGGCAGATCGAGGCTGGTGCGATCGCCGCCTTTGAAACCATCCTCGCTGACCAGCATTTCTTCACCCTCGAGTTCGCTGGTGATGCCTAGCACTGCCACCACAACGTCCGCGTCCTTGGCAGCAGCAATGGCTTCCGGCGCAGGGTGGGGTTCCCTCTTGGACCAAACGAGGCGGGGCGCTTCGCTTGCGTGCTGGTTAAGTCCATATTCGACTTTTAGTGCATAAGTCTTGCCTTCCTCGAAGTGCACGCGGCCAAGCTTGGTTTCCGCACCGTTGGTATTGAATGCCATGGTCACGGGCGTGCCATTGAGCGAAACGCGGAAAAAACCGTCTCCGCGAAGACCGAAGTTGTAATCGCCCGTTGCGTGTGGCGTGAGGATTGCTTCCCAAACCACGACAACCAGGTTCTTCCCGGCCACCTCAGGAGGCAATGAACCCGTCGAGAGTCCAAGTCCCGGCTCAATGCGGCTGGCGAGTGGCGACGGCGGAGCCGCGGTTCCCAGAAGAGCAAACATATCATTCAAGGAGTAGTAGTTGGCATGAACGCCCGGTTGGCCGTCGGTGCTGAGCAGTCCGGCAGGCACAGGCGAGGCTTCCTTGCTCAGGAACTGCGTGCCGGGCACATAGCGGATCTGCGCGCCGGGAAACTCCGCCCGCAGGCCGTCCAGAACCGATACGGTATGCGTCGGAATTCCGTTGTAGTTGCCAAGCAGCACGGGCGTCTGGTCGGCCAGTGGCCCAACCACGGCAATCTTCACACCCGAGGTCTTCAGCGGGAGAATGCCGTCATTCTTCAGCAACACAATCGACTCATTGGCCAGTTTGCGGGCCAGGGTGCGATGCTCGGGGCCGTCCAGCAGCTTCTCGTCGATCTTCGTGTATGGCACCATCTCCGGCGGATCGAACATGCCCAGCTTCATGCGCGCGGTGAACAGCCGCCTGAGGGCCACATCGATTTCGCTCTCCTTCAGGAAGCCTTGCTTTACGGCCGCGACATAGGGCGCGTAGTCGTGGTCGTCGGTCACTTTGGCGGTAAAGTCGATGCACTCGTTGTCCATGCCGCGTTGCAGGCTGATGGCCGATGCCTCGGCCTGTGTCGGCTTGAAGTGGTGACCGTTGAAGATGTTGCGCACCGCTTCACAATCCGACACCACGTAGCCCTGGAAGCCCCACTTGCCCCGCAACTGGTCCTCCAGCAGGAACTCGTTGGCGCAAGCTGGCTGGCCGTTAATGGAGTTGTAGGCGCACATGACCGAATCCGCCTTGCCCTCGGTCACCGTTGCGCGAAACGCCGGGAGGTACGTGTCCAGCATGTCGTGCTTGCTGATGGTCACATCCGCCGTGTGCCGCGTGGTCTCCGGCCCGCTGTGCACGGCATAGTGCTTGGGAGTTGAAATCGTGCGGTAGTAGCGTGGGTCGTCACCCTGCATGCCGGTGACAAAGGCTACGCCCATGCGCGCGGTCAGAAAGGGGTCTTCCCCGTACGTCTCTTGGCCGCGGCCCCAGCGCGGATCGCGGAAAATGTTGATGTTCGGCGCCCAGAAGTCCAGGCCCTCAAAAATGTCGCTGTGGCCCGCGCGGACCGCTTGCACATGCTTGATGCGGCCTTCGGTGCTGATCACCACGGCCATCGTGTGGATAGCCGGCACGTCAAACGTGGAGGCCAAGCCAATCGGCTCGGGAAACTCGGTAGTGCCATTCAACAGCACGCCGTGCAGCGATTCGCTCCACCAATCATAGGCTGGAACCTGAAGGCGCGGGATGGCGCGAGCCTGATTCACAAGCTGCGACGCTTTTTCCTCGAGCGTCATGCGAGAGATCAGATCATTCACGCGCTGATCGATGGGTAAAGCGGGATTCAGATAGGGTGCATTGGCCGGAGGCGTAACACCCTGGGCAGTAAGGCGCGAAGGAGCAGCGGCAAATCCTGCCAGTACCAGGGCGAAAATCGCAAAGTATTTCGTGAATAGTTTGGAATGCATCGAGTTCTCCTGTGCGACAAGAAACTTTTCAGACGTAAAAAATTCGCTACGGCGGGCTGGCGCTTGTCCGGCTTGACGAGCCCGAGTTTTTGCACCGGTTTTGCTGAGAGGGAGCGAATCATAGTGACCGGTCCGGCTTTTTCAGCAACTTCAAGGCGAGTTTGCGGCCGATTGACACGCAATCAGACCACGACCCGCCGCGACCTCAATAACAAATTCGTTTGGCGTTTTCTTTCCGAGAGCCTTGGGAGGCCGGCGCTCGTTGGATTCACTACGCCAAGTCTCCACGATTTGCGGCGTCTGCGTCAATGAGTATGTGAAATCGTCCCAAAACCACATGTCCGGTAACGCGATTAATCCGGAGTTGAGGCTGCCCAATTATTTGTCGACGTTATCCAGCGTCCAGATGCTGCCGGAAACTTGCGTCACGGTGACCACGAGCCGGTCTTGCGTTAGCGAAAGGTCGACAGCTTCTATGGATTTCGCAACCATCAGGTTCGTGTTGTCCAATGCGGTTACAGGAAAGGGATCGCCCACCGGCCCGCCTTTCGCTGGATCGAAATGAACTCCCCAGACATTGAAGAAGCCCCCACGTTCCGAGACGAAATAGATGACTCTGCCATCGAGAGACCAGCGAGGCTTATCGTCCCAATGTTTACCATCCGTGATGCGAATCCACGGCCCCCCAGCCACAGCCATTACATAGATTGTCGACTCAAGCCTCATGGTTTGGTCTTTTACAGCTTCAAAAACAATCCAACGACCATCGGAGGAGTAGTGGCCCTGCCACAGTTCGTAGGCTGGGTTGGAAATAATTAGTTGTGCCTCCTTTTTTGCGTGCGAGCCGGCCACAGGCAACTTCCAGATTTCGGGTTTGCCAGTCTCCTTGTTCTCCTGCGACGCCAATAACCATTCGCCATCCGGCGACCAGTCGAATACAAAAAGGAAGTTGTGGCTTAAGGCAGTGACTGGGTCTTCGGTGCGGCTCTCACTCGCCCATGTCGCCGCTTGAACCTCATTGGTTGCTGATTTGTAGCGAACATAGCCGATCCTCGCGCCATCAGGCGACCATTGCGGCCCGCTCCGAAGGTAGGCATCGTCCGTGAATATCGGAGCCTCGCGGCCGTCCAATAATGATTTCTCCCACAGCTCCCATCTGCCGGCCCGTTTGCATTCAAATACCAATTTCTTGCCATCCCGCGAAAGGCTGCCTCCCCAAGCCTCTTTTCCCGTCGAGGTCACTGCTTCGCCAGAGCCTATGACCTGACCACGATTGGCATCGAAATGAAACATCCAGGCCCGGACCTGCTGAGATTCGCCGGTAAAGGCCAGCCTCTCTCCTAATGGGGAAAGAGAAAATTCTGAATCAAAGCCTGGGCCGGTCGTCAGGCGCTCGATCCCAATGCCTCGCAACGTTTGGGGATCGATGCTCATTCTCCAAATATTCCTCGCGCCACGAAAAGTGCGCTCGAAGAAAATGGCCTTACCCGAGGGTGTCCAGGAGAACCTGAAATCCGAATCTTCCCATGGGGCCCTTCCGCGACCTGCAGCGGATTCTGCTGTCTTCAATATCGCGGGATCGATCTCGGATTTGACCGCAACGCCCCCGCCCACCGGGACGGTCCAAAAGATGGGAATAGGTGAATCGATGTCATTCCAGACCCAAACCGAGACTCGCTTCCCGTCGGGATGCCACGCGGCCGATTTCGTCACCAGTCGAGTCGATAATTCTGCCAAGACCTCGTGAGGCGCATTCCCGTCTAGTCCCACCAAATAAAACTTGGATCCGTCAGACCGCAATGTTGATGTTTGAAACAATATCTGCGAGCCATCGGGTGACCAGTGAGGGTAATATCCAAAAGAAGTAATTCTCCTTTGCAATCCTTCACCCCCAAGCGCGGGCACGATGTACAGCCCGCCTTCACCTTCCTCGGAGCGATACGCTATGTACTTCCCATCCGGCGACCAGTCGGGTTGCCAGTTGTGACCCGGCCCCTTGGTGATTTGCACCGGATCGCCACCGCTTACTTGCTGCACCCAAATGTCGAATTTCCCGCCACGGTCGGAACTGTAGGCGATGAAGCGGTCGTCGGGTGACCATGTTGCTCCGATCTGCAGGCCGTCATCAAAGGTGACTCGCGTGAGGGCACGCTGCGTAGGCGGCCCGGAAACTTGCCGCCGCTTGTAGATAAAGAAACCCAAAACGGCCAGCAATACGCACACCCCGAATAGAATCGGGAGACGCAGAGCCTGGCTGCGTTGCGGCTGTGGCATGTTGCTGCCCGACACCTCGGCGGGCACCGCAGCGCTGACGCCGTCTACCGGCGCGATGAAGCGGTATCCGCGCCGTGGCAGGGTTTCGACAAACCGCGGAACTTCCGCCGAATCGCCCATCACCTCGCGAATTTTGTTGATGGCTGTATTCAGATTGTGATCGACATCGACAAACGTGTCCGGCCACAGCCGCTTCTGCAGCTCCTCCCGCGTTACCACGTCACCAGGGCGCTCCAGAAGGATGGCGAGAACCTGAAAGGGCTGGCCGGTGAGTTTCAGGCGCAATCCCGCTTTGCGCAATTCACCTGCCTGCAGGTCAACCTCGAAGATGCCGAAACGGACTAACCGGGGGGAGTGGAGGGCTTCTACCACAGGAATTCGCCTCCGTTTGGGTCAGTTTAGCACTAATTTACGTGACTGGCGCGTTTTCCGGCCGCTGACCTGAGCCTCCAGTCTATTCAATTCACAAGAGTTAATTCCTGACTTTCCTTCGACCCCCCGCTGACTCGCAATTGACGCCCCATGCATTGAGGTAGCTACACCTCCCGCCCAACGTCGCCCCAACCGCGCAACCCGCGGGGGAGGGCGACATGAAAACACGAATCAAGCAGCAGCCTTCAACGCTTGGCAAAACTCTCAGAGACAAACAGCTTCACCCGGTTCGGCAGAATCTCCGGCTTGCCGCAGGTCTGCTTGTTGTACTCGGTATCGCCTGCGCAGATACTCCTTCCGTCCGTGCGGCAGACCCAAGTCCCACTATCAGGGTGCGCGTTACCAACTACACGGAAGCAACAGCCGCCACGGTATCCAAGGCCGAACGCGAAGCGGGCCGACTCCTCGGCGAGGCCGGCTTGAATGTGGTCTGGATAGACTGCCAACTCAAGCAAACCGCAGCTAACCCAACCGATCCCTGTCAGCAGGAGCTCGAACCCGCTGATATCGTGCTCCGGGTGCTCCCCGATCGCGCCCGGAATGGTGTCCAAGACGGCGCATTTGGCATTGCAGTCCTTCCGGTTCTAGCCAGTGTGTACTACGAACATGCAGTGAGTCTCGCCAGGAATGACGGTGCCGAGTTCGAGACCCCCATCATTCTTGGTTTCGTTATGGCCCACGAAATCGGCCATCTAATGCTTGGCTCAAACAGCCACTCTGACACCGGAATCATGCAGGGCCAATGGGAACGCAAACAGGTCCGGCAGCTTATGAAGGGCGACCTGCATTTTACGGCGCAGCAGTCGAAACTCATTCGAGCAGAGGGGCAAACGCGAATGAACCTGGAGGCAACCCAGCCTCGCGCGGCGAGTTCGCGTGGATAGATTGCTGTATATTCTCGCGTATCGAGATTTTGCAAATCAGTGTTGCGGACAGGCTTTCCCGATAGCTTATGGAACCAACGCCCTATCAACGCGCAAGTCGGCAACCGAAACATTGCCGCGGCCTCTGCCCGATTGACGGCGATAAGTCAGCCAACCAGGATTTTCCGATGCAGCCCGGACAACCAAGCCGCACTGCACCGGGAGCGGCGGCGCATCGCGCCGTCCAGCAAGTGCTGGAACGCGGCCGCATCTTCGCCGACCCGCTGGCCCCGCAAAAGAAAGTTAGCGGTGGCGCGAAACGGCGCGGATTTGCTCCAACAGGGTGCGCAGGCGGAAGGAGTCGCAGGGCTTTGCGCCGAAACGAGCTTCTGCGTACAACTCCGTAAATTCCCGCACCGGGCCGGAGAGCTCGGGCTGCAGGCCGGAAGAGGTGGCAAATTCCAGCGGAGTTTGTGTGACGGGTCGAGCCAGGCCGCGCTTTTCGAGGAGCCGCAAGAGTTCGGCATAAAGGCGCGAGGCAAGTTGCGGGTTGTTGCGTTCTGACGGCGCGCGGCTGATCTGCCAGGAAAGCATCACCCAGCGCACCACAGCGCGAATCCAATCGAAGCGGAGCACCACCAGGGCAAACACCAGCGCAATGGGAAACACAATGCTGAGCCGGGGGTGAACAGCTTGCCAGAGCGTCAGACCGTTCATTCCGCGGCGCTTCATGCGTTCGAATTTCCGGCGCGCTAAAGCAGTCCAATCTGTGGAATTCTGCCGGACACTTTTCGCCAGCTGGATCTGATGCGAGAAATCGTAGTTGATGACCCACTCGTTCCAATTGAGCTGAAACCAATCGACGTACAAACCCAGCCGGGAAAACAAGCCTGTGGCATCTCCCGCGCCCGGCGGAGTGGGGTCGAACGTCAACCAGCCGGAACCCGGGAAGTACGCTTCCACCCAACTGTGCGCGTCGCTGGCGCGGACGATGTAGTCGCCGGCAACGTCGTTGTATTCACCCGGGAGAAAGCCATTCACTTCGCGGGAGGGAATGCCAAGCGTGCGCAGCATGATGGCCATCGCCGAAGCGAAGTACTCGCAGTGGCCCGCGCGGGTCTCGAAGAGGAAGTGGGCGAGGGGATCGTCGCCGGGCTTGCCCTTCAAGTTCAACGTGTAAGTGAAATTGTTGCGCAGGTAACTTTCCATGGCCGCGGCCTTGTCAAACGGATTGCCCGCCGCTGCGGTGATCTTCCTGGCAAGCTCCGGTATGCGTTGGTCCAGTGCGCTGGGAAGCTGGAGGTAGGTGTCGACGACCTCCTGGGGATAAACGGAGCCGGCGGTACGGGCCCGCACTGGCCGCAACTGCGGAAGAACGGAAACGCCGTCGTAGCGGATCTGCCCGAAACTATGCGAAGCGTTGAAAATAGAGCCCGTGGAATCCACGGCCAACGAACTACCTCGAACGGAAGCGTAGTAGGTGTTCGCTCCAGCAAAAAAATTGCCTCGCAGCTTGAGCACCTGGGCAGGCGCGAACAGCGCGTCACTGGCGATGGGCTGCAGCAGGACGGTGAATTCGAGTGTCACGGCCGGCGGCCCTTCGAAGCCGTTGCGGCTGGAGAGAATGATCCAGCCATCCGGCATGGGCGATTGGATTTGCCGGTTCGATTCATCGTTCGTCCAACGCTTGCCGTCAAAATTGCTCAAGGCGATGCCGCGCCAGCGCAGCATCGGATACTTGACCGGCGAGCCGGTACGCACGCGCATGACCACCGAAGTATTCTGCTTGATTTCGCCAATCTGGCCGAGCTCCACGTTGTCCGTGAAGCCGCTCATCAGCGCCGGTTGAAAGCCACTCCGTGCCAGGTAACCCGCGCTGAACCGCGGGAAGAAGAAGAACAATAGCGATCCGAACGCGACGCCGCCAACTGCCACGCTGAGCACGGCTAACGCCAGGGCACGATGGAAGCGGCGTTCGGTTTCTGAACGCGCCTGCAACGGTGGGAAAACTGCTCCCGTGGCGCCGCGTCGAATTTCCAGACCGACAAAGGTAGCCACACCGAAAAGCAGGAAGGCCAGGAAGAAGGCCAGGAAGTACGTATCTATCGTAAAGACGGCGGCGGCCAGCAGCGCGGCAAAAGCCAGCATGGCCAGGAAGATGGCATCGCGATCCGTCACGGCGCTGTAGAGCCGCAGGACCGTAACGAACAGGAGAAAGTGGACGGCGGCCAACAGCGCAGCGTAAATCGCCGGATTTCCCGTACCCTCGGCAAGCGAGCGAGAATAAAACAGCATATCCAGGGGAACAACCAGGATATAGGCGAGAACGAATCGCGTGGCCGTGCTTTGCCGCAATTCCGCTGGGTAGCCGCGCCACCAGCGGATGCCCTTGTAGAGAATCGCCAGCGGCGCAGCAACGCTGCTGATGGCATCGAGCTTGCCGGTGGCGGCAAGCGCCAGAACGCCCGAGAGCACAAGGAAGAAGAGGGCCGTGCGATAGAAACGATCGGCCGGGAGCGAACTGCCGGGAGATGCGATGGAAGAAGCCATGGTGCAACCTTCAGAATAGCATCGGGCGTGCGATGGACGGATGCCGGAGAACGAAAGGGTTATCGTGAGCAGCAAAGAGACATTAGTGTTCAGATAGCAGCGAGCAGAAACCAGTTCTCTGGAAGCTGGCCGCGGACCGAACCGGGCGCTAGCAGTGTCACGAACCCAGAGCGGCACGCGCGATTTTGCGCGTTAGATTTGAAATCGGAACGGAGGATATGTTGGAGAGCGGCAAGAATCTCGCGCCAGAAATTCGCGGAAGTTTTTTCAGATGCACCCGGAAAGGAAAGAGCGTAATCGAGCGGTAGGTGACCGCATGGCGAACTTTGCGCAGTAGCTCGAATCTTCCCGAAAATTTCCGGCCCCCCGGCACCGATTCCTGGAAATACTCCCGCAAATCGCTGGGCGCATTGCTGCGAACCTCCACGGTGGGAAAGTGCCACATGCGGGAAACAAGCGCCTCCACCACAGCTTTGTGCCCCGGACCTGCTCTTGGCTTTGGCGGCGGCAGGAGGAGCGTGTGGCCCTGGGGGTCCACCAGGACGGCGGCAGCGAGTTGGAGTTCCACCTTGGCCCGCTGCTTGCGTTTCTCCGGAATCGCATCCGCGAGACCCAGCTTGCGAGCTTGGCAAAATTCATTCACCGGGCAGAGAAGACACTGCGGCGACTTGGGCGTACAAAGGATGGCGCCTAGCTCCATCATGGCTTGATTCCAGTCGCCTGGGGCGCCCGGAGAAAGCAGCGCCTCGGCGCTTTTCTGGAGTTCCTGCCAGCGCTTGCCCGCGCGCAGATCTCCGCGGATAGCCTGTAAGCGGGCCAGGACGCGGGCCACGTTGCCGTCGAGCACGGCGAGTTTCTGGCCGTAAGCAATGCTGAGAATTGCCGCGCCGGTGTACTTGCCGATGCCGGGGAGAGCCAGGGCCTCCACTTCCGTGGCTGGAAAAACGCCCTTGTGGAGGGCCACGATTTGCTGCGCGGCCTTATGCAGATTGCGCGCCCGCGAATAATATCCCAGGCCGGACCAGTGGCGGAGAACTTCTTCCTGCGGGGCTTCGGCAAGCGCTACCACATCGGGAAAACGCTCGAGGAACCGTTCGTAATAGGGCATGGCAGCGGCCACACGCGTTTGCTGCAGCATGATTTCCGAAAGCCAGATGCGGTAAGGGTCCTTTGAGTGGCGCCAGGGAAGATCACGCTGAGATTGCGAGAACCACGCAAGAAGATTTTTGCGGAAGCGGGCGAGTGCGGGTCCGGTGAGCATCGGCGCGAATAGTTTCGCATAAAACACCGCACGAAGAAGCGGTTAGAAGCCTTGCGAGAATTCAGAGCAGAGATTCGTGGGGCTTAGACGGAGGTGTCTTCAGCAAAGACGACATAAGAGGAATTCCAGATCTCGGCGGGAATAGAGCCGCGGGGTTGCGAGGTCACAACAATCTTGGACGAATCGGGATTCGCCGCCAGTTGCGAGAGCAGATCGCGACCCGGCGCCAGCGCGATAGGCTGCACAAGCGCCAGGTGGCGCAAGATGGCGAAAATATTTTCGCTGGCGGGAGCCAGGGGAACCTCCGCACGGACACTGCGAAATTCGAGTTGCGAGTTGCGTTCGTGAAAACTCCAGGCAATAGCGGCACACAAGCTTACGGCGCGCTCGAAGCGCTCCTTTTCGTTCGCAGATGAATCGGATTGCGCCGCGGGACTGTACGAATCGAAAACCAGCAGGACACGGTAGTCGTCCTCGCGGGCGAATTCGCGGACCATCAGCACGCCGGTGCGCGCGGAAGCCTTCCAGTGGACGTGGCGCGCGCTGTCATTTGGCAGGTAGTCGCGCAAAGCGTAGAGATCCTGGCCGCGTCCTTTGGACAAGCTCTCCACCGCACCTTGAATGCCGGGCAGTACCTCCAGGAATTCCGGCGTGGCTTCCACGGAGGGATAGACGAGCGCCTCCGTGGCGAGATCGATGCGCCGGGCTTTTTGCAGAAAGCCAAAAGGAAAACGCGTAACGATGCGAAAAGCTTCCTGGCGGTAGACGCCGCGCTGGGGGAAGAGCACCGGCACGCTCTGCCGCGCCGATGCCTTCCGGGGAATATATGGAAAGTAGACGGGAGTTTCCAGCAGCGCAGCCGCAGGCGCGCCCTTCTTCTTTACTCCTTCCACGCGAAGTGAAAAGGAGGGCAGCGTGAGCTTTTCATTCTGGAGTTCAACGGCGGCGCGCACCGTTTGGCCCGCAAAGATATGCTCCGGCAGGTTCAGGCGCATGTCCACGCCGATAAGCGTGAGGGAAGAAAGAATGCCGGACATAAGGATGCTGGCAATCAGGCAAGCGAGGACAAGGAAAAGAAGGTTATTGCCGGTATTGATGGCCGCAAGGGCCACCAGGACAATCACCGCGATGTAGATCCAACCCTCCCTGGTCACGCGGTACTCCATGCGGTAGCCGATCCAACGAAGCGGCGTGCGTTTGGCCAGGACGGGAACCAACGTGACGGACACCCAAGCGGCCACCACAAGCGCGGTGATCGCGGAGGCGCTGGCCAGAAACAGGTTGCCGAGTTGCGCGGCAGCGCCGGAATAGAGGGCGAGAATCAGCGCGACGCTGAGGGCCGCGATGGAGAGGAAAAAGGCGCGGACCGCTGGGCGGTCCGATTTGGCGACGAAATTGGCGAATGTGGCGGAAAGAGAAGACATATAGGTGATGTTAGAACCCGACGACCGACAATCGGAAATCATGAATCGCGAATTCAAGCGCTCGACGGCCCTACAGAGGCACGCGCACTGATTCGACGATTTCGCGCAAAACATTTTCCGTCGTTTCCGATTTCTTCTGCAACGAAGCGTGGCGCGCGCTGGCAACAACTCGATGGGCGAACACGGGAACGGCCAGTTGCTTGAAGTCGTCGGGAAGACAGAAATCGCGGCCGTCGAGAAACGCCCGCGCCTGGGCCGCACGTTGCAGCATCAGCGTGCCGCGAGGGCTTACTCCCAGGGCGAGCTGGTCCGATTTGCGCGTGCGGTTGACGATTTCCAGGGCGTAATCGTGGAGGCTGGAGTCCACGCGCACGCGAGTCACAGTCTCCTGCATGGAGAGAACGTCGGTGACATCGGCCACCGGCTCCATGGACGTGACGGGATCGTCGCTCGTACGGCTGCGCAGAATCGCGCGCTCGGTATCGTGCGAGGGGTAGCCCATCTTCACGCGCATCAGGAAGCGGTCAAGCTGGGATTCGGGAAGCGGGTAGGTGCCGTGATGCTCGACGGGATTTTGCGTAGCGATCACAAGAAACGGTTGCGGCAGCGGCATGGTGCGTCCGTCAACGGTAACCTGCGCCTCGTTCATCGCTTCCAGTAGAGCGGATTGCGTGCGCGGCGTGGTGCGGTTGATTTCGTCGGCCAGCACGATGTTGGCAAAAATCGGCCCGTGGCGGAATTCGAATTCGCGCGATTCGGGATTGTAGACGCTGACGCCGAGGACGTCGCTGGGAAGCAGGTCGCTGGTGAACTGGACGCGCTGGAAGGTGCAATGAAAAGACTTGGCGAGCGCTTGCGCAAGCGTGGTTTTGCCAACGCCGGGGACGTCTTCGATCAGCAGGTGGCCGCGCGCCAGCAGGGTAACCAGGGCCAGCTGGATCACATCCTCCTTGCCGAAGATGGCGCGCGCAATGGAGCGCTGCAGTTGCGTGACGATCTGAGAGGTGGCCGTCGGCATTGGTTGAAAACCCTTACTCTTCCTGCTACAAATAGATGAAGGGACGCGCGGGCGGTTGGCGCGAACGCAACACCTCTATATTTTGACGGGCGGCCCGTTCCCGGGGCTACCCCTTATATCATTACCCGTTCCACGACGGGCGATTAGCTCAGCGGTTAGAGCGCTCGCCTCACACGCGAGAGGTCAAAGGTTCAAATCCTTTATCGCCCACCACTCTCCATCAGTCTCTCATCATTTGGCGCAACATCCGAAACAAAGAGCGACTCTGTGTGCTCAAAAACCCATTTTATCCGGCTGATTCGTCAATTGGCAGGCCGACCTTTTGTTACGGGCAGCGCGGTCTTGTATAGTGGCGCCATGCAAGCCTTTTTGCGCACCATCGAGTTTTTGAGCCTGAGCCTGTGGCTGGGGGCGGACGCGTTCCTGAGCTTTGTGGTCGCGCCGGGAGCGTTCGCGATTCTAGGGAATCGCGATGCCGCCGGGATGATGGTGGGATTTTCGCTCGCGCGGCTGCACTTTGCCGGAATTTTCCTGGGACTCATTTTCCTGGTGGCGCGGCTGCTGAGAACCCAGAGCTTCACCAGCTTCACGGCCCCCGCAGTGCTCTGCGTGGTGCTGATGGTCGTGCTGACGGCCGCGTCGCAATTCACGGTCAGCAATCGCATGGAGAATTTGAAAAAAGAGATGGTGTCGATGCAGAACACGCCGGAAAACGATCCGCGACGCGTGGCATTCAACCGGCTGCACCACGCTTCCGTGGGCTACGAAGGCGCCATCCTGCTGCTCAGCCTCGCGGCGATGTATCTCCTGGTCCGCGAAGTTTCCGCCAAAGCATAAACCGATCATTTTCGTTTGGTTTTGCGCGACGCGGCTTGCTTCTTGCGGCGCACGGGACGGGGGCGGATCTTGTTCGTGACTTTGTAGCCGGCGCGCTCGAAGGCCCGCCACATATACCAGCTGGCGACGGTTCGGTATGGCCGCCAGTGTTCGCCAAATTTCAGAAGCTCCTGCGGTTTAGGCATGTACTTCTTGCCGTAGGCCACCGACCAGCCCTTCTTCACGCCCAGATCGTGAATAGGCAGCACATCCGGCCGGCCCAGCCGGAAGATCAAGAACATTTCCACGGTCCACGCACCGATCCCGCGCACAGAGACCAGCCGCTCGACGAGTTCCCCATCAGACATCTTCACGGCTTCGTCGTGTGACGGCACCACGCCATCGAGAGTCTTTTGCGCAAGGTCGCGCATCGCATCCACCTTCGCGCCTGAGAGTCCGGCTTTGCGCAGCAGCGGCTTGCGGAATCTGAGGATTTCCTCGGGAGTAGGCACTCCGCCCGTCGCGCTCAGCGCCTTGATGCGCCCGAAAATTGTGGCGGCAGCCTTGCCCGAAATGGATTGGTAGGCTATGGATTCGAGGAGAACCTCATAGGGAGATTGCGCGTCGGCGACGTCAATCTGGAAGGGCATAGTTTCAGCGATGAGGCGTTTCAAGCATTCATCGCGTTCCGATAGGTGGCGGATCGCCTCGGCAAGGTCAAACGCAAGATTCGTGGGCGGCGTGTTGATGGTCATGGCGGCTCAAAAACATAGCACAGAGGGAATGAGTTGGTCAGCGCGAATTGCGGTCGCTGTCAGACGCGCCGCAAGGAAAACGGGCCTTGCCACCGTCGTGTGCTAAGATTCAGAGTTTATGCAAACAGGAATTATTGGACTACCACAGGTCGGAAAGACCACGCTTTTCCGGATATTGACCAAGGCTCACGTAGACGCCAGAGGCGGCCAAGCGACCCATGTCGGCGTAGCCAAGGTGCCGGAGCCGCGGCTGGTGGAACTCGCCAAGCTGTACAACCCAAAGAAAATCACGTATGCGACGGTCCAGTATGTGGACATGGCGGGTGTGCAGAAGGAGCGCATGCGCGAAAGTTTGGCGTCCCTTCGTGACGTCGATGCGATCGCTCACGTCATCCGTGTATTTGACGATCCGAGCGTGCCGCATGCCGAAGGCAGCATTGATCCGCTGCGCGACGTGACGAATCTGGACCTCGAGCTGATTCTCTCGGACCATGAACAGGTTTCCAAACGTCTCGAGCGCGTGGACAAAGACCTGAAAAAGAAGAAAGATCCCGCGCTGGAATGGGAGAAAACGGTGCTCGAGAAGTGCAAAGCGCACTTGCAAGCCGAAAAGCCATTGCGCGAACTCGAGTTGACGCCGGAAGAACGCAAGCCGATTGGCGGCTTCCTTTTCCTGTCGCAGCGGCCGATGCTCTATGTGCTCAATCTGGGCGACGAGGAAGCGGCCGAGCTGGACAAAGCAGTCGATAAGCACAAACTGGCGGCGCTGCAAGGCCGCCCAAACACCACGGTCGTCGCGGTCTGCGGCAGATTGGAAGCGGAACTCGCGGAAATGGAAGAGAAAGAAACGGCTGAACTCCTCGCTTCGTATGGACTGAAGGAGCCGGGCCTGAACCGTTTGATTCACGCGACATATGACCTGATGGGGCTATTCTCCTTCTTCACCGCGGGCGAGCCCGAAGTGCGCGCCTGGACAATCCGCAAAGGCTCCACGGCCGTGAAAGCCGCGGGCGAAATTCACAGTGATATCGAGAAGGGTTTTATCCGCGCGGAAGTGGTGCGTTGCGAGGATCTTCTGGCGGCCGGGAGCATCGCCGCCGCGAAGGAAAAAGCGCAGGTGCGCCTCGAAGGGAAAGAGTACATCGTGCAGGAAGGGGATGTTATTCTCTTCCGCCATAGCGGCTAGTGAAGTTCGAAGTAATAAGTAACAAGCCTTAAGTGCAGGTTCTCAAGCCTCACTTATTACTTAGAACCTAGAACTTGCGACATTCAATTTCTGATGATCCACGAACTGTCATTTCGCATCGCCCTGGCGGCGCTGCTGGGGCTGGTGGCCGCCGGCGGCAATCTCCTTGGCGGGTACTTCGTGGTGTACCGCGAATGGCCGCGGCGCTACCTGCAATATTTCCTGGCGCTCGGCGCGGGCTACATGCTCTCAGTGGCGTTTGTTGAAGTGATCCCGGAGTCGATACGCCTGGCTGGGGAGCAGGCACTGCTCTTCGTACTAATCGGTTTTTTCCTGGTGCATCTGTTTGAGCACACCATCGCGCCGCACTTTCACTTTGGCGAAGAAACTCACACGGAAGAAATGCAGCACCATCACGCACGACGCACCGTGCTGCTCGGCCTGGCGATTCACACATTCTTCGATGGCGTGGCGATTGCCGCGGGCTTCCTGGTTTCCACCTGGCTGGGCATGGTCATTTTTCTGGCCGTGTTCCTTCACAAGCTTCCGGAAGGGTTTACGGTCGCTTCTGTTGTGCTGGCCAGTGGCCAAGGCAAGCGGCGCGCGGTGCAAGCGGCGGGGTTATTAGGCGCCGCAACGCTGGCCGGTGTGCTGCTGACGAGCCAACTGCAGGGCCAGCTCAAGTATGCCCTGCCGCTTTCGGGGGGAGTGACGCTCTACGTTGCGGCCACGGACCTGCTCCCGGAGGTGAACCGCGAACCCGGTTGGCGGATGGCCTTACTGGTCTTTGTAGGTGTAGCTACGCTATTGATTCTAAGGGTTTTGTTTCATGTGTAAGAAGGCGCGCCAAGCGCCCCGTACCTTCCTCGCTCCGCGTGGCGTAACTGCAACTTTTTGAAGACAAACGGGTTTGTTACAGTGTGGCGGCTATGGTCAGAACCGACGTCCAACTCATGTTGGATGTGAAAGCCGGCGACGAAGCCTCCTTTGAGCTTCTGTTGCAGCGCTATCGCACGCCACTGGTCAACTTCCTGTTCCGGATGGTTCGCAACCGCGAGCAGGCGGAGGACCTGGCGCAGGAAGTATTCCTGCGGGTGTACCGCGCGCGGGAAGATTATGTGCCCAGCGCGAAGTTCACCACCTGGCTCTTCCGGATCGCCACGAACCTGGCGCTGAATTCGATGCGGGACACCCGTTACCAGAAGCTGGAAGTCTCCATTGATGCGCCGGTCACGGTGGACTCCGAGGATGGCGACGAGCGGCCGCTGGATGTTGCGGAGAAGCACCCCAATATCGAGCAGCATCTCGTCGAGGATGTGCGGGTGAAAATGATTCGCCATGCCATCAACAAACTCCCGGAGAAGCAGCGCGCGGCGGTGCTGCTGCACAAATACCAGGAGCTGGATTACACGGAGATTGCCAAGATTCTCAGTTGTTCGGAGAGCGCGTTAAAGTCGCTGCTGTTCCGGGCTTATGAGGCGCTGCGAGTGGAACTAGCCCCGCTGGTGGCGCACCAGGCAAGGCAGTAGGGTAGGGAAAGAAGGCAGTTATGAGTTGCACAAAAATGGCGAGCCGCATCCTGGGATACGTCGATGGGCGGCTGAATGAGAGCGAGCGGCTGGAGGTTGAAAAGCATCTGGCCTCGTGCGCGCCGTGTTCGGTGCGCGTGAATGAATTTCGCGCCGTGTCCGGGTTGCTGGACGAACTTCCGGTGATTGAGCCCTCTCCCGAATTTGATATGCGTGTGCACGCGCTCGTGGCGGCCGAGCCCGTAAAGGAAAGCTGGTGGACCTGGTTGAGGGTTTCGCCACGGGTGGCCTTTGCAGCTTCGATGCTGCTGCTGGCCGCGGTGTGGATGGGCTATACGTCACACAACGTGATTGCGCCGCCGATTGATATGCAGCAGGCGGACGCGCAGATGATGCAGGACCTGCCGGTGCTGGAAGATCACGATGTGCTCTCGAATTTCGAGCCGCTGAAGGATTTGCCGGGACCCGCGGACGACGATTCGGATAACACGCAACAGCAGATGTAATTGGGAAGGGCAGAGAGACTCGGCAGCAAGGAAATGCGAAAGAAGACACAATTCGGTGCGCTGGTACTTGCGGGGATTGGTTTTGTCGCGATGCCAGGCAGTGGCTGGGCGCAGCAGCCGCACGGCGCTGGCAATCCCGCGCCGAACGTGAACCGTCCGGCGCAAAATCCGCCGCCGCCGCATCCGAATGCGAACCGGCCGCCGGTGAATCCCAATCGCGCACCCCAGAACCCGAATCGCCCCGGTGGTGGGGCGCCGCAAGTCCATGCGGGCCCACAGAGGAATTTCAATAATGGAGCGCGTCCAGGTGGAGCGCGGCCCAACCTTACGCCCAGGCAGCAATTGGGTGTCGGCGCGGCGCGCCCGTGGGTGGATCGCATGCGCGATCTATCGCCGCAGCAGCGCGAAAACGTCCTGCAGAACAGCCGCGCCTTCCAGAATCTTTCTCCGGAGCAGCAGGGCAAGATAAGGCAGCAATTCAAGCAGTGGGATGGCTGGACGCCGCAACAGCGTGCAGACCAGAGAACGAAGGAAGAAACATGGCGGCAGATGACGCCCCAGCAGCGCGACCACATCAAGAATGATGTGCTGCCGAAGTGGAGACAGATGCCTTGGGATCGCCAGCAAGCGATGAGGCAGAAGTTGGGCGTCCTGCAAAACATGCCGGAATCGGCCCGCAATCAGCGGCTGAACGATCCGAACTTCACCAGGGGCATGAGCGACGACGAAAGGTCCATGCTGAAAGATTTGAGCCACACCCACGTCGGCGGCGCCCCCGAGCCGCCGGGCGAATAACTATTCCCAACGAACTTCCCCGAATAACTTGAGTATTTTGGCCTCCCGAGCGAATCGCGGGATCTGCTTTACGCAGCACTCCATGCGAGTTCCTATTCGCCTTTGACGAGAAACGAGCAATTTCTCTGACGCATGCGTTGACAACCGGCCAAGGTTCGCGGCATCGTGACATCTGGCGGCGCATCGTATCCAACGCAGGGGAGAGTCCCATTCTCGAATTGTCCACACGATTCCGGGCGCTCAAGCACCGCAACTTTCAACTTTTCATCATCGGACAATCGATATCGCTGATCGGCACGGCCATGCAAAACTTGGCTCAGCAGTGGCTCGTCTATCGCCTGACCCATTCCGTCGTGCTTCTCGGCATCTTGGGTTTCGCCAGCCAAGCACCCATGCTGTTTCTGGCGTGGATGGGCGGGCATGTGGGCGACCGTTACAACCGCCACCGCGGCGTGATCGTAACGCAATCCTGTTCCATGATCCTGGCGTTTGTACTGGCCGTGCTTACTCTTACGCACGTGGTCCGCGTGTGGCACCTGCTCGTGATTGCGCTCCTCGTCGGCATCGTGAATGCCTTCGATGTCCCCATCCGCCAGTCCTTCTTCGTGCACATGGTGGGACAGGAGGATTTGCCGAATGCGATTGCGTTGAACTCCTCCACTTTCAACGGCGCGCGTGTCGTGGGGCCGGCCATCGCGGGCTTTACCATCCTCCTGGTAGGCGAAGGCTGGTGCTTCTTCCTGAACGGCCTGAGCTTTGTGGCAGTGATCGTGGCGCTGCTGCTGATGCGCATCCCGCGGGGTGAAACGAAACGCAGCGAGGAATCGCCGTGGCGTAGCTTCACCCAGGGATTCCGCTTCGCCATGGCAGATCAGCCGATCCGCTCCGCGCTGCTCTTGTTGAGCTTGCTGAGCTTTTTTGGCTTGCAATACTCCATCTTCCTGCCGATTTACGCGCACGACATCCTGCATAAAGACGCGGATACTCAGGGACTATTGATGACCGCAGCAGCGGTTGGTGCGCTCCTGGGCGCGCTGCAGTTCGCTGCCCGCACGCAGTACAAGGGACTGGCGCGGGTGATCGGAGCTGCCTGCACAACCTGCGCTGCCGGACTGATTGCCTTTTCTCAAGCGCGTGCGTTCTGGTCGTGCGCGGCAGTGCTGTGTGTCATTGGTTTTGCCACCACTACACAGATGGCCGCGACGAACACGATCATTCAGGAGCGCGTGCCAGATCATATGCGCAGCCGCTTGATGGCCGTGTACGCCACCATGTTCATGGGCGTGCAACCCATCGGCGCGCTGATCGCCGGCGGCGTGGCGAAGCATGCGGGGACACCGAATACCATTCTTCTTTTTGGCTTGCTGGTGCTAAGCGGATGCCTTGTGTTTATAATCCGTGTGGTCATGAAAATGAACAAGTCCGGGGCCGCTCCGGCCCTAACATAGCTCTGGCCTGCAAATGTCGCTTGCGGAATTTCCAGCGATTTAGTGGCGGGGCCGCTAATTAAAATTCAATGGCACGTTGCTCGTGCAATAGCTCGAGGTAGCTCAGCAAATCCCCGGTAACACGCTGCGGCTCCGCCTTTGCATAAAGCGCGTGGAGCTTTTCCGCAATCTGCTGCACGGTATGCTTGCCGTCGCACAACTGCACAATCTCCAGGCTTGGGCCACTGAGTCGAAGTTCGCCCCCAGCTGCCAGGAGCAGCATCCGAGGGTGCTGGTTCTTCTCGTTCACGCAAACCCCGGGTGCAAGTCGCGGTGTCGCGTTCAATTCAGCCTTCATCTTGAGTCCTTCCCGGCTGGCAGCGCGCCCACCTGCGCCCCGCCAGGTTTCCCATACACAAAATAGCACGCCAGGGCGAGGCTGACGGTGGGGTGGCTAAGGCAGGAAGAAAGGACGGTGGGAGGCCGGCGGGAAGCGCGCCACAAGCCCTTGTGCAGAGGGTCCGCAACGATGCACCGGATGTAGTAGGGTCACTAACAGTTTCTCCGCTGCATTAAATTCCACAAATTTTGCACAATTCACGCGGATTTCGCTTGACTTGGCCCAGAAACCGCATAAGCTGTGGTGAAAAGTGGAGTGAAGTGGTATCCAGTAGAACGAAGTAGGTCGGGCTAGGGGGCAGTGGTCGAACTGGGCAAGCTGGTCCTCCAAGGTGACGGGGTTCATGAAGCTGAGGGGAAACTCTCCGACGAAGGTCGACGAGAAAGGTCGTCTGAAGATCCCCGCGTCCTTTTTAGAGGAAATCACGGAATACGGCAAGCAGTTTTATATCACCAGCACGACCGGCGAATCGGCACGCATTTATCCCATGAAGGTGTGGAACGAGATCGAAGACAAGCTGGCAAAGGTATCCAGCACGAACCCGGCGAAAAACAAGTTTTTGCTCCGGACGAGCTATTTCGGGCAAGTCGTGGAACTGGATGGGCAGGGGCGGGTCTTGCTGCCGTCGGTTTTGAGAGAAGCGGCCCAGACAAAGGGGGATGTGGATGTGTTTGGGAAGCTTGATTACCTGGAAGTTATGAACCACACGAGGGTTCTGGATCAAATGAAGAACGAGCCGTACACCGCGGATGACGACAAAATCTTGGGCGAATTGGGGCTTTAGCGGGTCTACGTAGTCAGTTTTCAGTTTTAAGTCGGCATGGGGCGGGAAGTGGGCGTAGTTGGGGCGGCAATAGGGCGAAAAGAGAATTGGGCGCACCACACACGCCGGTGATGTTGGAAGAGGTGCTGGAATGGCTGCGCGTCAAGCCGGACGGAATTTACGTGGACGCCACGCTGGGAGCAGGCGGGCATTCGGCGGCCATCGCCGCCCGGTTGTCGTCCGGCCGCTTGATCAGCCTGGACCGGGACGCACAGGCGCTGGCGATCGCGCGGGAGCGATTGCGGGAGTTTGCGAGCCGGGTGACCTTCGTGCACACCGCCTTTTCGAGGATTGCGGAGGCCGTACAAGAGTTGGGGATAGCGAAGGTGGACGGGGTCTTGGCCGACTTGGGAGTTTCGAGCATGCAGCTTGACCGTCCGGAACGCGGTTTTTCGTTCCGGGAGGCAGGGCCATTGGACATGCGCATGAGCAGCGGGGAATTGAGCGAAGACGGATTGACCGCTGAAGAAATTGTGAATCGCTGGCCGGAGAAGGAACTGGCCGACCTGCTCTACCGCGAAGCGGAAGAGCGCGATTCCAGAAGGATCGCCAGGTCCATTGTGAGAGCGCGACCGATACGGGACACCGCGCACCTGGCAACGGTTGTGGCAGGCGTTCGGAAGCAATGGGGAAGGCAGAGACTGCATCCCGCGACAAAAACGTTTCTGGCGCTGCGGATAGCGGTGAATCGAGAGTTGGAGGAACTC
>Ga0209517_10000552_pt1 | contig 63469 bp, 83 predicted proteins | sample PeaSoiMetSII2010_FD_187695 | JGI IMG/M metagenome (GOLD analysis project Ga0209517, IMG submission 187695) | Peat soil microbial communities from Weissenstadt, Germany - SII-2010 (SPAdes) (version 2) | ecosystem: Environmental > Terrestrial > Soil > Wetlands > Peat | place: Germany... | reverse complement strand
GTAAGTGCCGGTAGAGCTAGGGTTAACGGGCGTGATCTGGAATGTCCCGGCGCCTGTGTTGGTGTTGATGGTGCAGTAAAGCGTGTACGCAGTCAATCCGCTAGGTAGCGTGCCGCCAAACGCAACGAGGCTTGCGTCGGCTCCCGGCATGAATGCAAGCGTGCCGCCCCAAGTACAGGTTGTCGGGTTTGCGTTGCTGCACGACACTGGCGTCGGTGCGTTCAACGTAGCGTTCCAACCGTTGCTGTCAAAAAGATTCTGATAAGTCGTTTCGGCGCCATTTGCGGTGCCATTGTTTGTATACATCCCCTGAGCGCGGTTGGAAGTGCGATATGTATAGGCGTTAGGCGACCACGCATTTAAAATGATGTTACGACGCGTAAGAAATGTGTTGCCTCCATCAAACGGTTCGAGATCAACGTTATGACCAAAAAAACTGAATTTGCAATCTTCGATCAAAAACCAAGTCATTACATTGGGGCTGTTTATCAGATATATCCCCCATACGTCGGTGGCGGCGGCTGTATAATTATAGGCTGCATTTCCGGGATCGCGGCCAGGAGCGTAGAACTCGATACCGATGAATGCGATATAATTGCCACCACCAGCGCATTCAGTGCTGCCGGAAGTCATGTACCCGTTGCCGGTCGGTTCGACAAGTGGACGATTTCCCGAACCGTAATACGAGAATAGAAGCGGCGCCGTCGCCGATATTCCATTTAGCTTACAGGCAGAAAGGAAGTCTTGATTTGAAAAGGTGTCACCCATCTTCAGCAGCAACCAGTCGGCTGATGTCGCGCGTAATAAAGCTATACCCGCACTGATCGTTCCGCATTGAAAGCTATTAGCGGGTGGGGTTTGCAGCACTGGCGGTGTTTGTGCCGTACACGATCCGGTACTACCGTTCTCCACATAGACGATGCAGGTTCCGGTATAGTTGCTCGAACTGTTGCCGCAGCTTCCTGTGCCGATCGTCACACATTTCGTCGTAAAACTGTTGTTGTTGGAAGTCCAGCAGGGCGGCGTCGGCGACGACGGAAAATGCACCGTTTCCACGATGACATTGGCACGCGCCAATCCTATCATCGCGACCAGAGCACACAAGCCAAGAGAAATCCGCCGCATCATGTCGATACCAAAAATGTCACTATCACGTTGGCGAGTGCCGCGTCAGGCGATGCGGGTGCTACTACCGAAAGAACATCGTCGGCATTGAAAGTTTGCGCACCGGCAAATGTAAATGTCCCGGTTGCGCTCGAGGTGTAGCTAATGCTGCCGATGTTGCTGCCGTTCTTCAGGATGGAGAATATCGCCGTCCCGCTGCTCCCGGTTCCCGCAGTCGCTTTCGATCCCGTCAGATTGATCGGCAAAATGAACGTTCGTACCGCAACGAACGCAAATACCGTCGCGGAAGATGTCGGTTGTCCGGGATCGAAAAAGCCAAGATCGTAAATCGTGGACGCCGGGCCGGTCGCGCCGGTTGCTCCCGTCGCGCCGGCGGCTCCCGTTGCGCCTGCCGTTCCCGTTGCGCCCGCTGTTCCCGTTGCGCCGGTGGCTCCTTGAAGTCCGGTCGCTCCCGTTGCACCGGTCGCGCCGGTTGGCCCCGCCGCTCCAGTGGCGCCCGTGGCACCTGTATGCCCAGTCGCTCCGGGTGCTCCCGTGGCACCCGTCGCTCCAGTCGCTCCGGTTACGCCGACCCCAGGTCCGGTTGCACCGGTGGCTCCGGTCGCGCCTGGCGGACCTTGTATTGCCAATTGGAAGCCGCAAATAATTGCTCCCCACGCATTCAAGCCGAGGGCATACGAGGCCGAATAAGCAAGGGTATTTTTTGCAAGATTGATGAAATTTCCGCCGGCAATTTCGGTGTAGCGGTTTGCGGTAAGGTTGGCATCGGGAGGCGCCGCCCAGCCTACCGCTTGGGTAAAAGCATTCGAGCCTGAAAGCGAATTTGCCGAAGTGGCAGCGATAAATAATTCTCCATCATACGATGGCGCTCCCGAGGTCACCGACGGGTTGCCGCTCGTGGACGTTGCCGAGGCGACCGTGCCGATATCGAGTGGATTCGATGTGGCGAGCGCAAGGGGAACGTAACAGGCAGACATGGAGCTGCCATCGTTCGACGTGCCGCCGGGAACATAGGTCAACGTCGCATTGGACAAGGCAAGGCAGTTATAGGCGTAAAACAGCGTTAAGATACCATTCAGGCCCGCTAAACTTATTGATTTGACAATTAAATAACTGTTTGATCCATCGCCCAACGCACCGGAAGAGGCAACATTTGAGGTATTGTCGCCTGCTACAACGAGGATCAATGAACCCGCAGGGACATTAATTCCCGTCAGTGAAATGGGAGAATGATCACTTGCGGAACCGGTCGATCCAAGATCAACCGGAGCGTAAATCGAGGGGCCTGTCGGCCCTGTGACGCCGATGGGTCCAGTTGCTCCCGTAGCGCCCGTAGCTCCGGTAGCGCCCGTAGCACCCTGGAGTCCCGTTGCACCTGTGGCTCCGGTTGCGCCCGTCGGACCTGTGGGGCCGATTGCGCCGGTAGCACCGGTAGCGCCCTGCAGTCCGGTCGCACCTGTGGCTCCGGTCGCGCCAGTGGCACCCGTATCGCCCATGGCGCCGGTCGCCCCGGTCGGGCCGCCAGGAGCACCCGTAGCGCCCATGGCCCCGGTCGGGCCTTGCGCGCCGGTGGCCCCGGTTGGGCCAGCGGCTCCCGTGGGACCGGTAGCGCCGGTCGGGCCTACCGAAGTGCCGGTCGCGCCAGTCGCCCCGGTTGATCCTGGAGATCCCGTAGCGCCCGTCGCTCCGGTAGCGCCTGTCGGCCCCGCTGGACCGGTCGCGCCGGTCCCGGTCGCGCCGGTTGCCCCGGTCGATCCTGGTGTTCCCGCGGCTCCGGTCGCGCCAGTGGCTCCGGTGGCACCGGTATGGCCGGTCGCGCCGGTTGTTCCGGCAGGAGCGCCGGTAGCCCCGGTGGCGCCGGTATGCCCGGTCGCCCCCGTTGCGCCCGTGCCGGTAGCTCCAGTGTGACCCGTAGCACCTGTAGCACCCGTCGCACCTGCGGCACCCCTTGCGCCGGTCGCACCTGTGGCACCTTGCAGCCCGGTGGCGCCGGGTGCGCCGGTGGCGCCAACTCCGGTCGCCCCCGTCGCTCCGGTCGCGCCTGTGGCGCCCGTGGGGCCGCCGGGAGCACCTGTGGCACCCATGGTCCCGGTGGCACCAGTCGCGCCTTGCGCACCGGTGGCTCCGGTAGCGCCGGGGGAACCGGTAGGACCAGTAGGACCGGTGGGGCCTACCGAGGTGCCGGTCGCGCCGGTTGATCCGGTTGACCCAGGCGAGCCCGTCGCTCCAGTAGCGCCCGTCGCTCCAGTAGCGCCGGTCGCCCCGGTTGGACCGGCTGGACCGGTTGCTCCGGTGGCGCCTGTCGCGCCGGTGGGACCGCCAGGAGCACCTGTAGCGCCCATCGTTCCGGTAGCGCCCGTTGCGCCTTGCGCGCCCGTAGCGCCGGTAGGGCCAGCGGCGCCGGTCGGACCGGTAGGACCGGTAGGACCTATCGAGATTCCTGTCGCGCCGGTTGATCCCGTTGACCCCGGCGAGCCCGTCGCTCCAGTAGCGCCCGTAGCTCCAGTTGCGCCGGTCGCCCCGGTTGGACCGGCTGGACCGGTTGCTCCGGTGGCGCCGGGCGTTCCCGGCCCTCGTACAACGAGCGGACTGGGAAGCAGAGTTCCTGCGTAAAATACCGGATCTTCATCGGTCATTTGATCAACAACGTGCTCGATGTAAGAGCCACGCCGGCGGAATAGCCGGTGTTGCCCGGCGTTAGCGTGCCATCGCCATCGATGTAGTAATGCGCTCCCGCAGTGAGCCCAGAGAAACCGTTAGCGATGCCGTTCAGTGTGACGGTGCAACTCTGAGTCGCCGTGCAGGCGCTTGAAGCAAACCCGATCGGCGTTGAGTTGATCGGCTCGAAAGTGATGACGCGGGCGGTGAAATTGTTGGCGCCGTCTATCAGCAGCGCCAAGGTCTGCGTTGAACTAATCGCGGCAAAGCCATAAACTTGAATACCAGGATGAGCAATCGGCTGTGAAATAACACCTGCCGATGTTTCCTCGTAGAGATTCCACAATCCGTCGAGCCACATCATCGAAGACGTGCCCATGACGATCAGCGGTGGAAAGAGCAAGGTCGTTCCGCTGGGATTAGCGTTGGAACTGTTGAAATTATTAGAACCCGGAGAGAAAGGTACTTGTATCGGGCCACCTATTGTCGGCGTGATCGTCGTTCCACTCACCGACGCAATAGTTGGCGTCGTTTGACCCGCATAAACCGTAAAGGCCGTCGAACTGAGAACACCAATATAGACACTGGGAAAATTGATCGGATTGTTCGCAGGGACCGACTCATACCAAAATGGCAATATCGTTACTTGAGTGCCGAAAGTGATGCTGGTGCCCGAGATAGAGCCGATGGCGGCTTGGGTTGTTCCCGCAGTGCCATCGGTGGCAACACTACCCCACACGACGACGAAGTGCGATGTGTCCAGAAAGGCTCCATTTATGACACTGCCAGTGGCAACCTTCGACCCAGTAATCGTTGCTGGTGTGCCGGGAGTAATGACACCCGCCGAAATACTGCCTACGGTCGCATTCACTTGTTGGCTGCTGTCAACGTAAATCAAAACCGGCGCAGTGGCACTCGCTCCAGGTACGGCAAAAGCAACATTCGCGCCGAGATTCGTGTCTTCTGGTGTTCCTAGCGTAATCGTTGTGCCTGAGACCGTGCCAGAAACGAAATAAACCTGACTCGAAGTTAGGTAGGCAAAAATGAAAGCCGACGATGAAAGCCGAGTAAGTCCAATTCCTATTGAGCCTTGCTGTACCATAGAAGACGCGGCTACTTCGACGGCGGTGCCCAAAGTAATCGTCGTGCCAGAAATCGATCCGACTTGTAGATAGAGATTGCTACTACTGTCCTGATAAGCATAGATGAAATGTGTCGAATCAAGTGGAGCTGCGGCAACGGCGTTCGTCAATCCTCCGGTGGCGTTTGCCGAACCGACTGTGATAGTCGTTCCTGAGATACTAAGAACTTTCGCGCCGAGGCCGGGAGTCCCGTTTGCCCCGCCAGCGTTGGCAGACGAGAAAGCTATTAGGGTCGTATCACTCAGCGAAATAGTAGACGGCGCCCATCCCGTCAACGTCGATTGCGAAGGAAACACCGTCACTGTATTGGCGATACTCGGCGCCGCCGCGAAAGTCTGCACGGCATTGCCGGATGAATCGATCGAAACCGCCGTGCCAGCGGCGATGTTGGTATCGGCAGTGAGGGTAACGACGCTATTCGCCCCGATCGCCGAAATTATTCCGCCGGAACAATTCGTGGTAGAGCCATCACATTCGAGAATTCCCGGCGCGCTATTCGTTCCGAGCGGGACAGCACCACTGCCGCCGCCCGGTTGAATCTGCGCCAGCGCGGGCGATATCCCCAAAAGCAGCGAGAAGAATAATCCCGAGATTGCCTTGCGCATCATTGTATCCCATAAAAGCTGACATCGAGCGTCATCGATCCGGTCTCGGGGATGAGCTTCACCGCCGCCAAAGCATTTCCGCCTTTGACTTGCGACGTGAAATAGATCGGCGTCGAAGCAGCAAGTGGCTGGCCGATCGAGGCTGTCGGCGCGGTGCCGTCATCGCGCCAGCGCGCCGTTTCGCCCTCGACCTGCACCACGGCGAAAACGCTTCCCTTCGGAATACCGCTTGCACAGGCCCCAGCACCAGAGCTCAAGCCCACCGCGGTCGAGACGCTGGTCTGCTGGCAGAAGCCTAACGAAAGCATCGGGCTTTGCAGCACCCAGCTTTTGGCCGGCAATTGCTGCGCCTGCGCCCCGGCAATCATGGCGGCAAATGCCAGCGCAAGAGCAACGAACAGCGCGAGTTTCATTGTTGAACTCCGTGATTATTGGCGGCTTCGATTTGTTTCACGAGGGGGAAGGGATTACGGTGCGGTCAACCTGTCATCGGCAAATTACAATGCCAACAGAAGATATTGTCTGGATTGTTGTAGGCCTGACAACCTGCGCACTGCCATTCGCGATTTGGGCTGTCACACCAAAAAGCATAGATCTTCGCTGCTTCAATGACATCCAGATCGCCTTCGGGATCGTGCTCACTACGCCATTTGTCAAAAGCCTCGAAGGCTTCCGCCATGATTTCATTGCCACTCCGCGGATCGTTGACCGAATCCGCCCCATCAGTTCGCGCATTCATCTCGTGATCCATCCTCTTAATTATTGGCGGCTTCGCCCGATTGGCGGGATTGGTATGGCCGCCCGAAGGCGGACCCGGTCTGCCACCGCACTTCATCGGGCGCGTGTTTGACCTGCGGGCCGCCGGCCGAGCAGGCGAAGGAGAGGCAGATCGGTAGTCCCTAGCCGGCTTGCGCGCCGGCAACCATCGGCGGCGTTCCCGCCGCAGCTCCGGCACCGGCGGTATTCATTGGCGCCGCAGCAGGCATTCCGCCAGGAGCACCGGCACCGGGCGCAGGAGTAGCCGCCTCGCCGGCTTGACGTTCGGCCATCTGCGCCATTTCGTCTTCGTGCGCCTTATGCAGATCCTCGCGCGCCTTGGCGTGGCGCTGATGCGTCTCGCCGCGTTCGCGGGCGTGACGCTCATGCGTAGTCTCGGCCTTGGCTTCACCCTTGCCGCCGTCCTTGCCTTTGCCTTTGGATTTATACCACTTGGAGCTATCGACCATTGGAGGGTTCCTTTGTTTCACGAGGGCGGAGGGATTACGGTGCGGTCATCGCTTCGCAGCGAGTTCAAGAGCCTTATCAACCAAAAGATCGCGCAATCGTTGGTTTTCATCGATCAATCGATCGTTCTCCACAATTTCATTGGCGATTTTGATTTTCAACTGCCTAATTTGATCCCGCAGCGCATTGTTGACCGAATCCGGTCCATCAGTTCGCGATGGGCTATCGTGACCCATTATGTTTTCCATACCATCTTTCACTTCTAGTCTTGCTCAACTTGAAGAACTTGCACCAGCCCGTAGGAGATATCTCGCCAACGACGGCGGAACAGCGATCAGGTTCGCGGAACATGGTGCATTTCCCGCAGCGTTCGCCCTCTTTCGGATGGCCTTGATATTTGGCCTCGGATTTACTCGCCTTTGTGGTCATACCACTTTTCGGAGCGGGATTTATTCGGCTTCTTGATGGCGCCGGAAGCGCCCATCAAATTGAGCGCGAGATTGGCTTGCTTGCCTAATGAGCCACCAGCGTCTTTTTTCTCTCGGGCGAAAGCCTTGGTGGACATTCCAGCTTCTTCGGCCTTCCTCCGGAATTGTCCATGAGCGTTTTCTGTTGCTCCCTTGATCCATTTCTTTGACTTCGCCATAATATCTCGTTCCTTGTCAGGATGATCACCCCGTAGGGACGCCGACGCAGCGGATAACGTCTCACTTGTTCTTGCCGTACCACTTCTCAGAACGGTTGCCGTCTTTCTTTTTCGCTGGCAGCTTGCCGCCTTCATCGGCGGCAGTGAATTCCTTGGCGACGCCGGGCTTGATGCCGCGCTTATTGGCTTCCTTGGGATTATTCTTCGCCCACCACATCAGGCGGCGCTGCGCTTCGCTGACCGGCGGCATTTATTTTATCCGTTTCCGTTCGTCGAAGACAGCGCGAACTAAATCGCTGATAGAGATACCCGGCCCGCGTGGGCTATCCGCCAGGACGGCACCGATATCATGAAAACGCGCGGCGATGCCCTTCGCGATTTGCTCTATTTGCTTTTCAGTCATTTATCACTCCTTTCGATCGCTTGCCGTAACCAACGGCGCGTCCCGCGCAACCGCGGCTCAAAGGGAAAAAGCGCGACGGCCAGATCTGCCCGCAGCATGATTTCCGATCCCATTATCGGGGGACCGAAGAAGATCGGCGCCAGCGTCAATTCGGCCGCCATATTCGTGATCGCAAACGCCAATGCGACGGCGAGCCAAGTGCCCCGCAAGCAGGAAAGCCAGAAAGCCGGTCGCCGGAACATGGAGCGGGAAAGAGACGATGGCCTCGACGGAAATAGCCACAAATGCGGCACGTTCGCCCCGTTCCCCATTTCCATATTTGAGCATCAGCACGAAGATTGCCAGGAGCGGCAGCGCGCCGATGACGCCGAACTCGGCCAAGACTTGCAGCAGGTCGCTGTGGGCGAATTGTTCGTTCGGATGCACCGCGAGGAACCAGCCCAAGCCCTGCGGCCAAGGTCGGATCGCCATGGCGGTGGCACCCCAAAGCACCATACGCAAGCCGCCGGTCGAAAACTTCTCAGCACCGAACACGAATAACATCGCAACAGCAGCGAGCGCGATCGGCACCAATGTCAGACATTTGGTCTGCCAAGGCACGCGCCACGCCGCTAGTAACCCGACCGCGACCGAGGCAAATGCGACTCGGGAGTCGCATAGTGCCACCGGAACGATTGCCGCCAGGATGCAGAGCCACTCGCGGCGGACGATTGCCCAGACCAGGAGCGGCGCGGCAAACTCCGCCAAAACCTCGCGGCTAAAGAACAATCCGGCCGGGACCGACGCTTGCGGCACTACCGACCAGCCGGACAACTGCCAAAGGCAAAGCACGGAGGACAGGACTAACCCCGCACATAGCCCACGGAGAGCCGGTGTGATGCTCTGGAAGCCCGATGAGACCACGAAAACGCCAGCGAATGCCACGAAATAGAAAAGTTCGAGAAGGCCGCCGCGCCGATCCGGTGATTGCAGAACTGACAGCGCCGCAGCGGTCAGCGCCGCCACGAGCAACCACAAAATCGGCCTTGTCAGCGCACGGGGATCGATTTTGCCGACAAGCGCGACGCCGATTGCGACGACGGCCCAACGCGGCACAAACGCGGCACTAAGGATTCCAGGCCAATACGCGATAGCGACCAGGAATCCCCAGATCAATAGTCTTAATCCCGGTCCCATGTGTTATTCGAGAGGCTGTAGAGATAGCACGCCGCCACGTTGGCGGCCAGACTGGTCACGGCATTGTTGACGGTTTGCGCGACGGCACCCTTGTTAAGATAAAACGCCGTGATGATCTGGCTCGAGAAAATGCATTCTCTTGCCCCATCCGACGGTGCCGGCGCCAGCGTCACATAGCCTGCCGCCAGAGTGCCCGACGGATTGAGTTCCATGTAGGACGTGGCATTGAGGAAGGTATACGAAAATCCTGTGAGCGGGGCATATTTCTGATAGCCGCTGGTCGAGGTCAATTGCGACGGATAGGCGTAGGTGAAGGATGCCGTGCCGCCGCGGTAGATCTGGATCAAGTCGGTGGAAAGAATGGACGACAGAATTTGCCCGGCGTTCTGTGACCATGACGGACCGACAAAGATACCGCCAAGCACGGCTGCGCCAACCGACATCGCGAGAGCGGCGGCGATGAGCGCCTTGCGTCTGATGTTCATCATTTCAGTCCGCCGCTACGCGGCGCTCCTGTGAGGGTTGGGATTATGGGGTAGGCGGCAAGCCGCCCAATGTAGAAACGCCGATCGGGGACGCTGGTGACGCGCGGCGCACGCCGCCCTTGGGCGCCTGGGCGCCATGCAGGCTGCCGGGACCGGCGTTCGCCATCTGCGCCACCTTGGCGCCGAGGATCGGCGGGGCGCCGGATTGGCCCGACTGCGAGGCAAAGTTATGCTGCAGGCCAGGAAGCGATCTGGCGTCCTTGCCGTCGCGCCGGATTTTCAGTTCCTCGCAGAGCTTGATCAGCGCCGTCTGGTAGGCGATCGGATCGAGCTTCTGCACGTCCGGGTTCTTGGCGAGTATCTGTGAGGCCTCCGCCATGTCGCCGATATCGAAGGATGCGCGGTGGGTCGGTAGCGAAGCCGCCCATTTGGCCCATTTCAATGCCGCGGCGCGGTTCAGTGGCTCGGTCTGGTAGTTCGGCGTGATGTCCATGACGATGATGGAGCCTTCCTCGTACCAGGTGCCGGAAGTGCCCTTGCCGTAGAAGCCATCGGCGGCGCAACGGTAGCAGGCGTCCTGCTCCCGGATCATGTTGTTGCCGTCGCGCATGGCGAACTGCACCGGGAGTTCGGCGAAGCCGTATTGCGCCAACAGCGCCTCGTCGCCATCGGCGGATGCCTCAAGCGGATTGCGGGTTTTCTCGGTCATTGTGTGTCCTTTAGAGGAAAGGGAAAAAATCTCGCGGCTCCCTGTGAGCTTCTCCGGCCGAGCTGGCGTGCCGTCGGGGTGGCGTTACTTCCCATCCTCCGGGACTTTCTCCCGGCGCTCACGCCAATGGGGGCATTTTATCCAGTGGCCGCGTGTTTCCACGCCGCCGCGAGAAGTTACCGGCCGCCACTCAGGCAACGGCCGGGTACGGAGATCAGTAGTTCGACGGATACTGCCCAAGGCTCGCTTGCGCCGAGGTGCCGCCGAGGTTGATGTAGGACGTGATCGTCAGCCCGGCAAAGTTCGAGCCGCCGACGGTGAAATAGCCCTGGATGAACCGGGGCAATGCCAATTCGACCTGCCGTCTCGGCAGATCGAACGCGGCGAGCCGGATCGAGGACAAGATCGAGGCCAACGGAATCGCCGCAGTCTCGATATAGGTGGTGAAACTCAGGCCCGAGATGGTGCCGCCACCATTGTCGGGAGCGCCCTGCATGGCAATTTGCAGCGAGGTCGCGGTGATCGGCGTGCCGGAGCCGGAGAAGAACTCCAGCGCCGGCGTACCCATGCCGCGGCCGAGCCCCAAGTCTTCGCCCCAATAGTACGTCGTGGGGTTGTTGGGGGCGCCGATGATGGCATTCGGCGGCACCGTATAGGTGCCGCTTGTCGAGTTGTAGAGAGCATGCGTAAGCATGTCGTAGGTGAAGGTGGTGGGCGCGCTCGCCGTGACGACCTGCGCGGTCCCGAGCACCAAGTTCTGGTCTTGGAGTGCCATGGTGATGATTTCCTGTGTTCGTGTTTCGGGAAGCGTCAGACGACGCGCGCTTCGGTCGACAGCAATGCGTCCTGCACGCCGATCGGCACGTTGCGCCAGTTCACGATCGGTCGCCCGGCGTAGTCGGTGGGCGACAAGAGCACGTTCCGGTCGCGGATGGCTTGAATGTCCATCGACGCCCGCACGATGCGGTTGACGTAGATTTTCAGCCGGATCGCCGGCGCCACCTTGTCGGGAGCGTCGCTGTGGGTGATGCCGGAGACCGTGCGCCCTGCAGTCGGCAGCCGCACGATCGCCCGCGCCATGATGGCGAAGAGGTCGGGCGGCGTCGGGCCGAGAAGCCCGGCGGTCGTGGTGTCGATGTTGCACATCCGCACCGTATAGCGCCAGTCCTCGACCACGAGGCCGAGCTGCCACTGGAACAGCGATGTGTAGGCTTCGAAGCGCTGGAAGTTGGCGTCGAAGCCGGGCACGACGTCGCCCTTGTCCTCGAATACCAAGCCACCCTTGGAACCCTTCGGGTAGATGCCGTAGGCGGTGGAATCGCCCCAGCCGATGAACCAGAGGGACGCATTGCTTGAGCCGGTGCCGCCGCAATCGAACACGTTGACCGCATTCTGCGCGGTCGTGGTGGCGACCGTATTGTAAAATGGACTCCAGCCGGTAAACTGCTCCGGCGTCGTCCAGGAGTTGCCGTAGGCGAGCGTCGTGGATTGCTGCTGGGAGAGGCCCTCCATGTGGGCCACGTCCTCCTTCTCGCGGCGGACGCTTTCCTGGCCACCGAGGCGGCAGAGCTCGCGGTCGACCTGCGAATAATCGCGCAGGAGCGACATGCCGAACTCAAGCTGCGCGGCGTTCGATGCCGCGTAGGGCGTGCCCTGGTAGTAGCGGATATAGGTGCCCTTGGGGAGTGCGGTGCGTACCGTGGTGACGTGGGTGGTCAGCCCGTTCGCCTCGACAAGAGGCATGTCGTCGACCATTTCGTTGCACTGGGAGAGAAGTTCCGCCATGTCGGCGATTTTGCCGTCGGGATCGACCATGCGCCCGATATCGGCGAGGGTAAGATAGGCCATTTTGTACGACTCCGTAGGACCATGCGGCGCATCGGTCCGGGGGAATCGCGCTTGGGCTTCGTTCCTGCGAAGCGGTTTTCAGGTTTGACGCGAGGGGACGCTATGGCGCCGTAGCGGCGCCGTTGCCCATGCTCTCCTTGTACCAGCCGGTCTGGCCGGAACCGGGCTTGCCCTTGGGCATTGCCGGCGCCTTCGGATTGGCGGGCACGCTGGAATCTTCGAAGACGTTGGCAAAAACCGCGATATTGTGCAGCAACCGCACCAGCCCGACATAGTTGCCCATGCCGTTGCCGGTACCTTCGTTGATGTGCCGCCAGAGTTCGGCTTGCTGCTCGGCGGTGCCGCCGAATTCCTCGACCACGGCTTTCGCCATGCTCAAGGATGTTTCGAGACGGTTGCCGCCCAACACGGGGTCTTTGCGCAGATTGCTCTTCCAGGTGTCAATCTGCCGGTCCCAGACTTTCCTTTGCTCGACGCGCAGATCGTTTTCCAGACGCTTTCGGTCCTCTAGGTAGAGGTCGACGAGCTTCTGGGCGTCTTCCTGCGGGAGCTGGCGGGTGCCCACGATTTCTGTGAACTTCGCCACTTCCTTGTCGTCGAGTTTTACGCCGTCGGGAACCTTGAACGCTTCGTACTTTACCGGAGCCGGGGGCTGCGCCGCAGCCGTGGCGTCTTTTGCCGAGTCTGGCGCTTTTGCAGCATCGGCAGCCTTTGTTACGTCTGGGGCTGCTTTCGTTGCATCAGCCGGGGTCGGCGTTGCATCCGGGGCAGCCTTTGTTGCATCGGCCGCCTTGCCGTCAGGCTTGGCTTCCGTTGGCTTAGGCTTGCCCGCCGCCGCCTCGAGAAGAGACGGCGTGGATTCGGGGGTGGATGGCGGGGAGCTGGGGGCTTTCCCGCCATCCGCGCCGGGGGTGGGCCCGGCGGTTTTAGCGTCGCCTGTGGCTGGGGCGGCGACGCTATCCGATTTCGCTCCTGTTGCGGGCGCGACCGGCGCAGCGGTGGAGGGTGTGGCTGGTTGTGGCGTAGCCGTGGAAGATGGCGCCGCAGCCGCAGCACTGGAGTCCGTAGTCGCGGCAACGCTCGCTGCCGAGGTAGAAGTTGCCAAGCCAGACGAATTCCCATCCGGCGCCGTCGTCGTCGCGACGGCCGGCGTAGGGGATGCGGGAACGGTGGAGGGTGCGGTTTCAGGAGGCATTGATCACCTATTAGGCGGCGTTGCTTTTTGCTTCTGTCGAAAGCATTTTCCGAATGACGGTCACGAAATCCAATAGCTGCACGGCATTGGAGAGCTTCATTAGAACGCTGCCAGTTTCATCGCAAACCTTCCACGATGTTGGATCGTAGGTTTCTGGATGCGGCCAAAAAATGCGCCAGCCGTTTTGCAGCGCATAATAATTGCACTCTGCCACGCCGTTTTTGGTGCGAATCCAGCCTTTTTGCAGGTTCATTTCTTCTTGTCCTTCTTCGGCAATGCTGGCCCGCCCGGATAGCCGGCCGGCGGCGGCAGATCGTCGACCAACTTCAATTCGCCTTCGCTCATCGGTCTATTTTGCACTTCACGGTTTCGTTCCTCGCGCCGGCGCACTTCGTCCAACCGGGCTTCTTCCTCGCGCTGTTCCCGCATCATCTGCACATAGAGATCGGGCGAGGCATCCATCGCTTCCATCATCAGCCGCTTGCCGATGTTCTCCTGGCCCAACTGGAAGGCGGTCATATCCGGTTGTCCGGGAGCAAATGTGATGCCAGCGGTCAAGCCAGCGCCGTAGATGTGGCACATTTCCAGGCGGCGGTAAAGAAACGCGCGGCCTTTCTTGGTTTGCATGAGGAAGCGCAGGATATCTGCGTCCTCGCGGGCCTTGCGCTTGCTCTCCCGGTCGGCATTGGCAATGGCCGCCGGATCGGTGGCATCGAAACTCTCAAGCGCCAAATCGTCAGGCATTCAAGGCGACCGGCTTGATGATCGTCGGCACTTGCCCGAGCGATGGTGTTTTAGCCATTTCCGCCCACGCCAGAAACGCCTTGATCATGCGATAATCGTTGCCGTAATTGGTGGCGTCGAGCCATTCGAACAGGCCGGGCAGATTGCGGGATTCCGAGAGAAAGCGATTGAGTTCGATCAACAACGGCGCGATGCGGTTCTTGATATCCGCCAACTTTGGCCCAAAGTAACGCACGCTATGGCCCTGCGCTTGCTTGCCGGGAATGACGGCCAAGGCTTCCCGCATTTTGCCGCGCAATGGTGGCGGGATTCCATCCATCAGCGCGCGGCGGAAGGCCTGATCGATCATGCTATCGACAAAGACTAGGCCATGACGGCGGACAACTTGAAATGGTTTATGCACTTGTCAATGTCTCCATCGTCACCCGGCCAGGAACGCCCAGGCGCGAAAAACCAGGGGAAGTTGCGGAGATGTCAACTTCACCGGGGACGATGGAGCCCGAGGTTTGGTTGCATCGCGCTTAGTCAATCCGCGTTCCTGCGCGGGTGTTTCACGGATCACGGAGCGATTACGGTGCGGTCAACGTCTCGCTGCGCAATCACGCATTCATCAGCGTATTGAGTTGCTCGATCGTTTCCACGACGTTCATCGGAAGCCGCGGTGAGCCGGTATCGGACGGCCCCGATCGGAAGTGAATGATGGCACTTTCCGGGCCGGGCACTGCCGCAACGGCAGCGACCGCCGGCACTGCCGCAACGCCGGGCTTGGCTGGAATTGCAGGCGTGGTCGCAGTTGCGGGCACAGCCGGAATTGGCGGAATCACAGGACTACCGGCAACGGCGGTGACCGCCGGCGTGCCCGGCGCGAACACCTGATCACAGCGGGCGATGGTGTCAACCATGAGCAAAACTGGCTTCGGCGCCGGAGGGGTTGCGGGAGTTGCCGGAGTGGCGGGCGCCGCTGCCGATCCAGTGGTGATCTTTGCCGAACGCTCCACGCGAGACGCAACTGCCGCCGGCGGTAGCACGTGGACGATGATGCTCTGAGCCATTTGGATTTTCCTCTTGGTTAGGGTTGCTTCACGGATTGGGGAGTGATTAGGGTGCGGTCATCGATGGTTTTTGTCTGCATTGCGGACAACCGCTGGGCATTCTTCGGTGCGACCCGAGGGACAAGACTCGTGGGGGATTCCGTTATTTTTAATGCTCTCTCATCAGCTTTGCTGTGGCGCACAGTTGACCGATTCCGGTGATGCAGACGCGCTGCGCTATCGTGATCCGATCAATAACCGATCAGGATCGAGACGAAGAGATAAGAACTGGTAAATCCGACCAGCGCCAACAAAATCTGTGCCATGATTCACCTATTCGATATACGGCGCATACTCGCCCATGATCTTGACGCCGAGGTCGATAAACGGTCGACCGATTCGGTTACGCACTCGCTGCAACCATGAAAGCGGTGTTGGTTCGTAACCTTCGATCAAAGGATTCGGCTGCATCAGCATCTCGGCGGCTTGCCGCGCATAGTGGTCTGTGCTCCGCGCCGACTGCTCGTGCCATTCCTTCAAGGTCAGCATCTCAATGCCTCGAATATCCAGTCGGCAGGATCAACTTGCCTCCCGGCTTAGATGGTAGCCAGGTTTTCCGATTTCTAGTCTTCCGATCAAGTTCCTCGACTTGCCCGGCCATGGTCGACCACCACAAATCGCCGCGGTGGCAGGTCGCCAGTTGCCGCATGCCGCCGGCAACTTGGACTAGACCATCATGGAACCGGTCGCGCGCCTTGCGCCAGTTCATCGGATCGCCGCGCACTGTGCTCGTCTCTTTTTCCTTCATCGCCAAGCCAAGTCCGGCCTTTTGCACGCAGATCCGTCGGCACTTGTCCAAGTTAAAGCAGAAGGTGTGCCATTGATCAGCGTTCTCGGGCTCTTGCTTGAGCAGATGCGCCGCGGCGTCGGATGCGATCTTCAATCCCTCGATGACACGCTCGTAGGACTGCTTCTCGTTCATCAACGAGCCTTGGCGGATAGGATCGCCGGAGGCATCGGTCGGGATCGGCGCTGGGGCGGGCGCCGGCTTGCCGTCGGGGGTCCTAACTTCGTCAGCCATGACGCGCCCTTATTGTTCGCAATGCGCCCATCGCGGCATAAAGCGCATCGCGCTCCGATTGAATCATCGGGTGATAGGCAATGAGCATTTCGAGGCAATCGTAGGATTGATCGAGCGATGCCATGCGCGCCGAGTGCTCGCCGAGCTTTTCGCGCTGATATTCGATTTGCGCTTCTGGGTCAGCAAACATTTTGTCTGGTCGCTTCAGGTTTGATTCCGGCACATGCGGCATGTCATCCAAAATCCCATTGCGAGAGAAGCTCATAGCTTCCGGCTTGAGCCATTTCCCTTGCGGAAGTTCTGTGCGAATTTCGGGATTGCCCGTGGCATTGGGGGCGTACACCATCGGATCGCCGATGGGATTGCCAGCTCTCAGGTTTGATTCTGACACATGGAGCATGTTACGATCCTCGATAGTGCGATGGTCTACCCATATGCGCTGTACATCGCCGACGCCGCCAGGCGCCCACGGCCCTTTTCGTATGCCTTCGGCGAGCGGAGGTCCACCGGGCTGGCCCGGTGCGCCTGTTATCCTGCGGGCGGCATCGGCCACCCGTCCCCGCATTGCGCTCAGTTCGTGTCGGTCCTTGTCGGTCAAAGCCATGACGATCCCCTACTGCAATAATCCCGTTGCCCCCGGCGCAGCGCCGCCCATGCCGCCCTCGATCTGCAGCGCGTTCAATAGCCCGCCCGGATCGATTTGGGAAGCATCCTTGGCCGCCTTGGCGACTGCGGGCGCGGTATGGGTCGCCGCCTGCATCAGTTGGGCCTTCTGCGCAGCTTCCGCATTGGCTTTCGCCTTTCCGGCGCGAAGCTGTGCGACTTCTTCGACGCCGCGCATGGCCTTGACGGGGAAGTTGGCCTTCTCGAGATAGATGCGCAGCCATTCGTTGACATCGACGTTATCCGCCGGCGATTGATCCGGAAACGCCTGTTGCAATTGCGTGGCAACCTGCATGCCGCGTTCCATGGAGGCGGATTCGGCGCCGCGCTGCGCTTGGGCTATCATGGAGTCGAACTCGACATCCAACGGGATCCCGCGCAAGCTATCCGGCATCGGCGGCAACAATCGGCGGCGGGCCATGATGGAGATGACGCGGCGCCAATCCTCGGCGAGCTCGTTCTCGATGCCCTCGACCACGGGGCCGAGCACTTGCAGTTTCTCGCCTCTTCGCTCGGCAATTTCCATCTCGTTTCTCGGCTGCACGCCCTCAATATTTTCCATCATCTGGAACAGATCGTTGAAGAACCACTTTTCCACCCGGACCTCGATTTTCTCGATGAGCGCCGTCATGTCGGCGATGTCGAGCTTAAGGTCGAATATCGATTTCATCCCCTGCTGCAGGTCGGCGACGTAGGTCACCTTGCCGGGATTGATCGAACTCGGTTGGTTCTTCAGTCCGACCGTCGCCAACATCGGCGGCCGGACCATCTTTTCGATGGCTTCGGCCTGCCGCACCGTCATGGTGTGGAGTTGAAGAATGTCTGGTAACGCATCCATCCCAGGGGAGCGGCCGTAGGCATCGTTACTGACAGTTGTCCATCGGGGCGCAATGAAAGGCTTATTGCGAAAGCCTCGTACCGAGATCGGCTTCGGCGTCGAGCGGCCCCAGAGCCAATAATACTCGCGATACGCAAAACCGCCGGGGACGACGCCGAGGTTGTGGGCTTGGCCGGGCATTTCCGCGGCAAAGTTTGGTTCGATCGCATGGGCAACGATAAACTCTCTTTCAAGCGAGGCACCCTTGTTCTCCCAGTTGGTCTGTACCTCGGGGCCAACATTCTCCAGCCCGAACATCTGTACGATCTGCATCACGGTCAAGACGAAGGTGCGGTAGAACGAATTAATCCTGAAATCTGACCCGGCGCCTAAATAATATTCGCCGGCGCAAGGATTATAGCAGCGGATGATGTTTTCGCGGTCCTCGTACATAATCTTCGGGGCGGTGCCGAAGACTGTCAGATCCTCGAACATCTGGGTCGCGGACTGGTAATAGTTCGACCCGGAAAATACCCGGTAGATGCGGTCGTTGACCTCGGCGAACCATAGTTCCCCGGCGCGATCAGGACGGAAGTCGCGCAGCCCGGCTTTGACCTTGCCCCATGGCCGCGACGAACTCATGACGCCGGAGCGTATGCCGGCGGTGCAGACCCGGAGTGCCTGGGCGGCGGTCGGGTCTTTGATCGCCCCGTTGATGGCGAGGCCACGGGTCATCGTATTGGGAACGATCAGCCAATGATAGCGCCGGGGAAGTATCGCCTCGGCTAATCGCGCCCAATGCTCCCACCAGGATAGCCGCCAGTTGCGCAGCGCATAAAGCCGCTGTTCGAGCTGCAGGCGGAAATCGTTCCAGTTCTCGTCTTCGTGGCCGTACCAGCTTTGCCGGGCGAGTGCGGGTGCTTGAGCAAGGAGGGAAGCAGATGCGGCTTCGTAATGGGCAAAGCCTTCAGCGTCTTCGAATGCCATTGCGGCGCTTTACGATGTCTGCCCGAGCAGGTTAGGCTTGGCCGTCGGTGTCGCGGTTGTTCCTAGTCCCTGCCCGCCGGTAAGATCGGTGCCGGCAAATCCAGCGCCGGCGGCAGCGGCGGATCGAGCCTTCGCTTGCGCGCCTGCTTGCTGTACGGCACCTGAGGCAATGGTGGGAGGTGCCGCTGCGGGAGGGAGAGGCGGCGGTGGCGGTGGAGTGGAAATGGAAGGCGGGGAGAAGAGGGACATTTCAATACCTCAGAGGATCATAGTCGGACGTATAGAACGTTGGCTTGCGGCTTTGCATCTCGATTTCAAGGAATACGCGCTCGGCCAGTGTCATGGTATTGAGGCAACTTTCGATCTGTGCGGCGCGTTCCATGGAGGATGAATGGTGGAGCGGTTTCGGCAGGGTTGAATCGAGGAAGCTCATGAGTTCGAGGCGGGCTTGCATGGATTCTTTTGAGTGTCCGGTGGGAGCGCCATTGCCGTGGCCGGGAGATTCACGGCCGGGACGATAGAGTGATTTTATTTCGGACATTTGTCACAGGTTTCCGCAAATCGAGGCAGCAACGGAATGCGCTTGCCATCTTCCTCGTACCACCAGCAATTGCCGGTGATGGTTTCGGCTTCGGCGTAGAACGTGCAGCCCCAATGATCCATGAGTTCTGGCTGTGGAATATATTTTATTTCGGACATTGGATCACGGATTGGGAAGTGATTACGGTACGGTCATCTGGGGCCCGGTAGCGGGTCATAGTCGCTTTCGAATGAGTTCAATTGCCCGCGGCCGGTATGCCAGAGGTTCGCGGGACGCACGACGGCGCGCTGCAGCCCGCTTAGTTCGATGTAGCGAGTACAGTCCATCAGATGGTCCGCCTGGCCGTCCTTCACCTTGCCCTTTTCATCGCGCTGGTAGAAGCGGAATTCGGCGAGCCAGTTCGCCAGCGTGTGAAAGACTTTGAGGCGTCCCGTGGCCATACGGGTCCAGACGAGGTAAATACCGGCTTCTAGCGCATTGTCGGCGACGGCGAGGGTTTCGAGGCCAAGCGCGCGATAGTCAGAGACAAGCCGGCTTCCGTCCTTTTGACCGCGCCCGCGAGCCGCCGGATCGATGACACCAGGGATCCAAGTTCCTCGAGCCCGTATTGCCGCAGCATGAATCGGTGGCTCGGATTCCCCGACATAGTGCTCCGAATAGAGGTAGACGACATCGGTATTCTGATCAATCGCGGCCCAGAGCGCCGCGGTGCGGTTCCAGCCTACGTCGAGTGCGTAGCATTGCGGGAAGTAATCGGGAATAGCGAACGGCTCGCAGAGGATGGCTTCCTCGGGCACTGGATAGATGGCGCCGGCGCCGAGAGTCGGTATACCTTCGGATCTGGCTTTACGCTGGAAGGGCTGGATGTTGGCCAGCATGTGGGCTTTGTCGTCTTCGGACAGATGCGGCACATGATCCCAGCCTGCGCTTACGGTGAATTTGCCAGACATCAGGATGACGCCTTCAAGGCTCGTATCATGCGTAGACACCACTCGGCTTGAGCCTTGCCGACTTTCCTCGCCTCTTCGGAATGATCGCTACCGGCGCCGCCATCATAGGCGGCGATGGCCGTGCGACAGATACCCGCCGCTCGCGCGAGTCCGTCTTCAAAGCCTAGTCGTCGGTGGTGAAGGAAGCCACGCTTTCCATGAGCCATTGCGACCTCCATCAGAAGTTGATTTTCGCCAGCGTGATCGGAGGCACTTTGCGGCGGTTGTGGCAACCGAAGCGATGGGTTTTGCTATGGCTATGCGTCACCGCGTTCTCGAGCCTCATTTCCAGGCCGTGATTTTGCGCCACCATACCTTTGCGCATGACAATATCGGCATGGCTATTGTGGTCGATCTTTTCGAGTTCGTCGAAGATCGCTTCTAGGTCATCGCCTGCATAAGCCATTGGGACCGTTCCTCACAACGTGGGCGCATCTTGATCGCTATGTCGTCGCCGCCGGCGCCCTTGAGAAATTCCTTCACCACCGACGACATGCCCTCCATCGGAGTGAAGGTCAAGAGCAGATGGCCTTTGGTCGTCATGGTGCGGATCGAGCATTCCTCGTAGACCTCGATCGGCGGTTCTTCATCCAACCAGACCACATCTTGTTCCGTGCCCTCGAATGAGCCGCGGCCCTGCTCGTAGGATTTAAGGCCGAGTTGTGACCAGGCGCCGGTGACGTGCTTCACCATGATCGTATCGGCGAGGTTGGCGACGCCGCGCTTCCAGGTCACGCCGCCGATGCACTCGCCGGGCACAAGCCCGGTGCCGCCGAATATCTTGTCGCGGCCTTTCCAGGTCGCCTTGCCGAACAGCTTGGCCTGGATGACATCGCGGGTAGATTCGTTGGACTTGCCCGCCGCCCAGCAGCTTATCGGACGATCGAAACGGGCGCCGATCCACCATCTTGGATAACGGCCAGTGAGATGCAGCGTTAGTTCGTAGCCGCCGACGCCTTCGGTCTTGCCGATGCGGTTGGCGGCGAGCATGAGCCGGTCGCGGTGAGGTTGTCCGTCGCAACCGTCTGGACACGAAGGCAGTAGCGTATGAATTCCGCCTGCGGCAAAGAATTCCATGTGCCGCGGGTAGAGAACCCGCCTAAGGGGACCTCCGTCAGGGTAGTAACGGTAAAGCTTTCGGTGCGGCTCATGCCTCGCTATGTTCTCCCGCAGTTTCCTCGCTACTATCGCCCGGGCGTCTGGGGATAGCCTCGATAAGATCGGCAAGAGCTGACTGGTCTTCGATTGAGAGAGCATTGAACACGTTCACCGTGGTTCGCGGCGCCTCGGGTTCCGGCAGGCCGCCGAAATGCTTGAGCAAGGTGAAGTTCGCGGCGTTCTTGTCGGCCAGCTTGAGCTCGGGGTTGCCATCGCCGTTATATTTGACTGCTTCGATGGCGTCGGTCAATTCCCGCGGCAGGGATTTGATGTTCTTGAGGGTTTTGCCGTCGTCCTCGTAGAAGTCGGCGATGTTCGCCTTGCCGACGCGATCGATGCGGATGACGATCTGCGCGGGCCGGATGTCGCGATAGCGGACAGCTTCGAGGAATAGCTGCTGCACTCGTTCCTTTACATCGCGCTTGTTCGCCAGCTTGCGGGCGTTGTCCTCCATGGAAGTGCCGGGCGGATAGCCGGCCCGCTCGTAGGCTTTGGCGCGGGCGCGTTCGTCGCCGAGCAGCATGAGTTCCACCAGCTCACGGGCGAAGATCTCGTGCTTGGCTTGGGCAAGCTGGTGCTTTAGGTAAGACATATTGACCTATATGGGCGAGTCCCATCGATTCCGAATTTTGATGATCTATGCCTTATTTGATGAAGTTGGGCAAGGCTTGGGTGAACGGCGTGGGGCGCTTGAAGAGCGGGCGCACGCCGGCGCTTTCGGCGGGTTGATCTTGGTCTTGTTCCTTCGGGTCCATGAGGCCTTGGGATTGAGCGAGGTCGAGGGATTGGGTCACCATAGCGTCGATGTCGGGGATTTCGGAGGGGTTGGCTGGATCAAGAGAGGCTGGTGGCTCAGCGGCACCGGACTCGGTCACCTGGGCGCCAACGATTGGAACAAGCTCACCATTTTGCATAGCTGATCGTGATCCCTGCGCAATCATCATAGGGGCATACCCATTACGCAGCCTCGTGAATACCGCGCGGGCGAATGTAGCCGTATCTAGTCCCTCGGCCTCGGCTTGGGATGATATCCATTGCTCAAGGTCAGCCGAGAGACGGACGACGAGGCGCTTGGTGAGGGGATTAGACATTCATTAACCGCATGGCAGGTATGCCAACTCTATGTGTTGCTATTGCCGGCTTACGCTATTACTGTGGCAACATAAGACAACGGAGTATCAGATGAAATTCCGCGTGACCGAATACAATGATGGCACGCGAACGATCGTTCGCGCTCGCGAATTCGAAACCCTCAACGAGGCGCGCTTTTGCTGCTTGCTCTGGCGCAAGTCGGCTCGCGTAAAGTCATGGGTCGGCGTTTATCAAATCTAGTTGACCGCACCGTAACCATCAACCTCTCGTGAAACAAACTTCAAGGCCGCCGGGATTGCTCCCGACGGCCTCTTTCGCTTCTCCAAAAAGCGTCTGTGACGTGAATGAATTTACCTCGTCGTGGATTCTCCCATGACCGACCTGATGAATGGCCTGCCTGACAAGCTTACCACCAATAGAAAAGCCCCGCAAGGGAGGACATGCGGGGCTTTCCTGCTTCCGGGCCCTGCAAGCCGTGTCAAGCCGCGGAGCGAATTTCAGGTCGTGCGCTGCACTCGGGGTGGCTACCTTTCGCCACCACGTTGATGTTGTCGATGTATAGCGCGACAGGCGTGAGACGTCCGAACAAAGCGATATCCGCCGTGATTCGGTCGTCTTCGTCAAGTTTTTGTGGCATGATTTCCACAACCGTTCCACCAAACCCCGCGAACGGCCCCGAGATCACCTGAATCACATCGCCGAGTCCGATTGGATTTTCCTTAGTGATCGGGATATCGATCACGCCATCAAGATTGGATGATGATTGCATTGAAGCGACTGCTTGGTCGACGCGATGGCCATGAAGAATACCACGAAGACCGGGGATTTCCCGAAAATCACCATACGGCGCTCTGAGATTTGAGCCGAAGAAGTACCCGGGGAAAAGTGGCCGCAGAACTTTCTGGAAGCTGCTTCGGTGTCTTTGATTGTGGCTTAGATTTCGTTTATTTTTGATCTCGACCCATCTAAGCGGGATAAAGATGATCGATCCGAATTGGCGAAGCCACCATGCTGTCTCGTTTTCTTTGCGACATTGGCAGGCGATGACGGACCAGGTTTGCGACATGCGGTGAGACTTTTTTTAAGAATTGAATCACGATAGCGCGGCGCGTCTGCAATGCCGGACTCGGTCAACTAGGCGCTTCGATCATGGTGTCGTCCTCGAGGCTGGCGGGAACTAGCTTTTTGCCGGGCGGCCATTCGGTGGGAACGCGAAGGAATGATATCCATATTCCGTGGGATTCGTCTAGCCTTTTTTCAAGCGAGATCGGGGCATTTTCAAGTTCGCGGAGGCGCCGCAGCCATGCCGCGATCTGCGGCGTTCCGCTGTCGATTGCGATCCATTTTCGCTCGTCTGGCTCAAGACCGCGGCCGACCGGTGGCCATCGGCTGGCGACATTGGCGATCCTTTTGCCGTTCTCGTTGCGCACTTGGAAATCGGGAATATGCCGCCGCCCGCAGATTTTGTAATAGATCATCCAGGCGTTCCATTCCTCGGAATTTTCCGCGATATCCACACGTTTCGCTGCGACCTCGGCTTGCTTGCCAGCGGTCAGATAGCCCGCCCATTGGCGGTTTCGTGCCCAGTTGTGGAAATCCTTCACGCTGCGCTTTTGCCCACTGCCGCGGCGCTCGCGGATGAACTTCGCATAGCCTTTCGCGCCGGTCAGGCAATCGTTCCATTCCGCATCGCTTAGCGCTTCGAGCACGTTGATCGCTTGGTGCGCATCAGTGATCGGATCCGGCCAAAGAGGCTCGATCTGGCGTAGGCGTTCCGCTCCTACTTTTCGTTGCTCCATTTCGCCTTGAAAACCCCCCGGAGGGGGGTAGGGGGGAGATTCTTCTCTTGGATTCTTAGACGGATTCTTATGCGAGTCGCACGATTGCGACTCTGCCTGTCGCACGGGTGAGACTTTGGGTGTCTCAAGCTGAGACTCCGGGGGAGTCTCAATTTGAGACTCTACCCCTATATCTTGTGGGTCATCGGCAGCCGCTCTTGCCGAGGTATAATCCACGGTCGCCGCCAGATTGAGCCGGATTTCATAGATCGGCGCCCCATGCTCATCGAAGCGCTTGAAGCGCACCAAGGCGTTTTCCGCCTCGAGTTCGCGGAGGCGCCGGAATACCGTAGCGCGCGATTGCCGAGTGCGCTCGGCGAGGTAATCGGGATCGGCGTGGATGCTGACTCCGTTTTCGTTCGCGGTATCAGCCACGACCAGGAGCACGCATTGCGCCGATACGCCGTCAGTCCTGGCGCTCATCGCCCAATTCATGGCGCGGATACTCATGGAAACGGCACTGGAATCCTATTGTGCCGCAGCATGTCTGTCTTGAATTTCCGCGAGATCACAACAAGATAGTCTCGTATGATTTCCGGCGGTTGCTCATTCCAAAATACGACAGGCATTTTTCCATCAGTAAGCCCAAGATATAATCGGAATTCCTCTGGAGTTTTATTGCCTTTGCGCGAATTGCATCGATTGCATGCTGGAACAAGGTTCGATTTGCGATTATTTCCGCCGCGTTGAATGGGAACTTTGTGATCGTACCCCTGCGCGCCGCTGCCGCAATACACGCATTTATGTGTAAAAGCCTCATACTTTGCCATTTTCATCCTCCCGCTCTGGATATTCGTTCCATTCGCGGCCATCGAGCAATCGGCCCGCGGCTTTCTTGCCGACGCGCACGAAATCACGAGCTTGGAAGAGGCTATTCTTGTCGGCGTTTCCAGTGACGATCCACTCTCCCCATTGCTTGAAAAAGAACGGGACGCCGGCCGCCTGACACTGGTCGCGAAGCGAGCGCGCCCATCGCGGGTGCATCGGCCGCGCGTGCGGGCCGCTCTCGCCGCCGGCGATCACCCAATCGAGCACGTTTTCGCGGCCGGGATAATCTTTGCAATCGCGCCAGCCCTCGAGCACGTCTTGCCAGCCGTGATCGGCGACGTGGATGCGTTTCAGCGAAATAGGTCCCAATAGCGGCTCAGCCGAAATGAACCTGATCGCCGCCGGCGTCTGTAACAGGAGCGGAATGCGCTCGTCGGCTTCCTGCTGGCGCTCGCAGGAGACGCCAAGCCAGACGTTGGGCCAGAATTGTGCGCCACCGAAAACTGATGGAAATCTCGTCATATAGCGCCGCATACGTTCCGCGCGCTTGGTTAACACCTGGAAGACGTGCTGCCGGCACCGGCCCATGATATCCAACACGCGATCGATCGCTTCATCCGGCAAGTTCTCGTGGAACAGATCGGACATAGAATTGACGAAGATGTGCCGCGATTTCTTCCAGCGTAGCGGCAAGGTCAGCGCGCTTTCGATCAACCCCACCTTGCCGGTCCAACGCGGCTCGTGGTTGTGCATTTCGGCAAAGCCATGGAAGGGCTGACCAGGCTTGCTGAAACGTGCCGCCATCGCTTCCGCATAACAGCCGCCGGCTTTGCCGGGACCGCCACAGCCCGGAGAGACGCGCGTACAGCCGCGAACTGGATTCCAAGTCGCGTCTGTCCATTCGATCTTTGAAACCGAGCTCATGGTACGGCTTCACGATGGGCTATCGGCGGTTGCAGGACCGGACTCGGTCATCGGGGCGCTGGGATTCTCGGCCTCCAGTCCCCAGGCGTCCCAGCCTTCGCGCGGCGGGCCACGGCGGTTGAGTTCGATCTTCGGCAGGTTCGGGAAATAATCTTCGATCATCTTGAGGAATACTTCAGGTTTCGCCGAATGTTCGGCTATTGGCGCGGTTATGATTGACGGTTGCTGGGTGCCCGGTGCCGGCGCCGGGATGGTGCCCTTGGTGCCGATCAACAGAAGTTCATGGGCATTGCGGTTCCAGTAGCCGGTCCCCAGCGCGAGGCGGTCGCCGCGGGATTTGACCCAGATGTAATGCGATTTGTATTCGAACTTCCAGGCTTTCATGACATCGAGAGCGTGCGGCAGCATCGGGGCAGTGGCCCACTGGAAGAGAACGCAATCGGCGGCGGCGATCGACGCCACGTCGCGGGCCGAAAGCGCCAAGAGCGCCGAGGTCGGGTAATGATTGGCAGCCGAGCGGTCCATCCCGGTTTCGCGGGAATAGGGTTCGAAATCCCATTCTGGGTCGGAGACAATCACGCCGTATTTCTTGAGCGGCAGCGCCATCTGCTTGGCGCCGAGCTCGCGCTCGCGGGTAGCGCGACGCTGTTGCTTGGCGACTTGCGCGATGTCGCGGCGTTCCATATCGGGGCGGATGACTTTCGCCTCGATGGCCTTGTCGAAGGCTGTGTCGTCGAGTTTGGAGATTTCGTAAAGCGCCATCCAAGAAGGCGGCAAAAGCGAAGCATGATTCGGATTCAATAGCCGCGGATCGGCTGCCACCTTCATCAATATCTGTGCCGTTCGGCTGCCAAAGGGCAGCTCAGAGGCAATCATGGCGCCGAATGTGCCGTGGGGCAGGGCCTCTTTGGCTGCCAGAAGGAGTCTCCCGGTCTCTAAAATGCCGGAAAGGCTCTGCCGCCAGGATGCGGCGATGCGCTGGGCCCAGATATCGCCGGGCGATATGGATTGGGGGATTGGCAGGCGTTCTACGGTCATCCGATCATCACCCAGCTTATTGGCTGACCTACCGGTTCCCCGAAAGGACCGTACCAGTGATCGTACCATCTATAGACCGGCGCCCAGACGCCCATGTCGCGCTTAGGCAACTCCCAAAACCACAGCGGAGTCATATCAACTCCTTGTCGCGGGCTAACCATTCCGGCATGGTGACTGTGACGATATTGTCGCTTATGTGCTCTATCTCGATCTGCGAGCGCGGTAGCCATACCCAAGGGCAGGCGACTTTGGCGGGGTCGGTGACGGCCACGGCTAGAGGCTTTTCCTGGCGAAGCCTCATAGTGAGTTCGATGAGGTTTGACGCACCAGTGACGCGCTGATGACGATTGCGGGGCCAATGACGGTCAGTGTCGGACATGGATCACGATAGGTCGTTGGCGGTTGCAAGACCGGACTCGGTCAACGGAACGCTGGCGCGATGTCGCAGCTTACAGCTCCAGCATGTTTCGTTTTCGTGGTCATTGATGGCGTTGCATTTTTGGCACACCCAGACCGCCGGATGAGGCATCCATTCGACTTCCTTCACGGGTTCGATGCGGAAAGAGGCGGCGATTTCGAGGCTTTCCGGGTCCAGATAGCATACTGGCTTGTGGGATTCGCTAAAGAAATTGATTTCGTGGCGGATGCCGAAAGAGGTCTCCCAGCCTTCCATCATGGCGACGGCGAGGATGTCGGAGCGTTCCATCATGGCGCGGTCGAAAGGAAGCCAGAGCGAGTGGTCGAGGGGATTAAGCGCGCCGAGTACGGGCCAGCAGATTGCGTGAGTGTAGATAATGGGCGAATAGACCCTGACCCCGCAACGAATGAGCCGACCGGCGAGCGAACATGCCTCGCAAAACGCCGCATCGAGACCGCGCCTAAATTTGCTATACGGCGTCGCCAGATAAACCATGCCGTGAGCGGCTAGGGGATGCTTTTCCACTGAGTTTCTTCCTAGGCGATGCGCCAGCAGCGCAGGCCTTCTGGGGTGCGGCGGACAGCGAATTCCCGGCCGTGCTTCCTTCCGGCAATGGAAGCGCCAGATCGGATCGTGGAACCCTTGACTTGATGGCCGACCAGGAACGAGTCACCGATCTGCATTTCCCGCCAAGGGTATTTGCCGCGGTGCAGATTATGCGGCTTGGGCATTGCGACGTTCGGCTCAATTTTGTAATCGGATTTCATTGGAATCATCCATACGCTTGTTGACAACACAATACAAAGCACATAATCATTTTATAGGCAATTAAATTTTGTAGTAGGAATCTGCCATGTCATTCCGACGTTCCGATCGCCGCGAATTCGGCAGGAAGGTCAAGGAAATCGCCTACGCCAAGGCCAGGGGACATTGCCAGGAATGCACGGCAATGCTGGTCACCGGGCATTTCGATTATGACCACATCGTCCCTTGGGCAATCAGCCGCGATTCATCAATCAGTAATTGCGAAGTTCTGTGCGATGCCTGCCATGACCTGAAGACCCCGAAGGATATCGGCGTGATTGCCAAGTCGAACCGGGCGCGGGCACGGCATATCGGGGCGCAGGAACCTTCTCGGCATCCCTTGCCGGGCGGGAGAAAATCTCCCTTCAAGCTCAAGGTCGGCGGCGGCGTGGTCGATCGGAGAACCGGCGAGCCGTGGCGCTTCGGGCGTTAATGGTGAATCAGCGCCGCAATTAGGGGCGAAACGACGGCCGCAACCGCAACGAGCGCCATGATGACGGCATACATCGTCGCGGATGATTCCTGCTTACCTCTCGCCTCGCCGCTGTAAGTTGCGTTCTTCATTGACAGCTTGGCGATAGCTTCGGATGTCGTGCTTGCGATCTTTGTCATGGCGTCCGAGGTCATGGTGCTGAGACTGGAAATGCTGTTCGACATTCGCATCAGGCTTTCAGCGGTAGCCGGATCGGACACCGATGTCTTACCGCCGGCGGTCCAACTGACTTGCTCGAGACGGCCGATACGGTCTGAAAGGGTGGAAAGTAGGGCCTGCTGCTGGGTCGCCTGTGCCCCGATCTGATCGGACAGGCTCTTGGTTTCCTTCTCCAATTGCTTGGAAATCAATTCCGAAGTGGTCTTGACCTGCACCGTCAAGACATCGGACATCTGCTTGTCTGCCCCTAGCTTGAGAGCGGCTATTTTCTCCTGATGGACCTGCTCCGCCTTTCGTAGCTCGTCCTGGCGCCTGCTTTCCGCCAGTCGCAGTTCGTCCTGCCGCTTGTTCTCCAGTTCGCGGATTTCCTTGGCGTGGCGCGTCTCGACCTCGACCAGTGCGATGACGTTTGCGGTCGGATCGATGACAGGACCGCCGAATTGGTCGACGCCTATCCCGGTCGGAGACTTTGAGTCTGGGGCCATTTCATTTTATCGCTTTCTTCTCGTTGAACAGCGAATTGTCCTGCTCATCAAGGGTCTTCAATTCCTCGCTGATGCGATTGACGCGGTCCTGCACCATGGCCCGGTATTCCGGCGCCTGCTTGGCCAGTTCGCTTTGCAGTTCGATCGATCGCTTGGCGACTTCATCAAGGAGATGCTGGCGGCGCTCGCGGTCCTGCACAAGCTGGATCTCGATCAGGCGCGCGATGATGCCCCTGGCGTGCTCGTCCTCGTAGGCGCGGACATAGCCGCGGTGGGCGTACCAGTAGGGCTCGATGATCGGGATGGCCTTGGCGGCGCTTACCAAGGCCCCGCAGGCCACCCCGACGTAGCTGATGACCTTCACCGCGCGGGACAGGCTTCTCCACCAATTCGCCGTCGCGGTGAGGGGATTCATTCGCCTATTCTCAGTAGTAGAGGCCGAAGCCCGCCTTGTATTGCGTAGAGAGGGCGCCGCAGGCATTGGCGATGGGGCCGATGCAGACCGATTTGTCGGGGAACTCCGCCTTGAACCAGGTGCGCATCGCCACGTTATTGGAAAGCTGCTCCATCTGCACGATACCGATCATGGGAGCGATTCGCCATTGCTCGTTGGAGGCAAGGCCGGGGAAGTTCGGCGAGATGTCGTCTTCGTCAATCCCCGCCATAAGGCCGATCTGGATGTTGCTTGCCGTCACGCCCGCAGGCAAGATCGAAAATGGCGGCAATGCTTGGGCCCAATTCGGCAGGTTCGGCAGAAGGTTTAGCATGGTGGAGATTGGCGTGAACGCCACACCGCGTTGCTCGAAATGCAACGGTCCCGAGAGCGAAAAGCCTGCGGTTGAGCCGTTGAAGTTGGTCCAGCCGAAGTCGCCTTCCACCGAGAAAGCAACCGGGCTGTTCTTCTGTCCCCAGGCCCAGCCGACGGTACCGCCGACGCCGATCTGGGTATCGGTGAGGCTCGCGGAACCGACGCCGGCGACAGAGCCGTTGACCGAGCCGCCGCCGCCTTCGGTATAGACGCCGAAGAAGAAGCCCGACGAGCCATAGGGATAACCGGCAAATACCGACGGCGGGGGTGCCTTGACGGCCATGTCGGCCGCCATCGCCGGAATAGCCGACGCCGCGATAGCGCCAGCGATAAGGAATTTCAAGCCATTACGCATGATTGATCTCCGTTTGATGTGAGTCATTTACGCTTCGATCATACAGGCATAATGTGTGGCTTTACCGCCACAGTAGGGATTATTTTAGCCGACGACTTTCGGCGCAACCGCAACCAATGGCGGTCCACCAAGCGCTGCAGGCGTAGCCACGGTCGGATCGGCGATAGCGGTCTCAATGCGAGCCTTAATCGCCTCGACTGCAGTCCCGTTTTTGGGATCAAGTCCCAGAGCCTTGATTACATTAGCCCCGTGGTCCTGAGTATAAGCGACGGCGTGTGCCACGATAGCGTCCTTGACCACGATCGGGTCTTTGCCGGCGAGATTCTGCGCCTCAGCCTTCGCTCCGGCGTTTAGGCCGTTCAAGATGATCTCTTGAAGTCGGGCCCGCATCGCATCACTGATCTGGACGCCGGCCAACTTAAACAGGCGCACGCCCCATGCCGCAAATATCGTTGCCAACAGCGAGCCGAAGGCTGTGGCTGCCCAAGTGAGAACTTGCCCCGCCAGCGTCCCCACGCTGATCGTCGTCTCGCTTGACACCGGACCCGTGGTCGAAACCGTGTTTTGCGTTACCGGTGCCGAGACGGTTGCCGCAGGTAAAGGGACCGGAAAAGGAGAGCGGGCCGGAGCGACAGCAGGAGCGGGAGTTCCCACAGTTGGCTCCGGCACCGTCTGCGCGAATGTCAATAGCGGCCAGCAGTTAACGCAGATCGCGGCGGCGATTAGGAATTTCCTCATGTCCTTAGCCTCCTGTGAGCTGGCCGTTGCAGACAGACATACACCAGCCTAAAAAGTGTACCGCGAGACCGCCAATGAGCATTCCCCACAGCAAGACCCAGACCTTGCCGAAGGCGCCGGAATTGGCGACCGTCGCCATGAACCGCGAGAAGGTCGGGCCGCCGTAGCGGATTGCGGCATATTCGGGAACGCCGAAGAGAACGAAGGCGATGAAGAGAAGCGCCGCCGGCCAATACCACCAAAGCCATGTCATTGCGCGCCCCCGAATGTATCGATTACCACCGTTTTGGCGCGGCCGTAATCGTTTTTCAGGTCTGCCATCGCCTTCGTGAATTGGGTAAGCGCATCGCCTTTGTCGCGCGGGTCGAGGTTTGCCAGGCAGAAGGCCTCAAACCGTTTCTTTAGCTGATCCGCGAAGGCATCGTCCAAGGTGTCGAGCGCCCAGGCGGAAAGCGAAACGCTCATTTAGGCGGCCCTGCCATCTTCAGCGCAGCTTGGCCGATGGTATCCGCGCGCCTGATCCAATCGCTGCCAAAATAGGGATAGTCCTTGAAGGTGCGGTAAACCGCCTTGCGGCGGTCGGTGAACGCGCCGATGACTTGTACCGGATTGAAGATGCCCCTGGCCGCCAAGGCCGTCTGCGGCCCCCACATGCCGTCCTCGGGCACTTGCAATGCCACTTGCAGGATGCGGATCGCTTGGCTCGCGCCTTCGTTCACGTCGCAATCGAAGAAGCTCAGATCGAGACCCGGCGGTAGCTGCGGGCAATACGGCAGCCAATAGGAGTTTTGATAGATCGTGGTGCCTTGGGCCTGGCTGATGTTGCGCACGTCCTGCACTGGCAATCCTTGCGATTTGAGCCAGATGGCATACTCTTTGCCGGTTATGCCGCACATGGTCTCGCCGCCGGAATCATGTGGATCGTTGGAGAAGTTGAGCGGGTTGGACCAATCGTTCGGCCGCCGGCATTCTTGCGCCAGAGTGAACGGCAGACAAGTTTGGAAGCGTAGGCCGACCGGCAGCGGAGCCTGCGGCGCGGGCGCGGGCGCGGGTGGTTTAGTTGTAACCGGCTGCGGTGCAATCGGCTTCGACGCAACCGGCTTCGGCGGTAACAGCGCCGGAATGGTGATATCGGTCCACGGCCAAGTCAATTTTCACCTCCCGGCATGAAGCAAGTTATGTGGCCCTGAAAGAGCCAGACGATGGCGTATCCGACTTTGTTCTCGCTGATCACTTCGGAGGGATCGACGCGCACCCATTCGCCATTGAGCCTGACCGAATAGGCACCCTCGTCCTCATGCCGCCAGTCGGGCGCCTCGACGCGCTGGCCGTCGGCTTGTTCGCAGCAAGACACGTCGCGCTTGTTGTGCAGGCTCTTGAACCAATTCTTCAGCGGCGAATCCGTATAGCGTCCCTCGGGATCGCGGGCCAGAGCTTGCGGTATTAGCAGCGCCAGGAAAATCAGCGCAGAAATCAATAGGCGCATTTATTCATGCCGTGAGGGCGGCGGTCCCTGGTGCGGCGCTTCTGCCGGTAACGGCGGCGGCGCCGTAGTCTTCTTCGCCGCCGCGATCTCGGCATTTGCTGCGATCAATTGCGCCCGGCATTGCAGGTTGGCGTTGTATTCCTCGCTCAACTTGCCGGCCAAAGCCTGCTCCATCGGGGAATGCTTGACCTCTTCGGCGCCGACTGGCAGCGCCGTGAGGCAAATCGCAATGAGTGCGAGCCGGATCATTTGGCGACCGGGGCAGGAATTGCGGGCCTCGGCAACCATCCCAACATTCCAGGCCGATTGAGCGTCTGCAGTGTCCGTCGCGCTGCTTGCACGTCCGTTCCTTCAGCATCGCCGATCTGCTTGTTCAGCGCCTGAAGCTGTTTCTGCAAAGCGTCGCGCTGCGTCACCAGTGCCTTGGTCGCCGGCACGCTATCGGCCTTGTCGATGATGCCTTGGAGCGAGGCGGCATATGCCGCCGCTGCGGCAGTGCTTGTCGTCGGCGCGGTTTGCGCCCGCGCCGGAAACGCCAGGGCGCACAACAGGATTGCAAAGATGATTCTCATGTTTCATTTCCTATTTGCATGTCGCGATAAAAATATCGCCAGGGGAAGCGGTGTACTTGAAACGATTGCGAGCATAGTTGGCGTCGTATTGCGGATTTCTGCCGTATTGAGCGACATAGATACCGCAGGCTTTCTTTGACATCTGTTCGGTAAAGGTCTGCTTGGCCGTCGCAGAGGTACACGGTGCGCCGCCGGCGGCGCACACCAGAAGCGTCATGGTGACCATCGCAAGAGGAAGCATATCAGCACCCCGCTCCTATGGAGGCTTGCCCGGCATTGGCGGTACAGATTAGCAGCGAGCCGCTAGGGACAAAGCCGGAAAAGCTGCCGGTCGTGTTATAGGTCGCATTGCCGTTTATGATACCGACGTTCGGCTGCGCAGAGAACAATGCCGCATAAGCACCGTTGAAAGCGATGGTGTTGCCGGTCAGGGTGATTATGCTGCCAGCGCCGCTATCGTCATAAAAGACGCCATGGCCGCTGGTAGATTGGCCATTACCTAAAATCTGCGCCCCGACTATCGTCGCATAAATGCCGCCCTGCGCAGAGATGGCGATACCGCCGGTGGCGTTGCTCGATGCCCAGCCGTGAAACATGAAACCGTCGGCGCCGCCTGATGCAATACAGCCTATTCCGAAATTCAAGCCCCACATGCCGTTGGTGTCGAAATCGCTGAATGAGCCGAAGAAGAATTGCCCATTCGCTGTAGCGATATCGGCCTTGTCGCAGAAAAAGCCATTAGCCGTATTCAAAAGTCCAGTACCGTTGATCTCAATGCCCGCGGCATTGCCACTGGCGTGAAAGCCATTAGCGGTGCAGCCGCCGGCAAAGCTGTCTGCATCAATAAGTAAGCCGATAGTGGAATAGAAGCGAACCCCATCGTCAAGGCAATTATAAATCTGCACGCTATTGAGCGCGACCTGCGTAGAGTTGTTGATGGCAACGCCATCGAAAAGGTTGCCGCCGTCGAACCAAAGCCGCTCGAACGAACAGTTCGAGCAGTAAGTTATTTCAAGCCCCGCCCCGGCGCTCTGTGCCGCGGCGGCGGTAAAGTGCAAATCCCTGACGACGACGCCGCTGAGATAGGAGGCACTAGAGTTTCCAACCAGAATGCCGGTGTCGGTCGTGTTGGTCAGAATAATGTTGGAGCAATAGCCAGCCCCGTTTACCTTGACGGCATGGCCTTTCAAGTTTGCCGACGTGACATCATAGGAACCGCAGGGGACATAGCACAAGGAACCGGAAGTGCCGCAGGAGACGATAGCCGCCGTGCAATCGTGGCCGCCTGTGCCGCAAAGCGCATCATAGGTTTGTGGCGTCACATATTGCGGAGTGAAGCCAGAAAGGACAACGCTTCCGCCATAACTCCAGATACAGCCGAAGCCGACACAGGCCCCGCCTGGATCGCTGGTCGGCAGGCCGGGGAATTCGATATTGCCGTTGGGCGTGCCCGTGCCGGCCGCTAGGGCGATATCGCCTCCGGCTTCACTGGAGGAATCACCCGCCGTGATTGCAATCCCGCCACCGGGAGCTGTTCCCGATGCGCCGGCTAAAATAACGATCGGGCCGCCGCCCTCCGCTCCGGGGCCATAAGCGCCATAAAGGTAGACGCCGCCGCCAGGGCCAGCGACATTGTCGGTGCCGCCAAATAGCTCTACGATACCACCGCCGAGGCCGTTGCCGGTTCCCGCAATTAGGCTGATGGTGCCGCCGTAGCTGGAAACCGTATCGTTTCCCGCGGTGATCGTGACCCCACCGCCGCTGCCGCCACTGCCATTGCCTGCGGTGAGATTAACCGCGCCGCCGGAACTACTAACGCTATCGTTGCCAGCGGTGATAACGACAGAACCCCCGCCGCCGCCCGCGCTATTGCCGGCGGTCAGGTTTACCGCCCCGCCGGCGCCTGTCGAGGAATCAGTCCCGGCTGTAACCGCCGCCGCACCGCCGCCGCCGCCCGCGCTGTTGCCTGCGGTTACGTTTACGGCCCCGCCGGCTCCAGTCGAGGAATCATTGCCAGCCGTAACGGCAGCCGCGCCGCCGCCGCCGCCCGCGCTGCTGCCACCGATGAGGCTCGCGATCCCACCCGCGCCGGTAGAGCTATCGCTACCGGCCTCCAATACGGCAGCGCCGCCGCTGCCGCCGTTGCCATCGCCGGCGTAAATGGAGACAGCGCCACCGGCGAGCCCACTACCGATCGGATCGGGTGCGCCGCCGTAAAGAGCAAGGCTGTCACCCAAAAGACCGGAGCCGGATGCGGCGTTGAATGCGCCGATCGTGTCTGTGTAGACTGTCGACGCATAGGTGCCGAAAGTTCCGATCGAGAGAATCTGGTCGGTATTGTCCCAGAGGAAATTAGCGCTGCCGCCGAAGACGCCGGCCTTGTTGAATTGCACCGCATTAAAGGGCGGTGCTGGCATCCCTTCGGGACCGATGTGGCCGAGCGCATTGCAGACGAACTGGGTCGAGGCCGCCTGATTGTTGCAGGTCGTGACCGGTGGCGTCGGCACAATGCAGTTTGGATTGGATGGCCCGCACCCCTGCGCCATCGCCGCTGTGGACAACCCGATCAATGCGGCGCCAAGGATGAGAACAAACCGTGATGTTCTCCCCATGAACAAAGATATAGATCGCATGTTGCGCTTCCGTTCCTAGAGCGTCTGGCTCAATCCGACGGTGAGTGGATTGCCGGAGCCGGTGTTGGCAGCGGCATTCCAGGGACCGCCGACGCCGTTGCCGGTAAAGACGATGAGCGCGCCGGGGAGGATCTGCCAGTTGCCACCGTAGGGGCCGGCCGTGAGTGCATTGCCGTTGGCGTCGAGTGCTTGGCAGACGTAGATGATATTCGAGCCCGGATTATGAAAGGTGATCTTCTGCACCTGGGTATTGACCGCCGGAAGAATTGCGGTCGAGGTGCTGCCGAGCGAGAAGCCCAGCGTGCCGCCCTCGACGGCCGGGGAGATAAGATTCTGTTCGGCCAGTACCAGATAACTCAGGTTGGCGTTCGATCCGTTGCTCATTTTCTAGATTTCCTAGAGTTGTGTCACGTCGAGGGGCACCGACCGTATCGGTAACTGCGGCCGCCATCTCGCCCATGGCGGACGCTGCGGATAGAACCAGAGATGGCGCGGAACTTTCTCGCCGCGCCTCATCCGCTTGAGCAAATCCCACCAGAGTTCGATCCGGGCCTGGTTGTAGATCAGTTTCGAGCGCCTGAGCCAAATCACGGAAACCCAGCGGACGTGGAATCTTTTTATGCCGGGCTGCCAGAATTGAAAGCCTATTTTGATTCGCGGCAACCAAAATTCAACAGTCCGATAGACCAGCCTGGCGCGTTCAAGGGCGCCTTCCCGCCGGTGGACAACCCAAAGGACGATAGGTAATTCCAGGCACAGCATTGCTATCATGCCGGCGAGAAAATAGATCATGGCGAACCTCCGCCGACCACCACATCACCACTTGATGAAGCCGGATTGGTATTGGTCGAATTGTTGGAATAGAAATTCGATTGGATATTGACCGGCGTCGATGCTGGCGTGGTGACGATGACGCCGGTGGCAAGGCCGTTGAAGATATTGCCGGAAATCATGGCGGCGCCGTGGTCGATCTGGATACCGATGCCGGATGAGTTTCCCGTGAACACGTTTTGCGAATAGGTCCAGAAGTTGCCAGCCGTTCCTTGCTGCCAGGCCTCAAGCGCGAGCGAGTTGAAGATATTCCCCGTCAGGGTGACGAAGGAAGCAGCGCCGATTACGCCGTTGCCGGTGCCGAGCGTCAGCGTCGACATCTGGTTGCCGGTGATGGTCGCCGATACCGCGGTGCCGAGGTCGATCGCGCTGTAGCCCGTTGGAATGATGAAGAGATTATGCGTGGCGAAGAAATCGACAACTTGGGTGCCGAGCTGAATCTGATCGGCTGTCGTGTTGAATTGCGAATTCGAAACGACCAATTGCGCCAGCACTCCCGATTGCGCGGGCGGGATGCCTATTCCCACGCTGCCATTGACAAAATTGCATTGGTCGATAGTCACCCCCTGGACATAGCTCTGGAGTTCGATGCCGGTGCCGAGCCAGTTGAAGTTCGATTTCGCGACGTTGAGCACGACGGCGTAATAAGGCGATGTTGCGGTCAAACCGAGATAGGAGATGCCGTTGCCGTGGCCGCCGGTCGAATCCCCGGTGACATAGACCGAATCGATGTTTACGCCAGAGACGCCCCAGACAAAAATTCCCGTTGTCCAATAGGCGGTCACGACATTATCGTCGCCGCGGACGGTGACGCGGGTGATGTCCGAGATCGCCCATTTGCCGAGCGCGACGGTCTGCACCAAGGCGATGCCATTGCCGGCATTGGTGGTTCCCGTGGTGACGGAAAGATCGCGGATGTGTGCCGAGTGGGTCGGCTGCGAATAATTGATGACGAGTCCGGTCGAGGCATTCGGGAAATAGAGAATGCTCGCGTCCTGGCCGGCGCCGAGGATGCTAACCGAGGCGATGGTGGCCGAGAGCGCATAGGCGATCTGTGTCGCCAGATTGTACTTTCCGGGCGGGAAGTAGATTGCTCCGCCTTCGGCGGGGAGGGCCGCCAAGGCCGCATTGACGGCCGGCGCGTCGTTGGTCGAGCCGTCGCCGACGGCACCGAAGGCGCGGACATTGAGCGGTGAATCGCGCGCCGTCTGTTGCCCGGTATCGCCCCTGATGTACCAGACGCCAGACGGCGAGGTGCCGTTGGTGGTGACGAACACTTGTTCGTTGGTGCCGATGCTGACCGGGACACCGGAGGCAAGCCCACTGAAATTGTCGCTGGCGTTGGGTGCCAGCGTAACTGTGCCCGTACCGGGTAAGACGCTGATCCAGAATCCGAATCCATTCCACAGCGTCGAGGAAAGCGGCAGCGTATAGGTGATCGGCCCAGTGGCGATCCTTTGGTTGAAATGGAACGTGCCATCGACGGGAAGGCTCGATCCGTCCTCGACCGTCGCAGTGGCGACGCGGGCATAGCCTACCCCGTTCGGTCCAGCGGCGGAGCCGTCGTCCTGGATGCTGGTGCCGCCGGCGGTCCCGCCGTTGACGTTCTCCAGCGCCATCGAGCCAAGCCCGAAGGCAAGCCGCCCTGCGGCCAAGGAAGCGGCGTCGACCACCGGCTGCATGGCGGTCGAGATGATGCCGGTTGCGGGGGTCATCCCGGCAATGATGTTGCCCAGACTATCGAAGAGAAGCCCGGTATTGGCGCGCTGCGCCACAGGGGGCAGTATGTAATTGATACCCGCCGGATCGGAGACCGGCCCGGCGACCACGCGGGCGAGGTTTTCCGCGAGCTGCTGGATCTGCATTTCCTCTTGGTCGAGGCCGCTTTCGGCGGCGCGCGAGACCGCCGCGAGGCTTGCCAGATCGAGAAGGCTCACGTCCTGCAGGAACGGCAATTCGCGGATGATGGTCAGCGTCGTGCCCGACGGGATCGGGATTCCGCCAGGGTTATAGGTGACGGTGCCGCCGATGCCCCAGAGGCCGGGCGAGACCGGAGGATTGAGCGAAAGTTGGTACTGGGTCGGGCCGGGGCCTTGGGTCAAGGTGGTATTGACGCCAGCGGAATTGGTAAAGATTACGCTGATATAGCCGGGCTGGTCGCCGGCGAAAGAGAAAGTAAATTGCGTGGTGACGCCATTGCCGAGCGCGATGACTTTATTGGCGGCATTGTTGATGGTCACGGGAACCTCTTGACGATGGTCGGGCCGATGAAGAAGGGAATGCCGATCTGGTCGCGCTGGATGGCGAACTCGATGCGGAAGTCCTCGCGCTCGGCCTCGCGCATCAGCATCATCAATTCGCCGAGGATTTCAACGGTGCGGGCCTTATAGGCCGCGGCCTTTTCCTCGGCGCCGATGGGCGGCGGATGCAGTTGGGCGATGTTCTCAGTCATGCGTATTACTCATAGCTGATATGCTGTTATTGTGGGTTGCTTTTGCGTTCTTATGGACTCATAATGATGGCGTAGCGAATGGAGGATAAGCTATGAAACAACCACGCGACATGAGCCGCCTTCAATTGGAAGCTGCGCTCAGAAGGCGCGGATGGCGCAAGATACTTCTCTGGATCGAGATCGGCGGTGGCCGGTCAATTGGCATGGTAATGGTCGGCGGCAAGATAAATCGCCGCGCCTCGCTTGCCCATGCCATTCGCGAAAGTCAGAAGATGACTGCACCGTAATCACCGACTCTCGTGAAACAAAAAACCTCTCGTTAACTCAGGAACTCTCCATCATGACCCCCGCCGATGAACACGCCACACATGCCTTCCGCATCTGGCGTTCCATGACGAAATGGGAGCGAAAATCTTTCGCCCAAGGCTTCTTCTTTCCCTTCGTGCAGATCAAGGATGCCGAGAACGAAGGCTACGACGGCATCAAGCTCTGCATCGAGCTCCTGGCCTTCGCCGATATGGAGAAGGAGCGACGGGCATGAGGATCATGAGACCTTCAGTCTATCGTCCGCTCGGTCTGCCGACGTTCTGGTTAAGAGACTTCGGCGAGGTTTTCGAGGCATTAGGCGCCATCTACCGCGAGCGCCAGTGTGCCAAGATCAATGGCTACTTGGTGACGCCATATACGGCTGGATTGGTTCTCAGGGTTCATTCCGGCATGATGCCGCAGTCACGGAAGGAATTCATTAACAGGCCATTGCCGCAGGTGATCGCAGTGGCGATGGAGATTGTAGGTTAGTTTCACTAGAGTCACCCGTTCACCCACCGACCGGACTCGGTCAACCAACGAAGGAGAAGGCAAATGATCGAACAGAATGCTATCCCCCCTCATGGTCTGCAAGGAGCAGAGGACGCCGCCGCTTATGGCGCGGAGGACTACTCCCGGCGCCCGCCGATCTCAGATGCCCTCAACGCCGTCAGCGATGCCGAGGATTTGGACAAGGCGGTGATCTTCGCCGGCATCATCAATCTGCAGATTGAAAGCATCCGCAGATTCAGAAAGCGCGAGCTGCTGCAGACTGAGGACGTTCGAACCTTCGGTGCAATCTACCGGCTGTTGGTTCCCGACCGCGCCATGGAACGCGGCATCAAGGAACTGATCGGCCGAAACATCGAGGGTCGGCCGCAACGGCGTAGTTAAACAGGAGGCGATCATGAAGCGCTGGGAAGAACGCACAATTCACGACATCGGTTCCAAGCGTGAACTAAGAGCCACGCGCTTCGCCAATTGCATCCTTTCTCTGATGCGCGATTTTCTTCCTTCGGATCGCGAATGCCAGCGCCGGATGTACGACTATCTCGCAGAGGTAGGCTACAAAGGAAACGTCGAACTCATCAACGTACCGCCAGAATGCGATGAACTCGACAAGATCGCACTGGAACGGAAAATGTACGAAACGAAACTAGCGACAATAGAACCTCACACTCAGGAGAAGTAACATGCCTCGACCGAAAGACGGCTACAGACTGAAAGACGGCAGCGAAGTTCCTGGCGTTACCTCTGTCACCAATCGCTTCATGGACCGCTCGGCGCTCATGCACTGGGCGTTCAAACAAGGAAAATCCGGCGCTGCAACGCTTTACCAGAAGATGCACGATGGCGCCGAGGTCGGCACTTGCGTCCACGACATGATCGCCTATGACCTACAGGGCAAGACCGATGAAGTGATCTTCGCCTATGCCAAGAACATGATGCTGCCAGACGAAAAGAAACTCGATCAGGCGATGATGTCGTTTCACGCCTATCGCGCCTGGAAGCTGCAATTTAGTTTCCGCGTCGTCGAGCAGGAAGTCTCGCTTGTTTCGGAGAAACACAAGTACGGCGGCACCATCGATACCGCCGGCGTGGTCGGCAACCAACTGGCGCTATTGGATTACAAGACCGGTTCCGGCATCTACTGCGATCAACTCCTGCAGATGGCGGCCTATGGGCAACTGTGGAACGAGGCGCGGCCCGACAGTCCACTTACCGGCGGCTTCCACCTGATCCGGCTCGATCGGGAAACCGGAGAATTTTTCCACTACTACTATCCGAAGCTGCCCCAAGCGTTACATCAGTTCCTGTTGTTCCGTAAGTGCTACGATCTCGACAAGATGCTGAAAGACCCGAAGGCTTTGGCCGGCGCGCCGGTCGAGAAAAGCCTGCGCAAAAGAAAGCCGCGAAGAGCCAAGCCCATAGTCCCATCCGATGGCGTCCTTATTCCGCCGCCCTATAAGGTGAACATGGTGCAGATGGTGTACGATATCTTGGCGCCGAAGGGCATGAAAGTCGTCGGCGAAAGCACGACCGACTGGCAGACTTGGCAAAGCGATCTTATCGACAAGCGCCGGGCCAATACGGAGTAAGATTGCTTCATGATGGAACAACGCCAACTGAAAGACCGGACTCGGTCAACGATCTACGGAGCTAACAAATGGAGACTGAAAATGACCTTACACGCTTCTACGTTTGAATATCTCAAGCCGACGGATGGCCAAGTCGATGCGATGAACCACCTTCGGAAAGTTACGGCAGACTATGCGAACGTGATTGAGAAGGCGCTCGATGACGGTCCCGACAAGACCTATATCTTGCGGCGTATCCGCGAGACGGCGATGTGGATCAATGTTGCGCTCACCCGCAATGCCGATGGCTCGCCGCGACGCTGACCGAACCCTAATCCCTGACTTCCGTGACACAAATGCGCTCGCACCGCCTCAAATACACCACCCAACCGGAGCGTCCAGCAGAAGACGCTCCCGAAGGCTACAAGGCCGCCTGGTGGCGCGAGCGCGTCATGGGTTTCTCAAGACCGCAACTCGCAATCATTCTCGGACTTACCGACGGAACGATCCTCCGCTATGAACGATCGGAGGAAGTTCCCAAGCAGTATCGCCTTGCCTGTGTTGGATTGACAAGCGCCATTGCTGCCGAACTTGATACTGAACCTCGCATGCTCAATGCGCCGTGGCCGCCATTGTCGTGAACGGCGGCGGCACATAGGGAATCTTTCCCCCCGGCGTATAGCCCACCATCGTTCGCCCTTGCTCTTTCTGCAAGCGCCTGTTGGTTCTTTCCCACCAGCCGGGCGAGATGGCCTCGTAAAGATGATACCAGAGCAGATAATCCAAGGCGCCTTTCAGGTAGATCAAATTGCCGAACGGCACATGCCCGGAGGCAAAGCGAACCAGATCCGGCATCGCGTGATTGAGTGCCTTGCCGCCTTTGCCTTCCTGCACGTCCTCGCGGAAACGATTGTAGATTTGCAAGAGCCGGTCGGCGTCGCCGATGATCGGGCCGCCCGCGGTTTGCACGATGCCGTTGCCCATGCGATTGACTTCGCCGAAAAAGAAATCTCCGTAGATGCCGAGGCCGCCACCTTGCGCGAAGGCCGCCAGCGCCGTCACCGGATTGAGATAGTTCCGTTGTGGCCTTCCGTTTACTGCATCGTTGATCGACATGCGCAGCGCGCCGCCTGCGGTCGACAGCGCCAGCATCCAGCCGAGGTTTTGCGCGAGCTCGGTCTTGCTCAAGCTGGAGGCCAGATTATTCATGAACAATTGATGGTACGCCGCCAGCGGCCACATCTTGAACTGCATGCCGAAGCGCCGGAACGCATAGTTCCAGGAGCCGGGCCGCGCCTCGCCCAATACCAAGCCGCGCTCGCGCACTCCTGGCGTGACCGTCGCGCGTTCCGAAGCGTCGTTGAGATACATCAACAAGCGATCGGCTAATTGCCAGCGCGCCCGGCCTAGCGCCGTCTCGGTCGTGGCGCCGCCGATATTGCGCAGATATTCCGTCATTGTTTCATCGGGAATCCGCATCACGTCGCCCGGCGTCACATGCCGGATGCCGTCGATAGAGACCGGATCGGGCGCGTTCCTGATCAAATCCCAGCCGGGCTCGGTGATGCCATAGCGGCCGAGCATTGCCTTGACGTGCGGCTCGAGGTCAGCAAATCCCTTTTCGACCTGATGGCCCAAGTTCGCCATCAGCATACCCTTAACGCCATCGGCCTGTAATTTGTCGATGAAGTAGGGCAAGCCGGTCAACTGCATGAACTGCGATGCCCGCCAGGCGATATAGCCCGGCAGTCCGCTATCCGGCCGCTGCATGGCGGAATGCAGCGAGGCATGCAAACCATGGGTATAGCCGCCGACTTCGGCGAGGATAGCACGCTTTTCGGCATCGCTCGCCGGGGTGAAGATAGTCTTGACGATCTTGCCGATGGCTTCCCAATGCGAGATGCCATGGTGCGCTAATTCCGAGGCGAGCGTGAACGGCGCCGCCGTCAAGTGGGTCAGCGACACGCCGCCGAGATGCATGGTCGCTTCCAGCGTCATCATAGAATCGAGCAATCGCTGACGGTCGGCATTGACCGGCGCATTCAGCGTGCCGTCCAAGCGTCCCATCGTGTTCTGCAACTGCGGTGTTTGCGCCTGTAGTTTGCGCACTGCATCGGCATCGATGTTGCGATATTGTTTGACCGTATCCTCGATCACCTGATTGAGATTGCCGGCCGGATTGGAGCCAAACTTGAACATCAGTGCATAGCTTCGCGCGCTACTGTCGAGCGTGTGCGTGACCTGGGAAAGGAGCGAACCGCCGCCGCCGAACGCCCGCATATGCTCGAGCCAGGATTTACTATCCTTCCAATAGACCATCCGATGCTGCGACAACGACCGGGCGATGTTGTGGGTGCCCTCGAAGGCCTGCGGGACGAAATCGGTGCCTTCGGCCATGCCAGGACCGGAGAAGCCCACGTCAGAAAGATCGACGCCGGTCAGCCGGTTGAAGAACACGCCCCGGCCGAAATCCTTCTCGGCGTCGGCTTGGCTTTGACCCGTCTTGGGCTCGACATCGCGGAAGGTGGATTCGTGCATCCAGGGCCGCGCGCGTGCCCACCAGGCTTCAAAGGCCATCTCCGGGCTTTGGCCTGGCCCGGCAACACGGCGCAATGCTCGCGCATCCCAATTGGTGTGCGCCACGAAATAATGTGCTTGCGCGATATTCGCACCGACGGAATTCAGCCGTTGCCTTGCTTCCTCGAGCGGCGGCCCGAGAATGTCGGAAATGGCCTGCGCCACTTTCGAAATCTTGATCGTTTCATCCGGCGCGCCGCCGGTCGCACGCCAGCGTGCCTCGGCGATCTCGCCATCGATCAGCCCGGAACGTGCCGCCGCCGCGTAGCCCAGCGTCCTCAGTTTATTGCCAGCGGTCCCGATCCAACTCCGCGATAAGCCGTGCCACAAGCTCTCGGCGGAATCGTTGCGATCGGCGCCGTATTCAAAGTGCATGAATGATCGCAGCGTCTTGAAGGCATTCGCCGCCCCGCCGTTATCGGTTACCGCAGTCCGCAATCGTGCCCGCACCGCAGCATTGCGCAGCGCGTCCGCCTTCTTCTCCTTCGCCGCAGCTTTCAGATCGGATGCGAGCTTGGCCGCGGCCGCGACCGCAGCGTCACCTTGTCCGGTCCTGCGCATCCGTTCCGCATGGTCGGCGACCATCTGCAATAGATCGGTCGCCTCCGCATTGGTGATGGCACCGCGGGCGGCGATTTTATCGATGCAAGCTTGGAAGTTCGAGGCGTTGAGTTTCATGGTTTCACGATGGCGGAGGCCATGGCGGAGGCCACGCTTCCCCGCTGCAGATGGTCAAAAGCACTGCCATAAGCAGGACGGCCAATAGGATGCCTATAATGCGGGCGATGGCTTCGCCCGCGTATTCCGGCTTACGTCGCATATCAGTAATGATGCGGGAACAGCGGCAAGCCGCCGCCCATCGACAGCAAGCAACTCAGCAGCGCGAAGATGATGTAAATGCAAATGATACAGATGACCGCCCACAGAACGATGTTCAACACTTGGGCAATGATCGGCACGCCAAGTTGTGCCGCCACCCACGGCACCACGAGCCGCAAGATAGCGACAACCGCACAAACGATAATGAGCCAAACAAGAAGCTGCTCAAGCCAACCTAGTGAGAAGCACATGGTTTCTTTCCTCTTGCCATTTGCGGAAGTCTCGTTCCAGCTTTTCGATATCGACGCGCCAGCAACCGACGTAAGCGGTTCCATCGTAATATTGCGGCTTTTGCCCAAGCCTTTCGGCGAGAGCCAGCAAAAGCGAATCATGAGTCGCATTGCTCGGCGGATCGTTGACCGAATCCGGTCTCTCGTTCGCCGCAGGACTCTCGTGATCCATTACACCACTCCCGTCAAACACTCCGCCGCTTGCGCATAAGCATTTTCTATCACGGTCGCTTTATCCAATTCCGCCGAAGCCACCATAATCTCCGCATGGTCTTCCGGCGTGAGAACTAGATTCCCGGCTTCCTTCTCGGCTTCCGCCAGACCGCGGTCGAGTTCGGGGGTCTTGACTTCTAGGGGACCGAACACAGAGACGGCCTCGGGCGCTACCTTTGGCGCGGCTTCTGCCGCTACTGGCGCAACCGCTGGTGCCGCCATTGGCACCGCTACCGCCGGAGTTTCTTCCGCTCCCGCTGCCCGCAATTTCTCCTGCATCTCCGGGCTATAAACATTGAGATATAGCCCTGCCGGCGCGTTCTTCGGCGCCTCATGTTCGGTTTCTGTCAGGAAACCGTTCCACTTTTCTTCGTACGGCTTCCAGGGAATGCCTTGCGCTTCGACCCATGCCCGCTCCGCTTCGGTGGCGTAGTTGGTATGCACGTCGTCATAGATCAGTTTCATTTCGGTCGGGGTCAGCGGGCGGCTTAATCGCTGCTCTTGGATGGTGATCCGCCGCTCCATCTCGAAATGTTCGACCTGCTCATGGATATTTGCCGGGACGGCGGGATCGAAGACATGGTCCTCGATGTTCCATTGCATTTCAATTCGCCGATCGATCGCGGTCTGCCCGCCCGTCACATAGCCGGCGCCATCCGGTACATCTCCGGTCCTGATAATCTTGGGATTGGCGATCGCTTCGCTGACTTCCGGCGCCGCTATGACTTGGCGGATTTCGGGATTGAGGGATTGAGCCCATGCTTCGCCAGCGGGTGCTGCGGCAGGAACGGCGCGGATAGCTTCGACTTCCGGTGCGGCTGCGGCTGGACGCGCGGGCGCTGCGGCGCCGGCCGGGCGGGCCGCGCCGGCGGCTTCGCGTTCAATGGCTGTTGGCTTGGGTCGGCCATATAATTCCTCCGTGGCAGCTGCTAATTCCGATTGCGGCATACTTGGAACATAGCCGGCACGGTGCAAGTCGGCTTGTTCCTGGGCGACTTCCATCCCGTTCCGATGCGTGACGCGGATCAATGAATCATCGAAGAGGACGTAATTGCGGGTGCCTTCGCCGCCGGCACGCGAACCTTGATCGAGATATTTGATGCCGGGGATACCAACATCGCGCAACGCTTTGGCCGCAGCCTCGCGCGAACCTAACCTGGTCTCCAGTTGACGAATAGCATCGGCACCATCGGTAGCGCCGGATAAATCCATTCCGGCGCGTTGGTAGGCCAATGCGAGACCGGATGGCTGCTGGCTCGCTGGCTTATCCCAATCCAGAAATTGTTCTGGATCGGCCATGATGCGGGCTTTATAGAGGTTCTCTGCCGGCCGCGGCTTTGCAAGATATTCAGCAATCGTCTTAACTGCCGCGGCATCTTGCGGATGGTCTAAATCCCATCCTTCCTTAATATCTTTGCCTTGCCGCAAATTATCCCTTAAAGCGTTAAGAGCCTGCCCTGGTCGATCAAATCCTAGATAACCGATAGTTCTCAGAGCCGCCAAAATATCAGCCGGGATAGTGACGGGGCGGCCAGCAAGATTGCGGGCATAAGTTTCAGCCGTTTCTGGTTTCTCCGCGAAATATAATCCATGCCCATAACTCTGCGCCCCCTCGCCCTTCCCGATATGCTCTAGCGAGAATCGATCAAACTCATAGGGCGAGCCGTGATAGACTTCGAACCCACCGGGCTGACCGCCAAGGACCGGCTGCACTTCGACCTGCCGCCCATCCATAATCTCCGCCACAGCAGCCTTTGTAGCAGCATAGGAGGTCGCTGGATTGGCGTTTGCCACCGCCGCCACTTCGGCAGGCTTCGGCCCAATTGGCACACCAGCGCCCGCCGCAGCGGCTTCTGGCGCCCTTTCCCCGACGACGGCGCGAAGCCGGCCCACCGGAATCTCCAGCGGAATGACCTGTCCGGTATGCTCGCCTTTCTGGTTGAAGGTCTTGATATCGATGTCGCCGTTTTCGGGGAAGCCCGCCGCCTCCCAGGCCCGCAGCAATCGTTCGCCGCGATGGTGCGAGACGATGGCGATGGTGCCTTCATGGTTATCGATGGCGTCAAGAAGGCCCGTAAAGAACCGCTTCTTGAAATCGTTGAAGGCTTCGCCGCCGGGGACCGCCTCGCCCGGCTTGTGTTCGGCATAATTCGCCAGCACGGGGATGCCCTCGGAGCTTTTCTTGCCAGCCAGATCGCCGACGTTCCAGGGGCGGAAATCCTGTGTTTCTTCGGCGATCGGCGCTCCTGTTGCTTGGCTTATGACTTTGGCGGTATCTGCCGCACGTTCAAGATCGGAGGTCAAGATCGTGCTCGGCGGATTAGCTTTCAGCTTTTGGCCCAAGCGTTGGGCTTCCTCGCGGCCTTGCGCCGATAGCGGCACGTCGGTCCAGCCCCGCAATCGATCGACGCTCACGTCGTCGTTGTTCATCTCCGTGGCGCCGTGGCGCACCAGCATGATGTTGCGCTTTTCGCCGGCTGGCGCTTCTGCCCGTGCCGCTTCCGGTGGCCGCATTAGGACATCCGGCCGCAGATAGCCGCGCTCCCGCAGAAGGCCCACGCCGGAATGAATCATCGCCCCGAATGCCGCCCCAGTGGCGAGGTCAAGAAACGCTTCGCGCAAGCCATAATCGCCATCCTCGGCCTGCGATAGTCCGTAGCGGACGCCGATGGCGCCGGCCATTCCCGCCGCCCCGGCGGTTGCCCCGGCAAGCCCTCGCGCTGCCATCCTCGCCGCCGCCCCGGCGCCCAGCCGGGCAAAGATCGCCTCTTCGCCTATTCCCGGCACCAGCATCGCCGCCGCATTGACCGGATCGAGGATCGTCAACGCCATCCTAGTCGGGAAATTAGTGACCCAGGAATGGGCTTGCTCATAGCGCTGGAATACGCCTTGCCGTTCGATCTCGCCTTCCTTGGCCTGCGCCAGCGCATCGACCACGCCCTGCGGCATACCTTCGCTGAAGAGGTCGGGCGCCGCCTTGGCGATGGCCGGATGCCTCGCGGTCGCTTCCGCCTTGGTCAGTTTCGGCGACGGCACCGCCGAGAGATCGGCGGGAAGCATTTCTTCCGGCGGGATCGCCCCGGTAAACTCCGCCTGCGCGCCAGCGGCCCCGGCGCGAACCAAATAGGGAATTGCCCCTTCCGGTTCGTACATCGCCCGCTTTAACGCCGGGCCGATCATCTCCGATGTTTCGCCGATCACCTTGCCGGCGTACTCGCCGAATGACGGCGGCATGTTGGCGTACTTGGCCGATAATGCCCATTCGGGGTCTTCGGGGATCGGGCCGTCGGCGGTCAGTTCGGGCATTGTCAGAAACCTGATGGAACGGCGGACAATTGGCCCGGAGCGATGGCGCGCGCTGCCGCGCCTTCTGCGCCTTCCATCAGCGGCGAATTGAACGGAATATAAACACGCTGGCCGTTATTGCGCATCACGATGCGGCCCTGCGCTCCAGTCCCGGCTACATAGGTATCTTTCAGCACCATGCCCTTGCCATCTTCCGAGGTGACCCAATAGGGAGTCGCCTTGAGCAAGCGCAGATAATCGGCCCCGGTAGCGCCGCCGATTTGCCTATCTTCCCCGACAGCTTGCGCCGTCACGATATCGTCTGGTCCTTTGCCTTCCTTCAGATCATCTACGACTTTCGCGCCGTTGCGGCGCATGGTGTCGTAATATTCAACGGGGACGGCCACCGTTCCCCATCCCGGGGTGATGGTATATTTTCCGGCTACGGCAGTCACCGCCTCGTCAGCGGCATCATCAGGATTGAGATGGTGGTACAGCCGCTTTGCATAAGCCAAATCCTCGACCGCGCCAGTCAAGCCCTCGATCTGCTTCGGCGAGAAGCCTTGGCCTTCCCATGAGGCTTGCATATCGGCCAAGGCCGAATTGGTCAGGACTCGCGTGCGGATTGCCTGTGCGACCGGATGGCCGGCGGCCTCGCCGAGAATCTTGTTTGCGGTAGTGGCCTCGCCCTTCTCGTTCGGTCCCATGCCCTGCAGCCAACGGCCCAAGGCGCTGGCGTTGAGCGGATCGAGCGAGCCGAGCAACTGATATGATGGATTCAACTTTCCCATCGTCACCATGTCGCGGAAAACGTCCTGGTAGTGATTGCCGTAGCGGCGCGCCATTTCATCGAGCATACCCTTGGCATCGGCGCCCTGCGTGGTCAGCGCCGTGGTCAATTGCGTCGCCTCGGCGCGCGACAGCACATGGCGATTGGCTTCTGATACGCCCAGGTGATCCTGCAGCGCCAGCGAAGCATTCGCATAGGCATCGAACGTCGCCGGATTTTTCGGATCGAGCTTCTGTTTCAACTGTGCGACGCCGGGGAAAGCCTGCACATAACCGCCGGGATCGCCTCTCTTGAAATTCGGATCGTCGGGATTTTTCGAACCGAAGATCAGCTTATCACGTTCGTCGATAGCCTTACTGAACGCTTGAAGATCGCGGCGGCGGAATTCATCGGCACCGGGCCCGGTGGCTAGGCTGGTGTAAAGCCCGTTGATTTCCTCCGGCGACGCCCAGACCATCGTTCGCCGCGCCTGCCCTTCGCGCAAGGCGCTTTCGGATTCTGCTTGTATGAGGGCGGTCCGCACCGGGCCGAGCAATGCAATATCGGGAGGCAACGGCTTGTCCACTGCGCCATCGCGCTGGTCGGCGATGATGCCAGGGACCGTCGCTTCTAATTCGCCGCGGCGCTGGGCTGTGGCAGTCTGCTGAAAATTATACTCGCGGTCGATGACGCCCTTGACGCCCTTCCACATCACCGGGTTGCCGCCGTAAGCTTCATCGAGGCGCTTATAGGCGGCTGCCTTGTCGATGATCCCCACTTCGGTCCCGGCGCGCATGTAGCGGCCTTCCCGCAAAGCCACAAAATCGCCGGCACGAACGGAGGTTACGCCATCTGGGAATTGCGCCTTCATTGAAGCGGTCATGTTGCCCCAGATTGCTTGCTTGGCCCAACCTTCACCCTTTTGCTGGCCTTCCTTGGTCGAGAACATTGCTTCCCAGGCTGGCCGATTCGGATTCGCCAGCAATGCTGCCGCGCCGCCGCCGCCCTCTAGGTGGGCAAGATAAAGCTCAGAACCGGTTGGCGCATGCCCGGTGACCCTGCTCAGCAGAGGCGTGTTCTCTTGAGCTTCGCTCAGAAGCGCATTTGAGACCTGTATAGGGTCACCAGGATCGATGATGCCATATTTTGCCATCTCCTTGGGGCCGAATTGCCCCAATCCGCGATAGGTTCCCGATGGCGATCGCGCATTCGGGTCGCCGCCCGATTCAAGCTGAATCACCCGGCCCGTATAACCGATAGGCAAGCCCGCCGAGCGTTCGCCATGCGAGAATGCCTCCTGTGGCGGAATCCGACCAAGAATAGCGAAACCGGCAATATCGTAGCCCTGCTGTTGCAATTGCGGCTTGAGCTTATTGAAGATCGCAAGCTGCGTCGGCGGATCGATCATCGATAGGCCGGTCGCCGGATCGATCTGCTTTCTGAAACGGTCGAACGATAGACTGGCGGCATTCGGATCGGTATCGGCTTGTGTCTCGATGATGTTTTTCAGCGTCACGCTACGCTGCTTCGTGACTTCGACTTCGATCGTCTGCCTGTCGTAATGCTGGGCTTCGAAGTAATTGCGGACTTCATTGTCCTGATTGTGCAGCATCCTTTCGAAGCCTGCCCAATTTCCCTGTTGATAGGCGATACCGGCCTGAGCGCCATAGCTGCTCGCCGCATCATTCGCGGTTTTGGTCGCATAGGCATTGAATTGGGAATCCGCATGATTGGTTCCGTAACGAACATAGGAATCTTGCAGATAACGTAGACCCTGCGCGAGCTTGGATTTTTCATAAAGATTCGGTGCCTGTGCCATGGCTTGATCGGTAACATCAGCGAGGTCTTTCTGATATTGCTGCATGGCATCTTTGGCCGCCCGACCTTTATTCTCGCTAAATTTCGAATAGATATCGGTGTACCGATTTGCCGCCCAGGTGTTGACGCTTGCCGAATGAATGTTGTCTTGTTCCTCCTGCCGTTGAACGACAGCTTGGACGCCAGCTTCGCCAGCCTTCTCAAATCCTGCCCCGAGCTTTTCCTCCGCAGCACCGATGCGCGCCCCGAACATTTCCGGCGTGGCATGAATCTGTTCGAGGTCTCCCGGCGGAGCGCCGCTCGGATTGACCGTCGGGTAGGGCTCGTAGGGCAGAGGATGTGAAGCCATGCTTTATTCGCAGCTTATCGTTGACCGAATCCGGTCCATCAAGCTCTCAGAACTCTCGTGAAACTAAGCGATCGTGTTGACGATACCGATCGAGGTCAGTACTTGCGCTGCGGCCGTCACGTTCACCACTTGCGTTGCGGTAAAGGCAACGCCGCCGACACTCAGCGATAGCGTGACGGTATCGCTTCCCGCCGCAATGCCGACTTCCGTCGCTGTCAGATTCGACGGCCCCACCGCTGCCAGCGTTGCCGTCGCCGGAGTGGTATCGGTCCAGGTCGGCGGTGCATCCGGCGTCGGCGGCGTCAGCATCGGATTGCCGAGCGCGTCGAAATAAGCAATCGACATCGTGTCGGTGTGCCCGACATTGAAGGTAACAGGATTCATGGTCGTTACTCCGTTGGGGGTTAAGATGCGTTCTTCGAAGTAGAAGCGGTCGGCCTCGCGTATTTCCACACGCAAGACGACAAAGAAAAAAAGATGCGGATGCCGATGATGGTGGTGCTTATGCTTATGCCAATGCGACCACATGCGTCACCGTTTCAGCTTGTCGAGAACCCAGGCATGCTAAAGATGCTCGAGCTAGGATTGGCGCCCACATTCTGCAGCTTCGCGAAATTCAAGCCGACAGTGCCGACGCCACTCAGGAGCGATCCCGCCGCGCTGATCGGCCCGGCTTCCTTGGCCTGTGCCGATTCAAACTGTCCAAGTTGGCTTTGTGCGGTCTGGCTGACCGCCTGCACTTGCTGGCCATAGGCCGCCTTCGCCGCATTGGAGCGGATCGTAAGTGCGTCCAGCAATCCTATCTGCTCCGTGCCAGCCCGCACGTTCGCCGCCGAGCCGGTATTGACATCGATGCCGGAAGCGCCCTGCGCCGCCTTCTCGGTGCCGACGAGGCCCCGCGTTTTCAATCCCTCATTGGTCGCCGCAGCCTCGCCGGCATGGATATCAAGTGCAGCATTTTCCCGCGCGATCTTGGCGTTGTTGGCGGCGACCTGCGCTTGATAGGCGGCGGCTTCCGACTGCGCCTGCGCCTGTTCCATGGCGCCGCCGGCGGAGATGATCGAGCCGATGAGTCCGAGACCAAGACCGGCAAGTCCGATGCTCATCCGAATCGCCGCCGCGAGTTGACCGCACCGTAACCACTGGCTCTCGTGATCCAGAATCTTCTAAACGGCTTTCCCATCGGTCCTCCCGGCTCCGGCGCTTCCAGTGTGAATCCCAACACCTCGATCAACCGGCAAGCCCCGCGATATTCCGCGATCACATAATTCTCCAAGCGCGATTTATGCTGCAGCATCTCTTCGATTCCAATCCGCGCCAGTTTCACGAATGACACCGGCACCCGCTCCACCAATAAAGAAGTCATCAAATAGGGGTCCCCGACATCGCCCAGCATGGAGCCGCACAATCCAGACATTGCCGCGATCTCACCATCGACGTAATAGGTCTTGCGCAGGATCGCATGGCGAAAGCTCTTTCTTATGCCGGCGCGGGGTTCGATGCCTAACGCTTCCACTTCGTTCCTGTCGGCGTCGCGTAAGTTGGCCGCCAACCGATAAACATCGGCGGCAACGGAGGGAAGGATTTCGATCTTATGTTTCACGGTCGCGTGTAACCGCGGCGTCGATTGTCTTCCCGCCTGCGGTACGTGTTATAACCGCGTATGAAAGAGAGTTTTATTTCACGGCAAATCTCTCTTTCGGCATCTTCGGATAATCCGAAATTAAGCGCGAATTCATGCGCGCGGGCGTAAATTTTTTCCAGATTCTTGGAATTCACTTCCGCCATCACTGTTCACCCTTGTTATCTCCGAGCGCAAGTCGCGGTACAAAAGCCAATACATCGAGTGGATTCGGACTTAATTGCTGTGCCGCAATGCAGCCTGGCGAAGCCTCCCAGCCGTTCCAGTTTTGCCAGTCGTCATTGATAGGCGCGAATAAATCCCCCGTAAACAACGGCAACGCCGCCGCCGGCACGTTCGACCTCGGCACGCTTGGCGGGTCGACCAGGTTATCCCAGGGGATTTCCGGCTGATAGTCAAGCGCGGAAGCAATCGGCTGATTGGCCGCCAGTTGGAAGCCTCTCGATGCCTGTACCCTGATGGTGGCGCCGGGGATGCGCTTTCGTTCGCCCTGGATCGATCCCAAGGCCGGGATCTCGGTCGGCATCGATTGCAATTGGCAAATATAGGGAAGCCCGATCTTGATGTTGCTCGCCGGCTGCGCCAGTGCGATCGAGCCGTTGACCACCGTCGTCAGCGGAATGACCTCGCCGTCGGCCAATCCGGTGACTTGCATTCCCTCCAGGTGATCGAGGTTGCTCACGCTCGAGACTGGCGTAGTGATCGACCATGAACCAGACGGCGCCGGGATCGGCAGCCGGTTGGGGTCATCCGGCATCGTCTGCAGGATCGGCGCCACGATGGCGGCGAGGACTTGCGTCGCCGAATTGACCGTGATGACGGTAGCTTGTCCGCCGCCAACCCGGATTACGTCGCCCGGCTGATTGCCGGCGAAGACCGCCGCCGAGGCATTGAACAGGACATTCTGTGAGATCAAGGGCACGAAAGTCGCCCCGGCGCCGGTGGCGTCGGCGATATCTACCGTTGTGCCAGGAGAATAGTCCTGGCCCGCCGAGACGATAGTAAAGGCGGTAATGACCCCCGCCGTCACCGTGAAGCTGATCGCGCCGCCCGATCCGGTATTGAGCGGATCGTTGATCTGCGCCGACGGGTTCGAATAATTCTGCCCGCCGTTCGGCAGGTAACCGCCGGAGATGGTGCCAGGACCGATTGCGGAGGCCGCCGATAGCGTGGCATCGGGCGTGGGCATGACTAGGGACAACCCGGAATCGACGCACCACGGGTCTTCCGGGCCGTTCCAGAGCCTATTGTCCATCCGCTCGATGTAATAGGCCCATTGGTTCCGGCCGAGGATGAAGCGCTTGACCACGAAATAAGGCGCGTCGACCGGCGGCTCGGTGGCGACCTCGTTGCCCACGACGAGTCCGTTGGTATCGTGCCGGGCCCAGCCCTTTAGTGCTTCCTCCTTGTCGAAGGTCAGACTGAGGAACTTTCCGTCGTTCCGGGTCGCCCAAACGATCTTCCAGGGCACCTTGGCCCAGGCCCATTGCAGGACGGTGAAGCCATCGAAAAGGTGATTGGATAGGATGGAGACGTCGGTTCCAGCGTAGATATTGACAAAGAAATTGTACTGTAAGTCCCTCACAACATACCCATAGGACTGATCATAAACGATGTCATAATTGATCCTCAATGGCGGCACGATGGCCGAGAAGCCGTTAGACTCCTGCGGCTGCGCGCTCTGCGAGGCAGGGGTCCAGGTCGATCCCGCCCCCGTAGCCCCCGAAAGCTGCCAAGCGTCGAGCCCGGTGCCGAGGATAAGCCCGCCCGGCATGGGCTGCATCCACTGGATGCCGTTGACCTGCTGGCCCCATGGCGTCGTGGTGATGGAATCATCATCAACGGGCGGCTGCGAGGCGTCGAAGTTCTGATACGCCCCGGTCTGGCTGCCATAGACCGTATCGGGATTATTCAGCGTATTGGCGTAGACCCGCCGCGCCTGGAAGTAGTTCGCCACCGCCGGATAGGTGCCAGCCGAAGGCCCGATGTTCAATGGCGCCGTCGCCGTCGCCGAAGTCGACGAATCGGTAAAGGTCACCGTGTCGGTCGTAGCGTAGTTCAATCCGCCGTTCTGGATGATGCCGGCGACCACGTTGCCCAATACAACGACTGGGATGACGATGCCGCCTGTACCCGTCGCGGTGTTGATCGTCGCCGTCGTCGTCGCCTGATTGAAGTTCCCCGGCTGCGGGATCGTCCCGACGGATAGGATGGTCGACGGCGCAAACGGATCGAGATGCAATGGCGGCGTGGTCGCCAGATCCGCCTGGATATTGGTGTTGACGAACTGGTTGCCGTAGGCGGTGCCGATATAGCCGAACACGGAGCCGACCGGGACCGGCGTGTCGTAGGCCGGCGGCGCCTGATAGATGTTGTAATAGGCCGCTCCGATTACTGAGTTCCAGGTGATCGTATGCGAGCCGGCGACGATGGCGATATCGTCGGAATTGGTGATGTAGGCGATGTTCGAGGCGACGCTTTCCTCGCCGGTCACGCTATCGACCGCGGTCACGCAGTACGCATACTGCGTCGGCGGCCCATGCGCCGTCATCGGCGTACCGCCGCCGATGGTCAAGCTGTTGTTGAGCGTATAGGTGCCGTCTAGTCCGGTGCCGGTGCCATAGCCGGTGATAAGAGTTCCGAAGGGAATTCCAGCTCCGGCGATCCAATAACCGGCGGCGAGCGATCCGGTCGTCACCGCCGAGATTGTCAGCGTCGTTCCGGCAATGCCGCCGGTGAATCCGGCATAGAGAAAATCCGCCGGGGTGACCGAGGTGGTGACCGTGCAGCCGGTCGGCGCCGCGATCGCCGAGGCGAACGTGGTCGGAACGAAATTCCAATTGTTCGCCGCCAAGCGGGAAAGATCGATCGGTGGGTATTCGCTTCCCGTTTGCTGATTGACGCATGTCAGCGTCATCACGTCGGCAGATTGCACCACCTTCAGATAGGGCAGATCGGCAAGCGCATAGGGCGTGTCGTAATTGGTGAAGATGCGCGCCGCAGTGCCGCCGGAGCTCCATGCTCCATAGGCCAGCGAATTGATCGAATTGCCGAACGTATCGTAAAGCGCAAAAGTGTTTGTCGTGACGCTACCGACCACAAACGTCCGCTGATTGACCTGCGTCATCCCGGCGACGCCGGAGATGAACACCCAATCGCCATTCTGGTAGCCATGGCCCGGGGCGTCCACTACGGCCGGATTGGCCTGCGTAATCCCCGTGATCGCAACGGGTGCGTCAGTAACATAGCCGCCGTTGGCGATCACCCGCATGTACGGCCGCCCGCCGCTACTGACGCCGAACTCCAGAATATAGCTCTGGAAGATATTAAACTGGAACCGAATGATCTTCGGTGGCAGGCTCGACGGCGAAGCCGAAGTCAGCGATTGGCCGACCCAGGCCATGCCGGCGCGAGACGAAGCCGGACCGCGATACGAAACGAAGAAGTTTCGCATGACCGTGGCGCCCACATGCCACGACGCTTGATCCACGCGACCCCAGAGGCTAGGGCTTAACTCCCCGGCGCTGAAAGAGGGCTTGATTAATGTGACCGTCATCGCTCAATAGCTTATACCGTCAGGCCCAGACCAGTTCTCATATGCCCCCATGTATCCGCCATAAGGCGGCGTCCAGCCGTTCCAGCCCCAACCGCCGCCGGCCTCGCGCACCTTCATGTAATCGGGAATGAAGTCGGATGAGGTTATTCCTTCATTGCCATCCGAGATACGAGCGGCATTCAGATAACCGACGGCCATTTGCGTCGCCATCGTCTTTTTCTTGTCGTCGCCGGTCAAGGGTGCGGCGAACCACGCGGCATTGGCGGCGATTACCGCGTTCTGCAATAGCGGGTCCCAGAGGTCGATATTGAGGATGCGCCCGGTATAGACGGCGAATGCCTTGAACGCATTGGTGAGGATCACTCGGATCTGGTTGCCATTTGCATCAAAGTCGATTGCCGGTACGAATGGCAAACTTGTCCGCACCCAGGGAATGTAATTGATGCCGGTATTGGTCATCAATGGCGCCTGGCCTGCCGCCGGCAGGTTCGGCGTCGGCATGACGAAGCGCACCAGGAGGCAATCCGGCGGATAGGCATATTCGTAGCGCCAGGGGATCGGCGGCTGCGGCAATGCGCCCGAAGGATTCTCCGCGGTGCCGATGGCGGCCTTGAGCAAAGTCAATCCGTTCGGCGTCTGCACCCGTGCCGAGTTCCAGTGCGCGGCGCGAAAGATCGCATCGGCCTGCAGTTGGAACGTCCGCGAGGCAACCTGTGCCGCCAGATTGTTCGGCGGTGATGGCGGATTGATTCCGGCGATCACCGACCGGGCAGCGATCTGATCGAGAGCTAAGTTGCAAAGATCGACGGCACTTGTGATTTCAGCCTCCTACAGTACCGGGCTTGGATCGACGTAGAAGGTGGTCGTCGCCAGCGCCGCCTTGACCTTGATGTTGACCTGACCGGCCATGTTCGGCGTGAACGAGGCCGTGGTCAGCGCAAACCGCGTCATCGCCTGCCAGACGATTTGGTTGGAGCCGGAATTGTCGGTAACGTGGGCGCCGTCTGCTTGGCTATTGAAGATTGTCGAACTGCCGCCGGATGTTCCAGTGCCCGAGTGCGACGCCATGAACCAAAGCTGCTGCGGCGAGGCGTTGCCAGCGAGAATAACGCCAGTGAAAGCACCATAGGCATGGCTGGTCTGGTAAGCTGCCGCTCCCGCGCCCCATGCGCTTGTGTCAGCCGATACCGGCGATCCAGAGGCGAGATTGTTGGCCTTCGTGCTGGTGGCGAATGAGCCTAGAGGAAAGCTGCCGTTGCCAAGATATTCCGCCTCGATCCATATCTGATCATTGTTTGGAAGCGCAGCGGTTTTCCAGATGCCGTAAACCGTCGCTGTCATGGGCGAAGTTGAGGAATTTTGAATTGCGATGAGGGGGGTCTCAAACGGAAATACCCATTTCGAGTTGGCCGTTGTCGTTAAATTCCACGCAATACCAGTCCCGGTCACTTGCGCGCCGCCAGTCCTGATAATCGTCGTTTCTGGAATCAAAGTACCTTCATAACGATAGCGTTGCTGCTGATAGTTTGTACCAGAACTATCTGAACGAATCGAATCGACCGATGCTGGGGGGTACTGCGGCGTGGCCGCTATCGTTACTCCCGAATGCAACTCGCAATCAACAAATAAAACTTGATTATTTGTAATAATCGCGGACACCAATGTCCCGGTAATCGCACTCAGGTCCACACCGCGCACAATAAACAGACCGCCGGCACCGATAACATTGTTTTGGATAAACAAAGATGGCACAGTTCCGCCTATGGCGCTTATGGTATTCTGCCAGATTATCGTCCCGGTTCCCGGAACAATATATTGTGTATTAGTACCAAAAGACAATACTGTATTGTTCAACAACACCTTTGCAGCATTGTTATTTTTATTACCTAAATAAATAGCCGTACCAGTGGCGCCAGTATAAGGAATAGCAATCGTGCAGGTATCAAGTTCTATTTCGCAAATGGTCCCGTTCCCAACGTAGGGAGACGCGGAGGTCGCTGTCGTTCCGTTGTTGAATGCAAGCCCGTAATAGTAACAATAATTTCCCCACACAATCCCAGACGCACTCGTACCAGTAATAGACCCCGTGCTAGCCAAATCACCTGATCCGGGTGGCGTTGTAGCCGGAAAATTTTTTACGCAATAAATATAGCACGGGTTCGAAGAGGTGCCAGGACTTGTAAGAGTTAGAGCCGTTGATTGCGTTTCCGCATGGATGCTCGACACAAAGAAACTATTACCCGCCGCACCCCATGTCGCCGTAAAAGCATTAGCTAATCGCGCTTGGGGTGCTTTCCAAATGCTGTATTTGTTGTAGGCGCCAAGCGTAACCCAAACAGCGGGAGTAGTGCCGTCGTTTGTGGTGGCCCCGGTAGCCGTATAGGCGGACCATGATGGCTCAGATCCAAGCGCGGCCATTGTACCGCCAGTAATGCACATCAAAAGAAGCGTACCAGCGCCGTTTTGGATAACTTGGCCAAGTGTCGCGGTAGCCGTTGCCGTCCGATACTGTGTCCAAGTCGGCGTGTTTGCTGAGTAGTCGCCATTGAGCGCAGCAATGCCGGTGCATTCCTCCCACTTGACCGTACCGTCGGTATATTGCTGACCACGCGTCGGCGTGCCCCACGTTGGCTCGCCAGCACCACTGACACCGGTTCCCGCTGTGCTATTGTAGCAAACAAAACATCGCTCAGTCAGTGCAGGCGAAACTGTCGCTTGCCGGATGATCGCGCCAGCGGTGTAGGGGCCGCCAAGCGTTACCCACGGTGTAACAGCGTAATAGCCAGTCGATGAGCCGTTACCAAAATTGACATACCAAGCATTATCCAAGAGGGCCATTTAAAAAAGCCCCCAAAAGATCGTCACTGCGGTGCCGGTTGCTCCGGTCGCACCTGTGGCGCCTTGGACTCCCGTTGCGCCTTGGACGCCCGTGGCTCCTTGGAGTCCGGTGGCGCCCTGAGCGCCGGTAGCCCCCGTGGCTCCTGTTGCCCCCTGAACGCCTGTAGCTCCTTGGACACCTGTCGCCCCTTGAAGCCCTGTTGCTCCTGTAGCTCCCGTCGCGCCTTGAACACCCGTAGCTCCGGTCGCGCCAGTCGCTCCTTGAAGTCCTGTGGTGCCGGTCGCTCCCGTCGCGCCTGTTGCTCCTGTAGCTCCAACCGGACCAGAGACGGTAACATTCCAAATATCATTGACGCCATCAGTCTCGATCAGCGTTCCAGCGCTGTTATTTGTTCCCTGCGGGATGGCGACGCCGGTGCCGATTGTTCCGCCGGCACCATTGGACAATTTCACAAAGACGCTGTGCGGTCCTGTCGTGTTGTTGTTAAAAATCCATTGTTGCGAATTGAACGCATAGGTACCGGCAGGCATCATGAAGGTCGCATCGGAAGTCAGAACGCCGGTCAGCGTAAAGGTAAACGGATTCTGGCTGGCACCAGCCGAAGCCGAAGGAGCGCCGCCGGTATGATATCCCGAACCGCCGTAAAGAATCGTGCCGGTGGCAAATGCGCCACCCGCACCAACGGTTGCCACTTGAATAACGCAATCACCGTTACCCGAGAGCAAGGTAATCAGATCGCCAACGGTGTAGCCGAGACCGGCGACCGCAACGGTCAGAATGCCAGATACGCCATTATTGGGCCCGCCTGCCGTAACAACGAGCGTACAAGGTTGGGTGTCGGTGGGAACAAAATTATATGGGCCGCCAGTGATCGGATTCAGCGGCACGGTCGCCATGGAATAGTTGACGACATTTTGCACGAATGCATCGGACGCGGCCAACGTCGAAGCATCATAGATCGGCTGCGTGACGACGTTGGTAGGAGGACCGCCAGTGGCCCCGGTCGCGCCGGTTGCGCCGGTGGCGCCGGTGGCGCCCTGCGATCCGGTGGCGCCGGTCGCCCCTTGCAAACCCGTTGCGCCCGTCGCGCCAGTAGCGCCTTGAACTCCGGTCGCGCCTTGGACACCAGTGGCGCCGGTCGCTCCCGTTACTCCTTGCAGACCCGTTGCGCCAACGGCACCAGTCGCGCCCGTCGCCCCTTGTAGGCCGGTTGCGCCCTGGAGTCCGGTTGCTCCGGTGGCTCCCGTCGCCCCTGTCGCTCCTGCGGCGCCGGTTGGCCCAGTTGCTCCGGTCGGCCCCGTGGCCCCGGTAGCGCCGGCACCTCCCGTCGCGCCCGCCGCGCTCTGGATATAGCTCACTGCTGAATGAACCAGACCGTGCCGGAGACCTGCACGGCGCCGAGATTATTCAAGACCAAAGCATTTCCCGGCGTGGTCATGTACCAGGCGTCACCGGAATCATCGAGCACCATCGAGCCGCCAGCGGAAAAAGGGAATGCTCCGCTCAACACCGTGCCTCCGGGCGTGCCGTCGATGAAGGTCAGCGAAGTCGCCGCGCCAACCACGAATAGGATGCGGTACATCCAGATGAATTTGCCGGCGACTGCCGGAATGATCACGTTGTCGCCGGAGGCATCGAAATTTATCGGCAGCGAAGCCTGTTGAACCTGTGTGGTCCAGGTCCGCGTCGGGGTGACCATGTGCTCACAGTGGACGTAGGTGCTGGGTCAATTCGCTGATGCGCGCCGCCACCTTGTCCTCGCGGATCTTTACGTTTGTCTCGCGCGACAGCAGTTCCTCATTTTTTGCCACCGCGGCCTGCTCACGGGCGAGCACCGCCGTCTCGCGGGCGCTGAGTTTCTTGCTGGTGGCGGCGGTTTCGTCGGCCAATGCCTGCCGCAGTTTGACATGCTCGGCGTCACGTTGCTTGGCGAGCGTGTTAAATGTGTTGGTCCTCTCGTCGAGCTTCGCGGCGCGCTCGGAGAGTTCTGCATGGGTCGTCGTGGCGGCCTGTTGCGCCGCAGCGACCACGCCGGCCCTACTGTTTAGTTCCTGCTCGCGCTTGTTCAACTCCGCTTCCTTGGCCGTATGTGCAGCCCCGGCGGCGATGACCTTCTCGTGCAAGGCTGCCAATTCGTCGTATTTCTGTTTGAGTTCCGCCAGGACATTTTTGGTGGCGGATGAATTGCTCAACAGGCCCACCAGGCCGTCGAGGGTATTCAACGAAGTGGATGGCGCGATCGCGGGAACCTGCAATGGCGGCTCGGAAACCGGCGCCGGACCGTCGACCAGTTCGTAAAGCGGCGTGTCCTCAAAGTGGCTGGTGCGGATCGCGGTGCGGATCGGCCCTCTCATGCCGTCAGGAATCTCCACCACGTCACCCGCCTCGTGGATGGCACCGCCGATGAACGCGCGTTCCTTCAATCTGATCCTTTGCATGGTCAAGCCGCCTTCTCGCCGTCGCCGTAGAAGCGCTTCCTTCGCGCTTCCGATTTTGCCAATTGCCCTTCGGCGTCTTCCTCGTCCTCGTTCTCGGTGGCGAGATGCGTGATCTGCAATTCGATGCGGCGGCAAAGCTTCTTTTCGCCGTCGGTCGTCTCGCGTTCATTCTTCGAGACCGAAGTCACCTTGGCCATGGCGCAGAGATGGATCATTTCGCCAACCTCCGGCAGATCATCGCCCAGAGCGAGTTTCTCGATCGAGTCATCCTCGAGCGAGAGGCAAAGCCCATATGGATAGACCGGCACCGCTGGCGCATCGGCGATCTTGCTTGCCACCGTTGGCATCATCTTACCGACTTCCTCTTTGACTTCTTCCGGCGATTTCGCCATGTCGATCATCGTCGCAAAGTGTGCCATTTCTGTTTCTCCTGTTGGCCTTTTCAGGGCGATAATCCAAACAGATTGCGGACGTAAGTGTTGACTGCATCCGCGGCGAGTTCTGCGGGCCAAGTTCCTGGCGCTCGCGCCGCTGCGCTTTTGATGAAAGCCGCCGTCGTTGCCGCGCAGCCTCCCGCCAAAGACGCACAGTCTGCGAGTTGAGCGTTATAGGCGCCGATGGTTGCCGTAGAGAAACCGCTGGATGTGCAGGTATTTCCTGAAATCGTATTACTATCGGCATCGATAACGCTGGGACAAGTGCCCCAATCACTGATCGGGTTTCCAGTTAACGTAATGCCAGTGTATCCGGCAGATATATCCCACGCCCAAGCCGCACTTGTGCCGATGGTGCTGTTCGCCGTTACGTTGTTTGTTATATCGGCACCATTTGCTTGAATTTGGAAGCCCCACGAATTGGTTGAGGCATTTATGTTGTAATACGCTACAGAACTTGAAGTCCCATCAATCCCATTCAACCAGCTATTGTCGTTGATGATGCTAGTGGGGCACGCTCCTACGCAAGTAGTGCTACCGACGACACCGCCTGATGGACTGTCCGAGCAGACGTTATCCCGCATGGTAGCGCCGCCGCGAAATTGGAAGCAGCTCGAACTGGACCGCGTGCTGATATTTTGCTCGAAATCAGTTCCGGGATTGTCATCGTAGAGGTTGCGATCAAATTCATTCTGCCCAGCGTCAGCCCATTGAACAGTCGTTCCAGATACAGAGCTGGTCACGCCGATCGGGCTGCCGTAGGGGCAAGGAGCCGTGGCATCCTCTGGATCGTAAGTGCCGGTAGAGCTAGGGTTAACGGGCGTGATCTGGAATGTCCCGGCGCCTGTGTTGGTGTTGATGGTGCAGTAAAGCGTGTACGCAGTCAATCCGCTAGGTAGCGTGCCGCCAAACGCAACTATGCTAGCATCTGCCCC
>Ga0209517_10000551_pt1 | contig 63571 bp, 60 predicted proteins | sample PeaSoiMetSII2010_FD_187695 | JGI IMG/M metagenome (GOLD analysis project Ga0209517, IMG submission 187695) | Peat soil microbial communities from Weissenstadt, Germany - SII-2010 (SPAdes) (version 2) | ecosystem: Environmental > Terrestrial > Soil > Wetlands > Peat | place: Germany... | reverse complement strand
ACGTAGGCGACGAAGTCGTTCGTCTTGGACACTGGCCGGGTGAACTTGATCTGCAAGCTGCGGCGGGGTTGGCGAATGCGGATGCGGTCATCCTGGCAGAAGCGGTCGAGCAGCATGATGCCTTGCTGCAGCATGCGGTCCCAGCTGTTGCCGTTCGAGTAGTGCAGGGGCTGGTCCTGGTACACAGCCCATTCGCGGAACAGGACGGCGGCAGCGTCCTCGCGGAGGAAATAAGCGCTGAGAGCCCGTTCGAAGGCCCGACCGAAGAGCATGGCAGCGCGGGTGTCCTTCTCCTGCCAGCCGTCCAGGTAGCGATGCCGATAACGCTTCGGGCAGGTGAGGTACTGGCTGATCTGGGTGTAACTGTAGGTCATGGCGCCACCTCCGCATGAGAAGTGCTCGCAGGAACAGTGCTGGACAACTCCTCCCACCGGCTGGCGGGAGCGAAGCCGTCGAGGTTGAGCAGAGAAGTGCCGTTGACGACCGTGTGACTGATCTTGACGACGCCGCAGAGCCCACCCAGGCTCTTCTCGTCGATTTCGTCTCGTCCGAGCAGTTCGGCGTCGTAGCTGAAATCACGCAGGAACCAGTTGAGCTTCCACAGCGCTCGCGGCGTGCAGTAGAGGCGGCCGGCAAAGGAGTGTCCGGCGAGTTCTTTGGGTTCGAGGATCGAGAAGCGGACGAGATAGAAGGGCTTGCGCGAGTCCCAGCGGTGGTAGGCTCTTTCGATCCGGACCAGGAGCAGGCCATCGCGAATCTGGCCTGGAGCAGACTGGTCAGCCTCGTGTAAACCCTGGATGCGGCGTCTCATGCGGCACCTTCTTTCTGGCCGAGATAGCTATTGAGCTGGCAGAGGAGGGCATTGCGATCACTCTGCGCCCACTCGGCGAGGTGGGCGACGAAGTTCTCTACCTGCTCGCGGCTTGCTTCGCGCAGGGTCTTCACGCCACAGAAATCGGTCGCATAGGACTTGACCAGAGTGGCGTCGAGCTGATGCTGGCGAATCAGCTGGCAGAGGCGGTCGCGGACGGTGCGGCCGCCGTAGTTTCCGTTGCCATTGGCGGACTGGGGAAGCTTCCTGGAGTCGCGAGCCGAGTCGGATTGTCCAGAGGATCCGATCTCTTCGACCGAGCAGATGCCGATGCCGTAGGCTTTGCGCAGTGCACGGTTGACGGCGCGAGTTTCGGCCACGCGCATTTCGGCGCCGTGGACTAGGGCGGAAACATTCGACGGATCGGCGTCACCAAAACCAACGAACCCGCGGCAAGATCGGGACTTGTAAACCGTAGCCTCGAATGCCCAGCGCTGCGAAGAAGGATCACAAAAGTTTGAGACAGGCCGAACGTGAATGCCGGCGCACCGGTTGCGTCGCGCGAGTCCTAGCAAACCTGTGTGGGTCACATACCAGCCATTCTCAAGGTACGCCAAATCGCCAGCCGGAATGGAAAACTTGTGCTGCTCGATGATCTCCCTGAGCCTGCTTAGCGCTTCCCGTGAGAGGTTGGTCCAAATCCGTCGCGCCATGCGAATGGAGGCGCCAGTACGATTAGTTGATTTCATTGCTGGCTCCTTCGCTGCGCTGTTGGTTCAGCCGAGTGCACTTCTTGAGCGCAAAACTCAGGCTCTTGTGACGGGAGATGGTTCTGCCAGTGCCTAAAGCAACAATGCGCCAAGAATGTTCCGCCTGTCCCGTGGAAAACACTAGGAACTCAGGTTGCGATTTAGCGTGGTTTGGCGACGGGAACAACCGCACAGTGTGTGTGAACAACTGAAGAGGATTTGGGGAATTTGCTAGAGTGGGTATAGCCATAGAGGCCTCCTTCGTAGGTCGCTTTGGTTAGGCTCGCCAGGGTGCTTGCAACACTCACGGCGGGCCGTTGTCTTACATTGGTAGGTTATGCTGAGCGCTCAGCATTGTCAAGAATTCTATTGACCTTATTTTCACTGCGATGCCGACCACTGAGCATGCCGATGATCGAGTTCCATGTAAGAATAGGCTGTGATGGGCCGAAAGAACCCCGCTGCCGTAGCACTTGGAAGGCGTGGCGGTCAGCAGTATGCGAAAAACGCAACCGCTGAAGAACGTAAGGCTCAGGCCCGCCGCGCCGCCCAGGCAAGATGGGCCAAGGCAAAGGAAAAAGAGAAGAAAGAGAAAGGCTGATCAAGCCGGAGTTTTCTCTGCGCGGTGCCTACCAACAATCACGCCAGACTTGAGTTCCGGTTGCAGTCGGCGGCCTTTCGTTACGGAACCGTCAAACTCACTGACACACTGTGGTTGGTAACGCTCGAGCCGTTCACGGTCAGGTGTAGGTTCCGGGCGCAGTCGAGGAACCCACAGTTGGTTTATTGGTTCGACTGTCATCGCAACAATGCTCTTTCTCCGAGTGCTGTTTTCTAGATCGAGTCCCACAAAGTTGGATTGGGTGCTCTTTTTGAGCTGATGGTTCGTGGTCGCGATCTGCTGCATGCTCGCATTCATGATGGGGATGGGAGGTTAATGGGCTATGCGAGATTGGCGAAAAATTGCGATAACAGTCAAAATCCCCGTTCTCCGGCGAATAAACGGCGCAAGCTTGCGAGAACGCAAGATTGCGACAGTATCTTTGGCAGCCCAATGTATAATTCTGCGTCCTTTCTGAGGCGGGCGAGGCGCGCTTAGCCTCGCCTTAAGCCAGGAGGTTCCCTCCCATGATGAATTTCCGGATTCCCGCAGTTTCCCTGTTTGCGATTGTGGCGCTGCTGATCGCAGCGGCTTCGGTTCCGCTCCACGGGCAGCGCTCGACCTCGGCCAGTGATGTGGTCGTACCTACGCTGGTCAGCTTCAGCGGGGTGCTGACCAATAGCAACGGCAGGCCCCTGACAGGCATCACTGGCGTAACGTTCTCTCTTTACGCTGAACCGCAAGGGGGCGCACCCTTGTGGTTGGAGACGCAGAACGTCCAGCCCGACGCGACCGGGCACTACTCGGTCATGCTGGGTTCCACCAGCGGTCAGGGGTTACCGTCGAGCCTGTTTGTTTCAGGCCAGGCGCAGTGGCTGGGCGTGCAGGCGCAGGGTCAGGAGGAACAACCAAGGGTGATGTTGCTCGCTGTACCTTACGCGTTGAAAGCACTGGATGCGGAAACCGTCGGTGGCAAGCCCTGGTCGGCTTTTGCACTGGCTAACCCGGAGGTGGCAGCCACAGGGAACGTTGGCGGCCAAACTGCGGTGGGCCATTCCAAGATGAGTGCGGAGACGATTGGTGGGAGTGGGACTACAGGTTACCTTGCGGAATGGACGAGCGGCAGCAATTTGGGGAACTCTCTGCTGTTTCAAAACAGCGCCGGGAACCTGGGAATCTCCACCACCACCCCCAGCCAAAAATTCGAAGTCGATCTGGGGAATGCGTTGGTGCGAGGGCCGAACAATTTCCATGCCTCGGGAAATACAGCCTATCTGTACGTTGGCGATATCAACCATCTGGTCGGGGCCAGCTACGGCGGCGGCTTGACCCTGGGAGCCTATAAGGCGCCGCAAGGGCTGTTTGTCCAGGACCTCACGGGCAACGTGGGGATTGGCACCAGTACTCCGGCACAGAAATTCGAAATCGATCTGGGAAATCTGCTGGCGCGAGGAGCGGACAACTTTCAGAAATCCGGAGATACGGCGAATGTCTATGTTGGTGACACCAACCATCTGGTGTCCGCAAGCTGGGGCGGCGGCTTGGCACTCGGTGCTTACAAGGTTCCGCAAGCGCTTTTCATCCATGACACGACAGGCAACGTGGGCATTGGCACGACGACCCCCGGCTATACGCTGGATGTGGAAGGGACCGGAGTTATCAACGCCGGTACGAGCTACAACTTAGGTGGTCAGCCATTTGCCTACGGCACGTTGGGTAACGGGAACGCCTTTCTCGGATTCGCAGGCAGCACCACACTGACGGGCACTGCAAACACCGCCAGCGGTTACCAGGCTCTCTCTTCCGACACCGTCGGCTGCTGCAACACCGCGAGCGGCTTCCAGGCGCTATATTCGAACATGGCCAGTTCGAACACCGCGAGCGGCTACCAGGCGCTCTATTCCAACACCATTGGCGGCGGCGACACCGCCATTGGGTACGAGGCGCTCTCTGCTAACACCCAGGGCGAAGACAACGCCGCCAGCGGCTACTGGGCGCTCCTGAACAACACCACGGGCAATTCCAACACCGCCAGCGGCTTCAAGGCGCTCTACTTGAACACTACGGGTGTGGGGAATACCGCCGACGGCGACTTGGCGCTCAGCGAAAATATCACGGGCGGTTATGACACCGCCATCGGTTATTCAGCCGGACAGACGCTTGACTTCTCTGAGATGACAGCGTCGAACAATACCTTCCTTGGAGCTTCTTCGGCAGCCTCAACGGGAACGCTTACCAACGCCACCGCCATCGGCTTCAATGCTGTGGTGGCGGAAAGCAATGCTCTTGTGCTGGGCTGCGTGAGCGGAGTCAATGGCTGTCCCGCCGCCGTGAGTGTCGGCATCGGTACGACCTCACCCGATAACCTTCTCTCGGTCAATGGCAATGCGGATAAGCCGGGCGGTGGTTCGTGGGGGACGTTCTCGGACCGCAGGCTGAAAACGCTGGCTGGCAGCTTCAACGCCGGGCTGAGCCAAATTCTGAAAATCAACCCGGTGCGTTATCGCTACAAAGCGGACAACGCGCTGGGCATCCGCGATCCGGAGGAACATGTTGGCTTGGTAGCGTAGGACGTGCAGCAAGTGATTCCGGAGGCGGTGACGGAGAACAGCAAGGGTTATCTGCTGGTGAATAACGACCCCATCATCTGGACAATGCTGAACGCGATTAAGGAACAGCAGCGGCAGATTAGACAGCAGCAGAGTCTGCTTCGGGCGCAGGCTGCAGCTCTGCAGAGTCTAAAGGCCGAGGTCCGCGAGACTCGCGAGACCCTACGGAAGGTGAAAGCGCAGGTCGCCGCCGCTCAGCCTGCATTGGTGGCAGCGAAGTAAGCGCAGTGAGTCAACAGCACAAAATGTGCCGCCCGGGTCTCTCGGGCGGCTTTCTTTTTGCATCAAGGGAAAGATGAAAGCACGACTCCAGGAGGCAACAGAGCGGCCTACTCTAACGAGACGGAAGTGGCAATTCCTCAAAGCGCAGTTGATCCTCCTCCGCCGTAAGGCACACACTCTTCTGCTGGTTACCTAAGCTGGGCGCAGGACGCGAGCGGCCGACGATCGGCTGCCCTGATGGGCCCAGCAGAAGGACCTACAGGACAAAACCTGATCTGGTGAGATTCCTGCCAAGATTGACCTGGAACGGCCTCGGCCAGAGACGAATCACAATTCCATCAACCATTTGACCATGGTCGGCATCCAAAAAGTGAGCCGAGTGCTTGGTTCCTGGACAGCAACTCTTGCTTTCTTCACGCGAATCCGAACAAAGGCCTCGGAACTAGCCCGGATCGGACGATGCAGGAGTAAGCGCTGGGCTACCGCGGAAAGCTGCGGCAGCTTCTGATGGCGGTGACGCTTCCCATGGGGAAGCCATTAAGGCATATGGCTTCAACTATGGCTTAAACTCCAATAAATCATGGCTTGAGATGGCTTAAGCGGTCATTAGCCCGAAAGCCATGCAAGCCATACCGACGTAGTTCTCGTTTTTTCTCCCTTCTACGACTCCAGTCGGTTCCTCTCTGGAAGAACTCACGACTGCCTTCTTGTTAGTATGGATCGCTTGCGCTCGAGGATTTCAGGAGAGCAGACAATCTCATGCGAGTCAGCGTGTTTGGATTAGGGTATGTGGGATGCGTGACTGCGGCATGCCTGGCGGAGTCGGGGCATCAGGTCGTCGGTGTCGACGTCGACCCGCACAAGGTGGATTGCGTCAACCGCGGCAGCGCACCGTTTTATGAGCGGGGTCTGGTGGAGTTTGTCGCCAAGAATCTGAAAGCCGGAAGACTAAGAGCAGTTCAGGACGACGCGGACGCCATTCAGAATTCTGATATTGCCTTGATCTGCGTCGGCACTCCCTCCGACCGCGATGGGTCGGTGAAGCTCGATTCTCTGGTCAACGTATTTCGCTTGATTGGGAAGCAATTGCGGAGCCGGGAGTCGTATTTTGTAGTCGCGCTGCGCAGTACGGTGTTGCCTCATCTGATCGAGAACGAGTTGCTGCCGCTTCTGGCGAGCAGTTCGGGCAAAAAAGTCGGAACGGATGTAGGTTTCGTCTGCAATCCGGAATTTCTCCGGGAGGGGTCGGCGATCGAGGACTTCTACGAAACGCCGCTGACCCTGATTGGCGAAATGGATGCCAAGGCAGGACGCGTCGTTTCTGATTTGTATCAGGGCGAGTTGTATAAGAAAGTTAAGGGGCAGGTGGTTCGAACCGATGTCCGCACGGCTTTTCTCGTCAAATACGCCAGCAATGCGTTTCACGCTTTGAAGGTCGTCTTCGCCAACGAGATGGGGAGTCTGGCGACGGAACTTTCCGTAGACGGACGCGAACTGATGGAGATTTTCTGCCAGGATACAAAACTCAACGTCTCTGATCGTTATCTTCAGCCCGGCTTTGCCTTCGGAGGCTCATGCCTGCCCAAAGATCTGCGCGCGCTGTTGACTGAATCTCAGCGGCGCAATCTGAAGCTGCCAGTTTTGGAGTCGGTGCTTCCCAGCAATGAGCTGCGCCTGCGTGCGTGCATCCGCCTGGTTACTGACCTGGGCAAGAAGAAAGTGGGTTTGGTGGGGCTTAGTTTCAAGGCAGGGACGGATGACCTGCGCGAGAGCCCGGCGGTTGAATTCGCGGAGGCGCTGCTCGGCAAAGGCTATGAACTTAGAATCGTTGAGCCCACCATTTCCCCGGGTAGTATTTACGGGAGCAACTTGAGATTTATCGAACAATCGATTCCGCACATCTGGAAACTTCTGACCACGGAGTTCGAGCAGGTGGTCCGGGAAAGTGAAGTAGTCGTTCTTATGGCGCCGCTCGATCCGAACATGCGGGAAGCGCTACGCCTTTTTCGGCCCGGCCAAGTCTGCTTCGATTTTGCGCACGCCATTCGCCCTGGCGATCTGCCCGCCGGAGAGTACCGTTCGTTGACCCATCCCTCGGGACCGGAACACAAGTAGTCATAGTTGTAGCCTGTGGTGCCCCTTCTTCTTACTGCCTCAGACTGCTCACGCCGCGATGCTAACATCGAGGGTTCGATGCCGAACAAGTGTGCGCGACAAGTGTCACGTTGAAGAAGACTGAGCGAATGCAACAAGTCACCGACAGCTACTGGTCCGGCGAAGTGAAGCTGGAGGAGGTTTGCGCACCAATGGCACGTACGGGAGGCGTGCTTGTGCGCACGGCGTTCTCTCTGATCAGCGCCGGCACCGAGCGTGCGAAAATTCAGCAGTCGCAGATGAGCCTGGTTGGCAAAGCTCGCGCCCGGCCGGATCAGGTCACACGAGTTCTGACAACCCTTGCCCGTGATGGCGTTGTTGCAACCTTCCGGAAAGTGATGAATCAACTTAAGACGCCGGTGCCGCTGGGCTACAGCTTGTCCGGGGAAGTGGTTGAAGTCGGGGAAGGCGCGGAGTTTTTTCGCGTTGGCGACCGTGTAGCCTGCGCGGGTTCCTCAGCGAACCATGCTGAACTGGTGTTCGTGCCGACGAACCTCTGCGTGAAAGTTCCGGGTGGTGTGTCTCTCGAGTCCGCAGCTAGCGCGGCGGTGGGGGCTATTGCGCTCCACGGCGTCCGGCAGGGAAACGCACAAATCGGCGACGTCGCGGTTGTTCTCGGGCTGGGGTTGGTTGGACAGTTCTGTGTCCAATTGTTGATTGCCTCCGGGTGCAAGGTTCTGGGCGTCGATTTTGATCCTGCCCGGCTTGAGTTGGCGACCAAGATGGGAGCACACCAGGTGAGCCAGCCTGATCGGCACGAAGCTTCGCTGAAGCTTGCGGAAATGAGCGGCGGCATGGGCGCTGACATTGTGCTGATCACTGCTGCCAGTTCAGGTCCGGAACCGGTGCATCTTGCCGCTGAGCTTGCGCGTGACCGTGCGCGCATTGTGGCCATCGGCACAACTGCCCTGGATCTTCCCCGCGAGATCTTCTACAAGAAAGAGCTCGAACTTCGCATGTCCCGTTCGTATGGGCCCGGGCGTTACGATCCCAGCTATGAAGAAGAAGGGGTGGATTATCCGGCGGGCTACGTTCGCTGGACCGAAAACCGCAACATGGAATTGTTCCTGGACCTGGTGAAGAGCGGGCAAGTGCGGCCGCAGGAGCTGATGAGCCATCGCATCCCGTTTGCCGAGGCAGAAAGAGCGTATCAAGTTCTTTTGGAAAACAAGTCTGCGCTGGGAATTTTGTTGGAGTATGACACGTCACAGAAAGATCCGGAACGGAGAATCGTTCTCAACGCGAGACCTCGAAAAGCATCGCAACAGGTCAGTCTCGGCGTGATCGGGGCAGGGAATTTTTGCAAGAGTATGCTGCTGCCTCATCTGTCGCGAGAGCCTGCGGTGCGCATGATGGGAATCTGCGCAGCTACGGGAATCAGCGCAAAGGACACGGCCAAGCGCTTTGAATTCGAATACGCCACCTGCGATCCGCACGAAATTTTGAGCGATCGCGAGATCAATTCGGTGGTCATTGCAACACCGCACAGTCTGCATGCTCCCCTCGCAGCCGCTGCGCTTCGGGCCGGGAAATGCGTGTTTGTGGAAAAGCCGTTGGCGCTGGAAGCAGCGCAGATCAAGGAATTGGAGCGCATTTGCGCGGAGGAAAATCCGGGGTTGATGGTCGGATACAATCGCCGGTTTGCCCCTCATGTACGAGAACTTGCTCGCTGGATGCATTCTCAGCCATCAAGCTGGGTCGCAACTTACCGCGTCAATGCCGGCCGGGTGCCGAATGATCATTGGTATCGCAATCCACAGAATGGTGGCCGTCTGTTGGGCGAGGTTTGCCACTTCGTGGATCTGCTGATTTATCTTTTCGCTTGTTATCCCATGAGAGTGTCTGCCGAGAGCGCGTTTTCATTTAGGGGCGAGGGTTCGCTGGAAGACAACGCCACTTATACCTTGTGCTTCGAATCAGGGTCCATCGCTCACATCGTGTATAGCAGTGAGGGTGATAGCTCAGTGGGCAAGGAGCATCTGGAAATTATCGGGAACGGCGGTGTCGCAACTCTCGAGGACTTCCGCCGTTTGACCATTGTTCAGAATGGCAAGAAGCGCGATTGGCGGAGTTGGAGACAGGACAAGGGGCATAAAAGGGAGATGCGCGAATTTGTGCAGGCAGCTTCTTCCGGCTCTGCCATGCCAATTCCACTGGCGGATTTGTGGACTACATCTTATGTTTGTTTCGCGTTGCGTGACGCCCTCCAGGAGAGAGCCGAGGTCCGCGTTGAACTAGCGGGCTGAAGCGCAAACATGTGCGGCATAGCTGGCCTTGCCAACTGCGGAAACCGGGAAACGCTGGCGCGCATGACGGCGATACAAAGCCATCGTGGCCCGGACGATTCCGGCTTGTGGGAGCGACGCTTCCCCAACGGCAGTTACTTCGCGCTGGGCAGCCGGCGTCTGGCGATCATTGATCTCTCTGCCAGCGGCCACATGCCCATGTGCAATGAGGACCGCAGCCTGTGGATCACCTATAACGGAGAGATATACAACTTCAAGGAGTTACGCCACGAGTTGCAGGGCAAGGGCCACTCCTTTGCTTCCCACACCGACACCGAAGTTGTGCTCCATCTTTACCAAGAAGAAGGCCCGGAATGCGTGAAGCGTTTGAATGGCATGTTCGCATTTGCCATCTGCGATCTGCGCTCCGGCAGGCCCGAGCTCTTTCTGGCGCGCGATCACTTCGGAATCAAGCCTTTCTACTATGCCCAACGCGGAGATGGCCTCGCCTTTGCCTCGGAGATCAAGACGCTGCTCGAAGTTCCGGGCATCGACGCTGAACTCGATTCGGAAAGCCTGCACCAATATCTGACTTTCCTGTGGGTTCCGGAGCCGCGGACAATGTTTCGCGGCATCCACAAGCTTCCCGCGGGACACTGTGCGACTTTTCGCGCCGGTCAACTGAGTATTACGAAATATTGGGACTTGGAATTTCCCGCGGAAGGCGCGAGCTATCCTCGGTCGGAACAGGAACTGATAGAAGAGGTCCGCGAGCGTTTTCGGCAATCGGTGAAGGGCCAGATGATCAGCGACGTTCCAGTGGGTGCGTTTCTCAGCGCCGGTCTGGACTCGTCGAGCATAGTCGCGATGATGACGCAATCGACGCGGCAGCCGGTCCGGACCTACACCATCACATTTCCAAAGAAGTACCGCGTGGGCGAAAACACGCTCGATGACCCGGAGGTTCCTGCGCGTCTCTGCCACCGTTTGGGGTGTGAGAATCAGCAAATCGTAGTCGAGCCTGATGTGGCAGGGCTTCTGCCGAAGATCACCTGGCACATGGATGAACCGACGGCCGACCCGGCCATTATTGCTGCATATCTGGTCTGTCGGGAGGCGCGGAAATCGTCCACCGTGTTGCTATCGGGCGTCGGAGGGGACGAGCTTTTTGCCGGCTATCGCAAACATGTCGCGCATTATTGGGGCGAAGCTTATCGAAGGATACCGTCGGCATTGCGCGGTTTGATTGAGTTACCGCTCAATGGCTTGCGAAGCCTTCACGGATCGCCGCTGAAAGGAAATGTGCGCCTGGCGCGAAAGATGGCCCGCAGTGGCGCTCTTGGTGCGCGTGAGCGTTTTGTCATGAATTGCACCTACCTCGATGCCGAGCAAAAGGGCTCGTTGTATAACCCAGAGTTATTGCAGGAAATCGGAGCCTATGATCCGTGCGTCCGCCATTGGGAGAGTTTCGACCGCGTGCGGAACGCCGATTTTCTCAACCAGATGCTTTATCTCGATTCTAAGATTTTCATGCCCAGTCTGAATTTGAACTACAACGACAAGATGAGCATGGCATCGTCAGTCGAGGTCCGCGTACCTTTTCTGGATCGGGAACTGGCAGAATTTACTGCTCGAAGCATACCTCCCAATCTAAAGTTGAAAGGTCAGCTTCTGCCGAAGACCAAGTATATTTTCCGGAAGGCGATGAGAGACGTTTTGCCTGCGGAGGTATTAAATCAGCCAAAAGCTGGCTTTGCGGCACCGGTCGATTACTGGCTGGCCCACGATTTACGAGAGATGGTCGACGACTTGCTTTCAGCGTCGCAGATTCGACAGCGCGGCCTTTTCCGCCCCGGGGCGGTTCGCACGCTTATTGACGAGCATCGCCAGGGAATGCAGGATTGGTCGATGCAGATTTGGCAGTTTCTTACGCTGGAAATATGGATGCAAACTTTCCTCGACCGGGCGGAGAAGCCTGCCCTCGCGGATCTCGATGCCGCGCGGAAAGCGGGATGAGATTCTTCTTCGACGGCCGAGGCGCCTGACCACGTGGTTCAAGAGGCTATTGGCGGAATGGTTATTCATAGTAAAATAAGTGCTTGCCGTCGAGAACTCCCTCAAGAAAACTCCCCTCTGATGCGTATCAACTTCGCCAGGGACAGGATTGAGCCAATTGCGCATTCTCATAACGGGTGGGACTGGATTTGTTGGTTCGCACCTCCTCGGACAACTTCTTAAACAAAGCGGCTCCCAGTTCGCGATTCTCGCAGTCGACGAACCCGCTGTGCGCGAGCCTGGCGTCGACTATCATCGCCTGGACATTCTCGATGCCGAAGCGGTGCGGGCGATTGTTCGGCAGTTCCAGCCCGATCATATTTATCATCTGGCCGGAGTCGCGACGATGGATGGAGCGTCGCGCCAGCCCTCACTGGCCTACGAGGTCAGCGTTCTCGGCACCCACAACCTTCTTGACGCCGCCATGAATGGGCCGCGTCCGCCGAGAATCCTGTATGTCAGCACATCTCACGTGTATGGTCGCTCTTCCCGGAAGCTGACAGAAGAAAGTCCGCTGGGTCCGGCGAATCCCTACGCTGCAAGTAAGGCCATGGCCGAACTGCTGGCGTTTCAATATCGCGGACGAGACAAGGGTGGCGTTATTACGGTTCGATCGTTTAGCCATACCGGGCCGGGCCAGACGCCAGACTACGTATTTCCGAACATCGCCAAGCAATTTGCTGAGATCGAAGCCGGACTGCGGCCGCCGAAGCTCATCCTGGGCAACCTCAATTCGAAGCGCGACTTCAGTGACATTCGGGACGCAGTGCGAGCCTATTGCATGGTGCTGGAGCAAGCCAGGGCCGGCGAAGTCTACAATGTTTGTTCGGGCACTGCGGTGGCGCTGGCCGACATCGTTGAAATGTTCCGTGCGCTTTCCAATACCAAGGTGGAGATCGTTCAGGATCCGTCCCGAGTGCGATCGGACGAAATACCGGAGATTTGTGGCGATGCCACCAAGATTCATGCTGACACCGGATGGAAGCCCGAGATATCACTGGAACAGACGATCAAGGACCTCTTAGACTATTGGCGATTGAAGTGCCGAAGCCAAGGCGCTGCGGTCTCGCCATAGGTAGTGTGGCAAAGCGATTCAACACCATGCCAACAACACCAGCCACGACCCCGAAGAGCAGCTCTGTCAAACCATTTCCATTTCTTGATTTGAAGGCGCAATACCGAAGCATCAAAGCCGATATTGACGCCGCCATCCAGCGGGTGATGGATTCACAGCAATTCATTCTTGGCCCGGAAGTGGACGCGTTCGAAAAGGAGATCGCGGCTTATTTGCAGGTGAAGCACGCGGTCGCATGTGCTTCCGGCTCCGATGCGCTGCTTCTCGCTTTGATGGCGTTGGAAATCGGTCCCGGTGACGAGGTGGTTACAACGCCTTTCACCTTTGGGGCCACGGGACTCAGCGTTGCCCGGCTTCATGCGCGGCCGGTGTTTGTTGACATCGATCCGGTCAGCTACAACCTCGATCCGGAAAAACTCCGCCGCGCCCTCACGCTGAAAACCAAAGCAATTATCCCCGTACACCTGTTCGGCATGTCTGCAGATATGGATGCGATCATGACTATTGCCAACGGCGTGCCGGTGGTGGAAGATGCCGCACAGGCCATCGGCGCGAAATATTCGGGGAAAACAGTTGGCAGCATCGGTCTTTGCGGATGCTTCAGTTTCTTTCCCTCCAAGAATCTCGGAGCTGCCGGCGACGGCGGCCTCTTGACCACCGACGACGCCGAGTTCGCCGGGAAACTGCGCCTGCTGCGCAATCACGGAGGCCACTCCAAGTACGAATCCGAGATGATCGGGATGAACAGCCGCCTGGACGCGCTCCAGGCTGCGATTCTGCGTGTCAAGCTGCGCTACGTGGATTCATGGACCCAGGGCCGCCAGCGGAACGCTCAGCGCTACACAAGGCTGTTTAAGGACCGCGGGCTCGATGGCATTCTCCAATTGCCGCAAGTGGGCGCAAAACGCGATCACATTTATAACCAGTATGTGATTCGAGCCCCCAAGCGCGACCAGTTGAAGGCCTATTTACGGGAGCACGGAGTTCCCACCGAGATTTACTATCCGGTGCCGCTGCACTTGCAGCGCGGGCTCGCCTATCTGGGATACAAGCCGGGCGATTTGCCCGAGTCCGAAGCGGCGAGCCGTGAAGTGCTGGCGCTGCCGGTTTTCCCGGAGCTGATCAGTGAACAGCAAGAACTGGTGGTGGATTCGATCGCGGAGTTCTACCGCGGTTGATGGCAAGAAAGAATTACATGCCAGGACCTGACAACTTGAACTCCAGTCGTCGGCGGATTACTGGCCGACTGCGCTCGCGGTTGACGAAAACGCATTGTTGGCATTCCCACCGATCAGTCTGACGGTGCCGACCACCAGCACGAGAATGACCGCCAGCAATACCGCATACTCCGCGATATCCTGACCCTCCTGATTTGACCACAGCCTGCGAAGCAGTTCCCCCATCGTGTCCTCCAAAGCAGTCTGTTCTACAATTACTCCATATTGTACCCGCCTGAGTCCAGCCGTAGCAGTGACTAGAAGGCCACGGCGACGCGGCTATCCCCGCGCGTAGTCAATCCCATAAAGTTTCAAAGCAGATTTTGTGCTCCGCTGCCAGGCGATGCGGCCGGGGACGAAGATGTTTGCCGATCCCGGAGTGTAAGGCACGGCGACCTGGACCTGGGCATCAATCGGGTACTCGCGCCGGCTACGAAAACACAAGCCTCCGCGCGAGATGTCTGCCACCTCGACGACGTCCTCCCATCCCGGTTGGCAGATGCACGCCAGCTTTCTGATTCGGGTGCGGCATGAGCTCGAGGTTTGAGTTCGCTGCGCTTATGACTCGAGGAATTTGGAATGGTCTCCCAGGATGTGGGATGTGCGCAATGTCGGCATTTACGTGACAGCTTCCCACTGGCCGCGAAGACTGTGAACTCGAGTTCATCCAGCAGCACGACCTCACGGTTGCCGCAGGCTGCACACTGCAGCGGCAAGCGGACAAACGCAGCGTCGATTTCACTTTGCGGGGGGAAGAAAATGCCCCAGAAGTTTGCGTCCGGCTGGATCAACGATACGCCGTACACATTATCTTCTTTGCGTCGGCTGATGAGACCCACGATCCGTGCTGGCGTCTCAGCCGAGCGACGGCCACAGCGCAAACCCACCTGTTGTTCCGGCAGCACGGAACGTCTGAGCACTATGCTGGCGCCGTTTCTGGTGACATGTTCGGTGCAGGCTTCTTCGTGGAAGGAATTCCCGCTCAAGTCGATTCCTGAAACCTCGACCGCGATAGCGATCGCGACGCGTTCGGAGCCGCGCAGCGCGGACGCATGGCCAACAGGAATGTTGGTGTCTACAGGCACAAATATGATCCTCGCGGGTTGCTGCTGACCTCTCAAGAGCAAAGCTGCGGCCCGAGGGTACGTGGGTAACACCCAGCCGTCCGGTATAGACTCATCTGGTGGACACCAGAAACGGGAGGCACTGATGAGCTGGGCCAGCAAGCTGGCGGACCCGTATCGCGTGGAGGCTGGAAAGAAGTTCCGTCTCAAGGATTTTGATCCTGCCGACTCCGGACATTTTCATTCCAAAGAACATGCCGAGGAACTGCTCGAACGCGGGATTGCCGCCATGGCGGAGTTGCAGGACAAACTGTTTGCGGAGGACCGCTGGGGCGTGTTGCTGATTTTTCAGGCAATGGACGCGGCCGGCAAGGACGGAGTCATCAAGCATGTCATGTCCGGCGTGAATCCCTCGGGGTGCCAGGTCTATTCTTTCAAGGCGCCTTCGGCGGAGGAACTGGACCATGATTTTATGTGGCGCACCAATTGCCACATGCCCGCGCGTGGCCACATCGGCATCTTCAACCGGTCGTACTACGAGGAAGTGCTGATCGTTCGGGTGCATTCGGAAATTTTGAAGAACGAGAGAATCCCGCCGTCTCTCATGACCAAGCGGCTCTGGGATGAACGCTTCGAGGACATCAACGCAATTGAGCGCTATCTGGCGCGAAATGGCATCGTCGTTCGGAAGTTCTTCCTCAATCTCTCAAAAAAAGAGCAAAAGCAGCGCTTCCTCGCGCGACTGGACACACCCGACAAAAACTGGAAATTTTCCACCTCCGACCTGCATGAGCGTGAGCACTGGGACGAGTACATGAAAGCCTACGAAGAGATGATCACCCATACCGCCAAGAAACATGCGCCTTGGTACGTGGTCCCGGCCGACAATAAATGGTTTACGCACCTGGTGGTGGCGGCTGCGATCGTTGACACTCTGGAAGACCTGAAGCTGGCCTATCCCGAGGTCGATCGCGCAAAGAAAAAAGAACTGCGCGCCGCAAAGGCGGCCCTCCAAAAGAAGTAGAACCCAACTGTGAAGAGAGGTTACTTTCCGCGTTACTGCAGTGATCCCACCCCAAACTTTCGTGCTACGTCTATAGCCCAATCGAAGCATTGTCCTTCCGGTGTGCGCTTGCTACCTTGGAGCCATCGAGGCCTCCCCCAAGGTGACGATGGATCTTCTTGGGGGTGAATCATGAAGTTGCTTCATCTGTGCTACGCAGCGTTGGGGTTCGCGGTGGCTCGCTGGGTGTTCAAGCGTGAAGCAGTCCCAGTGGTCGATCCCGTCGCGCGTTTTCGATCCTCTGGCTTGCTGTAACGATGTTCTCCTTTGGGCGTGCGGAGTCCCGTTGCGTGCTGACTTCGTCCCCGTACGCCCGTTTTTGCTCCACCTAAGGTTCTACGACCAAGGTTTGCCCCGGTTCTCCTGATTCTCACTGTGTTTCTCAGTACAATTTTTACGGAGAGTTTTCCGTAGATTCCCCATGATTCGTGCCTCTTATTTGCGCGGTCTCCTGGTATTTGTGGGGTTTCTATGTCCGCTGGTCGCGGTTGCGCAATATGATGGCGGCGTCTCGCTGGGAGACTTTGCGCGTTCACTGCGTAACGGCCAACCCTCCGCCTCTCCGGTGGTCATCGATAATGACAATCTCTCGCAAGTGATGGATGAGGTCGAAAACCATCGGTTGACTGGCACACTTTTCTCCATGGAAGGTGCTTCCGACCGCTTCAAGATGTCCTCGCCCGACGGAACCTGCAGCCTCTCCTTCAACGCTAATGCGACTTCGCTACTTACCGTCCCGTATGTTGCGGAGGACCTGCCGCAGAACGAGCTGGCCAAACTGGACGGCCCGGCAACCATCGACGGCGACACCTTGCAGGTTACGGTTTATAACGGCTCAGTCTGGAACGTGAAAGAAATTACGGTGGGAGTGACGCTGGTGCGCCATGATGATCAGCGCGCCGCATACGGCGCTGCGCGCTTGTTGCCTGCCGTAGAAGAAAGCCCAGTACCCGCCGAGAAGCAACCAGATCTCACGCGCCTGGTGCGCTTGAAAGGCACAGCCGCTCCTTTGGCCACGACGATATTTCGGGCCAAGATGGAGGGGATCGTGAACTCCGACCAGGAGTGGCATTGGGCGATAGTCCAAGCCAAGGGCATACCGCCGAGCCCGCTGGCGGTCCCGAACTACTAGTCTTCCGTCGGGTAGCGTCGGCGTCCCGCCGGCAAATGTGCGGGTATTCTGCAACAAGTTCTCTGCGCACTCTGCGTTTCAAGGTTTTGACTGAGGACAGAAAAGCCGCTGCGAACGCGGAGAAACTGGAGCAGTTGCTTCCTGTGCTACCCTGCAAGCTGGCAGTGCCAGCATGTCCACATCAGGACAAATTCGTGTCGGCACGGCAGGCTGGTCGTACAAGGACTGGGAGGGCATTTTCTATCCGCCGGGGATGCAGCGCCGCAAGCAGCATCCGCTCGACTTCATCGCGCGCTGTTTCGATCTGGTCGAGATCAACACGTCATTCTACGGGCATATCAAACCCGAACTGGCGAGGCTATGGGCGAAGAAAGCGGAGGCGGTCAATCCGAACTTTGTCTTCACCGCCAAACTTCACCGGTCGTTTACGCACTCGCCCCTGGCGGTCATGGAGCCCACTTCGGCGGCGACCATCCGGCCCAGTGACGAAGATGAAAAGCTGGCGCGCGAAGGGCTCGACGCGCTGGCCGCCACAGGGAAATTAGGCGCGCTGCTCATCCAGTTTCCGGTGTCTTTCAAGAATACGTCGTTGAACCGCGAGTACCTCGAAACGCTGTTGCGGCAGTTCATCGAGTATCCGCGGGTGGTGGAAGTGCGGCATTCGAGCTGGGACAATCCGGAAACCATCCGCGCCTTCGAGCAGCACAACGTGTCGTTCTGCAACATTGATCAGCCGCTGCTTGGGCGGTCACTCGAGGCCACCGAGCACGTGACCGCGCCGGTAGGCTACGTTCGCCTGCATGGACGCAACTACGATCAGTGGTTCGAAGCGGAAAAGAGTGAAGACCGCTACAACTACTTGTACTCAGAGACACAGCTGGCGGGATGGAAAGACAAGATCGAGCGCATCGCTGCGAAAGCCGAAGTCACATACGTGGTGGCCAACAATCATTTTGAAGCCAAAGCCGGAGTGAATGCGCTGCAGCTGAAACACATGCTGACCGGGCAACGCGTGCAAGCGCCGGAGACGCTGTTGCGGCACTATCCAGAGCTGAAGGGGATTGCGGATCCGCTGCCGGACGACAGTTCGGATTTGCCGCTGCTGGCCTAGGCGGAAAGCGCGAATCGGGGCGTTGCTAGCCAAGCGTATAATGTCGACAGAGAAACGCGATGGCAAAGAGTGTACGAATCAATTTCGCCCTCAAGACCCCCGCCCAGATGGCGGAGAGGCTTGGTATCTCCAGGGCAAGACTCGGGCGGCTTCTCACCATCGCTGATAACGGATCAGGCGACAACCACAAGCGGTCGGTGCGCGTCGCGTTTAAGTCCAAGGGCCATGCTGTAAACTCCCGTTCGGCACGGCGCCGCAATGGCAAAGCCACCCGTTGAACAAGACGCAGTCTTTCTGAACATCCCTTACGATCCCCAGTTTGAAAGACTTTACCTCGCGTATGTTGTCGGGCTCACAATATGCCGTTCGAACTGGGCATCGCGGTAGCATGGGCAGCCCAGAATCTCTCGCTTCACGCGTGGTTCACCTTCGAGGAAGATCGGTACCGGCCCCTGAAGTCAATCAGCGACCTGAATGGAACGGACTTTCATATTCACGACGGAGCGGTTGAAGGCGTGATGCGAGAACTTTGCAACGCGTTCGTCCGCAACAAAAAGCGCCCTACAGTTCCATTCATGATGAGCATTTATCGTAAGCTGAGAAAGCGCCTGCCGCTCATTCTGCGTGATGCGGAGATCTGTTTTCGAAGCTCGTGTCTTCGATGACATGTGCGCCGTGGTGGCGGAGCTGGCGAGGCGGTAGGGGAGGAGGGTTAAGTGTGGCTGCTATCTGAGTTGAAAATTCACCGTGATTTCCGTTTGTACCTCGACGGGCTCATCGTTGACCACGTAAGGACGGTAGCGCCACTGCTGAACAGCCCCAATAGCCGCGGGGATGAGCTCCTTAGGGCCAGAAATCGGAGTGAGTTCTGAGATTCGACCCTCCTTGGTAATGACGGCGTGCAGCAGAACTGTACCCTGAATGTAGTTTCGCCTAGCGGATTCGGGATAAACCGGCTGCACCTTATGCAGAAGTAGTCCCCTCATGGTGCTCGCCGGCACGTTGGTCTGCCTGGAGGCGCCGGGGGGCTCCGCGGGGGTCTTATCCGAAACGTTGCCGTTGAAGGCGAAGTCGAACGGCACCTTGGTGGATATTTTGGTGGGCTTGCCATTCTTAATGAACGGCTTGAATTTCCATTCCTTAGCGGCGGCCACGGCCGCTCTCGCGAGTATGGGATCACCGCTAATTATGTTGACTTGCTCCACGTCCCCTGTTTCGGAAATCTGCAACTTTACCCACACCTGCCCTTGTATTCCTTTCTGAGCTGCCTCTGGTGGATAAACGGCTTTTTGCGTTTTGATGGGCACGGCTGCTGTTGAGTCAGCTTGGGCCTCCTTGGTTTGGGACTCCGGAGTTTGAGACGCTGACGGTGTATCCGACTGGCCGAGGGCAAGAGCACAGGCTAGTGGCAGCAGCAACGTGCATGCTCGAAGGTTGCGCATCGAATCACAAGGCACTATTTCGTGACGAATTCTTCTTTCGCCGCGTAGTGGCTCTCCACGTATTCATCCAGAATCTTGCGGAACTCGGCGACGATGTGATCGCCGCGCAGCGTCGTAAACAGGCGGCCATCGACGTAAACCGGGGCTTTCGGTTCTTCAAACGTGCCGGGCAGGGAAATGCCGAGGCTGGCGTGCTTGGATTCGCCGGGGCCGTTGACCACGCAGCCCATCACGGCAACTTTCATCTCCTCGACGCCCGTGTAACGGCCTTTCCACAGCGGCATCTGCTCCCGCAGGTACGACTGAATCTGTTCGGCCATTTCCTGGAAGAACGTGCTGGTGGTGCGGCCGCAGCCGGGGCAGGCTGTGACTTGCGGAGTGAAACTGCGAATTCCAATCGATTGCAGGATCTGCTGCGCTACGCGGACTTCTTCCGTGCGGTCGCCGCCGGGCGCGGGTGTAAGCGAAACGCGAATCGTATCGCCGATCCCTTCCTGCAACAGAACCGCCAGCGCAGCGCTCGAAGCCACGATGCCTTTCGCGCCCATGCCGGCTTCGGTCAGGCCAAGGTGTAACGGATAGTTGCAGCGCGAGGCCAACGAGCGGTAAACGTCGATCAAGTCTTGCACGCCGCTGACTTTCGCGCTCAGAATGATTTGGTCGGGACGCAGCCCATACTTCTCCGCTAGTTTTGCTGAATTCAGCGCGCTCACCACCATGGCTTCCATCGTCACTTCGCGGGCATCCTTCGGTTCAGCCAGCCGCGAATTCTCGTCCATCATGCGGGTGAGCAACGCCTGGTCGAGCGATCCCCAATTCACGCCGATGCGCACTGGCTTCTGATTTTCCACGGCGACTTCGATCATGGTTGCGAAGTTGGAATCGTCTTTTCGACCGATGCCAACGTTGCCGGGATTGATGCGGTACTTGGCCAGCGCGCGGGCGCAGGCGGGAAACTTCTTAAGCAGCAGATGACCGTTGTAATGAAAATCTCCAACGATGGGAACGCGGACGTTCTGCTTATCGAGTTGTTCGACGATGGGCGCCACGGCCGCCGCGGCGTCTTCCGTGTTGACGGTGACGCGGACCAGTTCCGATCCTGCCCGCGCCAGCGCCGCGACTTGGGCGACGGTCGAGGCGACATCGGCGGTGTCGGTGTTGGTCATGGACTGCACCACGATTGGTGCATCCGATCCGACACGGACGCCGTCGATCGAGCAAGTGACGGTCTTTCTGCGCTGCAGTTGAGCCATGTGGAATGTCTAGTTTAGCACGCGAATGGAATCGCCCGAAAAGCAGCAAAACACGGAGGACACAGGGGTACACAGGGTAAAACTCTCTGTGTTGAGTTCTTACGGCAATCTTCCTGTCAGGCCCGGCAAGGTCTTCGCCAGGTCGTTGTAGATGACCATCATCGCGAACAATACGAGGAAAACAAACGCAGCCTGATAGATGCGTTCTTTGATGCGCAGGCTGATGTCGCGGCGCATCAGGCTTTCGACGAACAGCAGAAGAATTACGCCGCCGTCGAGAATCGGAATGGGCAGCAGGTTAAAAATGCCAAGGTTCAGGCTGATGGCAGAAGTCAGTTCGATCAGCGGAGTCCAGCCCTTGGCCTCGGCTGCTTCGCCGGCGTCCTGCGCGATGCCGATGGGACCGGAGATGGTGCGGATCGAGACCTTTCGCTGCACCAGCTTCTTCATCAGTTCCAGAATCAGCAGAGAATCTTTTTCGTTGTCGGCCAAAGAATGGCTGACCGCCTGGGCAAAAGTAAGCGGGACGACCTTCATCTGCGATTTGCTGGAGAACCCGATGCGATAGCGCATCTCATTCGGGTCCTCGGTCTTCGCCAGCACAGGCTGCAGATGAAACGTGATTGGCTTTCCGTCGCGCATCACCGTGAGATCGACCGGCTTGTCTTTCGTCTCTTGCAACTGCTCGATCATGGCTTCGATCGAAGGCAGAGACTTGCCGTCCACGGCGAGCACGCGGTCACCAGGCTGCATTCCGGCTTTGGCGGCGGGCATGCCGGGTTCGAGAACGTTGACGGTCACCGGATCGTCGGGGTACCAGCCGGCCGAGCCGACTTCTGACGTAGTGACCGGACGCGGAGTGACCGTCCGCTCGAGAATCTCACTGCCGCGCTGCACAGCGATTTCCAGCGGCTGGTCGGGACTGAGCCAGACTTTCGGCTCGAGTTGTTCCCAGGTGGGATTGTCGATGCCATCGATGCGTGCGATGCGGTCGCCCGCTTGCAACCCAGCTTTGGCCGCGGGTGAATCGTGCTTGACCCACGAGATTACCGCGGGCTGATCGAGGAAAACCGGATACTCGTACCCCCGCACCACGTAAACTCCGGTAAGCAGTCCGATGGCGAGCAGGATATTCATGGCCGGGCCGGCGATGGCAATGATGAAACGATGCCAGCGGGGATGCGACAGAAACTCGGCAGGATCGCCGGTGCGCTCATCCATCGGATTCTCGCCGCTCATCTTTACATAGCCGCCCAGCGGAATGGCGGCGATGCGGTAGTCAGTCTCCCCGCGGCGAATACCGAACAGGCGCTTGCCAAAACCGATGGAGAAGACCTCCACGCGAACGCCCAGCAGCTTGGCCGCGGCGTAGTGGCCCCATTCGTGGACCAGAATCATGACCCCAAGCACTACCGCGACGGCGATAAGAGCGATAAAAAATTCAGACATAGAATTCTATTTCTGTCCCTACAACCTGGTTGAAGCCGGGCGCGGAACCGGGGAGCAATCACGCTGCTCGATCTTTTCGTGGGCCACCCGCCGGGCTTCGGCGTCCGCTTCCAATACCTGTTTTATAGATTCCAACTTGCGATTTCTGGTTGCGGCGAGAACTGCCTCAATTATCGCAGGAATTTCGTCAAATCGGATGCAACCATCCAGAAAAGCGGCCACGGCGACCTCGTCGGCTGCGTTCAGTGCAACAGTTTTCTCTCCACCTGACTCCGCCGCTTCATAGGCAAGGCGCAGGCAAGGGAATTTTTCCATATCCGGGGGCGAGAATTCGAGGTGTCGTAAGTCCATGACCGGGAAGCGCATATCAGACGCGATCCGTTCTGGATAGGTCAGCGCATACAGAATCGGAAGCCGCATGTCCGTGACTGAAAACTGAGCAAGTATGCTGCCATCGATAAACTCCACCATGGAATGGATTGTGGACTGAGGATGAACCATCACTTGAACCTGCGCCACTGGCAAATTGAACAGGCGGCAGGCCTCAATGACCTCAAAGCCCTTGTTCATGAGCGTGGCGGAGTCAATGGTGATGCGGCGGCCCATCTTCCACGTAGGATGGTTCAACGCCTGCTCAACCGTGATTGCGGAAAATTGTGACTTGGGCGTGTGCAGGAACGGCCCGCCGGAAGCTGTCAGCCAGATGCGCTGAACTTCTTCCATACGTCCACCGCGCAAACACTGATGGACGGCGTTGTGTTCACTGTCGATGGGTAGCAGCGGCTTGCCTTGGCGGCGTGCCTCGGCGGTGATGAGTTCTCCCGCGGCAACCAGGCACTCCTTGTTGGCAAGACCCACCGTCTTACCTGCGCGCACCGCTTCGTAAGTGGCTTCGAGTCCGGCGACGCCGACGATGGCACTGACTACAAAATCCGCTTCGGGATGAGTCGCTACCCGGACTGTTCCAGCCGCTCCGTGCGTGACTTCGATATCGTCGATGCCGGCGCTTTTGAGACGGGCGTGAAGGGCCTCGGCATCCTTTTCGGAGGCCACGGAAATAAGGAGCGGCTTCCAGCGTTTCGCTTGTTCGAATGCGGCGTCCAGGTTACGGCCGGCCGCCATAGAGACGACCTGGAACCGCCCCGGATGCGCCTCGACCACGCTCAGTGTGCTGCGGCCAATGGAGCCGGTCGAACCCAGGATGGCGATACGCTTCATAGTTCAACAGCCTGTCATGCTGAGCGCAGGCGGAACTTCGCAGGCGAAGTTCCGGTGGAGTCGAAGCATCCCTACCCTGAGTTTGCACTTGGAAGTAGGGATTCCTCGCGGGCTGCCGCCCGGCTCGGAATGACAAGGGAAAAGCAGCATTTTACCTACTGCATCACGCGCCAAGCCGCATAGTACCATAGCACCGGCGCGGCAAAGAGCAGCGCATCGATGCGGTCCAGCATGCCTCCATGGCCCGGCAGAAGCGTGCCCGAATCCTTCACTCCCGCCCCACGCTTGATCAACGATTCCACCAGATCACCCAACTGCGCAGCAACGTTGATCGCTGCCGAAAGCAACAGAGTCGGCCACAGCGGAGGTTTTTGCAGGGCGAAAAAGCCATCCCGCCGTTCAATCAGATGCGCGTTCAGCAGTGCCGAACTGATGGGCAGAGCATAGTTGTACAACAACATTCCCACCACCAAGCTTGCGAGCAGCGAGGCCAGCGCTCCTTCCCAGGTTTTTTTCGGGCTGACGCGCGGCGACATCAAATGCCGGCCCAGCGAGCGGCCCACAAAGTAAGCGAAAATGTCTCCCGCCCAAACCAGCAGAAACAGGTAAAGCAGCAGAAACGCTCCTGCCCATTGCTCGCGAATCTGCACCAGGAATCCCAGCGGGAGCGCGATGTAGCCGAAAGCAAACGCCGAAACCATCGCGGCGGGAAAGGCGCTGTTGAGGTTGATCCGCCGCATCCCGATTACCAGAAAAACAAATGGCGCCATCGCTGCGGCGAAGCCGGCCGTGTAAACAAAAATCGCTGTCGAAACCAGTGGAGTGTTTCTTGGATTGAACGTCAGGAAGACAAAAAACGCGCCCACAAAAATGTAGGTGGGCCAGTGAAACGGCCGGATGCCATAGGCCTCCGAAAGCTTGAGCAGTTCCTGCACGGCCAGCAGCGCGACCAGAGCTGTCACCAGGGCAACCACTGACACCGGCGCGCGCAAGACCAGCGCCAGGACAATCGGGATCAGCACGATTGCCGTGAGGACTCGCTTGAGCAGGTGCAAGAGCGTCAACTCCGGGACGTCTTGGGGTGATGTGCGGAGGGCTCGTGACCAGGCTCATCCGCCAGGCCGCCGTAGCGCCGCTCGCGTTTCTGGAATTCTGCAATGCTTTCCAGCAGATGCACTCCGCGAAATTCCGGCCATAGGGTTTGTGTGAGGTAGATTTCGGCGTAGGCGAGCTGCCACAGCAGAAAGTTGCTGAGGCGCATCTCGCCGCTGGTGCGGATCACCAGGTCCGGATCGGGCAGATCGCGCGTATAAAGGTGGCGCGAAACTGTGTCCTCGTCGATCTTCAGGTGGGTCAAACCACCGTTCCGGGAGGCCGCGTCCACGATGGAACGAAAGGCGTCCACCAGTTCGCTGCGCGCGCTGTAGTTAAGCGCCAGAGTCAATACCATGCCGGTGTTGTTGGCGGTGGCCTGGCGCGCCCACTGCATTTTCTCTTGTACGGACGACGGCAGTTCTTGCTGGCGCCCGATGTATTCCAGACGGACGTTGTTCTTGTTCAGTGTGGGGACCTCCGCCTTCAGGTAGCGGCAGAGCAGGCCCATCAGGAAGTCCACTTCGCTCTTTGGGCGCTTCTTCCAGTTCTCTTCGGAGAAGGCGTACAAGGTGAGCGCGGGAATGCCGATGCGCGAAGCAGTCTCCACCGTGGAACGCACGGAGGTGACTCCGGCGCGGTGTCCGGCGACGCGCGGCAAGTGGCGGCGGCGGGCCCAGCGTCCGTTGCCGTCCATGATGATGGCGATGTGTTTCGGGAGCCGCGCTGGATCCAGCCGCTGGAAAACTTCTGTTTCCTTGCGGTCCAGCCCGGCAGGGACTGTTATGTGCAATCTAACCTCTTCCGTTTGTTGAAATTACCACAGGACGCCGGTGGTTGCAATGACACCGAAGAGGCATGGGTTGGGGGCGGGCACTAGCTCAGCCGCCTGTGTGTCGCGTGCGCCATCGCCCGCGAAAATCCAGTTTGATCCTCACTTTGCAATCCCGAGCACAGACGCAGGATTCGCTGGCGAATCCTGCGTCGAAGTCGAGGGATCTGCAGTTGTAGGACCCTAACCAGACTTCGACCTGCAGATTCCTCGACACGCTTTCGCCGCGAACCGCGGCTGCAAGCGGCTCGGAATGACAAAGGTGTGAAGTGGACTGGGGCTGAATCGCCAACACTAAGGGCGGCCATCGGGCCGCCCTCAAAAATTTCCCAAGCAGAGCGCTTAGGTTGGCACCTTACAGTTTGCGTCTCTCGTTGGCTGAGCCAGTTGTCAAGTTAGAAAACTCTCAGACGCCGAGCTGCGCTCGGCCCGGACGGGTCAGAGACCCGTCCCCACACGTTCGACTTCGCTCAGGACAGGCTCCAACCCGTCCCCACACAGGCTTTCACCGCCGAGGGCGCCCGCGCCACACAACTTATCCTCTTGCTTCCTCCGGCACCACCCGCAGCTCCAGCTTCTCGGTATGGCGCAGCACGGTCAGCGCGCTGCTAACGCCGACGCGTGCGTCCGTCAGCAAACGATGCAGATCGTCCACGCCGGCCACGGCCTTTCCGTCCAGCGCGACGATTACGTCTCCCTCACGCAATCCTGCTTTCCGCGCCGGGCTGTTGCTCTCGACCGACATCACCACCACTCCGCTCTCCCGTGGCAGGTCGTAGAAGCGCACCAAGCGGCGATGCAGCGGCACCGTCTGCGCCTCCACGCCGATGTAGCTGCGGCGAATCCGGCCTTCCTGCAGCAGGCGTCCCGCGACAAACTTCGCAGTATTGATCCCGATCGCGAAGCACAGCCCCTGCGCGCCCATAATGGTCGCCGTGTTCACTCCCACGACTTGACCGTCCGAGGTTACCAGCGGCCCGCCGGAGTTTCCTGGATTGAGCGACGCATCGGTCTGAATCACATCTTCGATCAGCCGTCCTGAATAAGAACGCAGTGACCGTCCTAGCGCGCTCACTACGCCCGCGGTCACTGTGTACTGGAAACCGTACGGATTGCCGATGGCAATCGCGAGCTGGCCCACGCGCAGGCGTTGCGAATCGCCCAATGGCGCGGCGGGCAGATTGCCAGCGTCAATGCGAATCACCGCCAGGTCGGTGGCGGGATCATCGCCGATAGTATGAGCAGGGAAGTGGCGTCCATCCGGAAGCGAAACTGCGATGCGCGTGGCGCTGTGCACGACGTGGCTGTTGGTAAGCACAAGGCCGTCGGGAGTGAACACAAATCCAGATCCGCCTCCTTGCCGTTCTCGCGGTTCACCGGAACGGCTCCGTCCCGCCTGCGCCACATCAATCTTCACCACCGACGGACTGATTTTTTCCGCCGCACCGACCACGGCCTGCGAGTAAGCATCCAGCAAGGCTGAGTCACCCACCGGAACAGCACCTGGCCGGTAGGACGGTTCAGAAGTCTCGCCGAAAGATTCAGCAACGTTTCGGAAATCCATAGCAGCTAGATGACGGCAAAGGGCGTTCGGATTCGGGTCGGATGACCGCGCAAGGCGCAGAAGCCTCTAAAACGCCGCCCGGGCCTGGCACTAAAGGAAAGCGACTCCTGGCCGATTAGACACTTGTGGGCCCTTTCGTCTGATGACGCCGACCTTGATCCTCCCTGAACTTGAAAGCCCATCCTGTGGCCGAATTTGCGAAGGCTACACCAGAGAGGCGCGGCTGATTCAATGCTCTCTATTGCCCGCGCACGACATAACTACGGGTTGCCTGGAAATCGCGTTCCGCTACGCCCCGTTCGCAGAAGTGGGCGGTGACTTTGGCGACTTCTTTGTTCTGCCCGAGGGTGCGACCGAGCTTTATCTCGGAGACGTGGTGGGAAAAGGCCTTCCCGCCGCTCTGTATGCGGGGCTGGTCATGGGAACCATTCGGGGCATTCATAAGACCGGTGCGAACACAGCCCGGGTTCTCACCCTGCTCAATGATCGCCTGCTGATGCGTCCGGTTCCGGGGCGGTTTTGTGCGACCTTGTATGCCCGCTTCGATCCCGTCGTCCAGCAGCTTACATTCTCCAATGCCGGGTTGCCGTACCCAATCCTTTGTCGAAGTCGGGATGCCGACCCCTTGGGCTGGGCGGGTTGCCCTCGGGAATGCTCCCCGGAACCAGCTACGAGCTGCACACCGTGCAGCTATCGCCAGGCGACGTGGTTCTTTTCGCCACCGATGGCCTGCACGAGTTGTGCAATCCGGAAGGCATAGAATTTTCCACGGAGAGGCTCACTGAAATCTGGTCACAATGCGGAGGAAAGTCGGCGGCGCAGTCGCTTCAGTTTCTGTTCGATGCGGTGGGTGCGTTCTCCGATACAGGCCCGCAAGATGACGTTACCGCCATCGTGTTGAAGCTCGCGGGCGGCTCGCAACTCGCTAGCCGGATTGCTTCCGGCTGCGCTTTCGGCTAAGCTATCGCCAAACTCTCGGGCTTATTAACTGTCTAATTCCGTTTACGAAAGCCAACATGAGGAGGGTTTTCCGCATGCGCCGGAACTCTGTTTTGCTGGTCTTATTGTGTGCTCCACTCTTGGCCCAGGACCATTCCGCCCACACCTTGCCCACGAGGCCAGTGACTCTGGTCTCCGGGCTGGGGAACTTGCACCATCCGGTCTCGACCAGGAATGCTGAGGCGCAGGAATTTTTCGATCAGGGATTACGTTTTATTTATGCTTTCAACCATGATGAGGCGGCGCGGTCGTTCGGGCATGCTGCCGAACTGGATACGAAGCTCGCCATCGCATATTGGGGCGTAGCCGAAGCTGTCGGTCCGAATTACAACGATCCCGCCAGCGACGATCGCTTCAAGCAGGCCCATGACGCGATCCAGAAGGCGGTCGATCTTTCCGCCAACGCCTCGCCCGCCGAGCAGGCATACATCCAGGCCATGGCCAAGCGCTTTCCGGCACATCCGAAAGCTGATCGCCGCAAGGCCGCCGAGGACTATCACGAAGCCATGCGCGCAGTCGTGCAGAAATTTCCCGATGATCTGGATGCGGCTACACTATTCGCTGAATCCGGCATGAACCTGCATCCCTGGGGCCTGTGGCATGTAGACGGGACACCGGAGGTGGGAACCGAAGAAATCGTCGCCACGCTGGAGTCCGTCATCCGCCGCGATCCTAATCATCTGGGCGCAATTCACTATTACATCCACGCCGTGGAAGCGTCACCCAATCCAGAACGCGCTTTGGCCGGCGCCAACAAGTTGGCTTCACTGGCGCCTAACGCCGGACACATCGTGCACATGCCGGCACATATCTACATTCGCACCGGAGATTACGAGGCGGCGGTAAAAACCAATGAAGAGGCCGCTGCCGTCGATCGCGCCTACATCAAGGCAACCGGCGTGCAGGGCATCTACCCGATGATGTATTACAGCCACAACCTGCACTTTATCGCCATGTGCTCGGCCATGATCGGCAACTACGCTGAGGCCAGCAAGAATGCACTGATGCTGGCTGAGCATGTAGGTCCGGCGGTGAAAATGGTGCCGATGCTGGAAGGCTTCATGACCATTCCCATGGCGGTGAATGTGCGCTTCCACCGCTGGGATGACATTCTGGCAATGCCGCAGCCTGATTCCGCCATGCACACCACCACCGGATTCTGGCACTTCGCTCGCGGCATGGCATTGGCGGGCAAAGGCAAGGTCAGTGAGGCTGAGGCCGAATACAAAATCGTTGCTGATGCCGAAGCGGCCACACCACCGGATGCCATTTTCAACATGCCGATCAACAACAAGACCAAAGACATTCTGAAGATTGCCGAGAATGTTCTCGGGGCGAAGATTGCCATGGCGAGGAACGACAAGGTGCAGGCGATTTCCTTGTTGACCGCGGCGGTCTCGATCCAGGACACGCTGAAGTATGGCGAGCCGCCCGACTGGTTTTTCCCGGTGCGTGAATCGCTCGGTGCAGCCCTGCTCATGAATGGCGACGCCGCCGGAGCGGAGAAAGTATTTCGTGCTGACCTCGACCGCAATCTACGGAATCCCCGTTCGCTGTTCGGGCTGCAGCAGGCATTGAAGGCGCAGGACCGCAATTATGATGCGGGTTTTGTCGAGAACGAGTTCAAGGCCTCGTGGAAGGGTGATACCGCAGCGTTGAAGATTGACGACCTGGTCTAGGTCGATGAGGAAATGGGGACGGGCGTTTCACCCGTCCTCAACGCTTGGCATGCAGCCGCGTTGCCGGATTCGGCACTGAGCATGCCTGAGTTGCTTCCTGCAATGCTTCATCCAAAGCCTTGCCGACGGCCGCGAGTTCGCTCAAGCTCATCACCTTTTGCAGTCCTTCAAAAAGCTGACGTTCTTCCTTGCGGATGTGTTCCGCCAACTTCTGTGCAAACCTCGCCAAATCGGTTGTCCCAAGGTTCCCTGCCGCGGCGCGTGAGAACAAATCATGCAGCACTGCGTGCTCGGCCATGAGTTCCTGAACCAGCGCTTGCAAATCAGGGAACCGCCCGGCTGCCGGGAACAGTTCTTTTTCTTCCGCCGAAAAGTGAATGGCAATCTCTTGCTCGAAGAGGGTTTGGATTTCGGCCTGCCACGCCTCGGGATCGACCTCGCCGGCCTGCAGGGCGCGATCCAGGCGCACACACAGTGCCAGCGCATGTTGATGCTGGCGGGAGAGCGGGATGAGATTCTTATCGCGAAGCATTTACCTATTATCCTCGTCCCGCACCTGCGGTGCATTCACAGCTTCACCGAAAGCCTGCTGAAGTTCGTAAACCTGCCTTTACTAAATCCTGCGCAGCGTTGAGAATAGTTGGTTCGCGCTCGGTCTCGTTCCAATCGAGGGATGGGCGCAAATCGCCCGCTGTCGGGCACAGGAGCAATCATCATGGGAACTACCGGAGAACTCATCCGCCTGATCAACTATGTCGATGACATCAACACCACGGTGCGGCGCATCAGCGCATTCGTGCCTGGCATGGAAGCCGAGGAGCGTAAGCGCCTGGCCGACAGCCTGAAGGCCGCGGGCTCCAACCTGAGTGCCGTCGTGACCCAGTTGGAGAAGGGAACCCAATAGTGGCAGGGGTGAAGACCATTGCTGTCATCGGCGCGGGAACCATGGGGCGCGGCATCGCCCATGTGGCCGCTTTGGGCGGTTATCGCACCATCCTGGAAGACCTGCTTCCCAATGCGCTGCGCAAAGCCGAAAACGAAATCCGCGCCAACCTCGATAAGGCCGTTGAGCTGGGAAAACTATCGGCCACCGATGCCAACTCTGCCTCCGCTCGTTTGGAGTATGCCGGCAGTGTGGAGGAAGCCGCCCGGGAAGCTGATCTCGTGATCGAAGCGGTTCCCGAGGAGATGGAATCGAAGATCGAAATCTTCACCCTGCTCGATAAGATTTGCCGCCCAGGAACGATTCTCGCCTCCAACACGTCTTCGTTGAGCGTCACCGAAATCGCCAGCGTGACGTATCGCGCGAAGAAATGTGTCGGCATGCACTTCTTCAACCCGGTCCACAAGATGAAGCTCTTGGAAATTGTCCGCGCACTCGAGACCGACGAAGATACGCTGGCCACGGCCGCCGAAGTCGGACGGCGCATGGGAAAGGAAATTGTCGTCATCAAGGAATCGCCCGGCTTCATCACCAGCCGCATCAATGCCATGATCGGCAACGAGGCGTTTTATATGCTTCAGGAAGGGGTTGCTTCTGCACAAGATATCGACAAAGCCTTAAAGCTTGGCTTGAACCATCCCCTGGGCCCGTTTGAGATGGTGGATCTGGTGGGACTGGATACGCGCTTGCACATTCTTGAGTATCTACACAAGACTCTCGGGGAGAAATACAGGCCTGCACCACTGCTGGTGCAGTATGTGAAAGCCGGCCGGTTGGGTAAGAAGTCGGGCCGCGGAGTGTACGAGTATCCCGAGCAGAAACCTGAGCAGGAAAAAATGCCTGTGGCGAAAGTCGGCGGTTAGCCGACCCGACGTCACATAGTTCAACTTGTCACTCCAAATCACACTAACCAACTTGTCATTCCGAGGAGCCTGAGCGACGAGGAATCTGCAGTTTCGGAACTCGCAACTGCAGATCCCTCGCGTCGCTCGGGATGACAACAAGTGCGTCGGATGACAACAAGAGGGTCTCTAATTCTTGTTGATGTCCTGCTTCGCCTCCAGTTTTTTCACCAGCGGCTCAATAAATATTTTCTGATTGTCGGGCGCGCCAGCCAAAGAAAGCTTAATTTCCTTGAGCGCATTCGGGAAGTCGCCCTGTGCGGAATAGAGTCTGGCGTTGCCATCGTGCACCAGCCAGTCGTTCGGGTCCATTCTTGCTGCCTGGCGGAAAAAGCCGAAGGCCTCATCTTGCTTCCCTTGGCTTTGAAGCAGCCGGCCATAGCCATATAGTTGGGCGGCCGTCGCTCGCGCGAGGGCCTGTTTTTTCGCCGCTTCGGCGTCGTCCTTGCGTCCCATTGCCTCGAGAATCTGCGACTTGGTCAGCAGGTTGTCGAAACGCGGTTCGGTGCCGATTGAGGTCTCCTCATACTTCAGCGCCTCGTCGAGATCATACTTCTGCGCCAGCAGATAGTTGGCCGCGTCGTCCCATCCCTCCCACGTGTACTGCGCAATCCCCGTCAGTTGATTGTGCAGGCTAGCTTGCACAATTTCGTGTACCTTAATGTCGATCTTGAAGGGCACAGCGACCTTTTCCCAGCGCAGGGTGGCCACGGCTGAATCTGTCTTGACATCATCGAAGTCATAGGTCAGGGCTTCGCGCATGTCCGAAGTCTGCGGTTTCACTGTCACCCGCAGGGCGTCGTCGGCTTCTTTGTAGGTGAAGCTGCCCCATGCGTTGTGATCTTTGGAGAAGATGACGGTCCACTCATTCTCCTTTGGGATCATGTGCAGGCCATAGACGCCGGCTGCCAGCGGCTGGCCCTCGATGGTGACCGGGTCGCTGAACTTGATGGTGGTATTTTCGTTCGCGCCGGCACGCCAGACTTCTCCATAGGGCACAACCTTGCCCCAGATGGTCCGGCCCTTTACCAGCGGGCGGTGATAGTTGATGGTGATATCGGTGATGCCGATTCGCTGGATCACCACCGCGTGCTGGCTGTCGCGCGGTATGTCGATGACTGCCGATTGCGCCACACAATTCGTGACCGCCAGCGAAATCCCAAGCACTATAGCCAACCCAGAAACGCAACGACTGAGCATGGAAATGCCCTCCCTTCGATTTCGAACTGTGGAATGTAGTGAAAACCCTGGAGAACGGGCCTTTAGACGGCAACCGGAGGGGCCGGTTAGCAGTTTGTAAAAAATTGTGAAGCAAAAGGGCTTCTTGCCGCCCCTAGCGTCTAAGTTGAAGAAAGAAATCTCGGAACCTGACCCTGCCCGCCTGCGTATCACATAACAGGGCGGTGGTGCCGAGTTGGTCCGCCCCATGCCAAAATCCATCATGCGCGCGCTTGCTGACATTGTTCGCCAATCGCTGGCCACCTTGTGGGCCCACAAGCTGCGCTCGTTCCTGACCATGTTCGGCATCGCCTGGGGCGTTGGGTCGCTGCTCCTGCTGGTGGGCCTGGGGGAAGGTTTCCGCAGCGGCCAGGCCAAGCAATTGTCGAACCTCGGCCAGGACATTATGTTTGTTTTTCCCGGACGGATTCCTGCCGTGGCCGGCAGCCTGCAATCGGGCCAAACTTATCACTTCACCTACGACGACTACCTCGCCATCAAAGATGAAGCTCACACCTTGCGCGCGGTTTCTCCCGTCATTAATCGGGAAGATATTCGCGCCGTCAGCGACTACGGTTCCACCAACGGCCAGGTTTTCGGGATTGTGCCCGAATACAACACCATCCGCAACATTCCTGTCGGCACCGGACGCTGGTTCAACGACGAAGATAATACCCAGCATCGCCGGGTTGCCGTGGTTGGCTGGGAATTGCTCAAGAATGTATTTCCGGGGCGGCCTGCCGTCGGTTCGACCATCCTCTTAAACGAGATTCGCTTTGACATCATCGGCGTGCTGGCGAAGGTCGGCCAGGACGGCAACAATGGCACCAACGGCCGCATCTTTATTCCGCTCGAGACCATGCGCGATTTGTTCCCGTTGAAGGGAGACAACGTCGAGAACGCAATTTCGTTCATCAACTACCGGCCGCTGGACAAGGCCCAACACCTGCGCTCGAAAAACGAGGTCCACCAGATCATCGCCCGACGCCATCGCTTCGATCCCAAGCTGGAAGACGCTTTCGAGGATTGGGACACCATCGAGAACTCGCAGCAGGTGGATAAGATTTTCGACGCCATGGACTATTTCCTTGGTGTGGTGGGTTTCGTCACTCTGGGATTGGGCGCGATCGGAATCATCAACATCATGCTGGTTTCGGTGACAGAGCGGACCAAAGAAATCGGCCTGCGCAAGGCGCTGGGCGCGACCCATCGCAACATTCTGACGCAATTTTTTGTGGAAGGCATGTTTCTGACGATCCTCAGCGGCGGGATTGGGTTGTTGCTTGCCGGCGGATTTATGACGTTGCTGGCGCAACTGCCGTCTCCTGAGGGCTTCGATACGCCGCGCATTGTGCCACTTTCCGCGCTGTCGGCGATTGTGTCGCTGGCCTTTGCGGGAATCACCGCCGGACTTTATCCAGCGCGCAAGGCCGCGTTGATGGCGCCGGTCGAAGCGCTGCGGCAGGAGTAAACGATGATTGGCGATCTTTTTGCCCAGGCCTACGGCGCTTTACGGTTCAACAAACGCCGCAGCCTGCTCACCATGCTGGGCATGGCCTGGGGCATCGCTACCGTAGTTCTGCTGCTGGCCTATGGCTCCGGTTTTGAACGCGGTTTGTGGATCGCCTTCCGCTCTTTCGGCACGAACCTGGTTTTCATCTTCCCCGGACGGACTTCCTTGCAGGCCGGCGGTACCAAAGCGGGCAGCGAAGTGAAGTTGACGGTCAACGATCTTGACTATATTCGCGCCGAAGTGCCACTGCTCAAAGCCATGTCGCCCGAGGCTATCAAGCAATGCACCGTGGCCTACGGCACGCGCAGCTCCAGCAATGGAGTGAGTGGGATTTACGCGAACTATTCACGAATGCGGCGTTTCGAATTCAGCGAAGGCAGTCCGTTTACCGAAGCTGATGATTTTACCCACAGCCGCGTGGCCTTCATCGGCGCTGACATCAAGAAAAAGCTCTTCTCCGGGCAGAACGCAATCGGCGAGAGCATCCGAATCGACGGCATTTCCTATCAGGTCGTCGGCGTGCTGAAGCACGTCATCAACAACAGCGACGAAAATCTGAACGGGCACGTTTACGTGCCCTTCAGCGTCATGAATGACCTGATGAACACCTATTACCTGAACACCGTGGTGATGGAGTACGAGGGCGACCACGCGAAGGTGGTGGATGCCATTCGTCATTCCATGGCGTTTCATCACAGCTTCGATCCCAAGGACAAGCGGGCCATATTTGTCTTCGATGTTTTCGCTGACCTGGCTGATCTTGAGGCCATCACCACGGGAATCAAGATTCTGCTGGGCTTTATCGGTCTGCTGACGTTGGGTATTGGCGGCGTCGGCCTCATGAACATCATGCTGGTTGCCGTGACCCAGCGTACCCGCGAGATTGGCGTGGAAAAGGCCTTGGGCGCGCGCAAATGGCACATCCTGTTTCAATTTCTTGCAGAAGCTTTGGCCATCACGGCCCTCGGCGGCCTGCTTGGGGTGGCAATTGCCTACCTGATCTCATGGTCGGTCGGTTCGCTCACTCTGTGGAGCGCGTTTGAGGAGAACGCCAGCGAAGGCGATATTCACTTGTGGATCGATTCCGCCACGCTGTTGTGGTCCACGGTGATTCTAGGTTTCGTGGGAGTTGTCAGCGGAATGCTGCCCGCGGTGAAGGCTGCTAGACTAGATCCTATCGAAGCACTCCGGTACGAATAGCTCGGGTTTGGTTCCATTGAATCTCTCAGAGGAAAATCATGAAAATGCGCGTCTGGATTTCGTTTGCCATCATGTTTGCGATCACCCTTTTCTGTGTGAACCTCTCAGCCCAATCGCAGAGCGCGGCCGCTACTCAAGACAAGCCGCTCCCATCCGGACTGGACAAACGGTTCATCGATACTTCAGCGGATCCCTGCGTCAACTTCTTTCAATATGCCTGCGGAAAATTTAGCCAGATTTATCCCATCCCAAGCGATCGCTCCGGATTCGGTGTGGGAACGCTGATCGCCGAGCACAACGAATTCATCCTGCACACCATGCTTGAAAAGGCCGCCGCTGGTGGCGCTGAGCGCACAGCCAACGAGCAAAAGATCGGAGATTACTACGCTTCGTGCATGGACACTGCCGCCATTGATCGCAAAGGGCTGCAGCCCTTTCAAGCCGAACTTGACCGCATCGCCGCCATAAAGAGTAAAGCCGAGTTGACCCCTTTGCTGGCCCACCACCAGTTGATCAACGTGAACACTTTTATCGGCCTGGGCGAGCAGCAAGACTTCAAGGATGCCACCAAGCAGATCGCAGCGGCGGACCAGGGAGGTCTGGGCCTGCCAGAGCGCGACTACTACTTCCGCACCGGGGATGCGGCGGAGACCACTCGCAAGCAGTATGTGCAGCACATCACCAACACTCTCAAGCTGCTAGGTGAGTCCGACGCCGAGGCAGCCAGCGACGCCAAGAGCATCTTTCAGCTCGAAACAGCTTTGGCCAAGATTTCGATGGACATCACATCCCGCCGCGACCCGCAGAACATTTATCACATGATGTCCGTCGCCGACTTGCAGAAGTTGAATCCGAATCTTGAATGGGCTGAGCTCCTGTCCACCGCGGATTTCCCCAGGGTTGCGGAGATCAACGTCACCAATCCGGATTTTTTCAAAGGGCTGACCACGGTAATTGAGAGCACCGACCTGAAGACGATCAAGGCCTATCTGCGTTGGCAGCTCATTGCGTCCACCGAATCGATTGCTCTGCCCAAAGCGTTCGACGACGAAGCTTTCGACTTCAATCGGCATAAACTCGCCGGCCAACCGGAACAGCGTGCACGCTGGAAACGTTGCGTGCAAGCTACAGACGGTGCGCTGGGCGAGGCGCTCGGCCAGGTTTACGCGGCTCAGGAATTTCCTCCGTCCAGCAAAGCGGCAACCGTGCAGATGGTGCACGACATCGAGACCGCCATGAATCAGGATCTGGATACGCTGGATTGGATGAGCGCTGAAACCAAAGTTCGCGCCAAGGCCAAGCTCCATGCCGTGGCTGATAAGATCGGCTATCCCGACCATTGGCGCGACTATTCGAAGCTGGCGGTGGAGCGGGGTGATGCTTACGGCAATCTCCAGCGTGCCGTGGTATTTGAAAACCTGCGGCAGATCTCCAAGATCGGCCAGCCCGTGGACCGTGGCGAATGGGGGATGAGTCCGCCAACTGTCAATGCTTATTACAACGCAAGCATGAACGATATCAATTTCCCGGCCGGCATCCTGCAGCCTCCGCTTTTCGATCCCAAAGCCGCCGACGCGGAGAATTACGGTCACATCGGCGGAGTTGTGGGCCATGAACTCACTCACGGCTTCGATGATCAAGGTCGGCAGTTCGATGGCAACGGAAATCTTTCCGACTGGTGGACTGCCGAAGACGCGAAGAAGTTTGAAGAAAAGGCCGACTGCACGGTGAAGGAGTACAGCAGCTTTGTTGCCGTGGATGATGCGAAAGTGAATGGCAGGCTGACTCTGGGTGAGAATACCGCCGACAACGGCGGGCTACGCCTTGCTTTTATCGCGTTTCTCGCGGACGCCAAGAGAAAGAACATCGATCTCAACCAGAAACAGGACGGCTACACTCCCATTCAGCAGTTCTTTCTCGGCCAGGGCCAAAGCTGGTGCGGAAGCACCCGTCCCGAACAACTGAGGCTGCAGGTGCAAACCGACCCGCATTCTCCGCGCGAATTCCGCGTGAACGGCGTAGAGCAGAACATGCCGGAATTCGGTCAAGCCTTCGGCTGCAAAGTCGGTCAGCCGATGATGCCGCAGAATGTTTGCCGGGTGTGGTGATCGCGCACGGAAGCATCATCAGTTTGTACAATGCTTCCGTGCCTGGCTCTTCCAACTCTCGCCTCGATCGTGTGATGGCCCAGCTCCGCCTCTACGAGCATCCATTGCTCGATTTTTCGGCGCACGAGAAAGGCGAGGGTGTCGAAGTCATCATTCAGTTTAAAGATCCGCCCGTTCCGGTTCACACTTACTATTTTGAGCTTCATCCCCGCGACCTGGACCACCCGCAATTTGAATGGACATTTCAGCGCCAGCTCTACGATTGCCTGCACGATTACCTGATTGAAATGTTCACACGCACTCCGCAGAACCGCGCCGAGCGCCAGCGGGAAGGCTTGTGACCCTCCGCGAGAAGATCGTGCACGAAATCCGTGAGCATGGTGCCATTGAGTTTTCGCGCTACATGGAACTCTGCCTGTACGATCCCGAGCTGGGTTATTACGCGCGCAACACCGAGAAGTTTGGCAAGGCCGGAGACTTTTACACTTCAAGCGATGTTCAGGCCGTCTTCGGACGGCTGCTGGCGCGGCAGTTTGAGGAAATGTGGCGCGTCTTGGGATCGCCGGCGCGGATCGAGGTCCAGGAGCTCGGTCCCGGTCGCGGCCTGTTTGCGCAGGATGTGCTCGATTGGTCGGGAAAGAAGTTCCCCGAATTCTTTGCTGCCCTGCATTATTCGTTAGCCGAACGATCGCCGGCGTTGCGGGAACGGCTGCAGAGCACGCTCAGCCGCCATTTCTCAGCAGGGAAGGCCTCGCTCGTAGCTTCTGAAGATTTGGCCGCGACCGGGAAGGGCACTACGTCAGTCGCGCCGTCGGAGCCGGCATTTGAGAGGGCTTTAGCCCCTGAGGTCCCGCTCATCATCTTCGCTAACGAATTTTTCGACGCCTTGCCGGTCCACATTCTGAGCGCGCAGGGCGAGCTACACATCTCCGAAAAAGACGGCCGCTTCATCGAAAGCTGGGCGCCCGCATCCGCCGAAGCGCTGGATTTCCTCGATCGCTACAGCGTGCATCCCGAAGCCGGAGAGCGAATCGAGATCTGCTGCATAGCACAGCGCTACATGTCCCGATTGGCCGCGGGCGTGCAGCGGGGATTCATCGTTGCCATCGATTACGGCTATACGCGCTACGAGCAACTGGCCGGACGTCATCGTGGCACGCTGATGGCCTACCGTCAGCACTCGGCCACTCCCAATCCTTACGAAGCTCCTGGCGAACAGGACATCACCGCCCATGTGAACTTCACCGCGCCGTCGGCTGCCGCTGAAGAGCAGGGAATGCAGGTTCAACCGTTGCTCACGCAGTCACAATTCCTCATGGGGATCGGCGAGCAGAACGAATTCGCCGATGCGTTTGATGAATGCCGTCTGCCCCAGGAGCGGGCCAAAGTCGCGCTCCAACTGAAGCATCTGGTCACTCCAGCCGGCATGGGCGAGAGTTTCCACGTGCTGGTAGCAAGCAAAGGGGTTGAAAAGAAGGCGGTCGCCGAACTCAGTGGATTGAGCTTCGGCAAGAGCCGTTTGTAGCCTCGTCAGGACTATGACATCAGTAACTTTGCAAGCGTTGGACTCTGAGTCACAATGCGCCCATGCTTCGGCGAACAAGCGCGGTTTGGGCAGTCGTGTTTTGCCTAGGGTGAGCGGATTCGCCCAGGTCGCGGGCGATGATCTGCGCACGCGTGAGCACCAGCTCGTCGCTCTCGAGCGTCTGTGGAACGAGGCGCAGGTAAACCCCGATGCCAGTGCGCTCGCCAACATGATCGGGGACAAGTTCGTAAACACCGAATGGGATGGCGAGGTCAGCGAGAGAGGAAAATTCCTCGCCGACATCGCTGACCCGCGATTCAATGTGACAATGTTGAACATTCAGGATGTCAAGGTCATCCTGTACAACGACACCGCCGTCGTGGCTGGCATCTACCACACCAAAGGCACCTACCAGGGCAAGCCTTACGAGCATGTAGGACGCTTCACCGACACCTGGATTTTGCAAGACGCGAGATGGCAATGCGTCGCGAGCCACACCAGCCTGCTGCAGAAGTAGCTCAAACTCTTACGGCTTCGTCATCTTCTCCGGCTTGACCAGCTGATCGAAATCCTCACCCGTGAGATGTCCCAGCTTCAACGCCGCTTCCCGCAAACTGGTGTGCTCGACGTGCGCAGTGTGGGCGATTTGTGCAGCTTTGTCGTATCCAACCTTGGGCGCAAGCGCCGTCACCAGCATCAGCGAGTTCTTCACGTACCAGTCCACTTTGGCTTTATCGACCTCAATCCCTTTGATCATGTACTCGACATACCCGTGGCAGGCGTCGGCAATCAGCGTAACCGAATGCAGAAAGTTGTAGATCATCACCGGCTTGAAGACGTTGAGCTGGAAGTTGCCCTGTGAGCCCGCGAATCCCACAGCAGCAGTAGCTCCATGCACCTGCACGCAGACCATGGTCATCGCTTCGGCTTGGGTGGGGTTCACTTTGCCGGGCATAATTGAAGATCCCGGCTCATTCTCTGGTATCGATAACTCGCCCAGCCCGCAGCGGGGACCGGAAGCCAGCCAGCGAATGTCGTTCGAAATCTTCATGAACGAAGCCGCCAGAGTTTCCAGAGCGCCCTGGGCGAATACGATCTCGTCGTGCGCCGACAGCGCGGCAAATTTGTTGGGATGCGAGCGGAAGGGAAGTCCTGTCAGTTCGGCGATCTTCTTGGCGGCGCGCTCGGCGAATTCGGGATGCGCGTTCAGACCGGTTCCGACCGCAGTTCCGCCGATCGCCAGGTCATACAGCCCACCCAAAACCTGCTCCAGGCGCTTGATGTCGCGCTCCAGCAGGCTGGCCCAGCCGCCGAATTCCTGCCCGAAGGTCAGGGGCACGGCGTCCTGTAGATGGGTGCGGCCGATCTTGACGATGTTCTCAAATTCCCTAGCCTTCGCCGCAATCGCATCACGCACGGTGGCGACGGCGGGAATCAGTGCATTCTTCACTCGCTCCGCGGCCGCAATGTGCATCGCCGTCGGAAACGTGTCATTCGACGACTGCGACATGTTTACGTCGTCATTAGGATGGATCGGCTTCTTCGATCCCATTTCTCCGCCCGCGATCTCAATGGCGCGATTGGAGATGACTTCGTTGACGTTCATGTTGGTCTGGGTGCCGCTGCCGGTCTGCCAGATGCGAAGCGGGAACTGGTCGTCGAGCTTGCCGGCGATAACTTCGTCGGCGGCTTGCACGATGAGCTTGGCTTTGTCGGCGGGAAGCTTACCCAGGTCCTGGTTTACCAGCGCGCAGGCTTTCTTGAGAATGCCGAAGGCACGGATCAGCTCCGGCGGCATGGTGTCGCGGCCAATATTGAAATGAAGGAGCGAGCGCTGCGTCTGCGCGCCCCAGTAAACGTTGGCCGGGACCTCGATCTTTCCCATGCTGTCGGATTCGGTGCGCGTGCGAGTGGGCCGTTCCACAGTGCTTGCCATGGCATTCCTGATAATTAAACAAGGATGGAATTAACCCTGAATTATAACAAGCGTGACGCGCGCCAACTCGCCTGCCTGATCGATCGGGTTACCTGTCACACCTTCCCCCAATCCCCGCGTGCTAGAATCTTTAGCTTCAAACAGTGTGGAGTTGTGCCTGCGCTCTTTGCTCGACTCCAAGATTTCTCCCCCAGGAATGGACCTCGGTGGCCAGACAGATTTCCGACACGATCGAACAGATTCCCGACACGTTGCCGCGCCCTCAGTTCGACTCGCGTTCGCAGACTCGTGTGGACGTGCTGGTGATCGGCGCCGGCCCAACCGGTTTGGCTTGTGCCATCGAGGCGCAGAAGATTGGCCTCAAAGTCGTGGTGATCGACAAGGGATGCCTGGTCAATTCCATCTACAACTATCCCGCCAACATGACGTTCTTTACTACGCCAGAGCTGTTGGAGATCGGCGGCCTGCCTTTCACCACCGCGCATCAAAAGCCCACGCGGCAGGAGGCGCTGGAGTATTACAGGAAAGTTGCGGAACACTATCATTTGCCCGTGGTGCAGTACCAGTGGGTCAAGACCGTGATGGGGCGGGACGGCGATTTCGAGGTCACGACTACCGACCGGCACGGCAGAGTCTACGATTACCACACTCGCAAGCTGATCGTCGCGACCGGGTATTACGATCTGGCCAACCTGATGAACATTCCCGGTGAGGACCTGGGCAAGTTGTTTCACTATTACCGCGAGCCACATCCTTTCTTCGATCTCGATGTGATGGTGATTGGAGGAAAAAATTCGGCGGCGATCGCGGCGCTGGAACTGTGGCGCCATGGAGCGCGCGTCACCCTGGTGTATCGCGGGCCGAAGATGCACAGCCATGTGAAGTACTGGATCCTGCCGGACATCGAGAACCGCATCCGCAGCGGCGAGATCAAAGCATACTTCAGCAGCACGGTGACCGAGATTGCGGCGGACCACGTCCTTGTCCATACCCCGGAAGGCATAGTGAATCTGAAGAATGATTTTGTTTTTGCGCTGACGGGCTACCATCCCGATTACGACTTCCTGCGCTCGATGGGGATCGAACTCTCGGGGGACCAGTGCCGGCCAGCGTGCGATCCGGAAACCTTTGAAAGCAATGTTCCCGGGATCTATGTGGCGGGCGTGATTGTGGCGGGCTCGCGAACTAATGAAATTTTCATCGAGAATGGGCGTTTCCATGGCCAGCAAATTGCAAAGCATTTGAAGCAAAAGCTGGGTGCGAGCGGCTGACGTTCGTCGCCCACGAAATGGGTGACGGAAGTCGCATGGCAGAAAAGATTCTTTTCGTAGACGATGAGCCGGCCGTGCTCAGCGGCTACCAGCGCCTGCTGCATTCCGACTTCAAAGTCGATACGGCCGTGGGTGGGGCAGGGGCGCTGATTGCGATCGAATCCAACGGGCCTTACGCCGTGGTGGTTTCTGACTTCCAGATGCCAGAAATGAACGGCATCCAGTTTCTTGCCAAAGTAAAAACCTCATCGCCCGACACCATACGCATTCTCCTCACCGGCAATGCCCAGATCCAAACCGCAGTCAGCGTCGTCAACGAAGGAAATATCTTTCGTTTTCTCACCAAGCCGTGCACCAGGGAACTCCTCAGCCAGACCTTGAATACCGCGCTGGCGCAATATCGCCTGGTAATCGCCGAAAAGGAATGGCTCGAAAAAACGTTGCATGGCAGCATCCACGTACTGACCGAAGTTCTGAGTTTGGTGAATCCGGCAGCGTTCAGCCGGGCGGCGCGACTGCGGCGCTACATCGCTTACATCTCCAAGAAGATGTCGCTGGAAAACTCCTGGAAATTCGAAATCGCGGCGATGATGTCGCAGCTGGGCTGCGTGACCATTGACCCCGAAACTATCGAAGCGGTTTATGCCGGGGAGAAGCTGTTGGCAGCGCAGCAGGCCCACTATGACACGCATCCCATGGTGGCTCGCGATCTGCTGACCAGCATTCCACGCATGGAACCGATCGCGTGGATGATCGCCCACCAGAACCAACCGGCTCCGGTAGAAGGTGACATTGCCAATCGTGAGATGGAGGACATGCGGGTAGGGGCGGTATTGCTGCGCATAACCTTGGCGTTTGATGAAATGTTGCTTGAGGGCGTTTCCAAAACCGAGGCGGCGCACCATCTTTCCCGCCAATTCAACGATGTTGACAACAGAATCTTCGAAGCCTTGGTGGAATTGGAACCCGAACCCCATGAGAAGAAGGTTCACACCTGCTCAATCAAAGAACTCACTCCGGGAATGATTCTCGACGCGGAAATCCGCACCCAGACTGGCCAACTGGTCGCGGCCAAGAGGCAGGAAATCACTGCTCCACTCATCCTCAAGCTCAAAAGTTTTCGTGACCGAGGAGCGATCGAGGACAAAGTGGTTGTGTCGCTTCCGAAGGCTGCAGCCACGAAATGAGTGCGGGGACAGCTAATCCAGTGTCACTGCTTCCTCACCGAGTTGTTGATTGATCAACCGGGCCACCAGCGGCTTCAATTTCTCGCCAGTCTTGGTGAGCACGAAGCCCTGGTCTGCCTCTGACCAATCCAGCTTGAAGCTTGTAGCCAGGGCCGAAATCCAGATCTGCCGCACCGGCGCGTTGGGCGAAATGACAAACCGGCTGCCGTCCTCAAAAGAAACGTGCAATGCGCCGGACTGATCTTCGACCTCGATGTCGGCCGATCCTTCGGCCTGGATCAGACTTTTCTTCAGTCCCTCCAACGCCGCGTCGGCGTGCTTGCGAAACGAATTCTCATCGAGCATGAAAAAGATTATAGCCGTTGGTCGTGCGTCCTTCGCCGTTCGCCCAAAACCAAACATCGCGGCAGTTTGACGAATGGCCAGCGACGGACGACCAACGACGAAACAACGAGCTATTTCAACAAATACTCCTTCACGAACATCACGGTCGCGTCGAACTGATAATCCTGGTTCTTCTTCTTGCCGAAGCCGTGGCCTTCATCTTTCGCCATCAGCCACCAGACCGGAGTACCGTTCTGCCGCACGATCGACACCATCTGCTGCGACTCCGTCACTGGAACACGAGGATCGTTCAGCCCCGCAACCACGAACAGCGGCTTGGTGATATTTTTCGCCTTGTTGTAGGGCGCAATGCGCTCCAGAAACTCCCGCATCTTGGGATCGCGTTCGTCGCCATATTCAACCCGACGCAAATCTCTGCGATACCCGGATGTGTGCTCAAGGAAAGTTACCAGGTTCGAGGGGCCGACCACATCCACCGAGCAGCAGATCCGGTCGTTGTAATTCGAAGCGACCGTCAGAGTCATGAAGCCGCCGTAGCTGCCGCCCGTAATCATCACGCGGCTGGAATCGAGATCGGGTTGGGTCTGGATCCAGTCGAGCAAAGTATTGATGTCCTGATATGAGCCTTCACGCAGGAAACCGTTGTCGAGTTTCTGGAAGGTCTTGCCGTAGCCGGTCGAGCCGCGTACATTCGGATAAATCCTGGCAACGCCCAGTTCGCTGATGAAGTAGTTGTCTTGTCCATTAAAGTCGGGGCGAGACTGTCCCTCAGGCCCACCGTGAATGTCGATAATCACAGGCCGCTTACCGGTGAACTTCGCTGGCGGTTTGAAAAGAAAACCGGAAATAGTCCGCCCGTCCCACGACTTCCAGTGGATCAACTGTGGCTGGGCAAAGTTAGCGGCATTCAATCCGCCGGTTTCGCTGTAGGTCCAGCGTTCCCGCTTGCCCGAGCTGATATCCAGCGAATAGGCGTCATAGGGCTGGTTGGCGGTGCTCAGGTTAAATGCCAATTCGTGATTGTTGTGATGCCATTGCAGGCCAAAGATCACCGCAAGCGGCAACTTGGGAACAGCCATTTCTTTGCGCGTCTGCGTATCGAGGATGTGAAGAACGCTGATACCGTCTTCGTTCGCCTCGAATGCGATGTGCCGGCCATCTTTGGAGAGATCGAGCTCGTCCACATCCCAGTTGAGCTGTGGCGTCAACACCGTGGTTTGCCGGATCGCCAGATCCATAAAGACAAGCCGTTGGAACTCCGAGTCCCGGTCGCTGGTCATATAGACGCCCTTGCCATCCTTGCTGAACCTGGCATTGCTGTATGCCACGGTGTCCGAACCAGCTTTCGGAGTAAGCAGATCTTTCTTGCCGGACGCCACGTCGACCAGCCAGACATAAGTTTCCGCCGCTGAAACGTAATTCATCACGAGCAGCTTGCTCCCGTCGGGAGACCAGTCCGAGGGCGACCAGCCTCCACCTTCCAGCTGCGTGACCATGTGCGCGCTTGCGGCGTCGGACGCATTCACGGTCCATATATCGACATCGTCGCCGTTGCGACGCGTCGAGCCGAAGGCAATGCGATCTCCCTGGTATGACCAAATCGGGTCGGTATTGCGTGACTTTCCGTCGGTGAGCAAAGTGATTTCGCCGGTAGCGAAATCGTAGCGATAGAGCTGGAAAAACTCGCCGCCACCGACGTCTTTCAGAAAAGTCATCGACTCGCCCTTTGTAGGTTCATAGGCGATTCCGTTCTGGATGCCATCGGTGAAGAACGTAAGTTGCGTTCGGGCGCCCCCCGGAAACTTGACCAAGTGTACCTGCGGCGTGTCTGCGAAGCGGGTCGCGATCAGCATCTCGCGTCGGACCGGATGCCAACTGGCGAACGCAGCGAAGCGACTTTCGGTGTAGCGCTGAGCGGTTTCGGCCAGCGAAGCGGGAATCTTGGGCACTCCCTCGACGACAAGATTCTCGTTGGGGACGACTTCGTCGGTTTGGGAAAAACACGCCGCCGCTAACAGCAAAACGGCAAAAAGCCGCAGGACGCTTTTCATTGCGATATCTCCTTCACATAACAGACGGGATTGGGCGAGCGTCGTTAGCCGCCATTCGCTGTGGGTCGAACGCTTGCGAGAGAAGTCCAGGCGCGCATCTTAGGCCGGGGGCATGAGCGTAGTCAAATGCGATTCTTGGTACAGTAGCCATTTGCCATGGAACCGGAGCCGGAGCAGGGGATAAGTACGATTTCGCTGGGCGCATACCTGCGCCTGGTGCGCCACAACGCCAACTTCCGGCGCTTGTGGCTCGCCCAGATTGTCAGTGAAATCGGCGACTGGTTTTATTCGCTGGCGATCTACAGCCTCTTGTTGCAGCTAACCGGGAAAGCCAGTTCGGTCGCGCTGGCGCTGGTTTTGCAAGTCATCCCGCAGACCCTGTTCGGACCGGTATCGGGGGTTGTCAACGACCGCATGCGCCGCAAGCGCGTCATGATCGCCACGGATCTCGCCCGCGTAGTAATCGTTTTCTCCATGCTGCTGGTTCGTTCGCGCTCCATGGTCTGGCTGGTTTATCCGCTGCTTTTCCTGGAGAGCGTGATGTGGGCTTTCTTTGAGCCGGCGCGGACCGCCGTCATTCCCAACATCACGACCAGCGAAGACTTGATTCTGGCGAACACGTTGTCTTCGACTACGTGGTCGCTAAACCTGGTTGCCGGCGCGGCGCTGGGCGGGATCGCATTGGCTTTGCTGGGGCACGATGCTTCATTCGTGTTGAATGCGTTGTCGTTTCTGGTGTCAGCGTTCCTCATCAGCCGCATGCACTTTGATGAGCCACACGCGGCAGCATTTCCCAAATTGCGGTTGCGCGATCTGCTGGATTATTCGCCGCTGGTGGAAGGTCTGCGCTACGTACGACGGGATCGTCGGCTGTTTGCGACGGTGCTCGTGAAAACCGGCTTGGCGCAGATGGGTGTGAGCTGGGTTCTGTTCACTGTGATGGGACAAAGAGTTTTTCCGTTACGCTCACCCGGCCTGGATCCGCAGCGCGGTGCCGTGCTCGGCATGAGCATGATGATGGGCGCCCGCGGGCTGGGTGCACTCTTCGGTCCACTGGGTGCGGCGCGTTGGGCGGGGCATCGCGAAAGTCGCCTGCGGCTGGGAGTTCTCGTTGGCTTCCTGACGGTAGGCTTAGGTTACGGAATGCTGGGCGTCGCAGGCTCGCTAGCGATGGCGTGTTTCTGGGTGATTCTGGGGCATTGTGGCGGCTCGACCGTCTGGGTCTTCTCCACGACTCTGCTGCAGCTCAATACTGACGACAAATTCCGCGGGCGCGTTTTTTCGGCGGAACTTGGCCTGTCCATGCTGACGCTCGCGGTTGGCGCCTACGTCACGGGGGTGCTCGTCGATCGCGGAATTGATCCGCGTTCGGTCGCCATCGCCACTGGCCTGGCAATGCTGATTCCGGCAGCGCTGTGGGGCCGGGCGTTGCGGTTGTGGCGAGCTGGCCTGACAGCCCATAGGCAAATGTCATCCTGAGAAGAGCGGCAGCTCGTCGAAGGATCGTACGGCAGCTACCGTCTAATCCGGCGTGGACAGGATCAGCACAAGCCCGTCCACGGCAGGGCTGGGCCAATCCGTCGTAAGATCCCTCACCGACTGAAGTCAGTTCGGGATGACATGACACCAAAAGATTGGTGCACAAGCGCGATCCCGGTCAAGCCGTGTAGAGCTGATCGATCTTCGCGGCCATGATGAAGTCGCTCTCGGTCAGGCCGTCCACCTTGTGCGTCCACAACGTGATTTCCGCTTTACCCCACGCCAACAGGATGTCCGGATGATGTCCTTGCTCTTCCCCTAACGCACCCACCCGGTTCACGAAGTCCAACGCCTGCTTGAAGTCAGGGAAGGTGAAAGTCCGCGTAATGTGGTGTTCGTTGATCACTTTCCAGTTGGGAAGCTGGTGGCTGAGGCTGTGCAATTGTTCGCCCTTCAGCGCAGGCACGTCACCACGGCATGGAACGCAGTTCTTGTCGGCAAGTTCGGACATGGCGGATTTCCCTCGATTGAGTCACCGATAGATCCTACGACGGCACTAGAAGGGAATGTCTTCGTCGCTGATCGGCGTAACCGCTGGCGCCGGCTCCGCCTCCGGCGTGCGCTGATCGAAGTTGTTGCCGCCCGCGGCCGCCGCGCCTCGGGCCGACTCGCCTCCGCTCTCGCCACGCCCACCGAGCAGCACCAGATCGTTGGCCACTACTTCGGTCATGTACTTCTTCTGGCCCGATGTCTTGTCGTCCCAGGAACGGGTCTGCAGGCGCCCCTCGATGTACACCTTGCCGCCCTTCTTGAGATACTCTCCGGCGATTTCGGCCAGCCGCTGCCACAGCACCACGTTGTGCCACTCGGTGCGGTCTTGCCATTCGCCGTTCTTGTCTTTGTAGCGCTCGTTGGTGGCCAGCGTGAGCTTCGCGACGGGCGTGCCCTGCGGAGTATATTTGACTTCCGGGTCCTTGCCGAGGTTGCCGATCAGGATAACTTTGTTGACGCTCTTTCCTGCCATTTGACTCTCCTGAACCGCCAATATAGCAGAATCGGTGGCGGCGTATGTGACGAATGAACAAGCTCTTAGCAATTGGCACTTAGCATTTAGCCAGGCCGGGCCCGTTCTGGCTGAGCAAGAACCCGTGAGGCCAAATGCCAAGTGCCAAATGCTAAGTGCTGATTTGCTATAATCTCCCCAATGCCTGCCGACACCAAGGCTGTGGGGATGGTGCCTGACGAGCTCAAGTTCGAACCCCGATCCAAGGGGATCGATACTCCGCGTAAGAAAAAACCCAAAGAACTCGCAGTGATCACCGAGTGCTGCACCGGCTGCGCCGGCTCTCCGGCTTGCGTCGAATATTGCCCGGTGGAAGACTGTATGTTCTGGGTCCCGGACGAGGACCATCCGCCGTTCGGCCGCATTCAGGTCGACCCGATTCTCTGCATCGGCTGCAAGAAGTGCATCAGCAAAGGGCCCGACGGATGCTTCCTCGACGGTTGCCCATGGGATGCCATAGCCATGGTGGAGACGGTTGAGGTCGAAAAAGAAGTTGGCGTGATGCCGATTTAGAAACTAACTGACTCAAAAGTCGTGCTGCTGATCTCATGCCTTCCGTCGTAGCCCTGGTGAACTTTGACTAGCTTCCTAAGCGTTAGCCGGTCGACCGCACGACATTCTTTTTCATTCGGGTACCTGGCGTCGGCCGCGATTCTCGCAGCCATGTTTCTGGCTTCTCAACTGTCAGCACAATCATCGTCTCCAGCCACTCTGCCCCAGGCACCCTCAACGTCCCAGAAACCGGAAGCCTTGCAGACGCCGGCATCCCAGCCGTCCACCAGCACCCCATCAGGTTCTCAGACACAACGATCCTCCGGGACTGCGGTTTCAGGTGAAACTGCTGCAGGTCAGCAAACGAAACGCATTTTGGGAATCGCGCCGAATTTTACAGCCGTAAGCGCCGATAGCCACCCGCCTCCACTTTCTGTCCAGAGAAAGCTCTGGTTGGCGACTCAAAGCAGCTTCGACTACTCGTCGTTCATTTCGGTTGGCTTTCAGGCTGCCATTGAGCAGGCGACCAATACCTATCCGGAATTCCATCAAGGCGCGGCTGCTTACGGGCGCTATTATTGGCACACATTCGCCGACGCCGGAATCGAGAACTATCTGACCGGCGCCATTCTTCCCACCATCACCCACGAAGATCCCCGCTATTACACTCTTTATCACGGAGGGTTTTGGCATCGCACGGGCTACGCCTTCAGCCGCCTGTGGATCACCAGAAAGGACTCCGGCAATCGCACTTACAACTATTCCGAGATTCTAGGTGCAGGCGTCGCGACCGAAGTCTCCAGCCGCTACTATCCCATTCGCGAACGCAAAGCCACCGAAGTTCTTGAGAGATGGGGGAGCCAGTTGCTGAACGACGGCGTGGGCAACATCTTCCAGGAATTCTGGCCTGATATTCACCAGAAGTTCTTTCGTCGCCACTAGCCCGCCGCTTCCCGCGGTCTTCTCTGTCATTCTTCCGGCCAAATCTCTCCAATCCCTGTGAGTCATGACGGTTTTCCCCAGGTTTTTGCGCAATGTGAAGTGAGGGCGCAGTACGGGCTTGAGACCCTTCGGCGCTCCATGGAAACGACAAATACCCGTTTAAGGAGATTGTCATGAAAAGCACCCATCGTCGGACGACACATGTTCGGCCCGGAATCCTGATGTTCAAAACGGTTGCGCTCTGTTTCGCGATATCGATCGGCGCGTCGGCGCAGACCTTCAAAACGATTGCCAGTTTCGATTACACCGACGGTGAGGGCCCCCAATACGTTTCTCTCGTTCAAGGCATCGACGGGAACTTCTACGGCACCACATTCGTGGCAGGGTCTCTCGGCGGCGGCACAGTCTTCAAAGTGACTCCCGGTGGCACGGTGACCGCGATCTATAACTTCCCCGCCGCTCTCGGGGACGGCTTCGAGCCTTGGGCGGGACTGCTTCTCGGTAAAGACGGGAATTTCTACGGGACAACCGCCGGCGGCGGAGCCAACAGCAAGGGCACGATTTTCAAAGTTACCCCCGCAGGCAAGGAGAGCATCCTGCACAGCTTCACTGGCACTGACGGTGAATACCCTACGTCGTCATTGATCCAGGCCAGCAACGGCAATTTTTACGGGACCGCGGAGTACGGAGGCACCAACTCCACTCAGTGCGGCGGGATGGGCTGCGGTACAGCTTTCGAAATCACGCCCGGGGGCACGTTCACCGTCCTTTACAACTTTTGTTCGCAAGCCAACTGCACCGACGGCGCCCAGGTTTACGCTCCGCTCATGCAGGCCAGCAACGGGACCTTCTACGGCACAACCTTTATGGGTGGCAGCAGCGGTAACGGCACCATCTTCAGCATCAGCGCCGCAGGCGCGTTCAACGTTGTGCACAATTTTGCCAGCTATCCCGATGACGGCGCCTTCCCCAATGCAGGGCTGATCCAGGCCACCAACGGGGACCTGTACGGAACTACCTACGGCGGTGGCACGGACTTCGTGGGCACGGTCTACCAAATGACGTTGGCTGGCCAGGAAACGCTGCTCGGCAGCTTCGATTTTACAGACGGCACCACGCCAACCGCAGGGGTGATTCAGGGCACCGATGGAAACTTCTATGGCACGACCTACTCTGGCGGGGCCAGCTTCGATGGCAACGTCTATCAAATCACACCGACGGGTACCATTACCAACCTGTACAGCCTTTGCTCGTTGAGCGGCTGCCCTGACGGCCAGTACGCTCCGGGTGGACTGCTTCAATCCACCAACGGAACGTTCTATGGCTTGACCGAATACGGCGGCGCCAGCAACTCGCTCTGCGTGCAGGGTTGTGGCACGGTCTACAGCCTGTCGATGGGCCTGAAGCCGTTTGTGACAACCTTGCCCGGGTCCGGACGAGTAGGAGTTCAGATAGCGATCCTTGGCAACAAGCTGACTGGCGCAACCAGCGTGACCTTTAACGGAACTTCCGCTACCTTCACCGTGAAGTCGGGAACGCTCACTTTGACGCATGTGCCGACTGGGGCGACAACCGGCACAATAAAGGTGACTCTGCCGGGCGGAACTCTTTCGAGCAACGTTCCGTTCCGCGTGCTGCCGTAGGGTTTGGGTCCACAATCTGGAATCGATGGTTACGATTACGGGAGTGCGGCTAGCCTCTACTTCTCGCGCTCTCGTATTGCTTTTTCCGTTTCCACCGCTTGCTGCCGAACATGATCTGGGATGTCCGGCAGCTCCCGTTCGTAAGGCAGTACGACGGAAATATCTTCCGGCTCCCCGACCAGGTAGAGCGCGCGCAGTGCTTCCCACACCTGTTCCGTATCCGGAGCGATCGTTGCGAGGAGATCGCCTTGGTTCACCTGCTGACCCACGCGCGCCGAAAGCTCGCGCAGACGTCCGGTGATCGGAGAACGCACGTCGATGTTGTGCACCGCGTCGGGATTTCCATTCACTTCCAGCTTGGCAACAATTCCACCTTGGCGGATGGCAGTGCCCACGGCGGTCACATCCAGCAGCTTCCCAGCCTCCGGCGCGAGCACCTTGGCGGGCTGCAGCAGTTCGATAATTTGCGGGCGGCCGCTGGCGTCTCCGAAACGGACGAGCGAAAGCGCCGCATTCCCCCGAACCGTCAGTGACGAATCCCCCAGCATTTTCAGCAGCGCTTCGTGAAATCCAGCGCCGGAACTGTCCTGGCCCATGACCCAGGCGTCGGTGTTGCGCACCTCTTCCACCGGATACGCTGCCAGGCGGACCGCATCCGGATACCATCGGCCTGCGCTCCGGTCGCCGCGGCCGATGCGCTCGCCGATCTGCACCAGCGCATGTTGAATGTGGCGGGGGTGCTTGTCGTCCTGCAGATATTCGCTGATCTGCTGGTCGGAGAGCCGGCGGCCAAACCAGGTGTTCCACCAGAACAGGAACGGCATCATGACGATCAGCCAGCCGGTCAGCAAAAACAGCACGCGGTTGCGCGTGGACATGCGGGGGCGGGGCTTCGATTCAACCGGCTTCTGATCGAGTGAGTGTGGCGAGGCTGCCATACTTGACCTTAGATCCTCTGTGTCCCCTTTGCCCTCTGGCGGTGAAAGCCCTTCAGTCCACCACGTCCGCATCCAGCACGCGCTCCTGCTCCAGATAATGCGAAACCGCGTACTGTGCCAGAAGCGGCGTCTGCAGGCGGATTTCCGCACCGATCCATTCGCCCTTGTTGTGGGGCGCATTCACCGGATGATTGCATCGCCCGCCGCTGCCAAACTGTGGGCCGAAGTCGGCGCTTTGAATTTGATCGAACTGCTGGATCCCGCGCCAGGCCTCGTCGCCCACCGTGCCGGAAACATCGATCTTCAAGCGCACAACAGACATTGCTAGCCTCGGTGTCCTCCGTGTCCTCTGTGGTGAATGGTTTTACGCCACGAACAGCTTATACAGCATCAGGTAAATCACCACGCCCGTTACCGACACGTACAGCCACAACGGATAAGTCCAGCGCGCGATTGCGCGATGCCGGTCGAAGCGCTTGCGCAGCGCCCGGCTCAACGTGATGATGATCATCGGCACAATCGTCGCCGCCAGTATCGTGTGGGAAATCAGAATGCTGAAATACACCGGCCGCGACCAGCCCTGTCCCTGAAAATGTACCGAGCCCACGTGATAGTGATAGTAGAGGTAGCTGGTGAGAAACAGGCTGGACGAAACCAGCGCCGTGATCATGACGGCGCGATGAGCGGCCATGCGCCCGCGTTTAATCAGTCCTCGGCCAACCAGTAGCAGCACCGCGCTCGTACCATTCAAGTTGGCGTCAATCACCGGGAAAACAGCGAATTGTGGCGGAATCTGCATCATGCGGCCGGTTTGGTGGTCCTCCGATTGACCATAAAGAAACACAACCCAAACATCACCAATGTAAACAAAACCAACGCAGCCATGGAAGTCGTGAGCGGAGTCACCGTCGGGCTGGCCGGGTACAGCACTGCCCGCAGCGCTTCGACGCCGTAGGTGAGGGGATTGATCCGCATCAGCAGCCGCATCCAGCCGGAAGCTCCTGACAGCGGAAACAGCGCGCCGGAGAGCAGCCACAGCGGAATCAGAAACAGGTTGATGATGGCGTGGAATGCCTGGGAGGAATCCATCGGCCACGCGATTGCAAATCCCAAACCGGTGAGCGCGAACGAAACCAGGAAAACGACCAGCACTACCAGCAGGAAATCAACCAGGCTCATGTGTACGCCGACGAACGGAGCGAATATCAGAAAGATCAGTCCCTGAATTGCAGCCAATGTTGTCCCGCCAAGAACTTTGCCCAACACGATCGCCGAACGCGGCACCGGAGCGACCATGACCGAAAGCAGGAAGCCTTCTTTGCGGTCTTCGATCACCGACATCATGGTGAAGATCGAAGTAAACAGCACGATCATGATCAGCGCGCCGGGATAAAAGTAATCCAGATAATGCTGCTGCCCGGGCGCGTTGCCGGAGCGAAACGATGTTCCGAAGCCCGAACCGATGACCAACCAGAACAACAATGGCGAGGCGATCACGCCGATGACCCGCGTACGCTGTCGATAGAAGCGCACCACTTCCCGCCACCATAGCGTGAACGCGGGCAGCGCGATTCCAGATGAAATCGGCATAGGCAAAGTTGCGGCTCTTGTTGCCATTCAGTGTTCCTGATCTCCTCTGGGTTCTCGGCGATCTCTGCGGTAAAAGCTTTTCACCGCAGAGGACGCAGAGTTCGCGGAGAAGATCTAGTCTCTTTCCTCTTCGCTGTTCTCCGTCCAGAACCTGTGGCCGGTGCGGTGAATGAAAACGTCCTCCAGGGTCGGCTTGCTGATCGAGATCGCTTCGATCTCACCCGGAAAAGCCTCTACCACATCAGTCACGAAACGATACCCGTTCTCACGTTCCAGCCGTACCTGTCCTTGAAGCCCCTGCGCATCCACGCCAAAACGCTCGCGAATACGCCCGGCAAGCCCTTCTGCATTCCCGGTCTCCAGGACGATCACATCGCCGCCGATCTCATGTTTCAGATCGTTGGGCGTACCCAGGGCCACAACTTTTCCTTCATTAAGAATGGCCAGACGGTCGCAGCGCTCGGCTTCCTCCATGAGATGCGTAGTGACAAGCACCGTCACTCGCTCTTCATCGCGAAGGATTGCGAGATATTGCCAAAGATCGCGGCGCGCGCCGGGATCGAGGCCGGTGGTGGGCTCGTCCAGCAAAAGAACTGAAGGGTGATGAAGCAAGCCCTTGGCCAATTCCAGCCGCCGTTGCATGCCGCCGGAAAATGTCTCCGCTTTTTCATTCGCGCGGTCCGCCAGCCCCACGCGGCCGAGCATTTCCTTGATGCGCGACTTCAACGCCCCGCCATGCAAGCCGTAGAGATGTCCCTGGTGCATCAGATTTTCGGATGCCGTCAGCTTGACGTCAATGCTCTGCGCCTGAAAGACCACGCCGATCTGACGACGCACGCGGTTCGGATCACCCGCGACATCGAATCCCATGATGGTGGCGCGCCCGCCAGCAGGAATCATCAAAGTCGAAAGAATTCTGAATAGCGTCGTCTTTCCGCTGCCATTCGGGCCGAGAAGTCCGAAAAGCTCCGCAGGCTGCACATCGAAAGAAACGCCGTTCAGTGCCGTGCGCTCTTCATAACGATGGACAACGTCTTCCACCGAAATGACCGGCGAAGTGACGGGGACCGCCGTCGTCGCGCTGGGAGCAGGATACGTGGGCGTTCTGGAAGCCACAGGACATTTTACAGGAAGGGGGCGCAGAACAGATTTGCCGTCGGCCCATCAGTCCCGACAGGACTTGCATTACGCCGGTACCGGTCGCGGTTCCTGTCCCGGAACGCGCTCTTCAAACGATACCGGAACGTGCCGCCAAACCTGAATTGCCAGGATCACCGCGGTGGCGAGGGTGAGCGCCCCAACCGCAACGTGGGCAACGGTCGAGATCACCATGGGCAATTCGGGCTGGACCGCGTCGTGTCCCCAGGAAACTCGCGTCAAGAAGGCCAGAAAGCCGAGGCAGAGTTGCGTGATCAGCAGCGCCAGCAGAGTGATCGCCGGACGGCGCACAGCTTCGATCTTCGAGTAGAGTGACAGCGCCCGAATCGAGGTCCAGGTCAAGACAATCGCTACCAACGGCGCATTCAGCACATGCGGCCACCAGCTCAGCCCGCGATGCCGGAACATGGCGCCGAGGATGAGCTGCACATAAAGCACAAAGATCGAAAAAAGAGTCAGAGCGATGAGGCTGGGACGGCGAGTGTCGAGCTCGATCCGCGGAACTTCTTCCACCCACTTTTTGCCGGTGAACACGGCGATGGCGACCGTCAGACAGAAAAACGTTTGTGCCAGCGCAGCGTGGGCCGAGGATATCGCTGGTGGAAGATAAAAGAGCACCGTCAGGCCGCCCAGCACGCCCTGCGCAACCACCGTGCCCAGAGCCGCAATTCCGAGAGCTTTCATCCAGCGGCGTTGGTCGCTGCGCCACGTCCAGATCGCAAGAATGATGGTGAGCAAGCCAGCGAACTGGGCGATCATGCGATGCGTGTGCTCGAAGCGAACGCCGCCCACCAGGTGCGGAATCTTGTAGAGCGACCCGAAAGATGTCGGCCAGTCGGGCACGGAAAGCCCGGCGTCATTGCTTGTGACAAGCGCGCCAGCGATGATGAGCAGAAACGTCCAGCTCGCAAGGAATACAGCAAATCCGTGAAGCGCGCGGTTGTACGGCGTAGCGAGGCCCTTCAGAGTTGCCTCCTGACTCGACCGACTGAGCGAAAAGGACGGGCGATGACACCCGTCCTCCATGATTCGAGATCTATTGCTGCTTGAACGTCTGGTCCACCGTCTTGCTGTCTTTGGCGGCTACGGTGACCTTTTGGTCTTGTTCGCCTAACTTTTCCTGCACGAAGGCGATGGTGTAATCGCCCGGCGGCAGGCCTTTGATTTCATACTTGCCCTTGTCGTCGGTCACGGCGTAGAACGGGCTCTTCACCACGTTGATGTACATGCGCATCCACGGGTGCTGGTTACACTTCACCGGCAGCATGATTTCTTCGCGGGCAAAGCTTTTCTCGATGGGAGCGGCCTGCGGCGGCTGCGACTCGTTCCACTCCCGGTTCGCCTGCGGCGTGGGATGAATGTTGTGCGTGGTCGGGTCATCATTCTTGATTTCGATGTTCTGGCCCGCCATCACGCCCAGGATGTGAGGATGATACTTGCAACCTTGCTGGTCGATGGTGACTGCGTCCTTCGGAAGATCGAAGGTGCGGTTGCCCAGGCCGTCCTTCACGTAAACGAAAACGTTGGCCAGGTCGCCGCCGTTGTCAACGATGGTTTCGGCAGTGTTGGCGCCCTTGCAGGTCGGGTCCTGGCTCATGTCAATTTTGGCCGGCTTGGGAGCGGTGCCATCCAGTTTCACGGTGCCGCTGACGCTGGCTACTGTATTGGGATCGATGGGTGTAGCGGCCGGCGCAGGCTGCGATTCCGCCGCAGGCGCGGCAGCCGGCGTCTCTTCTTTCTTGCTGCAGCCCACCAGCAGCCCAAAGCCGAGGCTCAGCAGGGTGATTGTTGCTATCCACGTTTTCTTATTCATGATTTCGCCCTTTCGTGAGGTTTAAACGTAATCGTGCGCAGGTACGGGCGTAATCGCCCGTCCACATCGAGCGCGAGCTCGACAATGATCCACTAGACTGTCTTGACTAATTAGCCTCTGCGGAACTCAACATTCTACCGCGAACCGCCGCTTCCTGCAGTTGCGCTGGCTTGCTTCTGGTTGCCGCGCGGCTGGTTAGAGGCAGAGCTCCTGCCCATCGACGCCGCCACACGCCGTTGTTCCTCCGGAGTCAATTGGAAAATGTAATCCACCAGAAGCTTGTTGTGGTCTTTGGTATATCCCTGGAATGACGACGGCGTCGGCCCGGCAAAGACCCACTGGTCACCGTTGCGACGGAACAGGCCCGAAGGCATCGAAGTACCTGGGCTGATGGCCTGCGGGTCAAGCACCCACCGTTCCGCCCAGTCCGGCTTCAACCGTCCCTTGGCCAGCAGGAAATTCGGCGCGGTGGCGATCTTGTCGTGCTGCGGATCGCCGGTGGCGTGACATTTCAGGCACGGTGCGGCCGTGCTCGAGAACAAACTGCGCGCCATCTCGGTTTCTTTCGCGCTCAACAGCGGTACTTGCTCCGGAATGTACGGCATCGGCTGCTGCGAGAGTGCCTGGAAGAAGCGCACCAGTTTGCGCAGCTCGTTATCGGAGAATGAGAAGGTCGGCATGCGGACTTTCAGATACGGCCGCACGCCGTTGCGGTTCGTGTCCTGATCGTTCAGCGCGGGATCGGACAAGAATCGCCGCAGCCACTCCGGATCGACGCGCGCACCTTCGGTCAAAAGCTTGGGAGGCAATTGCTCCGGCGTCTCGCGATACTGCGGCAGGCCCATGAGAATCGTCTTCTGCCCAGGGATGAACTGGTGACAGCCCATGCAGTTATATTTCTTGACTATCCACCAGCCTTCCTGAATGTCGTGCCGCGCATCGCCGGGCTTGTACTGATAGCTCGCAGGCAGGGAAGTTTCCTCGCTCCCCAGCAGGAATGTGGTCAGGGCCTGAATCTGTTCCTTATTCAAGTGCAGATTCGGCATGCGCAGAGCTTCCATCTCCGACTTGTTCTTGCCCTTGTCGTAAACGTTCGGCTCCGCCAGTTTGTGCTCGAAGAAACCCTTGTGGCCGTACCACGATCCCTTGGCCGGCCCTTCGGGCAACCGCGCCAGATCCTCAGGATCGGTTATCGGCTCCTCGGTGCCGCGCTCCGCGGGTACGGTAAACAGTGCGAAGTCCAGGCGCTCGATCGGCTTGCTGCCTTCGTAGGTCAGTTCGGTGCCGATGCGGCCTTCATCTTCCAAACCGGAAATTTCATGGCAACCCGCGCAGCCATACTGGCGAATCCATTTCTTGCCCTCGTCCTTCAGCGCGGGATCGTCCATGAACGCCGCTGCCGCATAGTCCGAAGGTTCTTTCCGCTTCTGCGTCATCAGGTACGAGGCGATGTCCTGCGCGTCCTCGACGCTCAGCCGCAGGCTTGGCATTACGGTCATGTTCTGCACCTGCAGTTCGTGGCCGTCGTTGGGGCATCGGCTGTGCTCTAAGTCGAACTGATACGGCAAACCTTTCTTGGCGTAATCTTCCGGGCCGATGTCTTTTTTCTCGTACGGACAATACGGACGCGTGCGCTGCCTGGCGTTGTGGATCCAGCGCACCAGGTATTCGTAGTTGGCCTTTTCGCCTTCGCGCGTGAGATTGGCAGCGAACGTCCCACCCATCATCTGATCGCCTTCGCCAATTGAGTGGCAGGCGAGACAGCCGCGCTCCTCAAAAAGTTCTTTGCCGTGCTCCGCGTTGCCAGGTTTCTGCTGCGGCAGCGGATCGGTGAACGCGGATTGCCACAGATACGCCGAAATGGCCTGGATCTGATGATCGCTCAGGCGGAAGTTCGGCATCTTTGTAGTCGGGCGGAAGTCTGTCGGTTTTTTCAGCCAGACCGGAATCCAGTTCTTGTTCAGCTTCAGCCGGATATCTTTGAGATTGGGCCCGACTTTCTTCTGGTCCTGCATCAGGCTGTGCGACTGGAAGTCGAGTTGCTGCATGCGCCCGTCGATCTTGCTGTTCGAGACCTTCAGCGCGATTGCCTCATCATTCAGTCGGTTGGCCTCTTCGTTGGTCTCGGCGGCATCGGCCTGCTTCATCAGGTACGCCGCCTGCTTCAGGTTGTCGATCTTCTGCTGATCAAAGAGTTTGATCTGCTGGGTAGTCGAATTCAGTTCCTCGGGTTCTCTGTCATAGCCCTCGTAACGATGGCAACCCATGCAGCCTTTTTGGCGGAAGAGATCCTTGCCCTCGTCGATGACCTTCCACTCCGTGCCGCCGCTGGCCAGCACCATGTCAGCCGCATGGCAGTTCTGGCATCCGGCCTCCATGTTTTGCTTCGGATAAAGCGGCCACAGCCAGTGCTCATAGTTGCCGTGAGCCTTCTCGACGCTGGTAGTGGCGCGTCCATTTCCCTGGTGACAAGGCGAGCAACCAAACTTCTCCGGATCGTGAATCTTCAGCAACTCGGGCTGCGGATGGCTGGTAAACGCCTGCGCATACTCGTCAGGCTTTTTCGAGCCTTTGGCGGTCATCGCCGCCGGCGTCAGCTCCAGCGGCTCGGTAATGCCCATGTGGCAGGACTGGCACCGGTCCACGATGTTGGCCTCGGCCACATTGATCTGCACGATTTGCGGCTCCCAGTCTTCCGTCTTCCTCTTTAAGCCGTCAATCTGCGTGGGCGTCAGGTCCACCATGTGGTCGTTCACGTAGGCCAGCATCCTGGTATTGGCCTCGGTTACCGGCTTGAGCACCTCGCCGAGCGCGAGGCTGAGCCTTGTTTTCTCTGCGTTGGCTTCGCTGAAAGCCTCTTCCAACTGTTTGAAGGTGTATTTCTTTCTGGTGTGGTCGGGAAACTCAACCGTTGCCAGTTGGTTCTTGTATTCGTTCAGTTCGTCCGTCAGGCTCTTCCTGCTCGACGCGCTGGTCGACGTTTCAATGTCGTAGTTCAGCGCATTGACGTAGGCCCGCCGGTCGGTGAAGACCGAACGCACCGCCAGCAGCTCGCCGTTGGCCTCCGCCAACTGCTCCTTGATCTTTGCGGCCGGTTCCTTGCTTTGTTCCTCTGCCTGCTGATAGGCGCGCAGCAGGGACTGGTAATCCGGGCTGCTCTCGACGGTCTTCTGCGACGCTTCCGACTTCGAAGTCGTCTTCTGCAGCAGCGCCATGTAGCGTGTCTGCCATTCGTGCTGGTAGGCCTTCCACGGACGCTGGCCATAGGCTTCGTCCCACAGCGCCCAGAACAGCGTGCCCATGAGAATGACCATGGCGATCATGTAGGGCACCGCGTACGACTTGGTGACTATCGGATCTTGCTCGGGGATAGGTTGTTCGGCCAAAAGAATCTCCCAAAACGTCGTTCGTCCTGTGTCGTTCGCATCGGCACGAAAAGCCAACGACTAACGACGTGCGACGAAGGACGATCTCACACGTTGAACCACGGCGTAATCCATACGTACTTGATGTGCCAAGCCAGGCGCAGCACCATCTTGAGTGGCAGTGCGACCATGGTCAGCCAGAAAAACATCATCATCGAATACTGCAGCAGGCTCATGCGCTTGTAATCTTTCGGGTTGTAACGCCGGAACAGCGCATGCACCAGAAATCCACCGACCGCGTAATATCCTCCGACAACGATCGCGCCGAAAATTCCCTTCGCCAGGTTCGACGTGATGCCAAAAATGTCCGGCAAGTCGCGGTTCACTTCATAGATCAGCCGGTTGTGGTCCCAGGTTTGTCCCGGCCAGAACCACTGCCAGCCTGGCCCTCGAATAAACGTGCCAATGATGATCATCGCCACCCACAGCACGATGAAACCGAAGAGGAACGTCCCAATGGCAAACTTCCGTTGCTTCCAGGTGTAGTAACCGCTGCCCAGCGGATTGGTGTCGATGTAAGGAATCACCATCAGTCCGACGATAATCAGCGTCGGCATCACCACACCGGCGATCCACGGATCGAAGTACACCAGCATTTCCTGCAGCCCGAGGAAATACCACGGCGCCTTGGCCGGATTCATGGTCAGGTTCGGATTCGACGGCTCTTCCAGCGGCGCATACAGCGTGATCGACCAGATCATCAGAATAATAGTGACGATGATCGCGGCCAGGAATTCAATTCGCAGCAGAAATGGCCAGACGTGAACTTCTTTCTGCCAGCCGGGGCGGAACGGCCAGGTCTTACGATGATGAGTCTTGGCCATCGCGGGATTGGTTTCAAGCTCGGCAATCAGTTCGTCGTTCGCCCTGGCCTGCTTCCATGCCAGGTAGCAGAAAAAGGCCAGCAAAGGAATCATGCCGACGATGGGCACATTGTCGGGCGCGGACGCGATCTCCCAAAGTTGATGCCAGTCCATAATTTCTCCACCACCACGAACGATCTACAGCCTGTCATCCTGAGCGGAGTTGCTCATCCGCGAGGCGAATGAGCAACGAAGTCGAAGGACCCCTATAAACTTGTCCGTACCAACACGACTGCAAGGTGTCCCCACCATACTTCATCGAAAAAATCCCTTGCACCGTCCGAAGCGGCTCCGAAGATCCGAGGGTTCCTTCGACTTCGTATGACGTCCGTTTGCTCGAACGTCATACTTCGCTCAGGATGACAGTACATTTCCTGTCGTTATTCAACCCGCCGCCGCGGTTTGTCGGCTTCTTCCGTCAGCATCACTGGCGCCGGCCCGGAGATGCCACCATCTTTCCTGACCCGCCAGAAGTGAACAATCATCAACACCGACGCCACAATCGGAATGCCGATGCAATGCCAGATATAGGATCGCAGCAACGCGTTGGCATCGACGATCGATCCACCCAGTAAGCCAAAGCGCACGTCGTTGTATGGAGTCATGCCCAACTGATGGCCGAACGGCCCCTCGTGTCCCAGCAACGGCGTGGCGCGCGCCATATTCGTTCCCACCGTGACGGCCCAGAATCCCAGTTGATCGTCGGGAAGCAGGTAGCCGGTGAACGAAAGCAGCAGCGTGAACACCAGCAGCAGCACACCGATGTTCCAGTTGAACTCCCGCGGTTTCTTGTACGAACCGGTCAGAAACACGCGGAACATGTGCAGCCAGACCGCAATCACCATCAGGTGTGCCGCCCAGCGGTGCATGTTGCGTAGCAGCTTGCCGAATGGGACGTCGTGTTCCAGGTACAGCACATCGCGGAACGCCTGCACTTTTGACGGATGGTAGTAAAACATCAGCATCACGCCGGTGAGCGTCAGCACGATGAACAGATAAAACGTGATGCCGCCCATGCCCCAGGTGTAGCTGTAGCGCACCGCGTCGCGGTTGATCTTCGCCGGATGCAGGTGCAGAAAGACGTTCGAAAGCACACCCAGCGCGCGATTGCGCGGCGTGTCATCGTGCTTGTGGCGGAAGATTGAGGTGTAGACCTGGGTTTTCGTCGGGTCTTTCAGGCCTTCAATCTGCTCTTTCGCTTTGACCGGTATATCAGTCTTGAGCGATTGGACGTCTTCTTTGACGCCGGCCTTTACCCGCTCCAGCAAACGAACGCGGTTGCCATTTTTTCCGTTGCGGTTTTCTTCAGCCATTGTTTTCCTGTCTTGTCATCCTGAGTGCGCGTTTGTTGCGCAACGAAGGATCTGGGCGAGCCGCGCGAAGCGTCGCTTTTTCTGCGACGCATGAATCGCCCGCTTGGCTCGCTTTTTTATTGACCCGCTGCCATCAAACCTCATCGCGCATCGTCCTACCCCGGTAAATACGCGCCGGAATCATTGAATTGGCTCGGCTGCCCTTTGGGCCACTGATAGAGCTTGGCTACATCCACCAGAATCTGTCCGTCCGGCGCGATTTCGATGTGGGCGCGGTCCATGGGTCGCGGCGCCGGTCCCTCGAAATTGACGCCTTCGCTGTCGTATCCACTGCCGTGGCACGGGCACTTGAACTTGTTTTCGCTGGGCTTCCAGTCCGGCGTGCAGCCCAGGTGAGTGCAACGGGCGTAAATCACGAACAGGCGGTCGGGCGTTCGATCCACCCAGATGCGGTATCTCTGCTGGAATTTCGTGTCCACGCCGAGGCCGTAGTCGGAGGGATAACCGATCTTGAACGACGTAGCCGGCTCGAACAACGTGCGCGGCAGGAAAAATCGGAAGAAGGCGATGAACCAGGCAGTCAGGAACGCCGCCACGGTTGCCCAGATCATTCGACGGCGGGCGCGATTGATCTCGTTGTCCTCCGGACCGACTGAGGCCACTCCGCCGGCCGCTGCGGCCTTGGAAGTTCCCACTGCCGGCGTGCCCACGTATCTTGTCGATTCGCCCGACCGCGCCACAGATGCCGCAGCCGACGCCGCGACTGCGGGCGCGGCTGGTCGAGCTGCGACCGGAGCCGCTGCTGCCGCAGGTGCCCCTGCAGGAGCTTCCGCTGGCTCACCCAGCAACGCAGTGATCTCGGCGTCATTCAGCGGAGGCAGGCCCTTGCGACCGCGCCGTGCCTGTTCGGCAGCAATCGCGGACTTGCTCCACTTTTTTCCCTGAGCTACCCACTTGGCAACTTCCTCGCTGATTGCGCCACCGGCGACCGCCGCGGGTTTGGCAGGAGCGGCTGGTGCTGCCGTGGCAACAGGAGC